>Ga0213881_10001346_pt1 | contig 11940 bp, 15 predicted proteins | sample BarmaccoBMER_R08_FD_160104 | JGI IMG/M metagenome (GOLD analysis project Ga0213881, IMG submission 160104) | Barbacenia macrantha exposed rock microbial communities from rupestrian grasslands, the National Park of Serra do Cipo, Brazil - ER_R08 ... | reverse complement strand
ATCACGCCGCTACTCGCCCAACGCGGGCACACCATCGAACCCACCGACACCCGACTCCACGACCTCGACGAGCTCACCACCTACGCCGCCGCCCACGGCACCACCCTCGACACCCCACCAACCCCCCGGCAAGCGGCATAACACACCGAACGAGATCAAACCACGAAACACCAAGTTATTTTTCGGCAGTCCCTGGTGTGCTGTTGATCATCGATCTATGGGGCATCCTGGGCGATAACTAAGCTCGGCGCTGGCAGCTGGCAACGATCACGCGAAAACCGCATCGGCTAGAACGGTCGCCGAGTAGGCTCGGGCTATGGCCACGCTCCCCCCTGGTGACCTCGAAGGTCGCGTTCGTTTGCTTGAACAAGCCGTTGATCAACTCCGCGAGGAGATGATCGTCAGCCGGACAGACGCGGCTGCGGCTCGGGAATTGGCCGCCGGCGCCGATCGGGATGTTTCCGAGGTCCGAGCGGAGCTCCGGGCGCACACGCGGGTCCTCAACGCTGTGCGCGAGAACCAGCTCGACCTTCAGTCGGAGGTGCGGGATCTTCAGTCGGAGGTTCGGGGTCTTCAGGCGGAGGTGCGGGATCTTCAGTCGGAGGTTCGTCGCGGTTTCACTGAGATGAAGATCGGAATGGCGCAGATTGTCCGGTTACTAGGCGGCTCGCCCAACGGTACCGATCCGGCGTGAGGTCAGAGCTGGTTCGCCGAGCTCGGTCCGGTTCGGCGGTGCGGTGAGTCGGAGCGTCGGAGCGGTGTCCCGGCCGCCGCCTCGATCGCCTTCCAGAAGTTGGTGGAGTTGGTGGAGTGGCACGCCAACCGGGAACGGAGCATGAAGACCCTGGAATTGCTCGTCTAGACTCATCCGATAGACCCGAGCATGGGTCATGCGCTGGCACCGTGGCCAGGGTGGCCGCCTGAAGCGGCCTCGGTCCGACGCCGGCGCCGTCAACGCTGTCATCGCCGCAAGGAGATTACGTGAAGAGCACCGTCGAGCAACTCAGCCCGACGCGCGTCCGGATCAACGTCGAGGTGCCCTTCGACGAGCTCAAGCCAAGTTTCGACCGCGCATACCGCAAGCTCGCCCAGCAGGTCCAGGTTAAAGGTTTCCGTCCCGGCAAAGTGCCGGCCCGCGTCTTGGAGACCCGGCTGGGTCGCAGTGTCGTGCTTGATGAGGTGTGCAACGAGGCGATCCCAGCGAAATATCGCGAGGCGGTCTCTGCCGAGGACGTTCGCCCGCTGAGCCACCCGGAGTTCGAGGTCACCGCGCTGGAGGATCGGGTGTCGTTGGCGTTCACCGCCGAGGTCGATGTGCGGCCCGAGATCACTTTGCCGGATGCGAGCGGCATCGCGATCACTGTGGACAGCGCCGAAGTCACCGATGATGAGGTCGCCGAGGAGCTGGACAGGCTGCGGACCCGGTTCGGCACCCTGATCGAGGTTGAGCGACCGGCCGCTCAGGATGACTTCGTGGTGATCGATTTATCGGCCACCGTGGACGGCAAGCCGGTCGAGGAAGCGGCTACCACCGGGCTGTCCTACCAGGTCGGCTTGGGCGATCTGGTGGACGGCCTCGACGAAGCGCTGATCGGGTTGTCCGTTGGTGACTCGGCGACCTTCACTAGCACTCTGAAGGCCGGGCAGTTCGCCGACCGGCCGGCCGAAGTGCGCGTTGACCTCACCGCCGTCAAGGAGCGCGAGCTGCCCGAAGCTGACGACGAGTTCGCGCAGTTGGCCAGCGAGTTCGACACCCTGGATGAGCTGAAGGCCGATTTGCGCGATGGGCTGGCCCAGGCCAAGCGGACCCGGCAGGCGATCCAGACCAGAGCGATGGTGCTCGAGGCCCTGCACGAGCGCACCGAGGTGCCGCTGCCGGACAGCGCGGTCGAGGCCGAGTGTGAACTCAGGCTGAACCAATTGATGAGTGTGATCGACAACGACCAGCGGAAGTTGGCCAAGTTGCTGGCCGAGGCTGGTAAGACCCGGGAGGAATTCGATGCGGAGACCCACGCCGACGCCGTGTTTTCGGTCAAGACCCAGCTGCTGCTGGACGCGGTGGCGGACGCCGAGCGGGTCTCGGTCAGCGAGCTGGAGCTGACCCAGGGGGTCGTGGATCAAGCGCAGCGTTACGGTCTGGCCACCGACGAGTTTGTGAAGCAGCTTCAGCGGTCTGGCCAGGTGGCCGCGCTGTATTCCGAGATCCGGCGAGGTAAGGCGCTGCTCGCGGTAATCCGCCAGGCCAGCATCACAGACGAGACGGGCCAGCGCGTCGATATCGGACGGCTGTTCGGCCTGGCCGAGGATGGTACGGAGGCGGCCGCTACCGAAACGACGGAGGCGGCCGCTACCGAAACGACAGAGGCGGCCGCTACCGAATCGGTCGAGGACCACGCGGACGGCGAACCGGCGGCGATCCAAGGCTGATCGCCAGGGCGACGAGCCCGGCGCGTGCTCTGAGCGAACGAGCCGGGCATGAGAGCATGATCGACGCCGAGCTTAGCTAGGGTCGGTGATGGTACTTCAGCCAGCGGCGGATACGAACGAAAGCAGGCAGACATGACGCAGTACCCACTCAACCCGAGATGGCCGGTGATGCGCTCAGCGCCATCTCCGATGACGCTCAGCGACACGGTGTACGAGCGGCTGCTCCAACAGCGGATCATCGTGCTCGGCCAGCAGGTTGACGCCGAGATCTCCAACCGGATCGTGGCGCAGCTGCTGTTGCTTGCCGCCGAGGACCCGACGGCCGACATCCTGCTATATATCAACTCACCGGGTGGTTCGGTGACTGATGGTATGGCGATCTATGACACGATGCAGTACATCGAGTGCGACGTGGCCACCTATGCCATGGGTATGGCCGCGTCGATGGGGCAGTTTCTGTTGTCGTCCGGAGCGACGGGGAAGCGTTACGCCCTGCCACACGCGCAGATTCTGATGCACCAGCCCTCGGCGGGGGTGGGCGGCACCGAGTCGGATATCGCTATCCAGGCCGAGCAGTTCCGCCGGCACAAGCGAACCATGGCCGAGTTGACTGCGGAGCAAACCGGGCAGACCGTTGAGCGCATCACCGCCGACGCCGATCGGGATCGCTGGTTCACGGCCCAGGAGGCGTTGGCGTACGGCTTCATTGACCACGTCGTGTCCCGCGCTAACCATGTAGCCAACGGCCGCGGCCGCTAACAGGGAGGAGAGGCACAATGCCCTACCAGCCACGGGAGCTTCACTCCCGGTACGTGCTGCCCTCGTTCATCGAGCGCACCAGCTATGGGGTCAAGGAGTCCAACCCTTACAACAAGCTCTTCGAGGAACGGATCATCTTTCTCGGGGTGCAGATCGACGACGCCTCGGCGAACGATGTGATGGCTCAACTGCTCGTGCTGGAGTCCACCGATCCCGACCGCGAGATCACCATGTACATCAACTCGCCAGGCGGGTCGTTCACCTCACTGATGGCGATCTACGACACCATGCAGTACATCCGTCCAGACATCCAGACGGTGTGTCTGGGACAGGCCGCCTCGGCCGCCGCCGTGCTGCTCGCCGCCGGAACGCCCGGCCGGCGGCTGGCGGTCGCCAACGCGCGGATCTTAATTCACCAGCCGGCCATGGAAAGCGCCTATGGTCAGGTTTCAGACCTGGAGATCCAGGCCGCTGAGATCTCCCGGATGCGCCGGTTGATGGAGTCAATGTTGTCTCGGCACACCGGCAGAGACGAAGACCTGGTTCGCGCGGACATCGAGCGAGACAAGATCCTCACCGCCGAGGAGGCCAAGGAGTACGGCATTGTTGACCAGATCATCCAGAGCCGCAAGCTCTCGGTCGTGGGTAACTGACGGTTAATCAAATGGTTGATCGCGTGATGGTCGGGGCGGCGGATCTGGCTCTGGTTGCGCGACACGCCCGTGGTAGTGGTCCTCCCGCTGCCCCTCGCCGATTCGGAGCACGCTAGAGCTCCCCTCCAGGCGGGTTTGACGAGTACGGTCTTCCGTAGGTGCGCCACTCGGGCACACCAGTTAGGATGTTAGGTACGCACTCATGGCGCGCATCGGTGACGGCGGCGACTTGCTCAAGTGCTCTTTCTGCGGAAAAAGCCAGAAACAAGTCAAAAAACTGATCGCTGGACCTGGTGTCTACATATGCGATGAGTGCATCGATCTCTGTAATGAGATCATCGAAGAGGAGCTGGCTGAGGCCGGTGAGGTCAAGCTCGATGAGCTGCCCAAGCCGGCCGAGATCCACGACTTCCTCGATCAGTACGTCATCGGCCAGTACGACACCAAACGCACCCTTTCGGTGGCGGTCTACAACCACTACAAGCGCATCCAGGCCGGTGACAAGGCCAGGAACGACGGTGGCGAGGGCGTCGAGTTGACCAAGTCCAACATCCTGATGTTGGGCCCGACCGGCTGCGGCAAGACCTACCTTGCGCAGACCCTGGCCAAGCTGCTCAACGTGCCGTTCGCGATCGCCGACGCCACCGCGCTCACCGAGGCCGGTTACGTCGGGGAAGACGTTGAGAACATACTGCTCAAGCTGATCCAGGCGGCCGATTACGACGTCAAGCGCGCCGAGACCGGGATCATCTATATCGATGAGGTTGACAAAATCGCGCGCAAATCGGAGAACCCGTCCATCACTCGGGACGTCTCCGGCGAGGGCGTGCAACAGGCGTTGCTGAAGATCTTGGAAGGCACCACGGCCAGCGTGCCACCGCAGGGCGGGCGCAAGCATCCGCACCAGGAGTTCATCCAGATCGACACGACGAATGTGCTGTTCATCGTGGCTGGTGCGTTCGCGGGTTTAGAGAAGATCATCGGTGACCGGGCGGGCAAGCGCGGCATTGGCTTCGGCTCGGAGATTCGTTCGAAACGCGATCTCGACGCAAGCGCGAATTTCGCCGATGTGATGCCCGAGGATCTGATCAAGTTCGGGCTGATCCCGGAGTTCATCGGACGGTTGCCGGTGGTCGCTTCGGTGACCAGCCTGGACAAGGACGCCCTGGTGCAGATCCTCACGGTGCCGCGTAACGCGCTGGTCAAACAGTACCGCAAGCTCTTCGAGATGGACGGTGTTGAACTGGAGTTCACCCCCTCGGCGCTGGAGGCGGTGGCCGACCAGGCCATTCTGCGCGGCACCGGCGCGCGCGGGCTGCGGGCCATCATGGAAGAGGTCCTGCTGCCGGTGATGTATGACATTCCGAGCCGTGATGACGTAGCCAAGGTGCTGGTGAGCGAGAAGACGGTCCTGGAGAACGTCAATCCGACGATCGTGCCGCGCCAGCCCTCCCGCCGGGAGCGTCGCGAACGCTCGGCTTGACCCCTCACGCGTTAACCGCGCGGTTAGTGTGGGATGCGGTGATCGCCGGTGTAGACGTTCATCGACGTCCCGCGCAGGAAACCGATCAACGTCATACCCGCGTCGGCTGCTAGCTCCACCGCCAGCGAGGACGGCGCGGATACCGCCGCCAGCACCGGGACTCCCCCCATCACCGCTTTCTGCGCGAGCTCGAACGAGGCCCGGCCGGACACCACCAGCACACAGCCGACCGCCGGTACCCGTGCGTTGAGCAGCGCCCAACCCAGCGCCTTATCGACCGCGTTGTGCCGCCCGACATCTTCGCGGGCCACCAGCAGCTCGCCCCCGGCATCGAACAGCCCAGCCGCGTGCAGGCCCCCGGTGCTGTCGAATACCCGCTGCGCCTCACGGAGCCGGTCAGGCAGCGTCCGCAGCACGGCTGGGGTCAGCCGAACCGGGTCGGCGGCGGGGGAGAAGCGGGTCCGCTGGCGTACCGCGTCCAGCGAAGCCTTGCCGCACACCCCACACGACGACGTGGTGTAGAAGTTGCGCTGCACGCCAACGCTGGGTGGCGGGACGCCGGGCCCGAGGACCACATCGAGCACGTTGTAGGTATTGCGGCCGTCCGCGTCCGCTGAGTGGCAGTACCGCGCGCTGGCTACATCAGGGCATGCCGTGATTACTCCCTCGGTGAGCAGGAACCCGTGGGCGAGCTCCACGTCGTGGCCCGGGGTGCGCATGGTGACCGCTAGCGGGCGCCCGTCCACCCGCAGCTCCAGTGGCTCTTCTACCGCGAGCCGGTCCAATTGGCGGGCGGCGCCGTCGGCCGCCACCCGCAGCACGGACGCCCGGGTACTTAGCCGTCCCACGGTAGCCCCTCCTTCGCCCGAAATGAACGACCCGAATTGGGCGTTTCGGATTGCGGTAACTTTGCCAGCGGACGTGATTTCCCATGTGGTGCAGCTGTTCATCGGGTGAGCGCAGGATAGGCGTTACGGTAGCCTCCATGAGCACCATGTCCGAATGGATCGCGGAAGCGTGCCGCGAGTTGGACCTAACTCTTGCTGACCCTCGGACCACGACCAACGCCGTGCTTGACCTCACGGCTGACGTCGCGCACGGGGTGGCCCGACCGGCGGCGCCGGTCACCGCTTTCCTGCTCGGACTAGCCGCCGGACGAGCTGACGACCCGGAGGCGGCGGTCGCGGAACTGGCCGCCCGGCTGAGCGCGCGGGCCACAGTCTGGTCATCCGACCAGCCGGCTAATCACCCAGAGTGACTTGGCCGGTGGTCAGCTACTCGCCGGTATTTCCCCATCGAAGATCTCGATGGACAACCAATGGCCCATGTCACCGAAGGTACGCCGGGATTGGCGTTCGTACCGAGATCCACTGTTGAGCGAGCAGCGGATCTGTTCTCGTTCGAGTAGACCAGGCCAGGTACGCTAAGAAGTCGTGAGCAGCGAAGGCGGTCCGGAGGTTGACTTGGTGACACATGACGTGGACGCGGTGGCCGGGGAGGGAGATGCCTTTGCGCTGCGAACCAGTGACGAGGGCTCCGCGCGGCTGCTCCGCGCCTTCGGCGAGATTGACATCATGAGCGCGCCTACGCTCCGCTCCGCCTTGTTGCCCGCCTTGGAATCGGTCGAACGGGTGGTGCTGGACCTGTCCCAGGTGAGTTTCCTGGGCTCTTCGGGGCTAGCCGTGTTAGTCGAAGGACGCGACCAGGCGCAACAGTACGATCGGCAGTTGCGGCTGGTGTGCGCCTCGCGGGTGGTGATTCGCGCGCTCGAGGTGACCGGCATCCGCGACTTGTTCGACATCTCCCCTGACTTGGCCAGCGCGTTAGAGCACTGAGCGCCTGAGGTTTGAGCCGTGTATCTCAAGGGAAGAAAAACCCTGGGAGCGTCCGTCTACGCCACAGGAAGAAGGTGATCCACGGTGACCGATGTCTCTCGTCTACCAGGTCCGTTGGATTATGAATGGAGCTGGCAACGTTACGGCTCCTGTCGCGGAATGGATAGCGCTGTGTTCTTTCATCCCGACGGGGAGCGTAATCCGTCTCGGGCGCAGCGAACCGCACGGGCCAAGCAGGTGTGCGCTCGGTGCCCGGTGATTGAGCCGTGCCGGGAGTTTGCGCTGCGTACCAGGCAACCCTTCGGGGTGTGGGGCGGGTTGGCGGAGTCCGAGCTGCGCGCCTTGTTCCACAGCGCTGTGACGGCGGGCTGAGCCATGAGATGGGCCGTGGAGTGGACCTTAGCTACGGCATACCGAGCCGACCCGGTCGCGCTCGGTGCCGTCCGGCAAGATTAACGCCCGTGTTGGTATCCGAGACTGGTGCGTCGATCGTAGAGGTCCGTGTTTCCGCCCGGCCTACGCTTATTCCTACTATTCGGGCGGTAGCCGGGGATCTAGCCGGCCGGGCGGATTTTGATCTCGATACCATCGCCGACCTGCGTATGGCGGTGGACGAGGCGTGTGCGACGTTGGTAGGGTTGGACACTGGTGGCTGGTTGTCCGCCAGATTCGTGGTCCAGGACGATCGGATTGAGGTGACTGTGTCCGCCGCCTCGACGCCGGCGGGTGCGGCCGTGAACACGAGCAGCTTCGGTTGGCGGGTGCTGCAAACCTTGGCTGACCAGGTGAGTACTGTGCGCGGAGTCGACGGCGTGCCCGACGCGCTCGCTATTCGACTGGTCAAACTGTCCAGCATGCCGAGGTGAGGTTGGTGCAGTGGTGAGTTCGGTGGCCGAAATGCCCGAAGACTCACCAGGGCGGAGCAATGAGTACGACCACCTGGTGCCGACGCTCGCGGAATATGCCAAGCTGCCGGCCCACAACCCACGTCGCGAGACTCTGCGGGCGGAGCTGGTGACTGGTTATCTGCCGGTCGCCCAGCACATTGCTCGACGGTACGCCCACCGAGGGGAACCGCTGGAGGACCTCGTCCAGGTGGCAACGGTTGGGCTGATCAACGCCGTCGATCGCTATCAACCGGACCGGGGCAACGACTTCTTCTCCTACGCGGTTCCGACGATCAGCGGAGAGGTGCGCCGGTATTTCCGGGACCAGGGCTGGTCAATGCGCGTTCCGCGCCGGCTCAAAGATCTGTATTTGTTGATCAACTCGGCGACTTCGGAGCTGTCTCAGGTGCTTGGCCGAGCGCCCCGGCCCAGCGAGCTCGCGGAGCGGCTCAACCTGCCGGTCAACGAGGTGTTGGAAGGCCTGGAGGCGGCTCAGGCCTACCGCAGCAGCTCACTCGACGAGATGCTGTCCACCGAGGAAAGTGGGACGACCCTCGGCGATCTGCTGGGTGCTGAGGACACCGCGCCAGATCGGGTGGACGACCAGGAGGCCCTGCGCCCGTTACTGGCCAAGCTCTCCGAGCGGGAGCGCGCCATCTTGATGCTGCGTTTTTTCGGCAACATGACCCAGACTCAGATCGCCGACCGGATCGGCGTCTCCCAGATGCATATATCCCGGCTGCTCACGCAGACCTTGGCGCGGCTGCGCGAACAGCTGGAAACAAACGAGTGAGCAAACCGCGCTCACGAACCGTGCTCGTCGGTCGGTTTCTGGGTTTAGGTTGCCGCCGACGACGGATAGCTCCTCAAGGGGGTAATTCGGAGTGACGGGCTACCGAGCAGGAGGCACCGGAATCGAGCGCCGCCGCCAACGGCCCTGGCGTCGGCTAGGCGTGCCCAAGCTGGGTTGGACGTGCTGGACGTGGGTCGCGGTGGCGATGGTCGGCTTGGCGGCCGGCGGGATTCACTATCTGTTGGCTATTCAGACTCCCAGCGGCGGTGTCGTTCCAGGAGAATTCCGTGCGGCCGCTGAGGTGGCCGCGCTGATCTATCTGGTGGTCCAAGTCGCCTTGGCGTTCCTGATGATGTTGCTGGCGGTCCTCTCGCGGCGCCGGCGCATCTCAGTGCGCGTGGCGCTCGTGCTGGTCGGGGTGCTTGCCGTGGTTTTCGCGCTGATGAACCTCAGTGGCTCGTGGGCAACGCTGATAGGTGGGGGCGGCCAGATGGTGTTGATCGCGGCAGCGGTGCTGATGACGATACTGGATACCACGCGATTCTCGACCTGAACGGACTTAGCGCTTTGGTGTTTGGGAGATTTTGAGCGCGGAAACCCGCGTCGTAGCCTGGGCACCGATCTGTTGCGTGTGCGAAACGTCGCTTTGTCTTGTCGCCGACGGCCTTATCGACGACGTCACGCGCCCGGCGCAGTGCATTGCCGCCGGAGCAAACGATCGTCATGACGCGACGCTAGCTCCACGCACACCGTGTGTACGTCGCGCACGTGCTGCAGTGTGTGTGCGGCGTACACACGGTGTGTGCGAGCGTGAGCCGTTTGCCCATGCCCACATCATGTGTTACTCATCCCCGTGCTCCGTTCCCCCATGCCGCGCAATAAGGATCGTTTCCGCGGGTCAAGAGCGGTTTTGGGGGTCGAAGATGGCATGATCCGCGGCCTCACGCCTCGCGCCGCACTGGCGCTACGTGGGGTTTCGTTGATCTTATGCTCCCGAAGGGATCAGCTTGGTCATGCATCACTCCTGGTCAAGGCGTCTACATCTGCCCTGACCAGGCCAAATGCTTAACTAAACGGCATTGAGGGGGGACAGGTATGCGGTGTTCAGGGACCCCTGCTCGGTGATGTCATTCGCCAGGTAGAACCGGTTGAGGACTTGGCCGATGATCCCGGTGGCCACGAACAGCACCCACCAGGCGATGATCAGGCGACCGGGAGCCGGTCGCCGGGGTGTGCTGGCCTGCCAGATGTCAGACACGACCTGGTACGGAACCCACAGGTTGGCCACCGGAACGAACCAGCCGCCGACCACCCAGCCCCGGGATCGACGTTGCGCGGCGGGGCCACCCAACAGCTCGGCGTTGATCCGCGCACGCCACAGTCAGACAAGGCACGATCTCGCGTAAGCGGTGCCGGCGGTGATTGAATGGATCGGACGCCAGCGTAGACTCTGACTCGCAGAGCGCCGCTCGGAAGCTCTTCGATCCTGCCGCGCTACGAGTGCGAGGCCGTGCGCCAGCGGAGGCCGTGTGACCAGAATAAACCGTCACTCGCCCCAATATTTCGCCCCACGAACCCGGGTTCGAGTGGATTTGAGAGTCTAAAACCACAGGCAAACCTGGTGCGCCGCCAGGGACTCGAACCCCGAACCCGCTGATTAAGGACATATACCGGTATTAGGCTGTGTTAATCGTATTAGCAGGTAGAAGGGGTATTGAATGACCGCATTAACCGGGTTAGTCGGGTTAGGTCGCGTTGATTGAGGAACCTAGAGTGCCCGACGATCTCCATAGTGGGTACCCGGCGGGGGTATCTGGTGAACGTCGTTGGTGATCGCGTCGGCCGCAACCGGCGGGCTCAGGCGGGTGCCTCGTCGGGACGCTGAATCACGAAGTAGTCGTAGTACTTGTTGAACGAGAGGGCCCATTTATCCAGGAACCCCTCGGTGCCGAGGAGTCCCTGGAACGACATACAAAGCTCGGATCGTATTGCGTAGCCAGCTGTTCAGTGGTTGGCAGCCGATCACCAGGCTGCCATCGTCCAGTCTCGAGCTTGGCGCGCAGATCGGCGGTGATGCGTCGCCATGGACGGTCGTACTGCGCTGCGGCCAGATGAAGTGATCGTAGACGTACAGATCAGGTCACGTTAATGGAGAGCACCGGCCGGGAGGTCATCCACCGATACCCCTTCGGCGTCGGCGCAGGTCTTCGTTCGGCGGCTTCGCCCACCGTGAGGCGGTTGCTTCGTGAATGCCCAGCCGTTCGCCGATCTGCGCGAACGTTTCACCTTGCTCGTTCAGTTCGGCGAGCGTTCGGGCGAGCGTCTGGCGCGCGTTGATGAGAGCTCCAGCGAGGTCGTAAAGCTCGTCCTTCGGGCGTCCCTTGATCTCATACTGGCCGTTCATGAGACGGACCAATGCATCAATCACCTCGGCTGTCAGGTCCGCCATGGGACCAAATGGTAGGCCACAGATTGCTAGATGCGGGGAAGCATCCTAAGGGTGTAGGCCAGGCCGCATCTTGCTACATCGCAAGAAGCACCAGAGGGAGGGGTGCCGGATGAGCTGGGTCGAAGGGCTTGACCCGGCCAAGCAGGTCGCGGTCGTGAGTGCGGCGTTGCTCGCGGCCAAGGTGATCACCGCGATCGACGACGAGGTGGGCGACGAGGATCTTCACGGCGGAGAGACCTGACGTACACGTCGTGCCGTCGGCCAGTGAGGACGCCGAGGCGGCTGGTCATGATCGCGTGAGCGCAGCCCCGACGCACCTGTCCGAGCCGTATGATCATCTACTGTTTTGGAATAAGGACCCATTCGGGCTATATAATCATCTTCCGTTTTGGAATAGCGTGGGATCTTGCTCGCCGGCTGTGACGCGGGACGAGGGGGCTGAGGCCGCCCTCGCCGCGCTCCGCTTGCGGGGGGACCTGTCCGGAGTGCCGCAACAGACGTTGATCAGTGCCGCGCGATTGGCTCGCCAGAGCAGGGACGATCTCCGGGAGTTTCTCGGCAAAGCGGGAGCTCAGCTCAATCGCGACGGCATGACCTGGGAACAGATCGGCCGCGAATTCGGCATGGCCACGACGGCCCTTTACAACTGGGCCA
>Ga0213881_10001345_pt1 | contig 11940 bp, 12 predicted proteins | sample BarmaccoBMER_R08_FD_160104 | JGI IMG/M metagenome (GOLD analysis project Ga0213881, IMG submission 160104) | Barbacenia macrantha exposed rock microbial communities from rupestrian grasslands, the National Park of Serra do Cipo, Brazil - ER_R08 ... | reverse complement strand
CAGGCCGGCAAGCAGCAGATCGATGCACAGGAGATGACGGACTTGGTCACCCGCGGGCTGGCCCGACCGTTGATGGCTGGCTATGACCCGGTCCCGGTGCATCACCAGGGTCAGTGGTGGCACATCCCGGCCGCCGCTGCCCCCGACGCCCCGTACGTGCCCGCCACCGCGGAACAGCACCAGATCTTCGACGACCTGGCCCACCGGCTGGCCCTGGCCGACGCCGCCGTCGCCGCGGATGCGGAGCAGTCTTCGTGACCACCGCCCCCGAAACCAACGCCACCGACCTGGCCGAACGCGCGTTGATCGGAACGCTGCTCACCGACCCCAGCCGGGTCCGCGACGTGCGGGACTGGCTGCGACCCAGCGATATCAACCAGCCCAAGGCCCGCGCGATCTACCACACCCTGACCGAGTTGCACCGCCACGGCCGCACCGTGACTATCCGCGAGCTTCCGATGGTGATCGCCGCCGACGACGGGGCCCATCCGACGATCACTGCTCAGGATTTACACGCCTATGTGCAGGCCAGTCCCGCGGCCAGCCAGCAGTTGGGCACTCAGCACTTGCGCAGCAACCACGTCATCTACGCCCGCCGTGTTCTGGAAGCTTCCGCGCGGCGCATCGTGGCCATCGCTGGCTCGCGCATCCAGGAAGTCACCGAACACTGCCGAGACAATCCGCACCTGGGCGCCGGGGACATCGCGGCCACCTTGGCTCAGACCCAGCAACGCCTGGCCGCCCTGGGGCAGCGCTTGCGCCATGCCCAGGGATCCCCTGGCTCGCTGATCACCGCCGTCCTCGGCGGCCCAACCCGTGACACCCCAGGTCAAGAACGCGCCGGAATTGAACCCGCCGGAAGCTGGCCGGGACCACCCAGCGGGCCGCTGACCATCCGGGCGGTGCTCGAGGCCGAACGCGAACTGCTCGCCAGCTGCCTGACCAATCCCACCCTCCACGCCGAGTTGGCGCGATGGCTGACCCCGACCGACTTTTCCCGACCCGACCACGCCGCCACCTGGGCCGCCTTCAACGCCCTGGCCCAGGCCGGTACCCCCATCGACTACGTCACCGTCGCCTGGCAATGCCAACGACCCAACCCCGACCACAACAGCCCAGGCCTCTCGCCCGACCAACTGGCCACCATGGCCCGCCACACCCAAGGCTCCCCGGGCCCCGCGGTGGCCACCGTCGCCCATGCCTCCCTGCTGCGACACGCCGACGTCGCGCACCAGCAGGTTCAAGCTATTGCTGAAGACCGCGCCGTCGATGCGCTAACCGTGGTCTCCGCCGCCGAGAAGGCCTATCGGGACGTCGGAGAACACGCCCGCCGCCTATCCGGCACCCCAGTAAGCCCCATTAGCGCCGCACTGAACCCCACCAACCCGCCACCCGGGCGCGGACAACCCGACTTGCCAACTCCACCACCGCATGACCCATCACAACAACAAGGTCACCGCCAGCACCGGTAACTCCACCCCGGCGCCAGCCGCACGGCGCTGCCGCCGCGCCATTACCCGTGAGGACCGTGGCGCTGTCATCGTGGCGGGTATCCTTCCCGGCGGTCACGCACCGGGGCAGCACCGCGCCGAGTCCACGGTGGCGCTAGGACCGCCAGGCCGTCACCGAATAGCTGAGGCTGCGGCCTGAACGTCAGCCCGCATTTGGCGAGCACTGTGTCGTCCATGGCTAGCGTCCCGTAGCGGGCGTCGGTGTAACCGGCCGAGGCATCGTGGTGTCTGCCCCATGGTTAGGCGGGCCAGTCGGTGACCACAGTGTGTAGCACCTCGATCGCGTCCCCGTTGATCCGCTGGGCCACCGGCAGGCCGCCGGGCACCAGCAGCGAGCAGCGGCGTCGCCGGATCGCGGTGCACGATTGCGGCTGGGAAAACCCGGCCAGATACATTTCGTCGACCCACTGGGGGGTCTGGCGCACTCCGCGCAAGGGGGCGTCCTCGCCGGGCGCGATGCGCGTGAAGGCGAACCCGGCGTCTTTGGCAGCGTCTAGTAGTCGTTTGGCGGCCGCCAGTTCTGGGCTGTCAGCACCGGGCATGGTCGTCGGTGATCAGGTCGCGGAGTGAGTTGAGCTGGGCGATGATGTGCTCGGTGCTCAGCGGCGCTGGGTTGTCATCTGGCAGCGCCGAATCGTTGTCTTTGTCGGCAGCCAGCAGTGCCGCGCGCGCACTGTCGTGCTCTAGAGCCAATTCCGCGATCAGTGCCCATCGGCTGGGGAATACGGCGCTGTCCTTGGCTAGCCGAACTACCTCGGCCAGTAGCGCCGCCAGCGCCGCGACCTCCATCGCGAGATCGCCATGACCTGGTGCCGCCCGGCCGCTGGGAGCCTGTGACGGGGGTTCAGCCAGCGACCGGCCGGGATTTGAGTCGCTTACCAGGCTCATTGGGCGCATTCCCGGCATCGGCTGCGGCCTGGGTCGGTCATGCTCGCCGCGAGCACTTCGGCGCCGCACCTCGCCGGATAGCTCAGCCGCGGCTCCGCCAGGACATCGTCGGCCACCAGGTGCTCCACCCGGGTACGCGCATCAACAACCGCCACCGGGCGCACGCGCAGCCGCTGTTCCGGGATCCGGGCCTGCGCAGCGCGTTCCTGGCGCCTATGCCTACCTGCCACGGGTTACCTCCGACCGGCCTGGTTCTGCCTTCCGGGGGCCACGTCCCTCGGAGACACGTAGCAGTGTCGGAGTTCCGTCCGCTCCAGGCCTAGTAAAAGCCAACCCGAGGAAGATCACGTAGAACAGTGCGGGTCAGCAGCAGTCTTGATGCAAAACGGTAAGATTTGGTGCCTCTGTGCGGCGTGTAGTGTCCCGATGCGGCCTTTGAAGGGGGCGGGCCGCGGCCTTGAGGGGGCGGCAACGTGTCTGGTAAGCGGCATCGGCTGGTCAGCGCTCGCAAGGCGGTCGGTTTCAGTCAGGAACGCCTGGCCGAGGCGGTAGGCGTGGAGCGCTCGACGGTCATGCGCTGGGAACTCGGCGAGACCCGTCCGCAACCCTGGGCCCGACCCAAGCTCGCGCGCGCCCTGGGTATCTCAGATCGGGTACTGTCCGAACTGCTGGGAGAATCGCCTGACTTCCATACCAGACTGTGTGCTGGATCCGGCATGCCGGAAGAACCGGTTGACGAGGCTGGCTGTGACCCGGTGCTTTCTGCATCCTGGAATCAGCAGGGCACGGTCACGGCGTCGGTCGCGCTCAAAGGTGGTAGCCCGGTGAACCGTCGTCGGTTCTCGCTCCTGACCGGAGCGGCCCTGACAGTTCCTGCGCATCAGTGGCTGGTCCGTGACCCGGAGCCGCTGGTGTACGGGCGTTCAGACGGCCGGGTATCAGCGGCGCTAACTGATCAGCTACCAGCCATGATTGCCACGTTGCGGGCGATGGATGACGCGGCGGGTGGCGGCACTGTGCTCTCGCTGGCGCAGCTAGTTTTCGACTGGGTTGTGGAGTTGCTCCATCAGGCGTCCTACGGCGAGGGCACCGGCCGAAGGCTGTGTATCGCATTGGCCGAGCTTGGCCAACTGGCTGGCTGGGCTGCCCATGATGCGGGCCAACCTGAACTGGGGCAGCGTTACCACGTCGCCGCCTTACGCGCGGCACACAGCGCCGATGACCGGCTACTCGGCGCCCACATCCTTGGGTGCATGGCGGATCAGGCTGCTCGGCACGGTCGGCCAGCAGAAGCTGTCACACTCATCGAGACCGCCTTGGTCGGGATCCGGGGCTGGGAGACCCCGCGGCTATTGGCCGAGCTGCACATTCGGAATGCTTATGCCCTGGCCACCCTGCGAGACGGAGCGGCTTGCATCGCCGCTGTCGGGAAGGCGCGCGCACAAGTCGAGCACTTTGGGCCGGATAACGATCCAAGCTGGTTGTATTGGGTGACTCCAGCGGAGATCACGGCCGGTGCGGGCGACTGCCTACTGCAACTGGATCAGCCTGCGCAGGCTACAGCGCTCCTCAACGAGGGGATCGCTATGTTCGATGACTCCTTCGCGCGGGATCGGCAGATTTACCTGACTCACCTCGCTGATGCGCTCGCTCGGCCCGGTAAGCAGTGTGACCTCGACGCCGCCGTGGACCGAGGGCTAGCTGCGCTGCATCTAGCGGAAAGCTTGACCTCAACCCGTGGCCTTGAGTGCATCCGTGATCTCTGTAGGCAGATGCAGCCGCACGCGGGGGTCCCAGTGGTAGGCGACTTCCTGGAACGGCTACGGGGGATTCTGGCGGCGTAATAGTGCCCCCGCATCGGTCGGGATACGGAGGAGTTGCCAGTGAATTTCACGATTCATCACACCGCCATCAGCGCGATCGACATGACAGAGTCCTTGGTGTTCTACGAACAATTTGGGTTCAGGGTTGTGTTGCACTGGAAAGCCCCAGACGAGGAGCTGGAGATCGCACATCTCAAGCTAGGCGAGAATTACCTCGAGATCTTCTGGTATCGGGATCAAATACCTGCGCCCGAGACTGCGGCATCACTGACGACAGATCTTCCCCGGATCGGCGTCAAACACTTTGCCCTCAGGGTAAACTCGGTTTATGAAGCTAAGAATTTCGTTGAGAGTCGTGGCATCTCGCAGAACGTCGAAATACAGCATGGCAGGACTGGCGTGACTTATTTTTTCATCAAAGATCCGAGCGGAATTCTGGTCGAGTTCCTCGAAGATAAACGCGGATTCTAGTTGTTATAGATGTCTCTCGGTAGGCACGGAAACGCCACCGGGTGTGAGCGCGCTCTGGCCGGACTTGGGAAAGTTGGCCTTGACAGCCTACCGGTAGTTTCCAACGAAAAATCATCGAGCTGCGCCGTTTACGAAGCTCAGAAGCCTCGACCGAAATCCTTGGGCTGAACATAAGAAGATCGGGAACGTAGATATTCGTTGAAAGTTCGGCGTTGCTACCGGGAGGCCCTTACGCTTCCCGGCGGAGCGCCACCATGTCGATAGTGCGATGACCCATGATCTCGGCCGCGCAGCAGGGCCTGCAATACCAAGTGCGGCTGCGTGTGCTCGAGAAAATCCCAGGGTCCGCCCAGCCTTCGGGCGGGCCGGCACGCCGTCCGCCCGTACAGGTCGACCGCGGTGTTGTACGCCGACCAGCCGTACTCGATATTCGCGGGCTGGCCGACCTGGGTGACGGGCGATGAGCCCGAGGAGCACATTGATCCCACTGCCACCGGAACTCGACCTGGGCAGTCCTGGTCTGGGTGACGCGGTCGTCGCTGAATTGCCGCTTAGCGAGCGTACGATCTTCAATTCCTACCTCAGGGAGATCCGCGTGCTCGCGGAGACCGGGCGCGTCGCTGTGCTTGGCTATGCCAGCACACCCGATGCTCTGTTACGTGCCCACTTCGGTTATGCCGACCTGGACGGTAACGACCGCCTGGTATGGGCCTTCTGTGAAGAGCTGACGCTGGCCGGGCTGGCCGCCTCCACGGTTCGATCTGCCGTGCCGTCCCCGCGCGACACCTTCGACTCCGGACCGATCGGGCAACCGGTTCTCCGTCCCCGCGCCACGGAATCAGACACCCCGTGAGTAGACGTCCTCGACAGCCGTCACTGTTCGAGCCGGTGACCGCAGCAGCCGTCGCGGACGCCTTCGATCCTGCACGACTCACGCAAGCGCGGGTCCTGGCCGGCATGACCAAACAGGAACTCGCCGACCAGCTAGGAGTTTCCCCCGCCGCGGTCGGCCAGTACGAGGCGGGCGTCATCATCCCACGAACTGATCATCTCGACACACTTGCCCGGATCCTCGGCGTGCCGGTGGCGTTCTTTGCCGTCGGCCGCCCGTATGCCAGGCTCGATGCGTCGATGGCCCACTTCAGAAGCTTGCGTAGTACGCGTGTCGGCCAGCGGGCTAAGGCTGTCGCGTTCGTAGAACAGCTGTGGGAACTCACTCATGCGCTCGAGCTGAGGGTTGAGTTCCCGCCAGTCAACCTCCCAAATCTCCAGCCCCAGCCAGGTTCGCCAGACGTCGAGCCGGAGACCGCCGCCCAGCGGCTACGCCGCCACTGGAACATTGGCACGGGCCCGGTCCGTCACCTGGTCCGGACAATGGAGATGAACGGCATCGTCGTGGCGCTCCTGCCGTTTGCCGCGACCGACGAGGCAGCCCGCGTCGATGCCTTCTCCACCTCCCGACTGTCTCGCCCGCTGGTGATCCTGACCCCGGACCGCGCGAATGACGTCTACCGGCACCGGTTCACCGCCGCGCACGAACTCGGCCATCTGCTGCTACACAACGACGTCAACCCAGGCGATATCAATCAGGAGCGCGAAGCCGATCGATTCGCGGCCGAACTGCTCACCCCCGCCGCTGAGATCGGACTCGAACTGCCACCCCGGCTGCGAATCCCCACACTTGAACCTCTTAGCCGCCGGTGGGGTGTGTCGGTCGCATCGCTGATCCGCCGCACCCGTGAGCTAGGTCTCACCACCGAGATGTCCACCCGACGCGCCTACCAGCGACTGGCATACCTACAGACCACCGGACTGCTACAGCCAGAACCAATCACGACCTACCCCGGTGAAACCCCCACACTGATAGGCAAGGCCTTCGCCCTTGCTGAGCAACACAACAGTCTCACCCTCAGCGATCTCGCCAAGGAACTTGCATGGCCGATCAGGACGGTACGCACACTGCTGAGCAATACAGATAGCCGCCCCACGTTGACCCTGGTACGCAACCCCTAATGATCTTTGGTCTCTCGTTTCAGGAATATTACACATGGAGTCTGTAGAGGTGAGGATCCGATTCCCGAACATGCGGCCGTCTGACATGGTTGGCTACGTAATCAACTTCACGGATAGCGCTGGACTCACCTGGTCGCGCGCTGATCGAAAGCCCCCCGTCGACACATTGAAGGGATGCGTTCAGAGTTCCAGATTTGGCGCGGAAAGCTAACGTTATGGCTTGAGCGCGGACCATTACACTTTCTGGTGGTGGTTGCGCCGACGGCTCGGAAAGAAGTGAAGTTGCTATGAGGTGGCCCGGCCGCACATAGGTCTGTCCTAGTGAAAGTGTTTAGGGTTGACGCGTGAGTGAGCCGAGATTTCGGACCTACCCCCGCCAGACGGCCAGGGATCACCGGATCCAACGTGACAAAGTCGGGCCTAGCTTGGCTCGACGAGCGAGAGCAGAGCAGAATACCCGTACCGGTGCGGTATCTATAGCAGCCGCTACTCGGAGGACGGGAGGTGGAGTTGACCCCGGTTTCGCAGCCATATCACCCTATGCTTCCAAGCGATCAGGGCGCATCCCTAGTTGGCGGAAACCACGGCGCGTCGCTGGAGGGAGAAGCGTGGTCTCAATCCGCTACGCGGAGGTTGCATGTTGGTAGTCACCGGACATCCTCGTACTGATCTAGCGCCGGAAGAACTCGCATCCAGCACACAACACCGACGTCGTTCTCCGTGATCGGTTCCAAGGGTGGGGGAAGCGGAACGTGCGTGAGCCCGAACTCGTGAACCACGGCGACGATCCGTTCGGCAGCTTCATCACGGCTGAGTTCTTTTGTCGACACCGCACGCTGTATATTGGCGAGCGCGGTGCGTACTGCACCGCCTCGTGGCACGGACAGCAACTCGTCTGCATTTTCTGCGCCGGCAGGCAGGGCTACCGTTGGATCTCGCAGGATTGAGAGGGCAAATCGCTGCGACGCTGGAAGCCGCTGCTCAGCGTACGTTGGATCGGCCCGCAGGTTGTGCTCGGAAACGATGTCGCTAACGGCGATCTGCCATGTCGCTTGAAGGTCTTCAGGCAGCGCGACACCGCTTGTATTTCCAGGGGTTATCCGTCGCAGCATCGGTAGATCCTCACGCTCGACTTGGTACTGGCGCACGTAGCGCCAGTACCGCTGTGGAGGTTTCGTCCGACTACGGCATGCGAAGAATACGCCAGCCGGTCCTCTGGAAGGCACGCCGGGTCCTTGACGAAATGCAGTGCCGATTCCCCAGGGTAGCTCGCGCAGCCGCGCGACCTCTCCTTCGGCGGCAGCTCTCAGGAGTAGGGCTCGTAGTTGCTCGCCGGCAAAGCTCCCTGCGGTGTCCTCGCCTTCCTCAAGCAGCGTCATGTCACCGTGGTCGAGTCGTTCCGCTAGCTCTGTTAGCTCGTGATAGTTATGCGCGAGTATTTGAACGTCCTCCAGGACGCCGGATTCCAGGCCGAAGACACCTGCTGCTGCGATTTTCGTTTGAATGCGTGCTTCAAGCTGTAGCAGCGAATCAAGCTCACCGGGTTCGGGCAGCATGGTGGTTAGCCACACTGTGTCGTGCGGTGAGAGTAGCCGGATGACGCGGCCGTTTCGCTGCACTACACGTTGTGGGTTCCAGGGCATGTCGTAGGACACCACAGCGCCCGCCTGCTGGAGATTCTGTCCTTCCGAGAGCACGTCGGTAGATAGCAGGAGGTCCACTTCACCGTCTGGTGGAGTGTAGCCAGGCTCAACTACGGAAGCGGGTGCGAAACGAGAAAGCATGTGAGTCCGCTGGTCCGGTGTCGTCTCGGACCCGATGATAGTAACGCGATCACGTGGTGCTCCGAGGGCACGATCAAGATTGTTATCGAGATAGCGCACTGTGTCGGCGTATGATGCGAAGACGCAGACCTTCACATCGGTCTCAGTAAGTATTCGGGCGAGGAGAGCGAGCTTGGGATCGTCGGCGGGTGTCAGTTGGCTTAGCGCTGCCTTTATATCGTGCAGCAGTACTAGATCGGCGGCGACGGCGTTACGATAATGGGGATGGAAGTCCTCTACCGGCCGATTGCCGTCGTCATCTCCTAACTCGGTGAGCCATTGGGCTACGTCTGCTGCTTCCGTCTCCCGAATCGCTGCTTCTCGCAACGCCTTCAAAGAAAGTACAGTGCCGATATCCCAGCTGGCCAGAAATACTTCGTGTGCCGACACCATTCTTTGCACGGTAGCCAGGCATGCCGCCCAGCAGGACTCGAATCGTTTCAGCACCGCCGATTGAAGCAAGCTAGCTAGGTTGACTTCACTAGCATTCGCGCTTGCGGCGCGCTCATAGGCGCTGGGTCGGTAACGGGCCATCGACAGCTGCTCAATTGCGACGGACACTCGGCTTACGAGCCCCGGCCACACATCGTCGATTGAGTAACGAGCGGTGCGCAAGATCGGGACTGGAAATCGCACCGGTGTACCGTCCGGAAACACGGCGTCTGGGTAGTTTTCGACGATGAAGGATCGGTCACGACGTACGCTGACGGCGTCCGCGATTGGAAACAGACGGTCGGGGTCTAGCAGCTCCGCATTACGAGCGTTCGCACCGGCAGCCATAAAGAGCCCGCGGATCGAGTCGATCCCGACGGAAGTAAGTGCGCGGTCGTGTCGCGCGAACAGCATGACTAAGTTGTAAAGATCCCACAACGAGTTATGGATCGGTGTCGCGGTCAGCAGCGCGACATCTTTGGGTTGGCCGCCGAGCAGGCGGCTCATCGCGCGATACCACGTATTGTCGGCGTTGCGTAGCGCGTGGGCCTCGTCGACTACTACAAGCCTGTAACTATTCTTAGCGACGTTGAGATTGCGGTGCACGTTGTGCTGGTCTGGATCGGCGAGTTGTTCGTCATTGGCAAGCTCTTGGTAGCTCACGACCTGGGCGGGGAGCCTCGCTTGGTCGATGACACGTTGCCACATCCGGCGGAGCTGCGCAGGGGTTACCACAAGAGCGTGTACTCCTTGACGCAGGGCGTATTCCTCGATGAGGGCGAGACCAACAGCTGTTTTGCCTGTTCCGACCCCGTCGGCGTAGAGCACGCCACCCCACCGAGCGATGATTTGACGTGCGCGGAGATAACCGTCGCGTTGGAATTCGGCGAGGTGAATGTGCTGATCCGGCGGTTGCGGCACTTCTGTGTTGAATAGCTCGTCGCCGTAGAGCTCTAGAAGTGCGCGCAGGTAGATATCCTCTGGAGTTACGAACGGCGGTCGTGGAAACAACAGGGCTCGCAAGTCAGCTTTGTATTCGGTGGCGTTGTCCCACAGGCGGTCAAACCAAGAAATGGTAGCACCAACGACAGGCGGGTTGTAATCCGCGAGGCCAAGTTCCCGATTAGTCCACATGCCCGGCGAGGTAAGGTTCGCCGACGACACTAGCGCAGCGCGGCCATCTGCCGCATCGCCGAGAAGATACGCCTTGCCGTGTAGAAATTGCGTGGTGTAACGGCGTACTTGCACATTGTTACGAGCTAGAAAATCGTCCACTTGGGCTAACCGGGCCATTGCGCGGCTTGGTGGGAACCGGGAAAAGTCGCGTTCTTCGCGTAGTGCGGCAAGCTGGTCTGCAAATCGTTGGGTCGGTGGCTCGGCTTCTAAACCGGGGCGGGGTACTGCGCCGAGGAGCAGCCGCACCGCTCTGTCGCAGGAAACATTGTCAGCTAGTAGGTGGAGGCCATCAAGGTTAACGTAACCGGTCCCGACAGACAGAGCATGGTGGGCCGGTGTGTCGGTGAGCAGATAGCGCAGTGCCTCGCCGTGACAGACCTGCTGGTTATCAACCACGAACGGACGCGAACTTAGCCGCACAGGTTCTCCAGTTCGCGACGAAACTGGTCGCGGTGCATTTGCGGCACGGCGTCGATCGTGAAGTCTGCGAGCAAAACATCCAGATCAGTGGGACCAAGGCCATACGCGTGAGCGACCAGTGCGTCAACGCGCACCCGCATTGCCAGGCGTTCGTCAGGGTCGAGTGGACCGTGCTGGACACCACAAGCATCGGCCACCTCAGCGAATCGGCGGTCTGGACAAGACAGGCGGCCCCCAAGGCGTACCAGCTCGTCGAATGTCGGATCGTCGAGATCCGGCACCGTAAGAAGCTCGAGCACAAAGAAGTTCAGGTGAATCTCGACGAATCGACGCGCCTGCCAGTCGAATGGCAGTGAGTTAATGACGGCGGTGCAAGCCGCCCGTTCGCGGTGCCCGCCTTCGACGAAGGTGAGGTAAGGCGCCGTGTTAGTTAGGAATGTTTCGGCTGGGATAAGGCAGGCGCGCACGGTGCGAGAGTCGGTGGCTCGGCTGACATCACGGAAAGCCAACCTCACGTTGCCAACCTCAGCACGCGTTGCCGCACGTCGCCGATCGAGCGACACCTCACTTGCGAGGATCGACTCGCTACCGGGGCGGGGTTTAGTTGCCTTCTTTATCGCCGCTTTGTCTGGCGGACACCAACGCGCCTCCGCGCCATGCGGCTCGTACTGATCGAAGGACTCGCCCTTCCATAATGCCCATCCCTGCGTGGCACCTTGCCATAATTTTTTGTCATTGGTTTCATGGAACTCTGCAACTGGGAAGCAGCGCCATCGTCCCCCGCCGTGCGGAAATCGGCGATGACGCCGCATCGCCCGCAGCACCGGCTCGCCGTCCTGAAAGGGCAGCAGCGGTATTTCGTCATCGGGGCCTAGTGCGCCGCGGTGCAAGCTGATCCCGGCAACTGACACCTGCCCTCGGAACGCTTCTGCGGATGCTGCGACGCCGGCGACCTCGATGTTGTGATCTTCATCAGGCGGGATTGCCGAGGCCACCAAGAGCGCGACGGTGTAGCGTGGCTCCGCGTCGAATGCCCAGCGGCCCGTATTAAGCAGGAAGTCGATCCTGTCGACCCGGCTGAAGCCGAACAACCAGCGCCGAAAACTTCGCGATCCGGCAGCCAGGAACGTATTGCGTGGCAGCACCACCCCCAAATACCCCTGAGGAGCCAGTAACATGCGGTAACGCTGGCAGAAAAACTTGTATAGATCTGGATCGCCGACGCTGCCAGCGTAGCCACCGTTTGGGCCCAAGAATGCGCGCAACAGCGCGGTCCGTTGCTGTTCTGCGGTAAACTGTTCGGTAAGCTCGGGTCGAGCCTTCTTTAATGCAGCCAGCGCCTTCTCCCGCGGGCCGGCTGGAAATCCCCGCAATCGTGGCGAG
>Ga0213881_10001344_pt1 | contig 11942 bp, 15 predicted proteins | sample BarmaccoBMER_R08_FD_160104 | JGI IMG/M metagenome (GOLD analysis project Ga0213881, IMG submission 160104) | Barbacenia macrantha exposed rock microbial communities from rupestrian grasslands, the National Park of Serra do Cipo, Brazil - ER_R08 ... | reverse complement strand
CGCGGCGAGCGCATCGAACGCCGTGGTGAAGCCATGGGGATACACCCTCGGGCAGAGTACCTAGTCCACAGGATCGTATCCTGCGAAGTGGTATGTTAGACGACCGACGATCACCAAATTGATTGTTTCGGCAGCCCTAATTAACCAGAAACGACTTGGCGCACCAGACGCAGGTACAGCATGCATGATGTTATGCGCTCCCGCTGATGTGGCCCTACGAGCTTCACAGCACGACTCCACTGGGTTGAAGAGATTACCACCACCGTACCGTGCCGCCCGCACAATCAGCCATTGGTGTAATCGAACTTCTCCACCGCACGAATCAAGCCAAGATTCCCCTCTTGGATCAGGTCCAACAGCGCCATACCGCGACCGACATAATGCTTGGCTTGCGAGACGACCAGGCGAAGATTGGCCTCCAACAGCAGGTTTTTGGCTCGCTGACCCTCGCGCACGATACAACCCAGATCCCGGCGCAGCTGAGGGCACAGATCCTCAGCCGAATCCTTAGCCCTGTCTATCCGCTCGGCGGCATACAGCCTGCCTCGATGCGCTAGGCAAGCTGCACCTCCTGCTCGGCGTTGAGCAAAGCCACCTTGCCGATCTGCTTCAGATATTCGCAGACCGAGTCAGCCGACGAGGTCAGTGCAGCGTCCTTGCGAGCTGCCGCCGCACCTCAGACTTCTCACCCCAGCGCAAATCCTCCGCGCTGGGATCGACAGCTCGCTGCGGGTCATCTGCATCCATGGCGATCAGCTCGACCTCAAGCAGGGTCCTTGGCGGCTGGATCCCGGCTTCAATGGTCGTGCGTACCGCAAGCCCAACCCCGAGGCCAAAACCAGACTGGCCCTACCACAACCCAAACACAAAACTCCGGATCCCCCCAGCCCGGCTGGGAAGATCGAACAGCGATCATGGTCCTGAGCTGCGGTAAGTTGACCTGTGAGCACTCGGCGTGCAGTGACGTGCGTGACCGTGGTTGACCCTTGCTGACTGTAAAAAAGGTCACTCGGGGGCTACGAACAGTTGCCGGGGGCGCCTGTACGTGGGCATACGGCAGCGGAGGTAAATCCGTCGGCGTACGCCCCTCAAGGTTCGAATCCTTAATCCGCCACGCAGCACAAATGGCCACTGGCCAGCACGGACCAAGTGGTGAGCCGATCTCGGCCATGTCCGACGCAGTCGGGTCGTGTCCGGGGTTGAAAGGTGGCAAGTGGGCTTGTTGAGGGTGCGCGTGCGTTGCTACGCGGCGTAGCGGCTATCTCGAGTGGGGCGTGCTCGTGTTGTCGGCAGCTGGACCGAGATTGTCGGCCCCGCAAGAGGGCTAGCCCCGGGTGGACGATTCGACACCTCGTAGGCGGGCTCAGGGGGGTCGTGCGACTCACCAAGATCACGACGGGTGCTGTCCACCGGACCCACTTGATGGGATAAAAGAGCATGGAGATCAATATGTCATCAGTGTCGTTGAACTTAGCGTAGACGGCGTGGCGCCCAATCGACAGGCGTGTTGCGCTATGTGGGTGGGCTGGACTTGATCGATGTTGCTTTTAGTATTTACGTGCGGGGAGACACTCGCGCCTCGCCTGCGATCACGTCTGTGGCTAACAGTGAGCTTTCTGAAATTAATGTGAAGTCCGCTGTCTCGGCGCAGGATGGACCTTACCAAAACCTTAATTTTTACCCAAATCTCACCCTCGCGTACTCCGATTAGGGGAGGTAAGACCCGTGCAAACCGGACACGGAGAAGGCTGGCGTAATCTCACCGTAATTTCACCGAAATGAACGATCGAACAGAGGTTGACCCGCTATACCCGGTGCGTTAAACCATTATACGGATGCACTGCGTACAAGACGCTCGCCACTACGGAGGTTGCCGTGGGACGGTTTCTTGCGTGACCCTTGGCTTTTGATCGGTCATAAATTTAAATCGATCATAATTCACCCAGTCGGCAGGAGAATCATCCGCTGGGTCGCAGTAGCGGGCTTGTCAAGAAATACTGCGGTGTGTCCGTGTCGATGTCAATGGTGAACAAATCGATAGAGTAGGGAGTCGGCGTGACGTCTTCGACCTCACGACAGCAGTCCAGCACCGAGCACAACGACCCAGGACAGCGCCACCAAGATGAGCGCACGTTGATGACCTTGTCGGTCAACGAGTTGCAGCGCGACCTGCAACGCGTGGAAGACCAGGCGCGCACGGCACAGCAGGACGCCCATAACGCACGCCAGTGGGCACAGCAGTCCCGCACTGCCGCACAGCACGCACAAAACCAGGCACGGCAGGCCCAAAACCAAGCCCAGCTGGCCCAAAACCAGACCCAGCAGGCCCAGGCTCAGCTGCAGCAAGCCCACAACCAGGCCCAGCAGGCGCAAAACGAGGCCCAGCAGGCCAACCAGCGCGCTCAGCAGGCACAGGGCCAGGTGCAGCAAGCCCAAAGCCTGGTACAGCAGGCGCAAAACGAGGCCCAGCAGGCCAACCAGCGTGCGCAGCAGGCCCAAGAGCGGGCCGACCAGGCCAACCAGCAGGCCCAGCAGGCCGAAGACCAGGCTCAGCAGGCCCACAACTACGCCGTGCAGGCACAGACCGACGCTGGACAGATCCGGACCAACGCACGGCAGCTTCAGTGGGGGTGACCCCCACCAGCTAACGCCGGGGCCGTCAACGAGATAACCGCCGAGGGGTCACCGATCCGTGGCCCCTCGGTGTTGGCGTTGCAGCACACCTGCTCCGTGTGCTGGCCTCCGTGGGAATGAGCGGCTCTGCCCCCGATGATCTTTAGTAAGCCGTTCAGCTGGATATACGCGCTGGTCAAACTGCGCGCCTTGGCGCTATTCGAGCTGTGACGCACGGTTCGGCCATACCCAAAGCAGAGATTTCTGCGGAGGGTCTAGACCATAGCTGCTGGTCAGACGGGGTGCCCCCGGCAGGATTCGAACCTGCGCCACTCGGTTTAGGAAAATTCGCTAAACCATCGACTCCAGGCACCACCAGGCATCCTTAGTTGCACGTAGGCTTGCTCTGACCACCTCGAACGTTCCTAGTGATCGCTGTTTCATTCCCAAGACCCTTCCCACGGCGTGCGTTGCGGGCCAGCGCCATCATCAGGTCGGTCGGATCCGCGCGAGCACGCTCGACGCAGCGAAGCGAAGCGCTTAGCTGCATCCACCGGCCAGTCGGTCATATACAAGGGATGCGGTGAAGTCCGGGTCTCTGGGCGCATAAAAGAACTCCGGGACACCGAGGGTTCTAGTTCCTGGGCCCCAGAAATTATGCTGGCGCGGGCTTGGGTGGCCGCTGCCCCAGGGAGCGGTCAGCTCGGGAGGCCTATCGCGCACTACATCGCCTTCGGTCAGTAGCGGGGTGGTCATGCCGTGCACGGTAGGCGCGCACCGGTAGCGGGGCCACCTTGTGGTCAGCGGCTGGCACGTGCGGCTGGGGATCAGTCAGCCCAGGGTTGCGCTTGTGGCTGTGGGGCGGTGACGTCGTACGGTGCGCTCCTGGTGATCTTGGCAAGTGAGGCAATATTTAGCCGGCTTGGGCGGTCGGGTATAGGCGCGCTCATTGGCCGGGTGTGGTGGAGGGCTGGGTGAATGTCGCAGGCGGCGGTGGCGTTTGATAAGCGGGCGTTGGGTCGTCAGCGTGTGGGTTGGTATGCCTACGGTTGGGCCAGTCAGCCTTTCGAGACCACTGTGGTCACGGTGTTTATGAGCCGTTATTTACCTACGGTGGCGCAAAATGCCGTGGGCGGCAACGGTCGGCTTCGGATGTTGGGCTTGTCGATTCTGCCCGGCTCGCTGTTTGCGTATGTGGTGTCGGCGTGCAGTGTGTTACTGGTGGTGCTGATGCCGCTGATCGGTGCGGTCGCCGACCGTACCGGGTGGAAGCGAGGGTTGCTGCTGGGCTTGGGGTACGGGGGAGCAGTCAGTTGCGTAGCGATGGTCTTTGTTGGCCGGACTGATTGGCTTTTGGGTTCACTGTTGTTCGCGTCTGCGTTTGTCAGCTACAGCAGCGCCAAGGTGGTTTATAACTCGTTGCTTCCAGATCTGGCGGACCCTGATTCGCGAGACCGAGTGTCGTCGGTGGGGTGGGGAATCGCCTATCTCGGAGGCGGGATTTTGTTGGCGCTGAATTTCGGAGGGTCTTTCCTGATCAAGGATCCGACTGTGCTGGCCCGATGGTCTTTGAGTGGTGCTGGGCTGTGGTGGGCAGTGTTCTCGGTGGTGCCGTTGTGGATGCTGCGGGATCTGCCGTCCTCGGCGACTCGGCGTGGGCCGGTGGCTGGCTCGGTGTTCATCTCGGGGTTTCGCGAGCTCGTCGACACCCTGGTTCATTTGCGGAATTACGGGTGGACGTTGCTGTTTTTAGTAGCGTTTTTGGTCTATTACGATGGGATCTCCACCGTTACCACCCTGTCGGCCGATTACGGGCAAAAAGAACTACGACTGGGCGAGACTACGCTGCTCAGTGCGATCCTGCTGGTGCAGTTCACCGGGTTCGGTGGGGCTTTGCTGCTGGGCCGGTTCGCTGATCGCTACGGTGCTAAACTGGTGGTCGCAGCCAGCCTCGTTGTTTGGATTGGTGTCGTAATCTCCACATATTTCATGCGGGCCGGTAGTGCAGTTCAGTTCTACGCGCTGGCATTGGTGTTGTCAATCGTGCTGGGCGGTACTCAGGCGCTGTCCCGCTCGCTGTTTTCCGGCATGATTCCCCGGGGAAAAGAGGCCGAATACTACAGCCTCTATGAAATCTCCAGCTCCGGGACTAGCGCACTGGGCCCGTTACTGTTCGGGCTGACTTTGCAACACACCGGCAGCTACCGCGCTGCGCTTGGGTCGCTCGTTGTGTTCTTCATCGTCGGTCTCGGCCTACTCCTGACGGTCAACGTCGGCAAGGCGATCGTGGCTGCGGGAAACACACCACCAGCGACCGTGAGTGGACCTTGAGCACCGGCCCGCTACTCAAGACAGGGTCCGGGGACTGGCCGACCTGCTGCGATGAGACGAGCAATCCGCTTGACGTTTACCGGTATCCCCAGCCTTTGCGACCTTTGGGGACCACGGTAATCATCGGCATGTCATCTTGTCCGCATCCAGAGCGAGTAATCATAGCGACCGGTCTACTGGAGGACCAGCTTGACGCGCTTATTTTCTTTCAGTACGAGTTTGGCATGCGCATCTATATTCCATTTACGAACCACGGGGTCGAACTGGTCGTTCTTGATGTTGTCGACGAAACACTGCCCAGATGGGCTGGGTCGACGACAAGCCCGAGGCCGTTGGTTGCCCCGAGTCTAAATGGAAGTTTAGGACTTAACTGGCAGCCAGCCCGGGCGCCTCGGAGGCATCTGTCGTCATGTGGTCGGTTCCACAGGCACCTCACCGTGTTCGAGGTAGCTGGGCCCGTTGTTGTTGGTCGCAGCTGCCGACCGGATTCGGCGGGCAATCCGGGGAATTACGTAACTGTCCAGTTGGGCGAGTTCAACCCACTTCCAACAATCCAACTCCTCACCGTCAAGGCATATTCGTTGCGTGTCATCTCCTAGGTCGCCACAGTCGAATAGGAACAGAAGCTTATCGCCTTCGCATTCGTGCGGTGCCCAGTCAATAGAGATGAGCCGATGTGGAACTCGGTCTAGCCCCAGTTCCTCGGCGATCTCGCGGCGGCAGGCAGCAGCCGGAGACTCCCCTCGCTCGACGTAACCGCCCGGGATGTCCCATGCGTCCTTGTAGGTGGGGTGAACTAGCAGCACACGGCCGCTCTCGTCGAAAAACAGTGCACCGGCTGCGACTCGGGGCCTGGCGAAAGTGCTACTGGGGTCAGTCACGGTCCCCGAGGGTACGACGTTGACTCAAACCAGGTGGAGTCGGCGGGCGAGCTGGTCCAGTGGGACACTGCGCGGGCCGCGGTGATTGCGTAGCCAGCTCAGCACCAGCTGCCGGCTGATTGCGTGGTGCTTGATCTGCTCCGGTGCGAGCTGTTCGGCGTCAAGTAGCGCGGCCAGCGCGTCGTCGCGGCGGTTGCGGGCTGTATATGCCCTAGCGGTCTCGATCGCATGGCGGACGCGCCGCTCGATCGGTAAATCCGAGACGTCAATCCGGGGAGCAAGGTCAACAGCAATCTGTACGTCGCCAAGTCCATCGCGGCGGTCATGCGATGGATAGTCACGTTGGTAGGACCGAAGGCGGTCCACATCGTTGGCGTCGTGGCCGAGGCGGTTGGCGCTGTTCTGCGTTTCGTGATTTCAAACAGTTACAGACGAATGGTGTCGCTGTGCCGCGGGTCAGACACGATCTCGGTCCATTCGTGCGCCAGTACTGAATACAATAGGCTATCGCGCCATTGGCCGTTAGTAAACACATGATCGCGGATGCGGCCTTCATATCTCATTCCAAGACGCTCCGCTATTACGATGGATGCAGCGTTGTCTGGCCCCATCGCGGCTGATATACGATGGAGCCCGAGCAATCGGAAACCGAAGTTGACGAGCGTGCGGCTGGCATCGGTAGCATAACCGCGACCCCAGTAGTCAGCAGCGATAGCGTAACCTAGCTTAGCCGCCCGCACCCCGTTCAAACCCAGACGGGCGAATCCTACCAGACCTGCATCCGTAGTAGTCACGGCTACGTAGTACTCGGTGCGAGGTTCATTACGGGCGCGGATAAGGACACCATTTAGCATTTCTGCGGCTTGGTCTCGAGTGCGAGAATCAAAGGAAAGAGAAGCAGTCACCCGGTTGTCTCCGACCAATCCCATGACTCGGTCGAGATCGTCGGAACAAAATTCTCTCAGATCGACCTTCGTCCCGGCTAGGCAGATGGGATACATTTACTTCTGCCTACCTCGGTGAGCCACAGACAGGCGTGCGCGTATAACTCTCAATAAACTCTTGGAGCTCGCGTGCGTCGGGGCTGTCTGGTGCATCGTTAAGGGCTTGGTGCACCCGGTTGACCGATTGAATGATGCCGTTAATCCGCTGTGCTATAGGCAGCTCGAGGACAGGCGCTAACGCATCCGCCGCGCCTTCGATCTCTCCACGTCTGATCCGCGCGATAGCCAGATTCGAGCGCGAGCCCGCGGCATCACCAAAAGCCCAGTCTGGATCGCGGGGATCGGCGTACGCTTCAACGGCTTGGTGTGCATACGCGTCCATCTTTGGGTCGGACTCGGTCAGCCATGCGAGCGCATCCGCAGCAAAGTACAGTTGGCGGGATTTACTGAATGTGGCTATGCCGCCCAGCTCGTCTAGGTCGTCTGGGCGTACCTGATCCCATGCTCGTTCCGCACGCTCGATCGCGGCATGCGTTTGCTCAACATTTCCAAGCGCTGCCCACGCACGTGCCTCGCTAGCAGGTAACCAAACGTTGGCCGTGTTGCCGACGCGCTGCGCATATATCGTGCCCCGCTGAGCATAGCGGATACTGTCGTGTGGTCGTCGTGCCCAGTATGAGAAAAGTGATTGTAACCCAGAAACCCATGCTCGAAGCCCATCATGATCGGACTGCTCGGCGCAGAACCATGCGGTGCGCGATTGCGCAATCGCGGATCGTGGGTCCGCGAGGTCATGAGACGCTTTAGCGAGCATCCCGCCGAGTACGGCTCCAAGGAAATAAAGCCGGCGCGTGTGCGTGGGGCGCTGGGGTCGTTCCAACAGGTTGAACACTGTGTCTTGTCCAGCGGCGAGATTTCCGAGAATTCCTGGTAGTGGTTGTGTCGGGTAGGCGCGTACTAAATCCCGTACCTCGTCGTATATCAATTCCATGGATTCGTCTGACATTGTCTGAAGACTCGTCACAAAACGCCACGCTCTTTCGGCGGCCACGGCCACCACCTCCGAAGGCTCTAAGCTGAGATCTGGGCCAGTTGAAACAACTAAGTCGCCTGGACTGTAGGGTGCTAGTAATTCCTCAACGGGTCGACCGAAGGTATATTGGAGTGCTCGACGGGTAGCTGGGTTGGGCCGGTTCCCCGTGCGCTCGCTGCGCGCAAGGCGGCCAAGATGACGACCGCTGAGAGTGATAGAAACGTTCTCATGTTGTTTGGCGGTCTTGACAACCAAGTCAGCCGCCTCATCCCACGACAGCTGTCGTTGGCGCACCATCGCTTCTAGCAAGGTGCGTGGCTCTACCGGATCAGCCATCAGCATCCTCTCCGCGCAGGGCGAGTTGACGCCCGCCAGTTTGACGCGTTTCGCGCCGGATTGGGCTCACGTGCCCCGCCAGGTCCGTAGATGTCCGGCATAGGTCCGCTACTGACTCGCTATGGGTGTGGCGTGGTCACGCAAAGTAGCCGACTGTTACAAACATGAAGTCACGTTTGATCAGAAGCCTCCTGTCGGGTGCTACTGAGCTGTCGGCGGAGCTGCTCGATATCCCAACGCAGGTGACCGCCTGGCGTGCGAAGGGCCGGCGTGACTGTGCCGTCCTGGGCCCACCGTGCGAGAGATCGAGGACTGACCCCGACTGCGCGCGCTGCGTCGCCCGTGGTAGCGAGCTTGGCCGGAACGGACATAAGGCCAATCGTCTCATATGGCGCGTTCGGCGGGTTTCGTTGTCGCGTTTGGCTTGTTCTGCTAGCTTGTCTTGTATGGCTTACTTGGCGCATCCGTGCTACTGAAACATGCCACTGAAGGGACACCGCTGTTGGCACCCACGAGCGAGAGGACCTGCCTTGGCCAATTGGCTGCCATAAGCCACGGAGACACGACGGTGGGCCGGAAATGCGGAGCATCAAATCAGCGTGATTGTCGCTAGTGCGCATTCTGCATGTTATGCAGAATGCTCAGAATGTGACTAGGTTGTCATCGTTCCTAGGAGGATAAGTGTGAGCAAGTTCAGATCTACTTCTCCACCGGGTGGCGAAGAGCTGCGGTTCTATAGCGTGGCGCAGGTGGCCCAGATTCTGGGCATGTCCACGGTGACGCTCTATCGGGCTATCAAGGATGGCGAGTTCCCCGCGGTCCGCATCCGAGGCCGGCTAATCGTGCCAGCAAAGGCTGTAGAGGCGATGGTGGATGCAGCGGTGGCAGATAGGGCTGTCGTTAGCACGTCGGTATTCGTGCCAACGGCGGTGAAGCTGTCATGACCACAATGCAGCTCTCCGTGCTCGAACAGGTCGATACGGCCCTCGACGAGATACAACGCGTACGCGAGCGTGTCATGGCACAGCCATCAAGTGTGGAACGGTCTATCCGGCTTGCAGAGTTGGATGACAACGAGGCTCGCTGGTGGGCGGTGCTTTTTGAGCGAAGCCGGACCCGGGTGTACTGGCGTGCTGCGTTGTCGGCACACGAACGCGCGCGCCAGAGCGCCTGGATTTGGCGTCAGCGTGCTACCAAGCAGGAGACTCGCGACGCTGGCGGTGTGCCATGAGCGGGGAACCTACGCACGACGTTGTACACGTGGCTGGGCTGCATTGCTCAGTAAAGCTGGCGTGTACCACCTGTCAGCTCGTTTACAGGCCGGACTTTGCCGATTTCAGCACTTGGAATACCGGCTGTCCGCGTTGCGGTGGCTGGACCTGGATCGCACAGCTGGATAGCCCGGAGTGCGCATCTCAGACCACGCATGCTTCGAGATCGCAAGCTCCCGACCCGGCGGTCACTCCGCCAAGAACGCCCGTTGGGTCAGGTGTCCCCAACTACGTCGAGGTAATCGAGGAATGCCGTAATGGTGGAGGTCAACGCTGACATGTCTATCGGTTGTGACCAGTTTGAGGACACCTCAGGAAGCCGTAGCGCGGTCTGCGGGCAACTGCGGGTGGTGGCCCGGTCTGGGTTGGGTGTGGGTCCGTTGTCGGTGCGGGAAGCTCGGGAGTTGACCCGGGAAATCGCCGAGACGCTGGCGGTTGCGTGGGACAAGGTGGTGGAGGCGTATCAGCGGCGGGTGTGGGAGCCGCTGGGTTATGTGTCGTGGGATGCCTATTGCCGGGCGGAGTTGGGGTCTACGCGGTTTCGGTTGCCGGCGGAGGAGCGGGAGGAGGCGGTGCGGTCGTTGCGGTCGGCGGGGTTGTCCACCCGCGCGATCGCCGCGGCTACGGGCCAATCCCATACGAACGTCCGTCGGGATCTGTCCGGTGGAACAAATGTTCCACCTACCCGTGCCTACACCGAGTCTGCCAGCACGATAACGGGGCGCGACACCAAGTCCTACACCCGCGGGGCGGGCAGCTCGGGGCGGGACCCGGATGAGCCGATTGATGCGGAGATTGTTGAGGAGGCACCGGAGGCGGTAAAGCCCGCGCCGGTATCGGGGGGTGTGGTGCGGCGTCGGCCGTTGGGGGAGCAGGCCCGGGATGCGGGGTGGGAGATTCGCCGGGCTGCGGAGCGGGTCGCGCGGATTGTGGGTGATGACCGCTTGTTGGCCAATAGGCAGCAGGTGTGTGCGGTGTTGCAGGCTCATTTGGTGTTTGTCGCCGAGACCGTGACCACGGCGTTGCGCCAACTATCTGATCTTAACAAGTGAGGGGTGTGTTTCGTGTCGAGCGCTGCACTTAGCCACAGCGTGCCCACTCCGGCGGTTTTGGCGCAGGTGGCAAATAAGCCGACAGCGTCGGTGGTGATGGTTGATCCAGAGACCGCGCGCCGGTGGTTGTCTCGTAATGAGGCCAATCGCTCGTTGCGGGGCAGTCAGGTCAGTAAATATGCCCGTGATATGGCCGCGGGGCGCTGGCAGCTCACGGGTGCTCCGATTCAATTCGCCGCTGACGGGCGGTTGTTGGATGGGCAGCACCGGCTGGCTGCGATCGTCAAAGCGAAGGTGACGGTGGCGATGTTCGTGGTGCGGGGATTGCCGGCGGCGGCGCAGGCGTATATGGACACCGGGGCCAAGCGTACGGTGGCTGATCAGCTGAGCATCGCCGGTTATAAGAACAGTTCGGTGCTGGCGGCGGGGGCGCGGTTGGCGTGGGCGTGGCGGATGGGCCGGCTGGGGCAGCCGCGCGAGGTGGTGTCGGATCCGGAGATCCGGGCGTTTATCACCGCGCATCCGTCGTTGATGGAGGCGGCGTCGTTTGCGGCCCGAATGCGGCGGGCGGGTTTGGATATTCACCCGTCGGTGGTCTGCGCGGCGGTGTGGGGATTGACCGAATCCGGACACACCGCCCAGCGGGTGGAGGCGTTTTTCCAGGCGATGGCCGAGATGCGCAGCGACGGTCCGGGGGATCCGAAATACGCGCTGTTGCATCGGATTAACACCGCGCGGCGCAACCGGGAACACATCCAGGCCGCGGACATGCTCAGCATGCTCATTCGCGCTTATAACGCCGACTACACCGGCAAAAAGGCCCACCGCCTCCAACTATTCGCCCGCGGCTCAGCCATCGACGTGCCGCCAATCGTCGGCGTGGACAGCAGCCCTGACCGGGGATCACCCGGCCCGAAAGTGACTTAAGCACTCGGCTGCGCTCGCGCAGCACTTTTGTGAGAGGCCCGGCGGTCACTCCGCCAAGAACGCCCGCCGGGCCCTCCCCAACCACATCGAGGTAATCGAGGAGATCACCAATGCTACAAGCCAGTCCTGCCGGGACTGTCGCCCCTGGCCCGCTAACACAGTCGTGGGATCTGGTCGCCGCCGCGCAGGGGGGTGATCGGCAGGCCTTCGGGCAGCTGTATGCGCGTTATGCCCCCGAGGTGACGCGATTCATCCTGTCGCGCACGGGGGACCGGCTGCTGGCCGAAGACCTGACCAGCGAGACGTTTCTGCGCGCACTGCGCCGGATCGACTCGGTCAGCGACCGGGGTCGCGACGTGGGGGCGTGGTTGATCGTCATCGCCCACAACCTGATTATTGACCATCGCAAGTCGTTGCGATCCCAGCGAGAACACCCCACCAGCGACGTCCCGGAGACCGGCACGGACCCTGGTGATTGGGCGGGGCCGGAGCAGGCGGTGATCCAGCGCGACATCGCCATCCGCGTGGCCCATTGGGTGGCGCAGCTGCCCCCG
>Ga0213881_10001343_pt1 | contig 11944 bp, 9 predicted proteins | sample BarmaccoBMER_R08_FD_160104 | JGI IMG/M metagenome (GOLD analysis project Ga0213881, IMG submission 160104) | Barbacenia macrantha exposed rock microbial communities from rupestrian grasslands, the National Park of Serra do Cipo, Brazil - ER_R08 ... | reverse complement strand
CTCATCGGCCCACACCGTGGTGACGGTGACCACCCCGTTGTCGGTCTTGCCGTACCGGCCCAGCCACTGATGGCCCACGTGCGCGGTCTTCGCCCCGTCCTTGCGGTCCCCGCTGTCATCGATCACCAGCACCCCGCCGCCGTGCGGCGCGGTGGCCGGGTCCGCGAGCAGCAGTTCCAGCCTCCGGGTGTTGACCCGCTCCGGATCCCACCGCGACTCCGAGAGGAAGAACTGCAGCCGCTGCACCGACCGGTGCTGCGCCCCGGCCACCGGCTCGGCGCCGGCCAGCGCGGTCAGCGTCTTGTTCCTCTCCCGCGGCGCCAGCAGCCCGGCCAGGTACTCCCGGAACCCCCGCCGCTGCGCCACGCGCGTAAACAGGTCATCGAACCGGGCCGCATAATCCTCCAGCGGACCGGGAGCAGGCGGACACGGTACCGGCTTCGTCATCACTCATCACCGGCTCCCAACTCACCGGAAACCTACGACGACCCTACCCGTCATCAGCCTTGACTTAACAAACTACCGCTAGTGAGCCGGTTCAGAGATGCGTGAACAGTAGCGGCAGATGCGGTCGATGATCTGGTCGGCGGTCTTGGTCCACTTGAAGGGACGGGCGCTTTCGTTCCAGAGCTTGATCCACTGTTCGAGAGCGGTGGTGAGTTCCTCCAGCGAGCAGAACACCCCGCGTTCGAGGCAGCGCCGCTGCAATTCGGCCAGCCACCGCTCGACCTGGTTGATCCACGAGGAGTAGGTGGGGGTGAAGTGCAGGACGAAGCGCGGGTGGGCCAGCAGCCAGCGCTGCACCGCCGGCGCCTTGTGGGTGGAAAGGTTGTCGCAGATCACGTGGACCGTCAGGCCCGGGCCGGCCTGGCGGTCGATCTGGTCCAGGAAGTCGCGGAAGTCCACCGCCCGGTGCTGGGCCGACAGCTTGCCGATGACCTTGCCGGTGGCAATGTTCAGCGCCGCGAACAAGTCGATCGTGCCGTGCCGCACATAGTCAAAGCTGCGCCGCTCAGGCACCCCCGGAATCATCGGCAGCACCGGGGCGGTCCGTTCCAGGGCCTGGATCTGCGGCTTTTCATCCACGCTGAACACCGCCGCGTTCGCTGGCGGGGCCAGGTACAGGCCCGCCACGTCGCGGATCTTGTCCATCAGCAGCGGATCCGGAGAAACCTTGAACGTCTCGGTGCGCCAGGGCTGCAGCCCGAACGCCCGCCAGATCCGGTGCACGCTGGAGGGCGAGATGCCCACCCGGCGGGCCAGCTCCCGCCTGGACCAGTGCGTGGCGCCCTCGGGTACCTCCTCCAGCGTGCGCACCACCACCTCCTCCACCTGGGCATCGGTGATGGTGCGCGGCACTCCCGGCCGCGGCTCATCGGTCAGCCCGTCCAGCCGCTCGCGCAAGAACCGCGCCCGCCACCGGCTGACCGTCTTGAAATTGACGCCCAGCCGCGCCGCGACCGCGGTGTTGCTGCCACCCTGCGCGCACGCCAGCACGATCCGCGCCCGCAGCGCCAGGCCCTGCGCGGTGCTGCGGCGCTTGACCCAGTTCTCCAACGTCCGCCGCTCATCCTCTGACAACACCAGCGGCTCCAGCCTGGGATCTGGCATATCTCCAGCACACCGCACCCGCCAGCCAGGCGATAGCCCAGAACCCCGAACTGGGACACAAGGCGACTCACGTGGTGACCGCTGAACTTAGGACCGGCTCACTAGGCCTGAAGGCGGAGGCTTTGTCCGCCCAGCGTCTGATGTGGCGTGCCGGGCTGCGCAGCATCATGGTCCCTGTGACACGGCAGCAGGAGCTGGCGTCACGCTCGCGGCGGTCGCGTCCGCAGATCCCCGACCGCCGCGCTCTGGCACACTGCTGACGCCCTCGTCGCGCCTATCCGGTCGTCAGATGGCCGAAGGGAGCGGTTATACGCACCGCTAGTTTTGCCCTGATACACCGCGTGGCAAGAAGGAAACGGCCCGCCGGGCCGCGTTTCCGCAGCCAGGGGGCCGTTTCGCTGGTGGTGGCAGGTGTTGGGTTCGAACCAACGTAGGCTGAGCCGACGGTTTTACAGTCCGCTACCGCCTGCACTTCCGCACCGTTACTGACCTGCGGAAACGGCACTTCACAAGGCTGGCAGCCGGGACGCTGTCCGCTATATGTACATGCGCGCGGGCTTCCGCGCCGTCAATTTCGCGGACAGCCACGTACAGGCCCGTGCAGCTCCCGGACCCGCAGGTCGGGGGTGCCGATCGGGTCAGGCTGCTTCGGTGCCGGGTTCGGTGAAGGCGAGCCGCTGGTCGCCGAAGTCGGCGATGATCTCCAGGCGTCCCCCGAGGGCTTCGACGTAGGCGGCCAGGGTGCGCAGTTCGGTGGTGCCTGGCTTGGCGTGCTCGATGGCGGACACACGGCCCTGGGTGATGCCCATCCGGGCAGCGACCTGGGCCTGGGTGATGCCGAGGCGGCGGCGCATTTCGGCGAGCCGGAAGGCGCGCTGCTCGGCGCGCAGCTGCTCCATCCCGGCGGTGATGGCGGCCTTGTCGGCGGGATCGGGATAGAACTCGGTGAGGAACTCATCCCGGGTGTAATGGTGGAACTCGCTGCTGTTCATCGGGTGTCCTCTTGTTTCAGGTAGTCCTCGTAGCGCTGCTCGGCCAGCGGGATCGCCTGGCGGTACCAGGCCTCCCATTTGCCGGCCTTGTCTCCGGCTACCAGCAGGACCGCGTTCCGCCGGGGATCGAAGATATACAGGATGCGGATCTCGCTGCGCCCGGCGGAGCCTGGCCGCAGTTCCTTCAGGTTGCTCAGCCGGGAGTGGCGGACGCGGTCGGCGAGTGGGCGGCCCAGCTCCGGCCCGGCTTATAGCAGGATGCCGATGGCCTGCCCGACCTGGATCGCGCTAGCCCGGTCACGCTTGCGCAGGTCGTGCAACCACGCCCGGACCTCCGGTGTCATGACCAGGGTATAGGCCACGTCGGATACCTTCCCGAAGTGATAGCATTACGCAAGCATGATATCATATCAGCGTAATATCATGTGGCTTGCGGGGCCAACTGGCTGTCCGTGCTGGCGCTCGGGGTGAATGCGAGCCTGCGCGGGTCGGGGAAGCCGAGGCCGGTGTATCCGGGCGCGCGTTTGGCGAGCATGGCGGCCAGGACGCCAGTGCGCTCGTCGAGGTAGTCGTGGACTTCGGCGGTGATCTTGTTCTCATGTGAGCGCAGGATCCGGCCGATGTACTGGGTCAGACTGCCCTTGTTGGCGATCGGCGCGGCGAGGAACAAGGTATCGAGGGCGGGGCAGTCGAAGCCTTCGCCGGCGTACGGGCCGGTGGCCACGGCTAGGAGCGGCGGACCGCCGGGATGGGGCTGCAGGCGGCCTAGCGCTGCCGCGCGGCTCTTGGCGCCCATCCCGCCGCGGAGGATGACCGGATCGTGCCCGGCCTCGCGCAGCAGGCCGGCGAGCTTTTCCAGGTGGCTGATCCGGTTGGTCAGGACTAGACAGTTGCGGTCCTTGCTGAGTGCGGCGAGGACGTCGGTGGTGACCTGCCGGGTGCGCTGCTCATCGGCGGCTAGGTGCTGGTAGATGGCCGTCATGCCGCCGGGGCGGGACGGGTCGGCGTCGCCGCCGTACCGGTAGGCGGTCGGGTGAAGGTAGAGCACGGGGGCGGGGCGACCGGTGTCCAGAAGCGTGTCCTGGCCGGCTGTGTCGCGGGGCAGCGCGATGGTGTGCCGGACCGGTCCCATTTGCATGACGATCAGGTCGTCGAGCTTGTCGCGACGGTACGGGGTAGCGGTCAGCCCGAGCCAGCGCCGCGCCGGGATCTGCTTGACCGCGTGCTCGAACGCGGCGGCTGGGACGTGGTGGCATTCGTCGGCCACGATCAGGCCGTACCCGGCGGTGAGCTCCGCGATGTCGTCGCGGCGGGACAGGGTCTGCAAGGTGACGACATCGACGGAACCGCGCAGCCTGGCTCGGCCGCCGCCGAGTTGCCCGGCTTTGACGCCGAGGAACTCGGCGATCCTGGCCCGCCACTGGTCCGCGAGCGTCTTGCGGTCCACCAGGACAAGCGTAGAGACCTGATGCGCGGCGATGACCGCGCACGCCATCACGGTCTTGCCTGTTCCGGGCGGCGCGACCAGCACTCCCAGATCGTGCCCGGTCAGGACCTGGACGGCCGCCTGCTGTGGCCCGGTCAGCACGGCCGAGCAGGTGAATACCTGCGTGGTGCCGGCCGCGCGCTCATCGGTCAGGTCCAGTTTGCTGCCTGCCTGCGCGGCGAGTCCGGTCACGGTGGTGAGCATGCCGCGCGGAACGATCAGCCCGCCGTCGATGGTCTCGTCGAAGAACTGCAGGAACCGGGGGATGTCCCAGGTGGAGGCGCGCATCCGCTGCTTCTCGTAGAACTGCGGGTTGTGCATCGAGGCAGCGTGGCGCAGCGACGCGGCCAGCGCGGGCGTCAGGTCGGCCAACTCGACCCGGATGCCCGCTCCAAGCCGGGCCCGGACCGCAGTCGCCGCCTCTGCCCGGATCTTGGTGGAGACCGGCGCGGCAAGCCTGGTGACCTGGCTGCCCGCCGGGACCCGCCCGGCCCTGTCCGCAACCCGGCTCACTTCCCTGGGTGTCATACGGCCAAGCGTTGACAGGTAAGTCCACTGATCCTGGTGCGGTTCGAGATTCTCCAGGTTCAGGAACATCGTCGCGTTGCGGTCCCGGGCCGGCCGGAACAGCGGCAGCGCAATCAGGTTCCCGACACCGCCGGCGGGAAGCAGGTCCTGGGATGGGAACAGCCGGTCGTAACTGGCCAAGTTCACCTTCCCGCGAATTGCCATCGCCTCACGCAGCAGGCCGGTGCCCAGCCGCCGCGCAGTCTCCGCCGGCACCGGTGCGGTGAAGAAAACCCACGCATGCATCCCCACTCCGGAACGCGACACTTCCAGCGCCACCGGCACCCCGAACTCCCGCCCCGCCTTGACGTACATCAGCGCCTCGGTCAGCGCATCCTGCCCGTCAAAGTCAGCGGCCAGCCACCAGCACCTGTCACCGTCCAGCAGCGGGTACACGCCGACGTGCGCATCGCCCTTCAGATGAGCAGCCAGCACATCCGCAGTCAGCGGCAGGTAGTCCCGTTTCTCATGCGGGACCCCGCGCTGCCACCCGCCGCGCACCGCCGGGAGCCAGCCCTTCCAGCCCGTGCGGGAGTTCTCGATCCGGGTAGCGTAGATGTCCGTGCGCGCCGCGAACAGCGCACGGAAGAACGCCACCTTCGCGTCATTGGGCGAGTCCTGACAGACCGGTCCCGGCGGCGCATCGAAAAAGCCAGCCTGCGCCGGCCCAGGCGGCGCCGCCTGCCGCGGGCTCAGCTGCAGCATCTTCAGCAGACGCGCGTTCTCCGCCCGCAGCCGCGCCAGCTCCGCGACCATAGCCGCGGGAACCTCAATCACGTCCACACCATATGCAACCCGCGGCCATGTAACTCATGACGGAAGCGAGGCGCAGCCGGGCCGCTCACGGATGCCAATCCGGCCACGTCGCCTCGCAGGCCCGGCCTGACCCGGTTTCCTAGCGTGGTGCGCCAAATGGCCCCCCCCCGGCCTCACCCCCCCCCCCCCCCCCCCGGCCGCCCGCGCCCCCCCGCCTTCCGGCGGTGGGCGCCACAACCCCCCCCCCCCCCCCCCGGCCAGGCTCGCCCCGGAGGCTGATCGCGGACATCGCGGATCCCTCGGCGGGGCCGTTCGCAAAAACGGTATGAGCAAGGTCGCCGGGGAAGGCGAAATCGGTGCGTCTCCAGCCTAGCGACGCGGCGTCCGGTGAAGTCTCGGCCGTGATGAGCTGACGGGACGAGTCGTCCGGGAGACGGCCGCAGCCACGTGGAGCCGGGATGTTCTTCTCCTGGTGGCTGGGATCGTGAGGTTCCTGTCAATCGCCGAGGGGATAACAGTGAGTTCGTTTTATGTCCACGTGTTCGCGATCCGGCGCAGGCCCGGCCGGAAGACGTTTGAGGTCCGCTGGCGGGTCGCGGGCCGTGACCGGTCCCGGTCGTTCATGACCCGGGCGCCGGCTGATGGCTACCGCGCCGGTTGGTTCGCGCGGCCCGTAAGGGCCTGGCGTTCGCCCCGGGAACCGGGGAGCCCGAGTCGTGGCCGCACCTGGGCCGGAGCCAGTGACCTGGTACCCGGCATGCGGTGGCGTACGCAGAGATGAAATCCCGGCGGCTGCCGCTTCCGCGGCCGGGAGCGTGAGCCGGATCTCTTCCAGCTGGGCAGCGCCTGGTCCAGTGCGTCGTTGACCATCGCCGACATGCTGCGCGAGCGCACGCTGGCGGCCAGCCGCAGCCGCCGCGCCACCTGCGCGGCAACCCGCGGCGTGATCTTCACCGTCGGTTCCATTCGCCTCCCTTCCAGCTCGCTGCGCCGCCGGGCGGCACGGCGCCTTTCCGGCAAGCCGACTATACACCATTATGACGGTGATACAGATCACTCATGTGGGTAAGGGCCTCCACTTCTGCCGCTAGGACGTCTAAGCTCGGGTCATTGAATAGTGATGCAGTGCGCCGCATGGAGGGTAGATGAGTAACGGGACCACGGAGCTGGACCGGCCGGTCCCGCTGTACATGCAGGTCGTCCGGCAGCTGCGCGCCCAGATCGCCTCCGGCGAACTTCGCGAGGGTGACCGGCTGCCATCGCAGCGGGCGATGATGGCCCGCTGGCATATCTCCATGCAGACCGCCTCCAAGGTCATCGGCGCCATGAAAACCGAAGGAATCGCCGTGCCCAGCGTCGGCCGCGACACCCTCGTCGCCCCCGGCGCCGCCGCCCGCATCGCCGCTGCGGCCCGCGGTGCCGCCCATGCTCCCGCCGCAAGCCTCCCGCCTGCACCGGGTAGTGCGGTCACCGCCGTGAGAGCGGGGAAGACCGCCGCGCCCGCGCCCGTCGCCGAGATCCTCGGCATTCCCTCAGGGCGCCGCGCCCTGCGCCGCATCGAGACACGCGGCGACGACGGCCAGGCCGCCAGCATCACCGTTTACTGGTATCCCCCGGTCATCGCCGACCGGGCGCCCCGCCTCGCCCACGACCAGCCGCTTCCTGCCGGCACCCTGGCGTACATCGCCGAGACGACCGGGAGCCGCGCGGCTCGGGTCGACGAGGACCATGCCGCCGGTCCGGCCGAGGCGGACGCAGCCGCCGCGCTCGCGATTGTGCCTGGCTCGCCTGTCCTGCTCACTCACGCCCGGCAGTACAACGCCGACGGCAAGCTCATCGAGTACGCCGAAACCACGACCGCCGCCGGGCACTGGCACACCCGCGCCTACACCATCCCCGGAACTGACCGCTTAACCAGGAGGAGCGATTACGAAGTGTCGCTGGAGGATTAAGTGACCATTAGGGAATGAGCGGGCTCCGGTCATTGCGCTGGCCCTGGCCGGGTGGCTTGGCTCAGATCGTGAAGATGGTCAGGTCGAGCAGGGCGGTGCCCTGCGGGCGTCCTTTGCCGGGTACGTGCACGTCGGAAAGGTCTTCTGCGGCCAGGGCCCATTGGCCAGGTGCGAGAGAGGCTGGGAGGGTGACAGCGCCTACCGCGATTCCGTGGATCACCTGAACCAGCTTTTGCGACCGGGATGAGGGGCCTTGCAGGATGAACAGGACGTCGTGGGGGGTGTCCGGGAGGTCGCCCGCGGCAACGGTGAGCGTTTCGCCGGGGTGGAGGGAGGATGCGCTGACCAGCAGCGGGCGCACTGTCGTCGGGACGGGCTGGTCGATGATCGCCTGGGTAACCTGACGGATCTGGTTTCGCGGGAAGGACCCGGGATGCAGCCTTTCCGGGTTCAGGCTGGTGACCGGCGTGACCCGGAGTACAAGCGGCGCTGGTGGGGGGTTGTCGCTGCCGGGAGCAGAAAATCCTGGCGGCAGCGGATGGGCCAGGTACGGAGGCGTGCTGGGCGTGGCGTCGGGCTGGCGTGCCCCCGGATGCGGGCTGCTGCATGCGGCGAGCAGCAGCAGGGCAAGCGGCACGGCGACCCGAGACGTGATCCGGGCAAGGCGCATAGTGGTACCTCGTTTGGGTCTAGAAGAACAAGATGGCGAGGACGTCGATAGCATCGACGTCGACGGAGGCCTCGGCGGCGGTCTCCGCGTCGATAGCGGCTGCGTCGGCGGCGGTGACATCGCTGGCGACGGCGTCGGCGGCGGCCGGGTCGAAGGCCGCCACCAGCGGGTCATCTTGGAACGCACCGACCAGATCGGTCTGCAGCTCGCTGAAGAGCTGCTGGCTGACCGGGGAGGAAATGTCCAGTCCGTAGAATTCTGCCGAGCTGTCCTCGATCGCGACGACGGCGTCCCCGCTGAGCTGGTCAGCGACATTGGCCTCGGCATCGGCCGGGTCGATTCCCTGGCTTTCTTCGTCCTCTATGGCCTGGTCGGCCGCGGCCTTCTTAACGCTGACATCAAACTCCAGGGTCGGCCCGAGACCTACCCGCAGCATGGGGCCGGGGGGTGCCATCAGGGTCACCTCCTGGCGATCGGCGGCGACGGTGACCCGGGCGATCTGGATTCCTGCGTCGGGCTCGCCTCCCGCGGTGCTAAACCCGATGTCCAGTTGGGGCGCGACCGATGCGGACACGCTCGCCGGATCGAACTGGGTCTTGAGCTGCTGGCCCGGCGGAGCTCCCGGCGTCTGTACCCAGGCGTGGGCGTCGGCGGAATAGACGAACGGCCCGCGAGTGCCGCCGTCTCCGGTGGCCGCGCGCAGAGACATGTCGCCGTTGTCAAACCCGTCCGGGGTGTTCAGCGCGGCGGCCGGCGACGACTGGCACACGGTGACGTCGCCGGGAACGAAGCTCACGCTGGCCTGCCCGGCCAGCTGATAAGGCAGGTTGATGGTCGCGCGCGGGACAGGGATCTTGAGCTCGGCGGATTTATCGATCTGCTGCTCCAGGCTCAGCGCCAGGGCCGGGGGGCACGGTGGTTCGGCGGCCGCGGACGCGGCGCTGACGGCGGCCAGGATCGCGGCCACGGACTTCGGCCCGGCGGCCGCCGCCATCGACTGGGTCACGAAGTACCGCAGTCCCGCGACGCAGATTGCCTGTTCGCTCGCGGGCAGCGCGCAGGCCGCGTCCTGGCCGCCGGCCTGGACGATGGCTGGGTCCGGATGGCTTTGGAGGCTGGCGAGGAAGACGGCCAGGGTCTGGTCGCGCCCGTTGCCGGATCCGGGAAGGTTGGGGTCTGTCACATCTGGCGGGACGCGGACCGTCGCGGCCCACAGGTCCCGCGCGCCGGTCGGGACCTGGATGACCTCATCGGCACCCGGGTCGGCGCAGTTTTGCTGGCCGCCGCGGAAGACAGCGTCCGCGGCCCTGATCGCCGGGATGTAAGGACAGGTCAGGTCCAGCCCTATTCCAGCCCCGCCCGGGCTGAAATCGTAGGTGAGCGACGGGCTCCTGCTCCCCGGCGCGCCGAGACTGATAACGAATGAGCCGTCCGCGCCGGCGATCGCGCTGCACGTGAATCCGGACGGCGCCAGCGAATAGGCCGCGACGGATGAGCCGGGCAGGCCCGTTCCGAATACGGTGGTCCCCGGCGGCAGCGTGATCGACTGCGGGACCACGATGCTGGCTGGCACCGGCGGTGCGGCCGGCCCCTGAGATCCCGGACCCGCCCCCATGCCCGGGGGGACGGGACAGGAGGTCACTGGCACAGGCGCTCCCAGGACCCGGCCGGGTGATTCCCGGCCGGTCGCGCCCGGGAAACCTGCCGCCGTCAGGCACAGCACCGCGACGCTGGCGATCGCCAGGTGGCGGGCCGAGTGCCGCATGGGAGACCGGGCCGGATGACGGTGCACGATCAGGGCCTGTTGTGCTGGAGAGACCTGATGCCCGCGACGCCGACGGCTGCGCAGCCGGCCAGTGCGAGGAGGATCCCGATGCCGGGGGAGAACGTGACCGTCACCGAATCCCCGAACGGGTCTTGCTCGGTCGTGCCAACCAGCCCGGCCACGATGGTGATCGCGTAACCGAGGACGCCCAGGGCGGACAGGCACAAGGTCGCAACCGATGTGCCTATGAGGAAGCGGGGCGGGACGGCCCGCAGCGCGATTCCCAGGCCGAGCACGATCAGGCCGAATAGTGCATTTGCAGTCCTGGCACCCGGGTTCATGCCGATTCCGGGGTCGCTGAACGAGACAAAGGGAAGCAGCGACCCGAAGAAGACGGCGGTCCCGCCGGCGATGGCCCAGGCGGAGTCCGTGGCCCGGTGCGGTGAGGCCAGGGTCTGGCCTGCCCAAAGCTGCCCGCCGGCGGGCGGAGCAGTCCGGCCTGGACCTTGCTGCCGTTGCGGCGGCGGTGTCCCGTTGCCGCTACCGTCTCCGGCGTTCCGCTGCCGCTCATCGATGCTTTCCGTGACGCCCGGCCATCCGCGCTCGTCCATCTGGCCCTCCCTGTGATCGCTGGGTGTTGATGTGCGCTTCACTTACGGGACCAGGCAGCGGATCGGTTCGCTCGGCTGCAATGTTTTCCGGGAAAGCCCCTCATACTGGGGCCAGGCGATGACGCCTGAATGAACGATCGGCAGGTGAATCTCGTAGAACCCGGTAGGCGCGCTGGCCTCTCAAAAGGAGGCGAGCCAGCTCGCGCAGCCGGGCCCAGCTGAACGGACAGAGCTGATCGGTGAGTGGTTGACGGGCCGGCAAACCACGAGCCCCCGCTGACCGTTTGATGCCATAGCGAGCGTGCGGAATAGGGAAGAACCCGGACTGGCTGCCAGCTCCACAGGCACTGCGCCGAGCAGGCACGCCCCTAGGTGTCCCATATGGGAAGTCCGCAGGTCGAGCGAGCCCCGCTCGGCGGCGTTTAAACGCCTAGCGCCTGGCCGCTGAGAATGACGGTGCCGCCGAAGGCGCCATCTGTGCTTGGCGGCCCGATGGTGATGTCCATCGTGGGGAAGTCGTGTGGATCGACGGCGCTGGTCATGGAGAAGGTTCCGCTGCCGCTGCCGGAGACGAGGAACGTGCCAGCCGAGGCCACCTGCCGGTGCCTGGAGCCGACGTACCAGCACTCATACCACTTGCTATCCCCGAAGTTCTTGAGGCCGTGCACACTCAAGGTGACATCCCAGCTGCCTGAGGCAGTCTGGCGGGCCGTTGCCTGCCCGGTGGCTGCGCCGAAGCCGATCACCTTGCCCGCAGCAGTGGCATGAAGCGGAATCACCATGCTGCCTGGAGGCAAACTCCGCCCCCGAAGGCTGAGCGGGATGACGATGGCGGCAACGATGAGAGCAGCGGCAATGGCAACGACAGCGGCGAGACGGCCTCGGTGGCGCCGCCACATTGGCAGGCCAGTGACCATCGGCCGCGCCGTCGTCTCAACCGGTGCCCGTTGATCGCCAGTCGGTGAGCGGAATCGGGTCTCGTCCTCGGCCGGGGCCTGACGCTGGGGAATCGGGTAGGCACGGGTGGCGGCTCGGTCTTCGGCGTCGGAGCGGTGCTCGGTCTCGGCCCCCTGTTCGGCGAGCGCTGCGACCATTGCTGCGACCGTCTGGTCTTCGAGGTCGGCGGGCGGCTCGACGTGGGGGGGCAGGAGCTTGATGACCTGGCCGATCTCGCTGTACTCGTTGACGACGCCCTGGCAGTAACGGCAGCCGTTGAGATGGCGGTTGAACTCGGCCCGTTTGGCCGAGGGCAGGTTGCCCCATACGAAGTCGAAGGCATCAGGATGGGCCAGCTCTATGTCCCGCTCAGAAAGCATCGTCGCCGCCTCGCAGACTGGCCAGCTCGGCCCGCAGCGTGCCGGCTGCCTTGGCCATGCGGGACTTGACGGTGCCAACCGGGATCCCCAGGCGCTCGGCGATCTCTGAGTGAGTGAAGCCATCTCGGACCAGGCGCATCACGTCACTGTAGATCGATGGCAGCTTGTCGAGCGCGTGGTCGATAGTGAGAACGGTGAGAGCTTCATCAACGCTGTCG
>Ga0213881_10001342_pt1 | contig 11957 bp, 7 predicted proteins | sample BarmaccoBMER_R08_FD_160104 | JGI IMG/M metagenome (GOLD analysis project Ga0213881, IMG submission 160104) | Barbacenia macrantha exposed rock microbial communities from rupestrian grasslands, the National Park of Serra do Cipo, Brazil - ER_R08 ... | reverse complement strand
GTCGGTCGCCGGCGGGGTGCCCGTCGCCGCCGCGGTGGTCATGGTTGGGGTGGGGCCGGTGGTCGTCGTCATCGGCGTGGTCAGGACCGTCGGGTCGGTCTGCGTCTGCGTCCGGCCGGGCGGAGGCGCCGCGTGCGTCGTTTTGGTCTTGATCGCCAAGGACTTCGCGGACGTTTTGGCCTTGGGGTCGGGCTTGACCGCCGGCTTGGGCTTCGGAGCGGCTGGGACCACGGCCTTGTCCGCGACTGGCTTGTCGCTCGGCGCCATCTTCGCGACAGCCCTCTTGACGGCTGGCGGGGCGTGGTGGATGACCCTAAGCGGCGCCGCCTGCTGGACCGGTGGAGCGGGCGAATTTTCGACCGGCTGCTCCAGGGAAGCGAGGTGCTTTCGGGGCGCCGGCGCGATCTTTGTCACCTCTACCGCCCCGGCGGTGACCAGGGCGGCCGCCGCCAGGCCCGCAGCGGCTTTCGTGGCCACGGCGCCGATGCCGGCGGAGACGACCCCGCCGGCCGAGCTGACCGTCGCTCCGGCCGCCGCTGTCGAGCCGACTGCCGCCGCCTGTCCGGCGGCTCCAGCGCCGGTCGCGCCCGAGCCGGCGCCCGCGGAATGACCCAGGTGCGTGAGCGCGAGCTTCTTCAGCAGTACGAGCGGTCCGAGCGGCAGCACCGCCGCGAGGGCCTTGTTGGTCTCCTTCAGCTGGACCTTGAACGAGGAGCAGCGCTTGCACGAACGCAGATGCCGGCGCACGAGCGGGCCGGGCCGGCGGCGCAGGCCCTCGGCCACCTCGCCCAACTCGATTCGCACCTCCTCACAGGACAGCAGGCGCGCCTCGGCAGCCTCGGCGAGCGAGACGCGGGCGCGAACCAGCAGCGACTTGACGCCGGGGACGGTGGTTTCCATCGCCTCGGCGATCTGCTCGTAGGAGAGCGCGTCCATCTCGCGCAGGACCAGCGCGGTGCGCTGGGTCTCGGGAAGATCCTGGATATCGCCCACCAGCGAGCGGAAATCCTCGCGATCGTGAACCTTGTCTGCCGTGCTCGCTCCGTTGTCCGAGAGATGGACATCCATCGAGTCGACGCCCACCGCATGGATGCGGCGCATGTGGTTGAGGCTCCGGTTGCGCGCGATGCGGTAGAGCCACGGCCGGACGTTGATCGGCCGGTCATCGGCCAGGATCGCGTTGAACGCCGCCGCGAGCACCTCCTGGAGCACGTCCTCGGCGTCCTCCTTCGATCCGAGTAGGTGACGACAGAAGGCCAGCAGTCGCGCCTGATAGCGCGAGACGAGGACCTCGAACGCCGCCGTGCTCCCCCGCCGGATGTACGTGATCAGCCGCTCGTCGGACTGCAGCCTGAGCAGGGGCGAGCGTCCGTGCAGGCCGATTCCTCCGGAATATCTGAGTGCCGAGACTTCCAACGCGGACTCCTACGTACGGACACCGCGGACGCCGGTTAGTTTCGCTTTAGGATCAACGTTCGCGGTGGTGCCGGATACCCGGGGAGGGACTCGAACCCTCATGCCGCTTGGGCAGTCGCTCTTAAGGCGACCGTGTCTGACCAGTTCCACCACCCGGGCGGGCAGGCACAAGCTAGCGATTCAGCCCGTCTGACGGGTCAGCGTCGCGCTCCTGAGCGGGCCGTGACGCTATACGACGGCGCGCGCCGAGCGCGTGCTGTGCTGCTGGCCGGCTTGCAGGCCGGCCAGCAGCGTCTCGGCGAGTTGCTCGTCCCCGCTGATCTCGAGCCCGCTGCGATCACGGTCGGGGGAGAAGGCCCTTATCCACGCGCTGCGATCGCCCGAGACGCGTGCGTCGGCCCGGTCCGTACCGTGCTCCGAGAGCGTGACCTCGGTGCCCGAGACGGTGAACGTGCACGAGGCGCCGGCATCGCCGTCGACCTTGAACTCGACGGTGCCGGTCTCGCCTTCGGGCTGCACGAGCCCGGGCGCCAGCCGGAAGATCGCGCCAAGGTCGACCGTCTCGGACTCGCGCGGAGGGCTCCACGCCCACTCGTAGCCCCAACGCGCCAGCTCCCCCAGGACCGGCATGAGGTCCCGGGCCCGGTCGGTGAGCTCGTAATCGACGCGAGGCGGCACTTCGCGGTAGCGCTTTCGGGTGAGCATTCCATCGGCCACCATCCGGTTCAGGCGGGAGCGCAACTGTTCGGTCGAGATGCCCGGCAGGACCCGCTGAAGCTCCACGAACCGCCGCGGCCCCGAGGCGAGATCGCGAACGATCAGGAGAGTCCACTTGTCTCCCACGATGTCCAGCGCTCGGGCATCCGGCGCCCACTGGTCGTACGGATGGCGCTTGGGCGGCGGTACGTGAGACATGCGAAGAAATCCCCCCCTTCTCGGACGATCGGACCTGCCTACCAACTTTGAGTCTAACGTTCGCTCCTTGCCGCGCAACCGGTCTGGTCCGAGGGGGTTGCGATCATGACATCGCCCCAATCCCCTCTGTTGGCAGCTGCCGGCGAGAGCGCCAAACTGTGCTTGATTTCTTGGAACGGCCGGAGGCGAGTTCGCGATTGACCCACCAGGCTTTCGGCGCGGTCCGTCGCTTCTGGCGGCTGGCGTGGGACGCCAACCTCACCGGCCAGGCGGCGATGGTGGCCTACAACATGCTGCTGGGAATAGTCCCGGTGGCGCTGCTCGGGCTGTTCGTCGCGGGCCAGGTCCTCAAGAGCCAGGCGATCGAGCACAGCGTGCTCAATGACCTGCGCGAGGTGTTCCCCGGGGCGGCCGAGCACACCCTGAACTCGCTGCTGTCGGAGATCAAGGACTCGACCGCCAGCACCGGCCTGCTCGCGCTGATCGCGAGCGTGTGGCTCGGTACGTCGTTCTGGGGCGCGCTCGACACCGCCTTCAGCCGGATCTACGGATGCGCCGCGCGCAGCTGGCTCGAGCAGAAGCGGTTCGCGCTGATGATGCTCCTCGTCGTGCTGTTGTTCATGATCGCGACCGTGGCCGTGCCGATCGGACAGAGCCTGCTCAACGCTGGCGAGGCCGACCTGCCCTTCGACCTGGCGCGGGTGACCGTCGTTGTCTACGCGTTCTCGCTCACGGTGAGCGTCGCGCTGCTGTTCGGGTGCCTGTCCGTGATCTACGCGCGCGTCCCGAACCGGCGGGTGCCGTGGCGCGCGGTCTGGCCCGGCGCGATCGGTGCCACGCTAGCGATCGCCATCGTCGACTACGCCTTTCCCGAGTACCTGTCGCACATCTCGACGATCGCCCGGTTCGGGACCACGATCGTGTTCATCCTGATCATGCTCGCTTGGTTCTATGCGCTGGCCCTGATCATCCTCGGAGGAGGGGTCGTGAACGCGCTGCGCCTTGCCGGCTCTCGGGAATGAACGCGATCCGCCTGGGGTAGCAGCCTGTTACGTTCTGCGCCGCGGCCACCGAGACGAAGGCGAGTACCCGGATCCACGGCGGGCGACTCATCGCCAGGCGGCTGCGCGCGCACGGGGTGACGAAGCTGTTCACGCTCTCCGGCGGGCACCTGTTCGCGATCTACGACGGCTGCCGGGCGGAAGGGATCCAGATCATCGATGTTCGTCACGAGCAGTCCGCGGCCTTCGCGGCTGAGGGCTGGGCGAAGGTGACCCGGACCGCCGGCGTATGCGCCCTCACCGCCGGCCCCGGCGTGACCAACGGCATGAGTGCCCTGGCGTCGGCGAGCCTGAACCACTCCCCGATCGTCGTGCTCGGGGGGCGGGCGCCCCAGTTCCGCTGGGGACAGGGATCGCTCCAGGAGATCGACCATGTGCCGTTCGTCCGCCCGCTCGTCAAGCTCGCCGCGACCGCGCTGCAGACGGCCGAGATCCCCGGGCTCGTGGATGAGGCTTTCCGCGCCGCCGTCACGCCCCGCACCGGACCAGCGTTCGTCGACTTCCCGCTCGAGGTGGTGTTCAGCGAGGCCGAGGAGCCGTCGGAGACGCTCCGTGAGTCCGCTGGCGCGCATGGTGCCGACTCTCGCGCGGTGGAGCGGGCGGCGGCGGTGCTGCGCGACGCCGAGCGGCCGGCGATCATGGCCGGGACCGGGCTCTACTGGGGCGGGGGGGAGGACGCGCTACGGGCGCTGGCCGAGGAGCTGCGAATCCCCGTGTTCCTCAACGGACTCGCCCGAGGGTGCCTCCCGGCCGACCACGAGCTGTTCTTCTCTCGCGCCCGCAGCACCGCGCTGGCCGCGGCCGACGTTGCGCTCGTCGTGGGGGTGCCGCTCGACTTCCGGCTCGGCTTCGGGTCGGCATTCGCCGCGGATGCCGGGATCGTCGTGATCGACGTCGCCGAGCCCGAGCGGGAGCACCCGCGTCCGGTGGCGGCAGAGCTCTACGGAGATCTCCCCACGACGCTCGAAGCGCTGCGCACCGCGGGTGCGACGGCGGGAGACATGGCGGCCGTGCGCGACCATTGGATCGCGTCATTGCGGGCGACCGAGGACGAGCGGCGCGCAGCCGAGGTCGCGGAGCTGACCGACCCGCGGGCGCCGCTCCATCCGATGCGCGTGTACGGAGAGCTGGCCAAGCTCCTCGACCGCGACGCGATCGTCGTCGGCGACGGCGGAGACTTCGTCTCCTACGCCGGACGCGTGGTCGACTCCTATCAGCCCGGGTGCTGGCTCGACCCGGGGCCGTTCGGCTGCCTCGGCTCCGGCCCCGGCTTCGCGCTCGCCGCCAAGCTCGCCCACCCGGGGCGCCAGGTCCTGCTGTTGCTGGGAGACGGCGCTTTCGGCTTCGCCGGCATGGAGCTCGACACGCTCGCGCGTCACGGAGTCGCGATCGTCGCGGTGATCGGCAACAACGGCATCTGGGCGCTGGAGAAGCATCCGATGGAGTCGCTCTATGGATACTCGGTGGCGGCCGACCTTCGCCCGGGCACTCGGTACGACGAGCTCGCTCGCGCACTCGGCTGCCACGGCGAGCTCGTCTCCACGCCCGCCGAGCTCCGTCCGGCACTCGAGCGCGCCTTCGAATGCGGACGACCGGCGGTCGTCAACGTGCTCACCGACCCGGCCGTGGCCTACCCCCGCCGATCGAGCCTGGCGTAGAGCGGCACAATGACGCCCACGAAAACCGCCCGCATTCTCAGCGGGCGGCTTCCGATCCAGGTTTGGCCCAATCGGGACGGGCAGGGGTACGTGCCAGAAAGGGCCGATTAGAGTGGCCCGGACGGCGGGAGGCGCCGATGTCTGCGGCTTCGCCCGAGCCTATGAGGGGGCTAGAAAGCCCAGCCCCGCGCGGACAATCATGGTGTCTGGGCTGTTGCGGGGCAATCGAACATTCGTCCAGGCAGACGTGTCCAGGCGCCTGGACGCTTTCGGTCACAGCCGCTCCCCAGCACGAATAGAGACTAATCTCGACTGAATATAGTCAAATTGCGTGCGCAGAATCTTCTCGTTCCCCAATCCGGTCAATGAGAAGGCGGCTCGCGTCGTCGGCGGCGTAGTGCTCGCGACCGCATTCGCGATCCTCGCGACGGATGCGTACGGGCTGCTGATTCCGCTGGCCTACGGCTTCTTGGCGCGGGTGCTCACCGGACCCACCCTCAGCCCCCTCGGATGGATCGCCCAGAACGTGATTGCGCCCGCGCTGGGTGAAAAGAAGCCCGTGCCCGGTCCGCCCAAACGCTTCGCGCAGGGCATCGGGGCGCTGATATCGACGGCCGCGCTGGTGCTCGCGCTGGTCGTCGGGGACAACGCGTCGCCGACGGACTGCTCATCCTCCTCGCGCTTGCGGCGGGGCTCGAGTCGATCTTCGCCTTCTGCGTGGGCTGCAAGGTGTTCGGGATGCTGATGCGCGGGGGTCTGGTGCCCGCAACGGTATGCGCGGAATGCGCCGACATCGGCGCGCGGCTGTCGACCGCACGCTAGGGCTCGAAGCCGAACCAGCACGCTAGGTGGGTGGGCCGAAAGAGCGCGGGCCCACCCATCAGCGATTACCCGATTCCGTACTCGTATGGGATCGCGACTACCTCGCCACCGATCCCGAGGCGGAGGCTGAACACGTCTACGAACAGGGTTCCCCGCACGATCGTCCCGGGCCGCCCGGACGGCGTAATCGTGAGCGTCATCGTGCCGCGCTGCCGAGGCCCCAGCGTCAGCGGGCTGAAGCCGGGCGCGTTCGGGTCGACCGTCTGCTGCCAGACGTCGCCGGTCGACGAGGTGGTGTTCAGATCGAATCCGAGCGTGTGCGCGATCATGGCGGTGCTGACCGTCCCTTTGGGTGCGCCCGCATCGCCGAACGGTCCTCCGGCCGGAGTCGGCCCGATGAACCAGATCCCCGGGGACGCCTCCAGCGTGCGGAACGTGGCCGAAGCGGTGTCCCCCGAGCTGATCGCCGGCAGGTCCGGGTCTCCGTACCCGAAGTCGAACGTCACTGGCTCGGTCGCCTGCGCGACCGCGTCGATCTGATTAGTCTCGGTGGGCATGATGTACTCAGGTGGGGCCGTCCCCACCGGCAGCGGGAACGGAAGGCCCGTGTCCGGAGTGATCGACAGCAGCGAGAACACCTGCCGCCGCAGGGTGCGAGGATCGAGGAAGAAGTCCTCGGTCCCAACGCCATTGTTGGTGACCGATACGGTCACCGTGCTGGGCTTGCCGGCGGTCAGCTTCGTGCTGGCGCTGTTCGGCAGTCCACTCGCGGCGATCGGCGGCGCCGCGAACCTGATCCGGCCTTGGTAGGGCGCGGACAGCACCTGGCCGCCGACCGGGTTGATGACGTCCACGACGAACCGCCACGTCCCCGCGCGAGGAGCGGGGGCGTAGACCTGAAGCGCGCTGGTGAACATGGACGCGCCCGTGATCGGGTTGACGCGGACGTTGTCGCCAGCGGTGACAGCCTGGTCGTTGGGACCGACGAGCGTCGCGAATATCTCGGTGCCCGGGTCGTTCGCGAATGCGAGCGACACGCTCAGCTCCGGCTCGCCCGCGGGAACGTTGAAGTCGTACGTGTCGATCTGACCCGGCTGGAAGAAACCGTTGCGGCCGTTTCCGCCGATCAGGTTGCCGGCGAAGCTGCCTCCGCTGCGATCGAGGTTCACCAGTGAGCGCAGCGACACCGGGACGATCGTGGTGCCCGAGTTGCTGTCGAGCTCCAGGTCCTGACTGCCGTCGCCGGCGGAGCTCGGGAACGTGACGTTCAGCTGGAATGTCTTCGTCTGGCCCGGGGCGAGCGACTGCGCCGAGGGCGAGACGGAGTCCACGGCGCCGAAGTCCTGGGTGGTGAACTGCCAGTGGACGGCTCCGGAGAAGGTGCCGTCCCGGAGGAAGATCAACGCGGTCCAGCTACCTCCGACCGGATGGGCGACATCGACCTCGCCGTGATTCCCGTCGCCCTGCGGCCTGGTGTAGGCGGCGAAGTTGCCGTTCGGGTCGATCAGCGTCAGCCCGACCCGAGAGGTCCCTCCGGTCCAGGAGTCAAACGCCAGCAGCCTGTCGGCGCCCGACGGGATGTTGAACTTGACCATCTCGTACGGCCGCGGAGTGCCGAACTGGTCGATGAACGTGGGGCTGGCGGAAGTCAGCTGAACGGTCCCGGTCTGATTGCTGAGCGTCCGGGCGATGGAGCGCGCGTGCGCGTGGACGATCTGGGTCGTGGCGGCGAGATTGGTGACCCGCACCGATCTGGTGACGGTCGTCCCTGCCTGGTCTGAGATGTCGAGCTGCGTGGGACCAACCAGCAGGTGGGCGCCGGCGCCGCCCGAGGCCGCATTGCCGACCGCTTCCGCAGCCTGCACGGCGGCGAGCGTATTGAGCTCGCCCGCGCCTTCTTCGACGCTTGGCTCTCCGAGGTCAGTGGCGGTGCTGGTGAGTAGCTCGCGGACCAGCGTCGGCGACGGGCTCGCGCCGCCGTGGGTCTGACGGTACGCCTGGATCACCAGCGCCGCGCCGCCCGCGATCAGCGGTGCCGACTCGCTCGTGCCGCCGAAGCTCTGGAGGTTGGTGGGTTGCCCGGCGTAGTTGACGCATTCCTGGTAGATGGCGGTGTTGGCGCTGCACAGCGCCCAGTTGGCCTCACCGGGCGCCACGAGATCCAGGACCCGGCCACCCTGGGTGAAGCCGGCCGACTCAATCGAGGAAATGTTGTCGCTCAGCCAGCCCTTGGCGAACTGGAACCCATATTGGGTGCCCTGCGCGTAGTTGCGGAACGTCGTGCTGGCGCCTGCCGCAATCACAGCCGGGTCGCTTGATGCCGAGCTGGGGCTCGCCTCCACACCCGAATCGCCAGTGCTCTCCACGACGGCTGCACCGGCATTGAACGCCTGTTCGTTGAACTGACGGGTGAGGTCCTGGGTGCTATCCGGGATCGGGTACCCACCGAACGACTCGCTGAAGACGTCGGGGTGATCGTTTGTCAGCGCGTAGTCCAATCCCTCCAGGATCGTCGAGTTGAAGGCGGAGTTTGAGTTGCCGAATACCTTCATCACGTCCAGCGTCGCACCGGGAGCTACGCCGCGAACCTTGATGTCGCAGGCACTGGGCAGCGGGTGAGCGGGGTTGACGAACTGGGAGATGTCGTAGGTGGTGGTGCCCTGAGCGGCGACCGAGCTGACATCGCCGAACGCCTCCGCGCCGCCGGTCGGCGCGTTGGGGCCGTCGCCGCTGAAGTCCCTGTAGTCGGCGATGACGTGAGTGCCGTCCGCGCGGATCAGATCGGGGTTGTTGATGTCGACGCCATCAGCGAAGGTCGCGACCTTCACGCCCGCGCCCGTGGCCAGATTGGCCGCCTGCGGCGCATTCGGGTCATTGAAGGCGGTGTGGGTCGTCTGCAGTGCCTCGGGCTCGAGCAGGGGCTGACTCGCGGTGCCACAGAGCGTCTGGCCGCTCGGGGTCCTGGTTCCGACCGGGGCGGACGCGCGGGGGCCCGCGGAGCTGATCGCGCCCGGCGCAGTGACCGGCCCAGGCAGCTGAACGATCGTGTCCGGCACGATCTGCGACACGGCAGGGCTCCTCTGAAGCGTTGCGCGCTCGCCGGCGGACACCGTCGCCGCGAACGCGTTCAACGCGCGGTACTGCCGGAACACGCGACCGCCGGACCGTTTGACCTGGGTGAGGATCCTGGCATTGCCGACCTTCTCGGCTCGGATCCGCGGCCCGATCAGGCGTTTGGTCGCGGGGATCGCCGTGTACTGGTTGTGCAGGATCACGATCACGCGCGACGACGTTCCCCGGCTGTCCGCCAATGCCTTCCGGACCCGTAGCCCGCTGCGATGGGCGCCGCGCGCGAACGGGCCGCCCCGATGCGTGCCACGCGCCACCGCGACTCCTAGGCCCGTCAGACTCAACGCGCACGTAATCCCGGCGGTGATCCAAAATGACCGACGACGAAAAGCTTGCACCGCTTCCCTCCCTCTTGCTCTGCATCCCCCTTCGACCGCGCGCCAGCTTTATACCCCCCGCGCCGTGGACTGAAGCAGCGGTGGGAGGATTAATGGAGGCCGAGCGCCGCGCCGCGAAGGATGTCGTGTTCGGAGACCTCGACCGCGCTCAGGCCGTATAGGTTCATGACCTCGAGCAGGATGACGGCGCCGGCCACGATCGTCGGTGCGCGGTCGGGATGGAGGCCGGCGACGTGGCGCCGCTGCTCGAGCGTGAGTGCGGCGAGACGCTCGAGGATCCGCCGGCATTCACGCTCGCTGAGCTCGTAACCTTGGACCTTCTCGGGGTCGTACGGCTCGAGGTCCTGAGCGATCGCGGCTAGCGAAGTGGCGGTTCCGGCCACCGCGATCCCGTGTATCCCGGCCGGCCGCTCCTCGTCGGGCACGTTGCCGGCGAGGATCTTGCGCACGTCCTCGGCGAGGGCCTCGAGCTCGGGCTGGGCGGGCGGATCGGAACGGATGAAGCGCTCGGTGTGGCGGACCACTCCCGCCTGGTTGGAGACGTGGAACGTCATCTCGCGACCGGCGCCGACCACGAGCTCGGTCGAGCCGCCGCCGATGTCGATCACGAGCGCGGGCGTGCGATCGTGAGGGCCGCGTTCGCTGGTGGCCCCGAGGAACGTGAGACGCGCCTCGTCGTCGCCCGAGAGGATGTGCGGGCTTAGGCCATAGCGATCCTCAACGGTCCGCGCGAACTCCGGGCCGTTGGCGGCGTCACGGACGGCGCTCGTCAGGACCGCGACCGCGGACTCCGAGCGGTCACGGTCGATCAGCTTGCGGTACTCGTCGAGCGCGCCATACACGCGACCCATTGCCTCCTCGCTGAGACGACCGTCGGCGTCCACGCCCGCCCCGAGGCGGGTGATCGTCGTGCGGCGCTCCAGCTCGCGGGTGACGCGCCCGCCGTCGAGTTCGGCAATGAGGAGGCGGGTCGAGTTCGTGCCGATATCGACGACCGCCGCGCGCATGTACGTGCATTGTGCCGTGGACGACTGGACCGCGCTGGCGCCGAGCGCCGGCAGTGAACGCCGGCGACCCGCCGCCGGCGACGCGTGCCGGCGGCGGGTCAGCAAACCTGAGCCCGGGCTACCGGACGCTCTCGGCGACCACGGGCTCGCCGGCGTCGGTCGCGCGGGTCTCCTCGCCCGGCTCCTCGGGAGCCGGCGGCGCGCGTCGCGCGGGAATCCGCGGCAGGCCGAACAGCGCGACGAGGCCGCCCACCACGGCAAACCCCGCGGCAACCGCGAATGCAAGCTGGAACCCGTTCGTGAGGGCCACGTGGACAGCGTGCGCGCCGGCGCCCCCGTGGCGCAGGTCGCCGTTCGTGCGCGACGTCGCCAGCGCGGCGAGGATCGCGAGTCCGAGTGCTCCGCCGACCAGGCGCGAGGTGTTGACCAGGCCGGAGGCGAGACCCGCCTCGCGCCGCGCCACTCCGGCCACGGCGGCGATCGTCACCGGTACGAATGCGCACCCGATGCCGATCGCCGTCAGCAACGACGGGGCGAGCACATCGCCCAGATAGCTGCCGTCGGCCGAGAGCCCGGTGAACAGCGCGAGGCCGGCGGCCTGGAAGGCCAGGCCGGCCACCAGCAGCGGCTTCGCCCCTACCCGCGCCACCGCGCGCGAGGCGAGCGTCGAGCCGACGATGATGCAGACGGTCATCGGGAGGAACGCGAGGCCGGCGCGGATCGGCGAGTAGCCGAGGACCTGCTGCAGGTACAGGGAGAGGAAGAACCACATACCGAACGACGCGGCGCCCACCAGCAGCATGACCACGTTCGCCGCGGTCAACGTGCGTGAGGCGAATATCCGAAGCGGCATGAGCGGCGCCTTGGCGAACCGGCCCTCGATGGCCACGAACACGAGCAGCAGCGCCAACCCACCGGCTATCAGCCCGAGCGCTTGCGCCGAGCCCCAGCCGGTCACGTCGGTGCGCACGATCCCGAGCACGAGTAGCGAAAGCCCCACGGTCGCGGTGACGGCGCCGAGCAGATCAAAGTTACGGGTGCTCCCCTCACTACGGCTCTCGACGATGAACCGCAGGGCGAGCAGCGCCGCGATCAGGCCGATCGGCACGTTGATGAACAGGATCCAGCGCCAGCCCGCGATATCCGTGAGCACACCGCCCAGCAGCACGCCGGCCGCGCCGCCGGCGCCACCCATCGCTCCCCAGATCCCGACGGCCCGGTTTCGGGCCGGGCCCTCCTGGAAGGTCGTGGTGAGGATTGAGAGCGATGCCGGCGCGACGACCGCGCCGCCCAGTCCCTGCACCGCCCGAGCCGCGATCAGCACACCCTGCGAGCCCGCAAGTCCACCGGCCAGAGACGCCAGTGCGAACAGCACCAGCCCGGACACGAACACGCGGCGGCGGCCCAAGAGGTCTGCCGCCCGGCCGCCCAGCAGAAGGAAGCCCGCGAACGTGACCGTGTAGGCGTTGACGACCCACTGGAGGTCCTGCTCGGTGAAGCCCAGCGCCCCGCGAATCTTGGGCAGCGCGACGTTGACGACGGAAACGTCGAGGATCACCATGAACTGCGCCAGGCACGAGAGGAGGAGGATCGCCGTCAGGTGCGGTCGTG
>Ga0213881_10001341_pt1 | contig 11970 bp, 11 predicted proteins | sample BarmaccoBMER_R08_FD_160104 | JGI IMG/M metagenome (GOLD analysis project Ga0213881, IMG submission 160104) | Barbacenia macrantha exposed rock microbial communities from rupestrian grasslands, the National Park of Serra do Cipo, Brazil - ER_R08 ... | reverse complement strand
ATCACTGCGCGGAGCTGCGGTGCACGCATTTGCGCTCACCGGAGAACTGCCGCGCATCGCGAGGCCGGGCCGGCGCGTGTACTTCGACAAAGGCCTGAGCAAAATGCATCGGCAACGTCGCGAAGAGCAGCGCGAATTTGAAGAGCGCCTTCAGGATTCGGCGAGCATGCGCTCAAAACGCGGATGAACGCTGGAGTAGAATGGGTACTCGCGCGCAGCGCCAGCAGGCTTGTAGCGCCAATGTTTATACATCCAGAGCCACGGGGCGGGATTGTTGCGCACCACCGGCTCGAAGGAATCCCAGCATGCTTGCGCAATTTCCCGCAGCGTGGCGTGGCGAGGCAGTTCGATCCGCGGATGAAAAACGATGCGGTAACGCCCGTGCCGCAGCGGCTCGCAATGAGCCGGCAGAAGTACCGCGCCGGAACGCTGGTGCAACCATGCGTGCGCGGACGTGACGCTCGTTTTTAGCCCGAAACAATCGATCGCCACTGCTGCCGGACCGGGGGGAATGGTGAGATCAACCAGCAGCGCCGTGTTGCCGCCGCGGCGCAGCACCTTGTAAAGCCGCAAAATGCCTCCGGTGCGCGCGGTGAAAGAGTGCCCAGAGCGCTCCCGCCAGCGGCGGAACACCGGATCGAGCTGCGGGTTCTTGAATTCCTGCGCAAGAATGGTCGCGCTGCGTCCGCCGTAGCCGCACGCCAGACTCAGCCATTCGAAATTGCTGTAGTGATAGCAGGCGACGATCGCGCTTTCTTCCGGGCGAGTGGGATAATTCTCCAGCTCGATGTAGCGGCGGAAATTCGCTGGTGAAAGCCGCGCGCTCCAGAGCAGGTCGAGCATTGTCTGGGCGAAATGCTGGTACGATTGCCGGAGGACTCGGCGTTTCTGTGCAGCCGAATAGGTGCGTCCAAAGGCGCAGTCGAGATTGGCCAGCCCAACGCGTCGGCCGCGCCGGTCGAGTACGGAGGCGATTGCGCCGGTACACTGTGCGATGAGGACAACGCCCACGCGCGGCAGCATCGGCACCAACTTTCCCGCCAGGAGCAGCCCGCGGTACTCACAGCGGTAGCGAAAGCGTTTCCAGCTCACCCGTTATCGCGCTGACGATTGCGCTTCCGTGCGGGGAGTCGCGCTGCTGAGTTTTTGTGCGAACCTAATCATGCGGCCGCTGCGGGTCCGCCCTGCACTTGTGAGAAACGTCTTATTCGTCTGCACCGGAAACATCTGTCGCAGCCCCATCGCTGAAGGGCTTTTTCGCGCGCTGCTCGGAAATCGCAAGGACATTGAAGTGGCCTCCGCCGGGATGCACGCCGTGCGCGGGCAGCCGCCAAGTTCGCACGCGATCGATGTCTGTGCTGAAGAAGGCGTGGACATCCGCTGGCTGCGCAGCCAGCCGCTTACGCCGGCGCTGATCGGGCGCGCCACGCACATTTTTGCCATGACCGGCGCGCACGTGGAAGCGATCCAGATGCTCTTTCCCGAGGCAGCGGAGAAAACATTTTTGCTGCGCGAGTTCGAGCAGCCCGGCCAAACCTGCTGGCGCGATGTGCCCGACCCCATCGGCTTCGGACGCGATATTTACGACAGCTGCGCTCAAACGATCAAAAACGCGTTGCCAAGCGTGCTCGCATTCGTAGAACAAAGCCAGGTGGCCGTGCCTTCCATGACGCACGGTGGGCCTGCATTTACCATGAGCAGCGTTTCACATCCAGCCCCTGCCGAAGCTTCCACGTCCGGCGGCAGCTTGAGCAAGGCAGATCCGGAAATTTTCGCGGCCATCGAGGCCGAAGAAAAGCGGCAGCGCGAGAACATTGAACTGATCGCGTCGGAAAATTTCACCAGCCGCGCTGTCATGGAAGCGCAGGGCAGCGTGCTGACAAATAAGTACGCCGAAGGTTACCCGAAAAAGCGGTGGTATGGCGGTTGCGAAAATGTTGATACGGTTGAGCAACTCGCGATTGACCGCGCCCGGCAGCTTTTCGGCTGCGAACACGTCAATGTTCAACCCCACAGCGGTGCGCAGGCAAACATGGCCGTGTACTTTTCCGTACTAAAGATAGGCGACAAGATTCTCACCATGAATCTCGCGCACGGCGGCCATCTCACCCACGGGCATCCGGCTAATTTCTCCGGCAAGTTTTACCACGTAACACAGTACGGCGTTGACGAAAAAACCGAGATGCTCGATTACGACGCGCTGGAGAAGCTCGCTAACGAGACGCGACCGGCAATGATCACTGCCGGCGCCTCGGCTTACGCGCGGCTGTTCGATTACCCGCGGCTGCGCCAAATCGCGGATTCAGTGGGCGCGCTCTTGTTCATCGACATGGCACACGTGGCGGGACTGGTGGCGGGTGGCGTTCATCCCAATCCCGTGCCGCATGCGCATTTCGTTACTACCACCACGCACAAGAGCTTGCGCGGGCCGCGCGGCGGCATCGTCATGTGCACCGAGCAACACGCCAAAGGGATTGACGCAATGGTGTTTCCCGGAATCCAGGGTGGTCCACTCATGCACGTGATCGCGGCGAAAGCGGTCTGTTTTCACGAAGCCTTGCAGCCGTCGTTTCGTGAGTACCAGCGGCAGGTCGTCGTCAATGCCAAAGCGCTCGCCGCCGGGATCGCGAAGCACGGGTATCGCATCGTCAGCGGCGGCACGGACAATCATCTGATGCTGGTCGATCTGCGTCCGAAGGAGATCAACGGGAAAGAAGCGCAGGATGTACTCGACCGCGCCGGCATCACGGTAAACAAGAACGCGATTCCATTCGATACTTATCCCATCTTTAAACCCGGCGGAATTCGTGTCGGCACGCCGGCTGTGACCACGCGCGGGATGAAAGAAGAAGAGATGCTCGAGATCGCTGACCTTCTCGCGGAGGCGCTAGAAAAGCGCGCTGATAAGGACGCCCTCGAACAGGTGCGCGGCAAGGTGCGCGAATTAACAAGCCGGTTTCCACTGCCGAGCTAGCGTCCTCGTCCCAAGTCCGCCCGACATTCCCGTGGAAGCTACGTCCAAGGCTGCGCAACGGGATTCCCCGGCTGCGCGGGAGATGATGGCGAATCCTCTGCGGGAAGGATTAACAACACGGGCGGTGCCGCAACCATGCGCGATCGTCATTTTTGGTGCGACCGGCGATCTTACCCACCGCAAGCTCATCCCCGCGCTCTACAATCTCGCTGCCGATGGTGAGTTGCCGCCCGGTACTACCGTTGTCGGTTTCGCCCGGCGGCCGAAGACGGACGAGGAATTCCGCGAGGAGCTGAAGGAGACGACGAAGAAATTCTCGCGGCAAACGGTCAGGGATGACATCTGGAGCAGTTTCGCCGCCGGCCTTTTTTATCACCAGAGCGACTTCGAGGATGAATCTGGCTATACCTCGTTAGCGCGCCAACTCGATGACATCGACGCGAAACGCGGCACGCGCGGCAACCGCCTCTTTTATTTCGCGGCCGCGCCGGAGCAATTCGAGCCGATCCTGAAAAATCTCAAAGCGGCGGGATTGAACGAATCGAAGAACGGCGGCTGGTCACGCGTGATCGTTGAGAAACCGTTCGGGCGCGATCTGGCCTCGGCGCGCGAGCTAAACGGCATCGTCGCCAGCTCCTTTTCCGAGGAGCAGACCTATCGCATCGATCATTTCCTGGGAAAAGAAACCGCGCAGAACATTCTTGTACTCAGATTCGCCAATGCGATCTTCGAACCGATCTGGAATTCGCGTTACATCGATCACGTCCAGATCACGGCGGCCGAGACGCTCGGCGTGGAAGCTCGTGGCGGGTACTACGAAACGGCGGGCGCACTGCGCGACATGGTGCAAAACCACATGCTGCAATTGCTCTGTCTCGTGGCCATGGAGCCGCCAACCGATCTGCGCGCCGATAGCATCCGCGATGAGAAGTTGAAAGTGGTGCGCTCACTGCGGCGCTACGATGTCGAGCAGGTGGCGCAGTTCGTCGTGCGCGGACAATATACCGCCGGCGCGATCAACGGCACCGACGTTCCCGGGTACCGTCAGGAAGAAAAAGTTGATCCTAACTCCACCACAGAAACTTATGTCGCCCTGCGCGCGATCATTGATAACTGGCGGTGGTCGGAGGTTCCTATTTACATCCGCGTAGGCAAACGACTCCCGAAATCGGCCACGGAAATTTCGGTGCACTTCAAGCGTGCGCCCCAGGTCTTATTTAATCGCAACAACGCAGAGCTCGGCCAGAACGTTCTCGTGATTCGGATTCAGCCGGATGAAGGAATTTCGCTGCGAACGATGGCGAAAATTCCGGGAAGCAGCCTCCGGATCGAACCAGTGAAAATGGATTTTCGCTACGGCACCAGCTTCGGCAAAGCGAGCCCGGAGGCTTACGAGCGTTTGCTGCTCGATGCGATGAGCGGGGACGCCACGCTTTTTGCTCGCCGCGATGAAGTGGAAGAAGCGTGGGCATTCATCGACACCATCGAGAACGGCTGGGCCAGAGGCGCTGACCCACTAACCTTTTACCCGGCCGGTACGTGGGGCCCGGAAGAAGCTGATGAATTGCTCGCGCGAGATGGCCGAAGCTGGCGCCGGCTGTGACGTGCAGTGGAGAGTCAGACAACGCAACCCAGCCTGCGGCAGAGTGTTTCAACGCTGGAGAAATTCTATCCTGGCGACACACAGGATCATATGTGGTTATACGACATGTCATAACCATGCGGCGTGCGGAGACACAGTTGTGAGCCGTTGTTCGGTATGAAGCCAACCGGTGAGCAGGCAAACATCGGTGCGCCTGTCGAGCTCGATTCGATCGAGCGGGACCTGAAAAAACTCTGGGCTGATGGCAATGGCGCGCTGACACGCGCATCGCTCATCAATCTCGCCGTTTACAGCGAAGAGCCCGGCTCGCTCGCTGGCAACACACAGCTCATCTCCCGGATCATGGAAAATCACGCCTGCCGCGTCCTCGTGATCGAAACGAATCCGCTTGCGGCAAGCGATCACGCTCAGGCCTGGATCAACGCGCATTGCCACGTGCGCGCAGGTGCGAAGCAGATTTGCTCAGAGCAGCTCTCATTTAAGCTCGATGGCACAAAACTGCTCACCAGCGTTTTGTTCTCCCACCTTGATTCCGACCTGCCGCTGTACTTATGGTGGCAGGCGGAACTGCGTTCGCCACTCGACCCACAACTTTGGACCTGGGTCGATCGCCTCATTTTCGACAGCCGCGAGTGGCCGGACTTCACCTCGCAGCTCCAGCTCGTTTACGCAGCTCAGCGCGAAGCTGCTCCTCGTGAAATGGTCCTTTGTGATCTGAATTGGACACGAGTCCTGCATTTCCGCTACGCCTTCGCGCAATTCTTTGATGATCCTGTATCGCGGCGCTGTTTGCACGAGATCGAACAACTCACGGTCGTTTGCGGTGATGGCTATCGCTCCACCGCGCTCTTGTTCGTCGGTTGGATTGCCGCGCAGCTGGAGTGGAATGTCGTGGGCGAGACCGCTCCACTCGCGTTTTTAAACCAATCCCGCAGGCGAGTGGAAGTTCGGATTTCTGAAGAGGGCTCTGCGCCGCTGGCATCGCTTCGCGCGAGGACGCGCGATGTGGAGTTCAACGTGCGGCGAGCTGAGTGCGGCGATTTACTCGAGGTGGCGGGTGCAGCCACGGGAGTACAGAGCGAGCATCAACTGTTGCCAGGCGGCGATTGCGACCTCGCCAGCCTTGTCAGCGAAGAGCTCATGCGCGGTGGTGTCCGGGTTGTGTACCGGCGCGCGGTGGAAAAGATCCAGCGCTTTCTTCGGTAGCTCAGCGCAATAATAGCCGCCGGAGCGCCGAGACGTTCCTTTCTAACGAAAACAATTCGCCACACTGACGCCGTCCTTCAACGCCGAGACTGCGCGCGAGCGCCCGATCGCGCAGAAGTTTCGCCATCGTGTCCGCTGTCGCCGTGGGATCATTTTGCTGTACGAGAAATCCAGTGCGCCCTTCGCTAACCATCTCGCTTATGCCGCCGACATCAGTCGAAACGACCGGCAGCGATGAGGCCATCGCTTCCATGATCACGGTAGGCAGATTGTCCATGGCGCCATTCGGCTCAACACGGCAGGGCAAGGCGAAGACTGTTGCCGCCGCGAGGCGCTCCGCGATTTCGCGCTGTGTTTTCGCGCCGGTAAGGACGACTCTATCCTGCACCTGTACTCGCCGGATGCGCGCGTTCAGTTCGTCACGCAGCGGGCCATCTCCGACGATTTCGCAGCGGAACGGCATCCCTCGGAGCTTCGCGCACGCCTCGATCAGTACGTCGAATCCCTTCTTGCCGATCAGCCGGCCGACGGAAATGATTAGCGGCGGCTGCTCGAAACGCGACGTTTCGAATTGGGCCGGGTCGATTCCGTTGTAGATGCGGTGCACACGTTCGGCCGCGCGCGGAAATTTCCGGCGCACATAATTCGCCGCGAAATCACTGACGGCGACAATCGCGCTCGCGGCCGAGAAAATCTGTACGAGCCCAATCTCGAAATCGTCCGGCGCAAAGATGTCGTTAGCATGCGCGGTCACGCTAAAAGGAATTCCGAGGAATTTGTGGATCCAGTAGGCAGTGCGCGCCGCCATTCCGGCGAAGTGAACATGCACATGCGTTACGCCCAGCTCGCGCAAGCGCATGCCGATGTACGCAGCCTGATGCAGCCGGAGCGAGTCCCTGCGCCCGCGCCATTCACGGATCATTTCCCGCGCCTGCCGAGGAAGCGTGCGTTGGGCTTCATCCGCCAGCTCGGCAAAAGCGGTCCCTTCCGGAAGCGGGTGAACGGCGGAAATGATTTCCGGCGCCCATGAGCGTTCATCTCCCGGCTCGGGAGCGCGCAATGAAAAAATGGGCGGCCGCGTGCCCTGGCGAAACAGCTCCGCGATTTCGCGATAACAAAACGTCTGCGACCATTTCGGGAACCGCTCGAAAATGTAAGCCAGCACTGGCGGAATTAACTCTGCCGCCGCAAGTTGCCAATGCCGAGGCACGCGATTCGCTTCTCTGGGAATAGCGCACGACTTTTGCTCTAAACAGGCAGATGCCGTGTCGCGACTTCTTTTCTTTCTGCACGACACTGAAGCCGGTGGAGCTCAAAGCGCTGGGTGAGCTGTCACACGTGCGACATCTGGAAAAAGGCGATCTCATCTACAAAACCGGTGACGCAGCGGAAGAAATTTACAGCGTGAACCGCGGCGTGATCGAGCTGGTGCTGCCGGTTGCCGGTGAAGACGACGAGCGAACCTATCTTTCCCGCGGCGATATTTTCGGCGCGACGGAGACACTGGCCTGCACCGCTCGCTCGCACGCCGCGCATGCCCAGGAATCAGCCAGCGTGCAGTGCTTCGCGCGCGATAATTTCGCAGCCATCTCGCGCCGCGTTCCCGCCTTCTTTTTGTTTCTTTGCGAGAAAATGGCGGCACGCCTTCAGCAGCCGGATCCGGGTAAACGCGTGAGTGTTTGCAAACAGCTCAGCGGCAGCCTGGCGAACTTCGACCTCGTGACGGTGCATCAAACCATCATCAGCTCGGGACAGACCGGCGAGCTCTGCGTCTTAAACGAAAATGGCGAGCGCGTCGCCACCTTTTACTTCGAGCATGGCGCGCCTAAAAGCGGCCACTTTCTCCATCTCACCGGCACCGAAGCGTTTTGGCAGTTGTTTCTTTCCGATGAGATCCCGGGTACTTTTTCCTTCACCTCCGGCGCTCGTCCGACGACGGAACGCATGCCCGCGGTTGAAATTACCGACTCTCCTAACGACCTCCTGCTCGAAGCGATGCAGTACCGCGACGAGCTTGAAGAGTTGAAAAAACGTGCGCCATCTCCGCTGACGCCGCTGCAGCGCACGACAGACCGCCTCACCTGGCGGCCAAAGACAGATCCGGAGTTGCGCGATGTTGCCGAGGAGATCTGGACGTCGATCACCGGACCGCGCGTCACAATTCGCGACCTGTTTCGCCAGAATTCGGTCTGCGAACTGAAGATTTACGGCGTCGTGGCAGAATTATTGCGTGATGGTCAGCTTGCTGTGGCAAAAGCAGGCACGCCGCTGGTCTCATCCGTATGAAAACAGCTTTCGCTTTGCTGTTGCTCACCGCATTTACCTGCAGCGGCTGCTCGTACTTAACCTCGCGCGGCCGGGCCGAAGCTGCCTATGCGCGCTATGTGCGGCACGCTTCCGCCAGCCGCACGAAACTGCAGCGGCGTTTCACTTCGTATCCGACGTTGCCGTCGGCACAGCCGATCGGCGATGCGCAGGTAAGCGCCGGACCGGAATCAGTCACGGTAGCTGGCGACGCGCAGTAATCACGGCGCTTCACGCTGCACGGGAATGGGCCGGCCCGCCTCGTCCACCGCGACGTAGATGAAAACACCGCGTGTCACGAGTACCGGAACGCCATGTTGTCTGAAACGTTCGACCCAGACCTCGACGGGTATTTTCATCGACGTTCGCCCGACCTTCTCCACCCACGCATAGCAGGCGACCGTGTCTCCCACTTCGACCGGCTGAAGAAAGGAAAGTCCTTCCATCGCTACCGTAACGACACGGGCCCGCGCTCTTTTTGACGCCAGGATGCCGCTGCCCAAATCCATCTGCGACATAAGCCAGCCGCCGAAAATGTCGCCGTTCGGGTTGGTGTCGCGCGGCATCGCGATTGTTCGTATCACCAGCTCGCCTCTGGGTTCGTTTTCCATCGCACCAAGTTACAGGATCAACATGCAATCACCGTAGCTAAAAAACCGGTAACGTTCGCGCACCGCTTCGGCGTAAGCGCGCAGGATGAATTCGCGGCCGGCAAACGCGCTGACCAGCATGAGCAGAGTTGAGCGCGGAAGGTGAAAATTCGTTAGCAAAGCGTCAACCGCGCCAAATTCGAAGGGCCGCCGGATGAAGATGTCCGTTTCACTTTCTACCGGACAAATGTCGCCGTACTCTCGGTACACTGCTTCAAGAACGCGCACCGTTGTTGTGCCGACCGCAACAATCCGCTTTGCGCCACCGATCGCTGCCGCAGTACCAGCAGAAATGGAGAAACGTTCGATGTGCATTTTGTGCTCGGCAATTCGCTGAGTTTTGACCGGCCGAAACGTTCCCGTCCCCACATGCAGCGTGATGAAGGCATGCGGCAACTGACGCAACATCTCCGGCGTAAAATGCAGCCCCGCCGTCGGCGCCGCGATCGAGCCGTATTCCCGCGCGAACACCGTCTGGTACTCGACCGCGTCTTGCGCATCGGAACGCCGCCCCATGTACGGCGGCAACGGCATCGACCCCGTGCGTTGCATATCGACGTCGCTTTCGAGAATGATTTCGCGCGAGTTTTCCGCGGCGCGTTCGCCTGCTTGGGCACGAATCCCATGGATCGAGCTAACGGCGCCCGGGCGAAATTTGCGGCTGGGTTTTACCAGTACTCGCCACCGCCGGGGCGCGAGCTTTTCCAGGAACAGAAACTCAAGCCGTCCGTCATCCGAGAAATGGCGCGCCGGCAGCACGCGTGAATCATTCAGCACAACGAGGTCGCCCGGTTTGACAAACGTCGGAAGTTCCGAAAACGAACGGTGCTCGATCGTTTTCGTACCCCGGTGCAAGACCATCAACCGCGAGCCGCCGCGCTGCGGCAAGGGCCGCTGCGCGATGAGCTCGCGCGGAAGCTCGTACTCATAATCGGCCAGCGTTTCTTCCACGACGCAATTTACCCGAAGGAAAAGCCGCGCACCCATGGGAAAGAAATTGCCGCTCAACCGCGGCGTGCCATAATCGCGCCCGTGAATCAGCCGGCTGTTTCCCTCGTACTCGAGTGGCTCAAGCAGGTTCGCGATTCCCGCGAAGAACCGCCGCGTATTTCGCGGGCGGCGTTGCTGCGCATCCCGGAGCTGGGCCGCACCCGCGCAGTACCGCTCGGCCCGGACAAAGAAAGTGCGCTGGCCGCGATAAACGCGCGGGTTTCCGCCTGCACAAGATGCGAGCACCTCGCCCGCTCGCGCACCCAAACTGTCTTCGGTGTCGGCAAGCCGGATGCCGAGCTGATGTTCATCGGCGAAGCGCCCGGTGCCGATGAAGACCTGCGCGGCGAGCCGTTTGTCGGGCGCGCCGGCCAGCTGCTCACGCGCATTATCGAGACGATGGGACTCACGCGCGCTGATGTTTACATCGCGAATATCTTGAAATGCCGCCCCGATATGCCCGATGGTGTTCCCGGCAACCGGCCACCCACGCCGGCGGAAATGCAGACGTGCATCGGGTACTTAATCGAGCAGATCGCGATCATCGAGCCGAAGGTCATCGTGGCGCTTGGCGCCACCGCGGTGGAAGGTCTGCTCGGCGTACGCGGCGCCATGCGCCAGCTTCGCGGCACCTGGCAAATCTTCCGCAACACGCCGCTCATGATCACCTATCATCCCTCGTACTTACTGCGCAACCAGGCCCCGACCGAGAAACGCAAAGTGTGGGAAGACATGCTCGCCGTACTCGATAAACTCGACCGCCCAATCAGCGAAAAACAGCGTAACTACTTCCGCTGAGCGCACGCAGAGCAGCATTCGTCAACACTGCATGATCTCTCTTGTCCGCAGTGCGTAGTATCGCGACCTCGAGCTAAGTGGTGCATAGCTGGCACGCGGCTTCGCTGGTGTGAGCTATTCTACTTACGAACCAGTCAGCTTCGCGAGTACCAGGATCAGCTCACAAAAGCTGCGGCTAACCAGCCGGTCTTAGGCCGATTTGAACAAGCGCAGGAACCTTGCACCGACCAAAGCTCCCAGGCCTGCCAGCAGCAGCGCCATAGTGGATCCCGTATCTCCGACGCCGTGAGGTCCCGCTGCAATTGTCAGTGTAAAATTCTGGTTAGCTCCGTCGCCCCAAGACCATTCGTACGTGCCGGGCGTCACACCAAGAGTGCTAAACGTCGCGTTGTTGTAGGTAGCGGTGCCGGATAACGCACTGTTGGAACTGTATCCTACTGGCACGATGACGAGCCCATCAAAACCGTCGATACCTGCGACGCTTCCACTGCTGCTCGTCGGAAAACTTCTGCGGCCAGTGCCGAAACTTACCGGGCCCGATATATCCACGAATTGGTCGCTGGTGCCGCCGGCAAGAATAATTGAACCTGCACGCGGGAATATCTGCGCCGGTGCGAAGCCCTCGCCGAAACCCCGCAAACCAGTGAGATCGATCGCTCCGCTGCCGGTCGCCACCACGTTGGAACCTTGCTGCGTAAGCGTAACCATATATCCGGCCTGCACAGGCGCGGCAGTGAAGAGGAAGCCTGTGATTGCGGCGCAAAGCAAAGCGACGATGGAGTGAGTTCGTGTTTGCATTGGACGCTCGGTTCGCGTTTGCCGAACCAACATCTTGACCAGGCGCCGGCTGCAAAGTCAATCACCAATTATGGTATGGCGAACGTGCATCTCGCCGAAGCATCGTCCTGACCCTTCCATGACGGCGCCAAAGTCATTCGGCTGCGCCCGGGATGATGCTACAGCCGCGCGCGCAGTGAACGCAGCCGGGTTCGGTTGGCGAGTGTGACCGTCGCGGAGGCGATCATTTTGCGGACTTCCGCGCGCGGTACTTTGATCCGCTCGCGCAGCGCGGCGAGGCCACTTTGCTCCAGAAGCTCAAGCGTTCGGGCGCCGATCAGCGCTGGAAGGACGGTGGCAAGACGCACCCGCGGCGGATTAATCGCGATGCAATAGTCCAGCCCTGCATCAAGGCCATCACGCGCTTCGGCGATCCAGCGCTGGTAGATGGGCAGAAACTCTTTCGGCGCTGCTGGCACCTCCGCAGGGGTCAACCCCGCGCCGCGCAGTTCATCTTCCGGAAAATAACAGCGGCCGCTGCGTAAATCCTCGCCCGCATCGCGCAGGATGTTGATTAATTGCAGGCCGCTCCCGTACTTTCGTCCTAGCTCGAGCATCTCGGTCTCGCCGCGCGCGGTAAAACCCGGGAGTTTGCGAAAACAAACGCG
>Ga0213881_10001340_pt1 | contig 11982 bp, 10 predicted proteins | sample BarmaccoBMER_R08_FD_160104 | JGI IMG/M metagenome (GOLD analysis project Ga0213881, IMG submission 160104) | Barbacenia macrantha exposed rock microbial communities from rupestrian grasslands, the National Park of Serra do Cipo, Brazil - ER_R08 ... | reverse complement strand
GTTGGGACATGAACTGATTCATGTCGAAATAGTCCCGCCAGGCGGCGATCTTGTCGCCCGCGACCTCGAACGTGCCCATGACCGGAAGCTCGATGGACTTGGCGGGCGTGACGAACACGTCGGTGCGCTCGGTCATCACCACGTTGCCGTCGGCAACGATGTGATGGACCCGGAACTCGATCTTGTCGACGCCGGCCGTGAAGCCCGCGATCGTGCTCTTGATGGCGTCCTTGCCGGTGACCGGATCGATCGGGATGTTGTGATAAACGGCGTCGTCGGTGAAGTAGTCGACGATGGCGTCGAGGTCGCCGGCGCTCCACGCATCGCAGAACTGCCGCACCAGCTCGAGTGGCATCTCGCTCATCTCCGAGACGCTACTTCCGCTTCTTCGCCGCCTTCTTCGCGACCTTCTTCGCCGCCTTCTTGGCGACCTTCTTGGCTGTCTTCTTGACGGCCTTCTGCTTTGCAGGTGCCGCCTTCTTCTTGGTCCCCGCCTTCTTCGGCGGCAACGACGTGGCGTGGGCGATACCGAGCCGTACCCACAGCGTCAGCTCGCCTTCGTCGGCGACGCCGGCGGGCCCGACGCGGATCATTCCCTTCGACGTGCGCCCGCCCATCGAGAACTCGCTGACGTTTGGCCGGGTGAGGGCATCGTGGTGCAGGGTCGGATCGATACGGACGAGGAGGTCGTTGCCCAGGACGCCGCAGCACATGTTGCCGCCGACCATGAAGCTGATGCCGCCGAACATCTCGCGTTCGGTGACCGCCTTCAGCCCGCCCAGGTGCTCCCGGAGGCGGTCCGCCAGGTCCTCGTCGTACGCCACCGGCGTCCATTGTGACCCACCGCCCGTGCCAGAATCGGGACCGTGGCGCTGGTGGACTCGCCGTTTCACGACGATCGCGCCGTCGCTCTCGGCGCCATCTTGGTCTACGCGTTCCTCGAGGCGACGTTCGGTCTGATCTTGGTGCTCGCCGCCGTCGTGCGCGGCCGCATCCCCGGCCCGTGGCTCGACACGGTGCGGGCGGTGAGCCACAACGACGTGGGCGCCTTCGCCCCCCGCTGGCTGCTCTCGTCGACGCGTGGCCTGCAGAAGAGCGGCAAGTTCCTGGTCGGCGTCGGACTCGTCGCCGACGGGAGCGTGCGGGCGGTGCTTTCGGTCGGGGTCCTGCGGCGGTCCAAAGCGACGACTGCCGTCGCCGCTCTCTTCTTCGGTGCGATCGCAATCGGAGGATTGATCGTCGCCGGGTTCAACCCGCCGACGGTCCGGCTGTTCACGGCTTTGGCGAACGCTGCCGTTGCCGTCGTGGTCGTGCTCGAGGCCCGCCGCCTGCGCGCCTACAGCTCGAAGCGGTAGACGTTCGTTTCCCTCGGCTCGAAGCCGATGCGCTGATACAGGCGGTTCGCAGCTTCCCGCGACGGTCGTGAGGTGAGGTCGACGGTTCGGGCGCCGTGCGCGCCGGCCAGGCGAAGCGCTTCGCGATTGAGCGCCTCACCGACGCCCTGGCCGCGTGCCGACTCGTCGACGACGACATCTTCGATCCAGGCGCGCACGGCGGTGGGGATGCGGAACACGACGAGCGTCAGCGAGCCGACGATGCCGCCGTTGTCATCGCGCGCGACCAGCAGGTGGCTGGCCTCGGAGCGCACAAGCTCGTCGAGCTCGTCTTTCGAAGGCGGCGGGTTCGACCGCGACAGCTGCGGGATCAGGCGGGTGAAGGCGTCGACCAGGTCGTCGTCGACCGCAGTGGCCTCCTGGACGGAGACCGCCACTTACTCGTCGGGGACGGGCTGGGGCGGCGGCGGGCCCGCGTAGTGGGCGCTGGGCCGGATCAACCGGTTGTCGGCCGCCTGCTCGAGGATGTGCGCCGTCCAGCCGATGACCCGGCTCGACGCGAACGTCGGCGTGAACAGGTCGCGTGGCAGGCCCGCCTTGTCCATCACGACGCCGGCGTAGAACTCGACGTTGGCGTACAGCTGGCGGCCCGGCTTGAGCTCGGCCAGGACGTCGACGACGGTCTGCTCGATGTGCTTGGCGAATTCGACGTTTTCGCCGCCGATGCGTTCGGCAACGCCCTTGAGCATGCGGGAGCGCGGGTCCTCGGTCTTGTACACGCGATGGCCGAAGCCCATGATGCGCTTGCCGTGCTCGACGGCGTCGCGCACCCACGGCTCGGCGTTCTCGGGCTTGCCGATGGCGTCGAGCATGTCGAGGGCCCGGCTGGGAGCGCCGCCGTGCAGTGGGCCTGACAACGCGCCGATCGCACCGACGACGGCAGCGCCCAGGTCGGCGCCCGTCGACGTGATCACGCGTGCCGTGAACGTCGACGCGTTGAAGCCGTGGTCGATGGTTGAGATCTGGTACTGCTCGACGGCGCGTGCGTTCTCGGGATCGGGCACCTCACCGGTGAGCATGTAGAGGTAGTTGGCCGAGTACGGCAGGTCGGGGTTGGGATCGATGGGCTCCTGGCCCTTGTTGAGCCGGTACAGCGACATGATCAGCGTCGGGATGACCGACGTGATCTGCAGCGCGTTGTGGCGCAGCTCCTTGGCATCGATGTCGAGGCTGGGCTTGTAGTCCTGGGCGTAGGCCACGAGCGAGACAGCGGTGCGCAGCGCGTCGAGCGGGATGAAGTGGTCGCCCGCGTTGGCGATCCCGGGCAGCAGCGCCTTGACCTTCTCGGGGACCTCCCGGTACTGCCGCTTCTCCTCGATGAACTTCTTGAGCTCGTCCTTGCTCGGCAGGTGGCCGTAGTAGAGGAGGAACCACACGTCTTCGAGCGTGCGCTTCTCGGCCAGTTCGACGGCGTTGTACTGGCGGTAGTGGTAGAAGCCCTCCTGGCCGCGGACGTCGCCGATCTCGGTCTCGGCCACGACGACGCCCTCGAGACCCTTGGGGGCCTCCATGAGGCTGGGGTGCTCGACGGGCTGGATCTGGGCGATGCGCACCAGGTCCCGCAGCGACACGATCCCGAGGAGCTTGCCGTCCTGGACGACGGGCATGTGCCGGTACCCGTGTTCGGTCAGGCGGTGGAAGGCATCGTCGACCCCGACGTCGGGCTCGACGGTGTCGGGGTTCTCGGTCATCCACTCGGAGACCTTGGCGATCGACGTGTCGGTGCCGGACGCCGCGATCTTGATCATGTCGCGCTCGGTCAGGATCCCGACCGGCCTCGAGTCGTCGACGACGACGATCGACCCGACCTTGCGGCTACCCATACGGGAGCTCACCTCGGCGATGGTCTCCGAAGGTGTGGCCGTCAGCACGTCCGACGTCATCAGATCCGAGACCGTGCGTACCTTGGCACCGTCAGCCATGCACCTCTCCCTTCGCGGCCGGGATGGGCCCCTCCGCGGAGTATACGGGCGCCTCCCTGGAGTCATATCTGGTGAAGTCGGGCACCAGGCGGGCGATCAGCAGCGCTCCCGCGATGCACGCCAGGCCGCCCGAAACCACCGAGATCTGGGGCGTGCTGAGGGCGGCGATGGTGCCCGCTTCGGCATCGCCGAGGCGGGGGCCGCCGGCGACCACGGCGATGTGCACACCGGAAAGCCGTCCCCGGAAGGCGTCCGGTAACGAAAGTTGCAGGATCGTGTTGCGGAACACCGCGGACACGACGTCGGCCGCGCCGGCCGCGGCGAGCAGGACCAATGCCCCCGGGAGCCAATCGACGAGGCCGAACCCGGCGATCGCCGCGCCCCACAGCATGACGGCGATGATCACGGCGCGCCCTTGCCGGCGGACGCTCGGCACCCATCCACTGAACAGCGCGCCGAGCAGGGCACCGGCGCCGGGTGCCGCGTACAGAAGGCCGACGGTCTGCGGGCCGCCGCCGAAGACCTGCGTGCCCAGCTGGGGGAACAGCGCCGACGGCATCCCGAACACCATGGCGTTGATGTCGATCGTGAACGTGCTGACGAGGACCTTCTTGCCCTTGAGGAACCGTAGGCCCTCGAGCACCGACTTGAGCCCGGCGCGGGTGCCGCCGCCCTCCGGTGGGAGGGCGTGCATGGGAACGGCGGTGGCGAAGGCGACCACGAACGTCGACACGTCTATCCAGTAGGCGGCGGCCAGGCTGACCTGGCCGATGACGACGCCGGCCAGCGTCGGCCCGAGGATCATCCCGACCTGCCACACCAACTGCCCGAGGGCGGCCGCCGCCGGGAAGGTCTCACGCCGCACGAGCCGAGGCGTGATGGCGTTGCGGGTCTGCATGTCGGCGCCGGCGAAGCCCGCGGACAACGAACCGAAGACGAACAGCGGCCAGAGCGCTGGGTGCTTCAGGGTGGCGTTCAGGGCGAGGACGACGCTCGTCATCGCGAGCAGTACCTGATTGATCAGCAGCAGCCGGCGCCGGTCGAACGCGTCGGACATGGCGCCGCCCGCGAGGGAGAACACGATCAGCGGACCGAGCGACGCGAGACCGACCAGCCCGACGTCAAGTGACGAGTGCGTGATGGCGAAGACCTGGATGGGGATGGCGACGACCGTGAACTGACGGCCGACGTAGGACGCCACCTGGCCCGAGAACAGCAGGCGGTAGTCGCGCGACTCACGCAGCGGCCTGAGGTCGGCGAGCATGCGTCGTCTGGGCATTGTGTCGACCGTACTGAAACAGTGTTGGGGTGCCGTCACCGTTCCACTTCGTCAGGACGTGGGAGCTGGACGTGCCGCCCGAACGCTTCTGGGCGACGATCTCGCGCACCGGCGACTACACGAGCTGGTGGCCGTGGCTGCGCCAGTTCGACGCCAACGGCTTCAGCCCCGGGTCGCATTGGCAGGCGGTCATCCAGTCGCCGCTGCCGTACGTGTTGCGCGTCGACCTCGTCCTCGACGAAGTCGTCGAGTGTGAGCGATTGGCGGCGTCGGTCACGGGCGACATCGCGGGATGGGCCGCGCTCGACCTGGCGCCGACGGCGACGAACGGCTCGGCCGTCGACGTCGAGTGGGACATGCGGCCGCGCTCGCGCGCCATGCAGATGGCGGCCGTGCTCGCCCGGCCGCTGCTCCGCTGGAGTCACGAGTGGGTGTTGGCCCGCGGGCTGGACCAGTTCCGCAGGCGGGCGCTAAGCCAATCGAATGACGAGTGACGAAGAGGTCCGCCGGATCAGCCGCAGGCTGCGCGATGTCGTCGAGCCGCTGGCCGCCAACGTGTACTTCGCCCCGGAGGCACAGGAGAACTACAAGGCGCTCGGCCTGTCGTACATCCCGTCGTACTTCCGGAGCCGATCGGCGTGCATGGGCGATGTGACCGGCGAAGTCGTCGTCGCCGCCTTCGGGGTGTTCAACCCGGCGATCGTGCTGCCCGCGGTGCAGGAGGGCCGCACGGTCGCGGTCGACCACATCCTCGACGCGCGAGAGCGCGGCGCCATCGCCGCGCTCTCGCGCGTCCTCGAGGGCGTGCCCGACGACGCCTCGAGAGCCACCGAGCTCCTGCGCCGCGCCGGCGACGCCTGCACGTGCGAGGGCCACCCGATCTACGCCGGGCTGCGCTCGCTTGGATTTCCCGGCGAGCCGATGGGCGACCTCTGGCGCGCTGCCGATCTTCTCCGCGAGCACCGCGGAGACAGCCACATCATCGCCTGGACGTCTCATGACGTCGACGCTGTCGAGGTCACGCTGCTCACCGAACTGTGGTGGCGGATGCCCCTCAACAGCTACGTCGCCACCCGAGGTTGGACCCCCGACGAGATCGACGCCGGCATCGGGCGGCTCGTCGACCGTGGCTTGGTCGAAGGGGATGAGTTCACGGCCGCCGGCGAGCAGCTGCGCGCGTCGATCGAGGAGGCCACCGACCGCCAGGAACGTCGTGTCGTGGAAGCGCTCGGCGCCGATGCCGACGAGCTGCTCGACATGCTCGAGCCGTGGGCGAAGGCCGTCGTGGCGTCGGGCGGCTACCCGGCCGACCCGAGCGCGCTCACGCGGCCGTAACGGGCCTGACCTTTGCTGTGCAGAACGCGCACCGCGATGCAGCGGCGGGAATCTTGCTCAGGCACTCGGGACACTCGCGCGTCTCGGACTCGACATCGGGCTCGGTCCGCCGGCGCTCCATGAGCATGTTGATCGGCCGCACGACGAAGAAGAAGACGGCGAGCGCGATCGTCACGAAGGCGACGAGGACGTTGAGGAAGTCGCCGTAGGCGAACACGCTGTGCCGGATCGTGAACTTCAGGCTCTGGAAGTTCGCCTTTCCGGGGATCGAGACGAGCGGCGTGAGCAGATCCTTGACGAACGCCTGCACCACCGCGCCGAACGCAGCGCCGATCACCACGGCGATGGCCAGGTCGACGACGTTGCCCCGCAGCACGAACGCCTTGAAGTCCTTGAGCATCTCGGGCCTCCTCCCAGTCGGAGGCCAAGAGCTTTTCAGATCAGAGCGGTTGGCAGGCGGGGCACCAGTAGGCGGTGCGGGCCTGCTCTCCCTGGCGGCGCGACTCGATGCGCGTGCCGCACCGTCGACACGGCTGGCCCGTCCGCTTGTAGACCCACTGGTCGCGGCCGCGGTCCCCGAGGGTGCTGCGGCGCATGAGCGTCGAAGCCGTGGTGACCAGGGCGTCGACGTCGTCGTCGTTCAGCTTCTGGCGTTCGGTCCACGGGTTGCGCCCTTCGAGGAAGAGCGCCTCGCAGCGCCAGATGTTGCCGATGCCCGAGACGACCTGCTGATCGAGCAGCAGCTCGCCGAGGGCGAGCTCGGGCGGGCGCGTGCGGGCCCGGCGCCGGACCTCCTCGAGGTCGACGTGATCAGCGAGGACGTCGGGGCCGAGCTTGCCGAGCGACGGGTGGGCGCCCTCGGCGCGGGGCTGGAGGAGCTCGACGATCGGTGCGTTGAAGCAGACGGCGACGCGGTCGTCGCACTCGAGCACCAGCCGGGCCTGGCTCTCGGGACGCCGCCACGGGCGGTCGGCGGGATAGACGTGCCAGGACCCGCTCATGCGCAGGTGGGTGTGGAGGACGTGGCCGCCGTCGAGGCGGATCAGCAGGTGCTTGCCCCGGGCATCGACCCCGTCGACACGCATCCCCACCAGCCGCAGGGCCGGAAAGCCATACACCCGCGAGCGCGCCGCCGTGATCTCCCGGCCCCCCAGCCAACGGCGGAGGGTCTCGGCCGTACGAAAGATGGTGTCGCCCTCTGGCATCTGCTCACAAAAGTTAACGGTCGAACACGTCAGCCATAACGCACGAGGCCGCGCGGCGACGGCACGAACCCCGCCGACCGCAGGACCGGGGCCAGCTCGTCGTCGAAGCGCTCGAGGGCGAGGCGGCGGAGCCGCCCGCCGGACACCAGGCTCCCGAGGGCCTCGACGGCCGCCGCTTCCCACGCGCCGTCATAGTCCCGCAGCGTGACCACCGTCCGGCCACCCCGTTCCAGGTACAAGGACGGGATGCCGTCGAGGAGGACGACGTAGGCGCCGGCCGCCCGCTGCGGACCCTTCACCGGCCACGGCAGCGCCACGCCGTAGGGGTTGGCCGGATCCGTGGCCGCGAGCACAAGAGCCTGAAGACCAGCCTCGTCGTCGGGCTTCGCGGCGCGGAGGCGGTCGACCGCGCCGGCCAGCGCGAACTGGGCGCCGCCGAGGCCGGCGACGAAGTACCCCCGACGCACGCGCCCCGACTCCTCCATCGCCCGCAACACCGGGTAGACGCCGGCGAATCCGCCTGGGTGGCCCTCGCCCCGGACCGACTCGCGCGTCAGCACGCCGTGGCGGTCGAGGAGCACGGACGCCAGGCGCATCGAGCGCTCCGTGGGCACGGAGTCGTCGCGCGGCAGGTCGGCCTCGACGAGCGACCACCGGCCCTGGGCCTTGGGCGGGCCGAGGACGCTCAGCGAGCCGAGGTTGGGCTTCGCTCGCTTGCCGCTCGACGAGCTCCTGCTCTTGCGCGCCGTCAGCGCCCGCAGCGGGGCGAAGGAGTCGTTGGTGACCTCGCCCGCCCAGACCAGGTCCCACAGGGCATCCAGGCTGGCGGTGTCATCCGCGCCGGACAGCTCTCGGAAGAAGCAGGCGCCCCGCTGGGTGAGGATCTGACGAAGGCGATGGTGCTCCTCGGACTCGGGGGGCTCGCCGGCTGCCGTCGCCGGGCGCAGGATGCCGGCGTCGCGGCGCAGGAACAACATCACCTTGCCGTCGTCGCGGCCGAGCGGTCCGGCACCGACCCACACGACCTCGCCGGCCGCCGCCAGCTGATCCAACAGTCCCGGCGAGTAGTCGCCGACTCTCGACGAGAGCACGTCCCGTTCGAGTGACGACGCGGGGATCGGCACGCCCTGTAGCTGGGACACGACCTCGATCAGGCGACCCACACCTCGCGCCGTCGACCCCACGCCCTGCCACGCGGGCAGGAAGCGGCCGAGGGCGGTGGCCTCGACAGGCTCGACCTGCTTGCGCAGGGCGGCGAGCGAGCGCTGCCGGAGCTGGCGCAGGACCTCGGGGTCGCACCACTCGCGCTCGGTGCCGTCGGGACGGAACTCGCCGCGCAGCAGCAGGCCGCTGTCGGCCCGCCGGGCGAGGAGATCCTCGACCATCTGCACCGGCAACCCGAAGCGGGCGGCCGGCTCCCCGGTGGTGAACGGCGGATGGGTCCGGGCCCATCGGCCGAGCAGCGAACCCAGCGGATCGTCGACCGGCTCGAGGAAGGCGTCGGGCAACCCGGCGGGAAGGCCCGCGCCCAGGGCGTCGCGGTAGCGGCCGGCGTCCTCGGCGGCCCGTCGCTCGGCCAGCAGCGCGTCGGCGAAGTCATCGGTGGACCGGGCGGCGAGCTCCTCTCGCGAAAGATCGCCCAGGCGTCGCAGCAGATCGTGCGCGGCGTCGGGATGACGCGCCCAGCGCTTCTCGTCGAGACACTGGAGGAAGGCCTCGAGCTCGGCCAGCGCCGAGGGCTGGATCAGCTCGCGCAGCTCCTCGGCGCCGAGCAACTCGGCGAGGAGCTCGCGATCGAGCGTGAGCGCCTGGGCCTTCCGCTCTGCGAGCGGCGCGTCGCCCTCGTAGAGGAAGTTCGCGACATAGGCGAACGCCAGTGACGTGGCGAACGGCGAAGGCCTCGGGGTATCGACGGAGACCACGCGCAGCTGCCGGGAACGGATGTGGGACATCAACTCGACGAGTGCCGGGACGTCGAAGGCGTCGCGCAGACACTCGCGATATGTCTCGAGCAGGATCGGGAACGACCCGTGCTTCGACGCCACGGCCAGCAGGTCGGCGGCCCGCTGACGCTGCTGCCACAGCGGCGTGCGCGTGCCTGGTCGGCGGCGGGGCAGGAGCAGCGCCCGCGCCGCGTTCTCGCGGAAGCGGCCGGCGAACAGCGCGGTGTTGGCCAGCTGGGAGACGACGAGGTCCTCGACCTCCTCGGGTTCGAGCAGGACGCTGTCGACCGGCGGTGCGTCGTCGGCCTCGGGCAGGCGCACGACGATGCCCTCGTCGCTCCACATCGTCTGCACCTCGAGGCCGAGGCGGCTCTGCACCTTGGCTTCGATGGCGATGGCCCAGGGCGCGTGCACCCGGCCGCCGAACGGCGTGAGCACGCACACCCGCCAGTCGCCGAGCTCGTCGCGGAACCGCTCGACGACGATCTGCCGGTCGGTGGGCAGGGCGCCGGTGACCTCGCGCTCCTCGGCCAGGTAGGCGCGCAGGTTGCTCACCGCCAGCTCGTCGAGCGAGCACTCCTCGGCCAGGCGCTCGTCGGGCCAGTCGTCGACCTCACGCAGGAACTCGCCGAGCGCACGGCCGAGCTCGTACGGGCGACCGAGGCCGTCGCCGTGCCAGAACGGCATCTTTCCGGGCTCGCCGGGCGCGGGCGTGACGACCACGCGGTCGCGCGTGATCTCCTCGATGCGCCAGGTGGTCGCGCCGAGGACGAATGTCTCGCCGACCCGCGACTCATAAACCATCTCCTCATCCAGCTCGCCGACGCGTGAGCCCTCCGGCGTGAACACGCCGTAGAGCCCGCGATCGGGGATGGTGCCCCCGCTGGTGACGGCGAGCATGCGCGCGCCGGGCCTCGCCCGCAGCGTGTCGTTGGCTCGGTCCCACACGATGCGCGGCCGCAGCTCGGCGAACTCGTCCGAGGGGTACCGGCCGGCGAGCATGTCGAGCACGTTCTCGAGCACGGCCCGGCTGCAGTCGGCGAACGGGTACGCGCCGCCCGCCACCTCCGCCACCTCGTCGACGGTCACGTCCTCGACAGCACACATGGCGACGATCTGCTGGGCGAGCACGTCGACGGGGTTGCGCGGGATCCGCGTCTCCTCGATGAGCGCTTCCTTCATGCGCTTGGTGACGACCGCCGCTTCGATCAAGTCGCCGCGGAACTTCGGGAAGATGCGGCCGCGCGACGGCTCACCGACCTGGTGGCCGGCCCGGCCGATGCGCTGCAGTCCGCTGGCCACCGACGACGGCGACTCGACCTGCACCACCAGGTCGACGGCGCCCATGTCGATGCCAAGCTCGAGCGAGCTCGTTGCCACCAGGGCCGGCACCTTGCCCGCCTTCAACGCGTCCTCGATCTCGAGGCGCTGCTCACGCGCGACCGAGCCGTGGTGGGCGCGCACGAGCTCTTCGCCGGCCAGGTCGTTCAGGCGGGCGGCGAGGCGCTCGGCGAGCCGGCGCGAGTTCACGAACACGAGCGTCGAGTGGTGCTCGCGGATCAGCTCGAGGAGGACGGGCGTGATCGCCGGCCAGATCGAATGGCGCACCTCTGGATCGCCGGCGGCGGGACCCTCGAGGATCTGAGGATCGACGGTCTTGCCCAGCTCGCCCATGTCCTCGACCGGGACGACCACCCGCAGGTCGAGTGGCTTACGGACGCCGGCGTCGACGACGCTCACCGGGCGAGGCCGCCACTCGTTCGTATCGGCGTCCCGCGCCCGGCCGCCGAGGAAGCGGGCGATCTCGTCGAGCGGCCGCTGGGTCGCCGACAGGCCGATGCGTTGCGGGGGCCTGTCGGTGAGGCGCTCGAGGCGTTCCAGCGAGAGCGAGAGATGGGCACCTCGCTTGGTGCCGGCGACCGCGTGGATCTCGTCGACGATGACATACTCGACCGACTTCAGGATCTCCTGCGCGCTCGACGTCAGCATCAGGTACAGCGACTCGGGCGTGGTGATGAGGATGTCGGGCGGGTGGCGGACGATGTCGCGCCGTTCGTTGGCGGGCGTGTCGCCCGTGCGCGTCGCGGTGCGCAGCGTCGGCACCTGCTGACCGGCGCGCTCGGCCTGCAGGGCGACGCCCGCGAGTGGCGCACGCAGGTTTCGGTCGACGTCGTAGGTGAGCGCTTTCAACGGCGACACGTAGAGGACGCGGCACCGTTCCTTCTCCGGCGGCTCAGGTTCGGTGAGCAGGCGGTCGATCACCCAGAGGAAGGCGGCGAGCGTCTTGCCCGACCCGGTCGGCGCCAGGATCAGGGTGTTCTGGCCCTCGCTGATGGCCTGCCAGCCCTGCTCCTGGGCGGGCGTCGGCTCGGCGAACGCGCCCTCGAACCAGGTGCGTGTCAGCGCAGAAAACCGACCGAGAGAAGCCACCGAGCAAGGGTAGGTTCAACCGATGGACTACGTGCACTGGCACGACCGCCCGAAGCTCAAAAGACCGGTTTTGGTGGCCGCGTTCGAAGGCTGGAACGACGCTGCCGACGCGGCGACCACCGCAGCAAAGTTCCTACGCGACCACTGGGCCGCCCGCCAGTTCGCGGAGATCGACCCCGAGGAGTTCTACGACTTCTCGGCGACGCGGCCCCAGGTGCAGCTCGTCGACGGGCTGACGCGCGAGATCGTGTGGCCGGCCAACGAGCTGTACGCGGCGTCGGTGCCCGGCAGCGACCACGACATCATCGTCTTCCTCGGCGTCGAGCCCGGACTGAAGTGGAAGACGTTCTGCCGTCAGATCGTCGACGTCGGACAGACGCTCGGCGTGGAGATGTTCATCACCCTGGGCGCCTTGCTGGCCGACGTCCCCCACACCCGGCCCGTGCGCGTCACCGGTACCGCCGCCGACCCCGA
>Ga0213881_10001339_pt1 | contig 12000 bp, 16 predicted proteins | sample BarmaccoBMER_R08_FD_160104 | JGI IMG/M metagenome (GOLD analysis project Ga0213881, IMG submission 160104) | Barbacenia macrantha exposed rock microbial communities from rupestrian grasslands, the National Park of Serra do Cipo, Brazil - ER_R08 ... | reverse complement strand
TCAGCACCTGGAGAAAGATCAAGTAGAGCAGACGCAACGACACGGCACACGATCATGCCCTGTCGCCCGAGCGCTCCACCTGCACAGCTCAGAGGCACAGGCCGACTTCTGGAACCCCACAGGCGGCCGATCACCGCAGGATGCACCGAGTAGTCATTGCCATCCAGGCGCACATAATGATCGCGGGCCAGTCGGGTCGACGCGCGCCAGCCGGTCACTGGGGCGACCGGGGGCAGCGCCAGCATCGCCGCGCGGTCGGCGGCAATTCGGTCGGCCGGCGCGCAGCCCAACACCCGGCGGCGACGCTGATTGACCACCGCCAGCCAGTCGGCGAGTTGGGCATTAAAATCCGCCGGCGAGACAAACGTTCGGCCGGGCAAAAACGAGCGCTCCAGATAGTCGTGACATCGCTCGAGCAGCCCCTTCGCCTCCGGGTCCGCGGGGCGCAAAATGACCACTTTCGCGCCCAACGTGCCCCGAAAACCCTGACAGGCCGCGGTCAGGTCGCTGCGCCGGCCCCGCCGACGCCCGACCGCGCCCTCACCATCCCAGACCAATACTCGCGGCACCGCGCCCAGCCGCCCCACCTGCCCCCACCAGCCGGTAAATAAATCCTCGGCCGTGCGGGTGGGAATCAGCGCCGCGGACAACCACCGCGAATAACCCGTCACCATCGTCAACACCGGCAGCTCAGCAGCGGTACGGACTTGCCCACAACTCACCGGCAGCGCAATGTCAGGAAACCAGAAATCGTGCTGAGCGATCTCCCCAGCCACATACTCCGTGCGACTCGACGGATCCGGCGGCAAATACACCGGACGCAACTCCGCAACCCGACCCGACAACGTCCTAATCGACCGCTCCCACCCAATCCGCTCCGCGATCACCGTCGCCGGCATCGTCGGACACGCCGCCAACAACTCCCGAATCCGCGGCTCCACCACATCCACAATCGACCCCACCGACCGCCGCGAATACTTCGGTGGCCCCTCCGCAGCCAACGCCGCCTTCACCGTATTCTTCGAACACCCCAACACCCGAGCAATCACCTTAATCGGCATCTTCTCCGCACGATGCAACCGCCGAATCTCAGCCCAATCCTCCACGCACAACACCCCTTCGTCCTCCCTGGCTCGGTGAGAGCCAGGCTCACGGCCCAAGGGGTCAAAATTCGGTTGGCGCGCCGGGGTCAGTTTTCGCATGCCGTCGACACAGACCACGACCTCCTACCGGGCATCCAACAAGTTGGTGTGAACGCTGATTGGCCGTGCGTTGGCGTGCCTGGGAGTGTCGGTGGGTGCCGCTGAACTGTGGTGACGTCCCGATGTGTAGCGGCCAGTGCGTACTGGTTGTGTTGCTTCCGCTGACGACTCGCTGACGATGATCATGTTAAGCGTCGATCTGGACGGCTAGGCCTGTGGTAGATCCTTGGCGTGGCATCACCCCAGTTTGGGAGATAGCTCGGTGCGGCCGTGGTCACGTGGGCTGGTCGATGTGGGCGGGGTCGAATTCGGGCGTGCAGTAGCGCTGGAGCATCGGGCGCGCAGCATGCGGATGTTCAGTGCCAATGGGCGCCTGGGTTGATCCACGGGATCATCTGTGGTGTTTGCCTACAGCGAGATCGGCGTGTGTCTGGATTGCGCCTCGGGTGTGCCTGCACGATCAAGTGATGGCCGGGTGTAGTCCTGCCGGCAGGCACGCTACTGTACCGACGCCGGAGTCGGAATGACCTGGCCGGTGCGGGTTTTGCGTCCTTACGGCGGCGGGTCGTCAAGACAGCCGGTCCCCTTCGCCAGCATCAATGTTCTGCGGCTGTGGCGGTGAGCGTCGCACTCTCACGGGGCGTGGCCATACGTCACGTTCTGACAGGTCCAGATGGTTTGTAGAGTCTGAAGGAGCAGCGTCATGACAGCCCAGGCGGCAAGGTTGGCACCAGCGTGGGTGCTCGCTGTGGGGATCATTGTGCTGGTCGGTGGGGAGGCCGCAGCATCCCCGGCGGTCGCCCGGGCCGCGGTGCACCACATCACCGGAACAGCGGGGAACTCCGGTCAATTGCTCTGCGGAGTAAACACTCACACCAAGGGCGTGCCGGGCAGCATCAGCATAGTGCTCAATCACGCCCCGGCTGGTCGGCTGCTGGTCAGGCTTCAAGATGCCAAAAACGGAAAGTATTTCGGTGAGCAGAAGATGGTCAACGCGGGAAAGACCACCGCAATCCTGGTCAATGACGTCCTGGCCGGTACCCAGTTCCATGTCTGCGCGACCAGCCCAAGTGCGTCGCCCGGTGGCCCTTACGACGCGGACTTGTCCTACTGAGGCTCGATCCAGCGGTGACTTCCGTATTGATCGTTTCTTCTGACCGCTCATCGGACCCGCGGGGACAACTGGGAAGGCCGGGCGGCGATCAAGGTACCGACCTGCGCCCATGCTGACCTGAGGGCATCCAGCCACAGCTGACGTGACCGTGGTGGACCCCGTCCGATTCTGAGCACGGTCGGTCCGGACAATGACAGGGTGAGCAGCGGCGCGCTGCAGCAGCTCGCGGTCGTCCTGGCCGCCACGGTCGTGGTCATGTTGCTGGTCATGTGGCCACGACGATGACCGCAGAGGGCACCGACGACAACGATCTCCGATGTGATAGCCGGTCGCAATCTCAGTCGGGTGGGTCACGCATGGGCTTGTCGGGTAGGGGTAGGGTCCGCCAAGCAGCCGGGCGGGGTCAGAGCTATCCGACGTCGAGGGGTGTCATGATCGATCGAGCTGTCGGGGGCACAGGCGAAGCCAGCATGCACTGATCATGCACTGATGTGGGTGACGATAGATCGCCGACGTTCCTGGAGTACCTCACTTGTCCACCGCCTCCTTGGGGTCATGGCAGAAAGTTCCAAGGCTGACGTCGAACTGGCTTGTCGTCCGCCGAGCTGCTGCTGGGAAAAGTTCCCAGGTGAAGAATGAGGGGAACACAAAATGCGAGTCTCGGACATTTTCGGAAGTGCCCTTTTGGGCGCCCACGAACATCAGCACAAGAAGCGCAAGCACGAACACCACCACGAGGAGCACAAGCACGAACACAAGCACGGGCATAAGCATCACCGCCACAGCGATCACTGCCCCAGCCACTAGGGATAGCCCGGTAAGAACGTGGGCGGGTGACCTCCTCCGTTGACGGGAGTGCGAGCCACCCGCCCACGCCAGGCCTACAGACTGACAGGAATGGCAGGGCCCGTCGCGGACACCCCGCCCGCCGAACCGCCAACACTGACCGCGGGCGAGCCCTGGTATCGGTTGGAGATCGGCTGCCCGATCACCCCCGTTTCCCGGGGCGACCAGTAGATCCTCGCCGCGGATGCTGATCAAGTGCGACGAAGGCCCTGTCGGTGGTGCTGGCGATCCTGCGCTCACTCCCGGATATCCGCTCACTCCCGGATATGTCTGTTCCGCATGGGCTCATCTGGGAGAGCCGGGACAGATCTCAGCTGCTGTTAGGTTGCAGGCCGATCGGATCGCCACCGAACCCAACCCAGGGACTGTGAACATCATGCGACGGGCAGCCGTACCGACCATTATCGCCGTTGTCGGGGTTGCGTTGGCTGGGTGCGGCTCCTCAACCACCGGCACATCATCGTCGCCGACGACGGGCACGGTCAGGCAGCCGCCGACCAGTACCGCTGCGCCCCTGGCGCCGCAGGACGCCGACATCGTGGCGACGGTGGCCGCGATTCCTGCCGGCAGCTGCCACGCCCGCCACGTCAGCGTCACCGACCCGCAGGCGTGGGAACCCGACCCCACCTGCACCCCCGGGGCCACTGACGGTGGTCTGCCCCTGGCGCAGCTGTGCCCGGTCGCGCATACCACACAAATCCGCCCACCCCGTGCGTATACCGACGCGCTCAAGCGCGCGCAAATGCGGGCCTACGGCGACACCGGCTCCCCGGCGACCTTCGAGGAAGACCACCTCATCCCGCTCGCGCTCGGGGGAGCACCCCGCGACCCGCAAAACCTCTGGCCGCAGCCGCATGCGTCGCCCAATGAGAAAGACACCGTAGAAGGCGCCGCGCACGACGCCGTCTGCCTTGGAAAGATCACGTTGCCGGATGCGCAGCATCGGATCGCCACCGACTGGTACCAGCTCGGCAAAGATCTCCACGTCCTGCCCTAAACGCCCGCTTGGGCCCGACGGGAGATGGCGACAAAAGGTCTCCGGTGGTCAAGAACGCCGAGCTCGTCAACCACGATTGGCACTTCTGGTAGTGATGCGCGAGGATTCGATCATGGAATCCTTGCGGCCAGCGCAGCCCCTGAGATGCCCCACGCGCCTCCTGGGTGGGATCACGACCAGCTGCGTCGTCATGTTCGCCATGTTGGCCGGCCTGGTGGCCAGCCACTGGCCCGTGTTGTTGGCCGGCGACCAAGCGGCCGACACCGCAGCGCACCACGAAGTACTCACCCAGCCCGGGCTGCTGACTGCCGCCAAGACCGCCACGGTGATCGGCAGCCCGCTGGTAGTCGACCTGGTCGCTGCCGCCGTGGTGATGGTGCTGCTGGTCATCAGGTGGTGGCGCGGCGCCGTGGTGGTAGCGGCAGCTCGCGTGGGTGAGCTGGTCTGCGAGTCAGCGGTCAAGGCGCTCGTGGCCCGGCCTCGACCCGCTCTTATCGACCCGGTCGCGCACGCCTCGGGCTACAGTTTCCCCTCCGGGCATGCGGGCGGCTCGGCTGCGGTGTACGGGGCGCTGGCGCTGCTGGGTGTGGCCGGGGTGGCGCGGTGGGCGCGGCTGATGCTGGTGACTGGCGCAGCGGTGCTGGTCGGCGCGGTGGCGGTATCCCGCGTGCTGCTGGGGGTGCACTATCCCAGCGATGTTGCCGCCGGCGTGGCACTGGGACTGGCCTGGGTCAGCGCCGCCGCGCTGCTGGCACGCCTGCCGCGCAACGCCCCCAGCCCGGTGTCACATCGATCTGTCCCCCCACAGGATTGAGGCAACCAATGACCATCCGCCGTGACGAGGCAAAGCTGCGCGAGGTCGCTGACCACCATGCCGCAGACGATCCGGCTCTCGCCGCCCAGCTCTACACCGACGCCGACTACCTCGCCCAGCTACGCAAAGCATCGACCAACGTCAACGGGGACAACGTGGCCGATGATGAGGATCTCGTCGACGGGACTGCTGATGCAAGATCGTGACACTTCGGAACTCGACGAGTGTGTTCTATTGTTGATCGAGGCCCATCCCCTGGAGTCCCGGGAGGCATCGTGATCGTCCTTGGCATTGTGTTGCTGGTGGTGGGGTTCCTGCTCGGGATCCATATTCTGTGGACGCTCGGGATCATCTTGGTCGTGGTGGGGGTCATTTTGGTGCTGCTTGGATCTGTCGGGCGTCCGGTCATGGGCCGACGGCATTATTGGTAATGCTTGGCGATAGTACTGTCAGCATCAAAAACTCTGCCCCGGTGGGCACCGCGAGCGCGCCCGCGCATCCCGTACTAAGGCCTGACGGCCAGCGTTGTCTGCCGACGTATGGTAGATGCGCCGCCGAGAATCCCCGCTGGGCAAAGGTACAGACTGCGATGCCCTCGGCATGGTAGCCGCCGTCTGGCAGCGAGAGGTCACCAGCGGACCAATTTGCATCTCCCCTGCGGTTGGTGCGGTGACTATGGATGTGCGTCCGCAACGACACGCCCAGGCTTTGGGCGGCGCGGCGGCGCGCAAGGCCTTACCATTGGTAGTCATGACCTTCACTGCGGCCCAAGTCGGCCTGCTCGCCGCCGAGCTTGAGGCCCGAGGTTTTGTCGCCGGTATCGGTAAATTCATTCTGATCGTGATCATTGTGCTGGTCGTCGGCGGCGCGCTGCTCGGATTTGCAGTCGGTCGCCGACGATAGGTCGGGTCCGGGAGCAACCTGTTCATCGGCCCAACGCCAAATGTCCGCGGTCTGGCGCATGCAGGGTCAGACGTTAGGCGCGCAGATAGGGTAGTTGAGTTGAGTGGCGCATCTACTCGGCGCAGCACGGCAGCGGACTGTCAATCCGTCGGCTGATGCCTTCCAAGGTTCGATTCCTGGACCCGCCACCCAGCACAAACAGCCCCGGCCAGTAATGGGCAGGTTGTGGGCCGATCTTCGCTGCGTCCGGCGCTGTCCGGCTGTCTACGGCCAGTTGGGTCCTATTCGCGCCCCAGCACTGAGCCCGCGTGGTAGCCCGGAGGTCGTGACGCCTTGCTGTGAGCTGATCTGCACGCGGGAGGAAGCCATTGCCCGGGGCGTAGTCAGCGCGACCGTCATGGAGTGCACTGGATGAGGATTCGCTGGGACCGGGTGGCGCGGTAGGCGGTCGTGTGGTGATGGCGGGGAGCGTGCGGGTGGATGCGGGCGGCTTTTATCAGGTTGTGCACCGTCGGCGTGATGTCCGGGGTCAGTTCACCGGCGCCGCGGTGCATCCGGAGGTGCTGCGGCGGATTCTGGCCGGAGTTCCGGACTGAGGTCCCTACCACCATCTGCATCGCCGTCCCCGCTTTGCCTCCGACGTTGCGATCGGCTCGGCGGGTTGATACACGAATACGCCCAGGTTGCATGATGTGGATGACCAGTTCGGCACCCACAGGGTGTTGGCTTGCTGAGGAAAGGAGGGCGAAAGTGGGTATCCCGCGCGCGCCTGATGACCACCACCGGTGTTGCGCATAGTCCTGGGGAGTTATCCTCCGCCGGAGACTTCTGTCCGTGGTTGGGACCTTGGAACCTCGCTACCGTGCCTGGTGATGCTGGCTGAGCGCGTATGACGCCGCTCGAGGATTATTCTTCTTCTCAATTGCATGGGGTTTTGAATAATGCTCCGGATAGGATACGCCCACCAATTCGGTAAACGCACGCACCGACGGATGAGAAGCATCCTTCTCCGTCAGGAGCCTGTGCAGGTCCGCCACGTATTGAAGATACCGGCTGGACCGCAATGCGCCGGCCAACCTGACGGCATCCGTCGCAATGGACACCGCCTGTTCGAGGTCCCCGGCACGCAATGCTCCGGCCGCGCTAGCCATCTCGATGAACGCACGGGTCCGCGCGGGGGTTTGGACTGGATCGATCGCCTGCTCGACAAAGCGGAGAGTTTCGTCAGGCTGGCCAAGATCCCGGAAGCAATGCGCGGCCTCTCCGGCAAGCTCCCACGCATCAAAGTAGCTGATCCAGTCGGGATCGTCACCGGGATTGCGCTGATCAAATGCCTGTTCTGCGCGATGCAACACCGCCGCACAAGCTTGTGAGTCCCCAATGCTCGCCAGCGCGCGAGCCTCCATCGTGAAAAACATTGCGCGCACCGTCGCTGAAGCCTCCCTCACGGTCGCCGCCTGAGCGGCTCGCGCGAACTGGATGGCCTCACTGAAGTTACCAAGATAGTTAGCTTGATGGCTGAGATTCGACAGAATCTGGCCACCCATCAAACGGTCGTGCGCCTCCCGCGCCAAGCGTAAGCCCTGTATAAAGTAGCGCTGAGGAGCCCGATTCTTCGGCATCACCTCATCCCTGTTCTTCAAATTCAACAGGAATGTTAGACCGTTGACTGACCCATCACTGGCCACCAGGGGTTTGTTGTGCGGGTCGAGCATGCCACCACCGAAAGTATATAGGAACGGCAGCACGTCGTTGGCTGTTCCATTTGTTTCAAATCCGTATGTTGCTAATTTTCTCTGCACAACCTGCTCGGCGGCTTTTTCAAAATCAGCTATAGTGGCAGGAGGAGGGATAATGCCGGCTTTCTCCAGTGCGGCCCTGTTGTACAGCAATGCCAGGAAGTCGGTTACCTGGTGGTGAAAAATTTTCACAAGTTGTGCAAAACGGATTTGGCTGGAACAGTGACTCAGGTGTATACCGCTTGCTCTGTTTCGCCGCACTAGCCGTGGACTTGGTGACGGCAATTTCGACTGCGTTGAATAAAACCAACGATTATACCGAACAGATTAACAAGCCGAGGCCTGTGGGGCTCGAATACTCGATGCAGCGTCTGACCTGCGGTCCTTGTGTGCCGGTCGGTCATGGATGATCGCCGGATGTCGCTGTCGATCTGGTATCAGCATCTGGTGGCCCTGTGGACCGCGCGTTCCGCGGTGAAAATGGGGGCACTGTTGCATTGAGCCAAAGGACGTGCCCGCCGTGGCTCAAAGCAGCAAGACAGGCTCTACAAGCCTCGTAGATAACTATGACAAACCGGGCATCTGAGGCTTGGTCGAGGGCTTCTAGCGGGCAGATGAGATCAGCTTCGAGCGGGCCGATCCCTCAATGCAACAGTGCCGCGGCGGAGAAAAAGCCGAGCTGGGTGGCGTGCTCGGTGAAAAACCGGGCGACTTTGCGCTGTGCGGGCGCCAGGCCGCCCAACTGGGCAGCGATCTGGTCAGCGGCACGGCGAATCATTCACTACTCCTCTGGAGATATGACGTAGCGAACGTTACCTTCAGTATCGTGCTTAACCTCTCCGCGGTTGCCTTGCCCGCTTTTTTGGCCTCCCTGGTGGAGTTCGTTGAAGCATTCACGATCGTGTTAGCGGTAGGCACCACCCGAAGCTGGCGGGCCGCACTGGCCGGTGCGGCAACAGCGACCATCGCGCTGGCCGGACTGCTGATCGCGTTCGGGCCTGGGCTACTCGAGCGGATCGATAAGCAGGTGCTGTTGCTGGTCATCGGCATCCTCTTGCTGCTTTTCGGCGGCCGGTGGCTGCGAAAGGCCATGCTGCGAGCAGCGGGCCTGATCGTCAAGCATGACGAATCCGCCGCCTTTACCGAAGAGATCGACACGCTTAGCCACACACGGCGGCCCCGCAGCTTCGACTGGCCCGGATTTGCTGTCAGCGGCAAAGGCGTGTTCCTCGAAGGGGTCGAGGTGGCCTTCATCGTGCTTACCCTTGGCGCTACCGGCGGCGGATACGCCGCTCCTGCCTTCGGCGCCGCAGCCGCCTTCATGCTGGTGATCGTGATCGGCGCAGCGCTGCGTCGACCGCTGACCCGAGTCCCGGAAAACACCCTCAAATACACAGTCGGCGCGATGCTGGTCACATTCGGGATCTACTGGACAGCAGAGGGTCTGGGCGTGGCGTGGACCGGCGCCGCCGCCGCGCTGGGTTACCTGCTCGCCGCTACCTTGGCCCTGTCATGGGTCAGCGTCTTGTGGTTGCGTCGGCCGCCGCACACTGAGCTGGCGGTGTCCCGATGAGCGCGGTGCTCAAGGCCATCATGACCGCAGGCCGTGAAGCGTTCGGTCTGCTCGTCGACGACGGCGCAGTAGCCATCGGCATCTTGGCCGCAGTCAGCCTGGCCGCGTTATCCAGCATCCTGGGACTGCTCGGTTCTGGCGATGCGATCGGCTGGATGCTGTTCGCGCTGGTGTGGCTGTCGCTGGCAGTATCACTGCGCCGAGCCCGCTCTCGATTCCGCACCAGATCCGGTGGTTAACCGCCGCATCGCGAAACCGGGATAAACTCGATCAGCACATCGTGACGACGTAGTGCTTGACTATCCAATTGTCGGCTTGGCCTGCGGCTTTACGGTGCTCGATGCGATCATATTGTGATCTTGTCGGCACCATCGGGTTGCTCACCTCCGGGCTCGGCGGCTCTGACCTTGCCCGCGTCTTCCTGGCCGTTGTCGGCTTGCTCGGGTGCTGTGGTCATTGTCGGGCTGACCGGGGTGGTCGGCTTCGTCATCCGACTGGTCTGGATCGGTCTCACCAATACTGAGGTGGGTGCTCAACAATACCGCTGATGAAGCGGGCGCGGGCCGGGATGGTGGCCACGGCGCTACCTGCCCCGGTCCCTACCACCACCGCCGGCGCCGCCGCTCCGACCGTGAGCATGGCATGACTGATATGCACCGGTGGATCTCCTTGTCGATGTTGCGCGGAGCACTGCGGATGGCATTGAGCCTGCTGGCTCTCATGGGATGCGGATGTGTCGATCGTGAGACCCCGTTCAGGTTTTGCCTAGCACCCCAATCTAGCCATCGGCGTACCCGAAGCCCAGCTCGTTAGATCGCGGTCGGGCCTGCCCCAGATACCGGCAAGCAGCGGTGTTCTCATCGTGTTCTCATCGATCGTGCCTAGGTTCGGGGTGTGCGGGTGTTGGTGGTGGAAGATGAGCCGCGGATGGCCGCTTTGCTCAAGCGTGGGCAGGGGCATGCCAGCAGAAAGCCGCCGAGATCATCTGCGCGGATCTCGTATTTAATAACTTTATGAAACCAATCAATCACTAACAACTAGATGCGTACCGCTCGCATGGGGGGCTAGTCGGGTGGTTGTTCCGGCTTACCCATGGCTGGTTAACCATCTTCTTGCGGATTCACGTTAGGTATGCTTAACCTAACTCTCACTCGATAGGCTTGACGAAGCTCTGGCGCTTGGAGGGATTGATGGTGGCCAGTAGGTCGCGACGCTGGGGTCTGATGCTCGTCGGATTGGTGGTGATCAGCGGGATGGGTCTCGCGGGCTGCTTCCATGGGGGCGCCACGTCCATGACGACTCAAGCACCGGCGTCGACGTCCGCAGCGCCGCAAGCTCAGCCGACAACCGCCGCTGAGGTGGCAATGGGCTTAGGAAAGATCGATCAGCTTGGCAAGGATATCGCCGGATCCGTGGGGACCGACAAGTCCAAGGCGACGAGCCTCGATGGCCAGATCGAGCCCACCTGGCGCAGGATCGAGGACACCGTCAAGCAAAACGACCCAAACACTTATCTGACCATGGAGGATAACTTCGCCGTGCTGGAGAAGGCGGCAGGCGGCGGGGATGCCGCGGCGGCGACCAAGGGTTCTGCCGCGATCTGGTCTGCGGTGCAGGATTACCTGACGAAGTATCCCGGATGATTCCGCCGAGTTCGGTTATTTGGTGGTGGGTGGTCGTTCTACAAGTCGGCTGAGGTAGAGCTGTTCACCGAGTTTGTCGATCAGTTCCAGGTTGGTCTCGAGGTAGTCGATGTGATCTTCCTCGCTTGCGAGAATGTCCTCGAAGAGGCTTGCGGTGGTGATGTCGGCTTTGTCCCGGCGCATCGTGATTCTGGGACGCAGCTGCTCCACGACTTCTCGCTCGACGGTCAGATCCGCTTCAAGCCGTTCTTTGACGGTTTGTCCGATCCGCATCGGGAACAGTTGTTGATAGTTCGGCAGGCCTTCCAAAAACAGGATGCGCTCGGTGATTCGTTCGGCGTGTCGCATCTCCTGGAAGGATTCGTGTTCGTGTGCTTGGCCAGCTTGGTGAAGCCTCAGTTGGCCTGCATCTTGGTGTGTAAGAGAGATTGGTTGATAGCGGTCAGTTCACCGGCGAGTTGCTCGTTGAGCAGTGTTAGGACCTCATCATCGCCGCGCGTAATCGCCAGCCCGATCGATGGGCGAATTGCTCGATCGTACGCGGCCAAACCGAGGTGGTCACCACAAGTACCCCAGTCCTTACCCGCGGGGATGCCTCAGGCAGTTAGGGCCTACATCAGATGCCCCCGTTGGCCACGGCGTCGATGACGGGTGGGCCGGTAACCCGCGCCCCGGGCAGGCCGCGCCCGGACCCGCCTCCGCTTGACAGTCCGGTGTCGGTGAAGCGTTCCCATTGTTGTACCCACCGTAGTCATCGAGCACGTTCGATGCTGAGATCACCAGAATAGGCTTGACCACCTCACTTAATTAGGTGACCCTACTCTTACTATAGGTGTGCCTAATCTAAGAACCTGGCCGAATGGGGGAACCCGGCTCCGATCGCGGGAGATGACGATGCGCACGTTCCCGATGCCAGCTGCCGCCCGACCGACACCCAGCACGACGCCTCGGATCGGGATTATCGTCGCGATCATGGTGGTTATGTTTGGTTGCGGCGCGTGTGCCGGCACTGCAGCTGCTACGCAGACCAGGGCCTACTACATCGCTGCTGATGAAGTGGCCTGGAACTACGCACCGGTGGGCACCAACATGATCACGGGGGCGCCCTTCGATGACACCGCGAACAAATACGTCCAGCCCGGCCCGGACCGCATCGGCTCCATCCACAC
>Ga0213881_10001338_pt1 | contig 12001 bp, 11 predicted proteins | sample BarmaccoBMER_R08_FD_160104 | JGI IMG/M metagenome (GOLD analysis project Ga0213881, IMG submission 160104) | Barbacenia macrantha exposed rock microbial communities from rupestrian grasslands, the National Park of Serra do Cipo, Brazil - ER_R08 ... | reverse complement strand
AAGCCGAGGATGTGTATATACCCCCCTCCTTTGCCACCTGTCTTAACTCTTCTTTACAAACATCTCTCTCGCTCGCGCTCTCATGCGTTTGTTTCATGAAGGGGGTAAGGGGGGAGAGAGGGTCTTCTTCTTGGGAGTTCTTATTGGGTATTCTTAATGGGTCTTCTTTGTAGGTACATGGCACCTGGGGGATAGGTATCTCGTACCCAGGGGGATAGGTATTAGGCACCTGGGGGATAGGTAAGTTGTACCTAGGTTCACTGTACCCAGGTATCTCATACCCAGGTACGTGGCACCTAGATTCATCCTCAAGTTCCCGTTGTTTCGTTCTTTGGCGTTTCGCTTTGGTAGAGGTGCGATAGGCTGTGACAGTATTTCTCAGTGCCTCTAATTGCTCGGCTGGCAACCAATGGGCTTCTGGCATAAGTTCGTAGAGATTGGTCATACCAGCAGGTCGTTTGATTTGCTTGATCAGGTGTGCTGCTGTGAGGAGAGCGAGGCAGTCCTTGACCTTGCGATCGCTCATCTGGCAAGCCCGTGCCATCTTGCTTACTGACTCCCAGCATTGACCACCCATCCCAGCACGACGAGCCAAACGTATATACACTCTCATTTCATAGGGAGTCAGCCCATAGTCGTCTAAGCAAGGCGCGACGATTGCACCCCAGTCACGACCACCTTCTGTTGCACCAATTTCTTGAGCCATAAGACATCTCCTGAACTAATCACCTGGATTGGTTGATCCTTAAAACAACTGCAATGTGAGTTGACGGGCCACTGGTTGCAGTGCGCCTTTCTTTTGAAGCTGTGCTAATGCTGTTGTGAACTCAGCTTCTTTGAGATCCCAGTGGTCGCAGAACCGAATGGCGCTAAGATAAGCGTGTCCGCGCTCTGACTATGTGCGTTTTGCCTGAATGGAGAAATATTCATTTGTAAAGGCTAAAAAGTGCAATTAATCCAAACGCCATAATGATTGCGCCAGCAATTCGGTTGACCCACTGCAAACCTCTGAGATTGAACTTGGTACGAAACCAACTAATTCCACCGGATAGAAGTAGCCACCAAAGGGCAGAGCCAAGAAAAACGCCCAAGACTAACATCCCAGCGGTGAGATAGCTACCATCTACACTGGCAATGCCCAAGCCAGCAAAGAGCGTGGCAAAAGAGAGGATCGTCATTGGATTTGTCAAGGTTAAGAAAAAAGTCGAGGCATAAGTACCAATCCAACCACTTCCTTGAGCTTTTGCAGCTTCAATGGCGGGTTGAGATGAACTACCCCACCTCAAGGAGGATGGGGTTTCCAACTTCATTGGGAACTGCATCTAGCAAAACCGAGATTTTACCAGGTTGACTTACATTCCCTCCATTGGCTGTAGCGCTAGTTCCTAACGCCAATATCCGCAAGGCTTCATTTCTAATATTGATAGCAGCATTGACATCACGGTCATGGTGAGTTTGACAAGTTTTGCAAGTCCAAGACCTAATGTCTAATGACAAACTATCAACTTTATTGAGGCAAACACTACATGTTTTAGAAGACGCAAAAAATCTGTCAACTTCTATGTATGTTTTTCCTTCCCACTCTGCTTTGTATTTGAGCATGGTGCAAAATTGTCCCCAACCACAATCACTAATAGCTTTAGCTAAATTGTGATTCTTGACCATGTTTTTCACTGCTAGATTTTCTACAGCAATCACTTGGTTTTCGTTGACTATCTTGCGGGATAGCTTGTGCAGAAAATCTTCTCTAACCTTTGAAATCTTAGAATGTACTCTCGCTACTAACCTTTTAGCCTTAGCTCTGGTTGTGCTACCTTTTTGCTTTCTGGCAAGACTTTGTTGCTTTTTCTTGAGATTCTTAACATGTCTTTCGGTATGCCTTGGGTTATCAAACTTACTACCGTCACTAGTTATGCAAAAATGAGTTAGTCCCAAGTCAATTCCCACCGCTTTTCCTTCAGTAGAGGTTCCTGGAAGCTCAACGCCATCATCAACTATGATAGAAGCATAATACTTACCATCAGGATTCTGAGAAATGGTGGTAGTAATAAATTGTCCAATCACTTCTCTATCCTTTCGGTAGTAAACACTCCCTACTTTACCAGGTAGCTTGAGATATTCGCCTTCTAACTTAACCTTTTGAGGATAAGTTATAGATTGTCTAGCATGCTTAGATTTGAACTTAGGATAACCAGCGCTTCTTTCAAAGAAGTTCTTGTAGGCAGTTGACAAGTTTAGGGCTACATACTGCAAGCACTGAGAATAAGCATTACTTAGCCAAGGATATTCCTTCTTGAGAGATGGTAGTAATCCCTGAATAGCACCTCTTGCTAAGCCTTTTCCAGTAGCTTTATAGGTCTCTTGGCACAAGTTCAAAGAGTAGTTCCAAAACCAACGACAGCAACCAAAGCTCTTGGCTAAAGCTATCTGTTGCTCTGAAGTTGGGTACAATAGAACTCTTGCAGAAATCTTGTGTGGTAGAGTGTAGGGCTGCAACTTGTCCAAAAGCGCCAGATGCGGTACGAACAAGCCCAAGACCTGCAGCCTCAGGAATTCAAACGCCTATATGGTGTTCAACGTCGCACTTTCATGCAAATGGTTGAGGTGATGCGTGAACACACCCAGCACAAGAAAAAATCAGGCTCTCCCAAACTTAGCCTGGAAGACCAAGTCTTGGTGGCGTTGCAGTATTGGCGTGAGTATCGGACGTACTTTCACATTGCCCAAGACTGGGAAGTGTCAGAGTCTACCGTCTGCCGAGTTGTCCATAAAGTCGAAACCACTTTGATTCGCTCAGGCAAATTTAGGTTGGCGGGAAAAAAGTCTCTGTTACTGGGACCAGTTCTGGAAACAGTAGCGATTGATGTGACTGAATCGACAATTGAGCGCCCTAAACGTGGGCAAAAGCGGTTTTACAGTGGCAAAAAGAAACGGCATACTTTCAAATCTCAATTAGTGATTAACCTTTCTACTGGAGCGATAGTTTGCACAGCTCATGGTCAAGGGAAACGACACGACTTCCGGTTATTCCAGACGAGTAGGGTGCGCTTCCATCATCAAACCGAGAGTTTGGCAGATAAAGGTTATCAAGGTATGCATAAGTTTCATCCCAATAGTCGGACGCCCAAAAAGAAGCCGCGAGGTGGACAGTTGAGCGCTGCTGACAAGCGCTACAACCAAGACTTAGCTAAGCGTCGCGTTATTGCAGAACATGTCAATCGTCACCTCAAAATTTTTAAGATTCTTGGCGAACGTTATCGCAATCGACGGCGACGATTTGGTCTCCGCTGCAATCTAATTGCTGCACTTTATAACTATGAATTGGGGTTGGCTGCATGATTTCTGCAAGAGGTCTAATCTGAACTTGTAGGCTCTGTACATTATCATTACTAAACGTTACTGATAACAGTTTAGCATAGATTAGAAGAAAATAATGTTGCTTCGCAGTTTGTTTATTGGCCGCTATCCATCCCCACCGCAAAAAGGCGAATGGGGAATTCCGCGACATTTCGTTAAAAATGTTTTGCAGCCTAGATAGCACAGAAATATCCCCCCGAGTAGCCGCAGCCAAGCTTGTTGACTAACTAAGATGCTGGAGATCAATGTCAGTCCAAAGCCAGCGACAGAGCCATAAATCGCATCAGCGGTTGCCGCACCCAAACCAGAGACAAGTCCAGCCAAACGTCCTTCTGCTAAGGTGCGGCGAATGCATAACACGCCAATCGGTCCCACTGGTGCGGCAATGAAAAAGCCAATAATCATCCCTCGAAGTAAGAAACTCAGGTTCATTTTCCTCTCCTTCTATTTGATTAGAGTAAGTAAGCCTAGCTATCCGGCAGTTGTGGCAAGAGCGGTGGCAACTGTGAGAAAGCGCTCTCATCAAAATTTTGTGAGGGAAACTTTTTTGTAATCATCCCTCAATCAATTCTTTGGCTGCGCTTGGTGGCAAAGGTAATACTGGGGTTTCCTTGGGGGTGGACAACACAATAGTTGTGCGAGTCCTGACGATACCAGGTAGGCTCTTGAGGTCGTCGCTGATTATCCGCTCTAAATCTTCGGTATTGCAGCAACGCACCTTAAGAAGGTAATCATCATCACCAGTTACGTGGTGGCATTCCTGTACTGAAGGCAATTCTTGTATTCTTTGCAGAAATGGGGTGCGATGTTCTGGTCGCTCCAAAGTGACAGCGATAAAAGCCGTCAGGTCACAACCAACAGCTTTCGGGTCAATCAGGGTAACGTACCCCTTAATAACTCCACGCTCTTCCAAGCGTCGAACTCGGTCAGCTGTGGCAGGGGCTGATAATTTCAGAAAAGATGCCAGTTCAGACCAAGTAATCCGTGCTTGAGCGAGCATCTGACGAATTAGCTTAAAATCAACCTCGTCCACCGGGGCAAACCTTATTTAATTAGATTTTGCACCAATTTTACTTAGTATAGTAAAATTATGTCAATAGTTAGCTTTAGTTTTGAAAGCTATGGCAACAGACTTGTATCAGCTCCCTGAAGCAGAAATAGCTTCGCCGTTAGGGAAAAACAAGATTTGACTAGAGGAGACTTTTAGTGACTCTTCCTACTCCCTCCCATCGGGTAGAAGTTCTTTTACAGAAGTTTACTTCCAGCATTGGACTACCGTTTCGAGACCTACTACCAGAATCCATTATCTTAGAAGCCCTGAAAACTGAGAAAATTAAATATCGCCGACGGTTGTTTGACCCGTTTGTCACTCTTTGGGCGTTCCTCTCTCAAGTTCTGGATGCAGACAAGACTTGTCACAACGCTGTCAGTCGAGTAATTACGTGGCTGGCAAGTGAAGAAGTAAAAATTCCCTCCCCCGATAGCAGTGCTTACTGTCAGGCTCGCAAACGACTGCCAGAAAAATTGCTGCAACGACTATTTCATCAAGTAGCACAAGGGCTGGAGAAACAAGTAACTTCAGAACACCTGTGGTGTGGTCGGCACGTTAAAGTTATTGATGGTTCAACAGTGTCTATGCCCGATACTCTTTGGAATCAAAAGGCTTACCCTCAGCCTAGTAGCCAAGCAGAAGGTTGTGGTTTTCCTCTAGCTAAAATTGGAGCTTTATTCAGTCTAGCTACAGGAGCTGCTGTCGCTCTAGTTATTAACATAAAAAATACACATGATATTAAATTAGCTAGACAGTTATATCAGTTTCTTAATCCCGGTGATCTTCTCTTAGGAGATTGTGCATTTTGCTCCTACGCAGATATGTTCTTTATCCAAAAGCGCTCTTGTGATGCAGTTTTTCGTCTCTCTCCCACTCGTAAACATGAAATTGAGCGTGGGAGACGTAAACCGTTGAAGTCCTATGAAGCCATCGAAGTCTGGCACCAACCCAAGACTCAACCTAAAGGCTTGTTACTTGAGGAATATACTCAACTTCCTAAAACCTTAACCATCCGAGTTATTAAATACTATATTCCCAGCCCAGGTTTTCGCACTAAATATGTTATTTTAGCCACGACTTTATTGGACTCCAAAGTCTATCCTACCACCGAGATTATGCGCTTGTATGGTCAGCGGTGGCAGGTAGAACTCGATTTGAGACATTTGAAAACCACTTTAGATATGGATATTTTACGTGGCAAGACTCCAGAAATCGTTCGGAAAGAAATCTATGCTCATCTACTTGCATACAATTTGCTGCGGACTATAATGTGGGAGGCGGGAACAACTCATAATGTTAACCCACTACGCTTATCTTTTCAAGGAACTCGTCAGCTTTTCGACAACTTTATTCCCCAATTAGCCTCAGCTTCAACTCAAAAACGGGCTTGGCTTTATCAAACTCTACTCAAGACAATTGTTCATACGCTGATACCGGAACGTCCTGGACGATGCGAACCTAGAGTACGAAAACGTCGCCCTAAGTCTTATCCCTTGATGAAAAAACCACGTCAAGTATTGCGTCAGGAGTGTCTCGCTGCTAATGCTTTTCGTTAACTTAGTGCCATTCTACACGCTCAGATCCTTCCTCTCCCTCAGCAACCCTCACCACCCCCTCTAAATCCTTCTACTTCCTCTCCTCTGAGTCCACTACTGAATCCAACTTTGCCTCCATCTCGATTTCCGCGATTACCTCTCAACGATCAGAACCGTGTTAGGGTACAACGCTTTAACTTTGTCGGCAACACCATATTTAGCAATCGAGAGTTAGAGAAATCTGTTACTCCTTACTTGAACAGAGAACTCACTTTCTCAGAACTCCAGCAGGCGGTTGATGCAGTCACCGCACGCTACACTCAGGCTGGTTATATCAACTCCGGGGCTGTCATTAATCTTCTAGAAAATCCGCCTCGTCAACTACACAATGCTTATGTGGTAACAATTCGAGTCGTCGAAGGGAAAGTTGGAACAATCGATGTACAAGGTGCCCCACGGCTACGCCGCTATATACGCTCCAGACTACGATTAGCTGCCTCCCCCGTGCTAAATAAGAATCGTCTCCAAGAAGGACTGAGGTTACTCCAAGTCAACCCACTCATCAAAACGATATCGGCCAATCTTTCTCCTAATCCTCAACCAGGCGTGTCAGATTTGATTGTTCGAGTCGTAGCTAATCCGAATATCACTATTCAACCTGACTTGAATAATGAAAGATCGCCCTTAGTAGGCACCTTCGAGAGACGGCTAGATTTTTCAGATATTAACCTCTTCGGTTTGGGTGACGAACTGAATCTAACTTATCGCAACACAGAGGGTAGCAATGCTGGACAAGCAAGCTATCTGCTACCACTCAATCCGCATGACACTACCCTAGAGCTTAATTACGCGAATGTCCACTCGAATATTGTTGAGCCTCCATTTAACAAATTGAATATCTCGGAAATCGACCGATCTTACCAAGTGACACTACGACAGCCACTTTTACAAATAGCAACAGACAGAGCAGTTAAAGAATTTGCTGTTGGTTTTACGGGTGTAAGGGAAGAGGGTGATGAACGCTTATTCAACATACCATTTCCTGTTTCGCCAGGAGCTGATGATCGAGGGCGGACGCGAGTTTCAGTCCTACGGTTTTTTCAAGAATGGCATCAACGGAATAGCCAAGAAGTCTTCGTAGTGCGATCGCAGTTTAGTTTGGGTGTCGGCGCTCTAGACGCAACGATTCACAGAACTGGTCCTGATAGCCGCTTCTTTTCCTGGCTAGGAGAACTTGCGTGGCTGCGAAAGTTAAATAAACACAACCTGCAATTACTGACACGGACGGACGTGCAGCTGGCAACCAGGGGGCTCGTACCTTTTGAGCAATTCGATTTAGGAGGAGTTTCTACAGTTCGCGGATACAGGCAAGACGCATTACTTACTGATGATGGGGTCTTTGGATCATTAGAGTTACGATTCCCAGTTATTGACCAAGGTGAACACCAACTATACGTGGGACCATTTGCAGATATAGGTTATGGCTATGAACTACCCCACCCTGTAAGAGGGTGAGGTTTCTGAATCCCCACTCTCTGCATGGTTAGGCTTCCGTCGCTTCTTCTGTCCCAGTTGCTTCATCGAGCCAGTATGCTTGCGCTTAAGAGTCTTTGAAGTAGAGCTAAAACATCCACGACTATCGAGGCTCATTCCAAACCCCGGCTGCTTATCCAGTAACGCTTGGTACATCACAACTGTTGAGGTTTTGTCTCTTGACATCTCAAAACCGCATTCACAAATATGGTAGCGGTTACTTAGTTCCGCCCATTCTTTGTGAATAACTCCACACTTAGGACAACGTTGTGATGGCTTTAGTTCACGTGTTGGCAGAAAGAAAACTAATCCACCTTTCCCTTCAACTTTATAGGTAATCATCTTGTTAAGAGTACCAAAGCCTACGTCAAGGATAGATTTATTTAGTCCGGCTTTCTGCTTCTTCCGTTTTTTACCCTTGCAGGTCATCTTTTTGGTTTCCAGCTTCTCAGTTACAACGATGTCATGACAACTTGCAATGTCTGTTGTAACTTTGTGCTGCCAGTTTTGGCGTTGGTTTGCTACTTGACGTTGTAGCTGGGAAACTTGCTTTCTTGCCTTCTTCCAGCGTTTAGATGCTTTTACCTTTTTCTTTCTGTTAGGCGCTCTCTTCCTTTTTAGCTTTTTAGATGCTTGGCGTATACTCTGCTCCGTCTGACGAACAAAACGAGGGTTAGTTATCTCTTCAAACTCCTTGCCATTGTATAAGGTCAGAGCTGTTTCGGTTCCCAAATCAATTGCTGCAATTGATTCATACTCCAGATGAGATTGAGAGCCAAATTTCACTTCTGGCAAGGGAATTTCCACGGTGATTGATGCAAACCATTGGTTGACGTGGGGTTTGTAGACAATTGTCAGAGTTGTTGGAGTTCCCCAATCTTTAGCCTTGCCCCGCATCCTTAGAGTGATACCTAAATCATTCAGGGTAACTGTACCATGAGTTCCTTCCGTGTTTGCCTTCCATCCACTCTTAGCTGGATAAGTCCATCCAGAATAATCGCGGATTGATTTGAATTTGGGGCGCTTACGCAATCCTTGGAGAAAAGAGTTATACGCTAAGTCAACCCGTTTTACCGTCGCTTGCAGCGATTGTGAATGTAGTTCTTTGTATTCAGACCAGCATTCTTTAAACGCTGGTAAACAGTTCTGCTGCTCAAAATAGGACACAGACTTGCCAAAGCGCTCATATTCAGTTTTCCGGTTCTCTATACAAGCATTGTATAAATAAGAGTGTAATCTCCTGGCTCTAAATAGAGCCACGATTTGAGCCTTGTTTGGGTACAATCTAAATATCTGTCTTCTAACCAGCACAGAACTTTACCTCTTTTGTATTGTCTCACAACTCACTGCGTCACGTTTCTCCACCAACTGAATAAAGGATGATTTCTAGGTGGTACGTACCTTCCTTTGGTTTGTATAGCACTGATTACATTTCGTAACTTGGCTGAAGCAAGATTTTCCAATTCTGACCAGTTCTTAATTATTTCTAGAGTTGACAAGATTTGTAAATGAGGTGCTTCTTTTTGAGAAAATGAAATTGCTTTTTTGTCATCAGTAGCGATTGCCCATCCTCGATGAACCGCAATGGCGCAGGTTGCAGACTCTCCATCATCACCTAGTTCAGAAGCATAGTTTACAAAGGTTTCTTCTTCTGATTCTAACTCAAAATCCACGACTGAAAGTAAACCCTGGGTAATGGCTGTCTCAAACTGAATTGCACCTTCATTCTCTTCGTCTTCGAGGCGTTGAAGAGTTATTAGTTCTTTCTCTCTCACGACTTCGGTAACTACAACTTGAGCCGGAATAGACTTCAAAATTGCCATGAAATGTCCTGAAGCACAGAAGTTCAAAACGCAACAAGCGTCAAGAACAACATGGGAGTGTCTAATTTGCATAACTAATCTCCCAGGTTGTCTACGCCTGACGCAAATCTAAATGAGCAGTTTCCTCCATGATTCCGCTTGAGTGTTCACGCAATGCTTCTGCAATACGTCGAGCTTCCAAGCGGTCAACGCCAAGGAAATCTGCAAATCGCCCTTCGGTGATAAGTCCCTGATCTAAAGCCTCAATCGCAAGGTGTTGATAGTGAATAGGCACTATATCAGTGCGCTGTTGAATTTCTTCTAAGCCTAGCTCTTGCTGAACTTTTCTGACTTTTAACCCTCTATCGCGTAATCGATCCCAAGTGCCAGACGGTAAAAGCTCCATCCCTTCTAAACGATAAATAAGGGCTTCAATGGATACTCCATAGTAGTGGGCAAGAGTGAATAAATTAGTTGGAGTGAACTTGCTGTGAGTACGATACATATCATTGAATCTCCTCAGCAAACCACTTGTGGGCATTAGAAAATATTTGGGGAAAGCCTCAGCTAACCGCTCACTCTCTGGGATTCTTTGATATTGCCCCTCGAAGTCAACCACGGGCTTTCGTCGATGAGCAAGAAAATGAAGGTATCCATGCGCCATCGACCAGCGCCGTCGTTCTTCATAGTGGTCTAAATTAATTGCCATACAGCCACCAAGCTGCTCACCATAGCTGTAGATTTCTGAGTACTTTGCTGGCATTTTCAGATAGAAAATTCGGATGCCCACACTTTGTTCCAGGATGTCTCGCAGGAGCGGAATCGGACCATCGCCCAGTCCAAGTCGTTGACGTTCGGCGATCGCAATGCTTTCCGCAGCCGCCTCGATTGGCATACCTGTTACGTCATACTCTTGAGGATAATTTTGAGGAAGCGGAGCATCCATAATTTTCTCAAGCTCTAGATAATTACGGCATAACTCCTCTAAACGCTGAATGATTGGATTAATTCGTGCTTCTTCTTGCTCGCTGCGTTGATAAGCAGCGCGAAATTGAACGGCGAAAGGTTCAACAACAGGGCTAGGTCGAACAAAGTCACTTACGGCTCGTCCGTAAGCACGAGCCAATTTAATTAACTCGCTTGGCTTGAGACGGCGTTCTCCCTTTTCAATCGCAACAATAGTAGTCCGTGCAGCATCAATCACCTTAGCTGCCTCAGCCTGAGTCATATCGCATTTCTTACGTGCCTGTTGCAAAAGTTCTCCCAACTTGCGGAGATCAATATTGTCCAGAACATTGGTAGCCATAGCATTTCCCCTCCAACCCTACTAAGCAGCAACCCGGTGATCGGCAACCTTGTGACGATCACTGATTTGATTCAAGAGAGCTACTGAAATGTGAGATTCTACAGCATTCCACTCAGTAACATAAGTTTGATAAAGCCGGAGCAAGTGTTTCTGCATATCAGCAGGTAGTAGATTTTCTGCCATAGCTGTTCGATCTACAATGTCATCCAGTTCTGGAAATCTTCGAGTTAAAGATGCCCACTGTAGATTAGGAGTATCTGAGATACTTAATAAGTCTCTAAGGGTAGAAGCTTGTGCCAGCATATGTTGCAGATACAAACTTGTATCTCCTACTGGCTTCTTACCATGTGGCACAATGTAACGAGTTTTGTCTTCCATTATTGAGGCAGAAAGCGCCTGCTTTCTTAAAATGCAAGATGAGCAATATCCGCACTGAATTGGTTGCTGACGATGTGGACTATCACATGACATTGTTAATGGCGGTAGGTCACTTCTCCCATCTTCAGCTAAGATTTTGCACATTTCAGCTTTAGTCCAGAAGAGAAAAGGATTCTTTACCTGAAATTCTTCTCCTGAAAGCTCTGAAATGAGTTCACTAACCTTTAGTAAGGTTAATGGGTGAACTGAGCGAGAGTGAGCGAGTCCCACAGCAGATTTACGGTATGGAAGATTAATCGCACCCATGCCATTTTCATACAGGTAGAGAACTCGCTGCCCCATTAAATACGCGCAAGCTGAACCAAGTAAGATAAACACAACACCTCGCGCACGAGAAATTTTATTCTTTTGATGTTGATGGCTCTCACAGAAACGAACTGGAACCCGACAGAGATTTAGACGGTTGGGAAAAGAGGGTTGAAGAGCTTTGAATATTTGTTTTTGACGGTCAAAAGCATTTTCATTGCTACCCGCTCCAAAGAGCAGAAATGTTCTTACATGACAAGTTTTGAGACAATTATAAAGACCAGCAAGTGCATCAAGTCCCCCACTCCACAGTGTTACCTCATCCACATAAGGATTTACTGATGAAAGAAGGGGTTGTTGTTCAACAATACGTCCTGCACCCGCCTTTTGTGGAAATCAAACAACCATCGGCTTCCAGTGACCCACTCAAGCAAACTAGAAAGCTTCTCCTGAAAGGAGATAGCACTCAGTAACTCTGGATGACGTACTGGCAGAACTATAGAAATACGAGTCTGTTCTTGCCGTGGGTTTTGGTAGGTCAGACGATCCGCTGCATGAATAGCAACAGCCAGATCAATCAGGTCGGCAATGATTGACGGAAACTCTTGCTTTATACGATATCCAAACTCACTGTCATCTAGAACAATCCCTATTTTGCTTTCCCTGCTTCTAGAATGATCGATAAAGAGGACATTCCCATCACTATTCATGACCGGGGAAAAAAGTAAAGTGT
>Ga0213881_10001337_pt1 | contig 12015 bp, 6 predicted proteins | sample BarmaccoBMER_R08_FD_160104 | JGI IMG/M metagenome (GOLD analysis project Ga0213881, IMG submission 160104) | Barbacenia macrantha exposed rock microbial communities from rupestrian grasslands, the National Park of Serra do Cipo, Brazil - ER_R08 ... | reverse complement strand
TGCTCGCCCCGATTACTCAGAGCGAGCGCGCAAATTCCTTCGACTCTGCGCCTCCCTACGGCAGCGCCGTGCCAGATTTGGATTTCACCAGCGAAATATCGGCGCTGTTGATGTTGCCATCGACAGTGACGTCGTTTCGATAGTTCGTCAGGCCAACCGCTTGACCCGAGCGCGCTTTCGTCTGGCTGATGTCGGCGGAATTCACCGTGCGATCAGCAGTGGTATCGCCGATGAGCACGCCCATCGGAATCGAGACATTGTTCACCTGCGAACCATTTTTCACGTTCAGCAGATTCACATGCAGCGTCTGCGCATTTGAGACGTTAGTGAGGTTCACCGTGACCGTGGTGTTGCTGGCGGAGTAGCTCGAGACCGAACCGGTTCCACCCGAACCGGGAGTTACCGTCGCTCCCGTGATGCTCACCGGCACATCAAAGGTCACTACCACCTGGTAATTCTTTGACGGACCGCCAGTGCGATCTTCGATGCCCGGATTACCGAGCAGCGGCAGATCGATGTCGAATGTCCCAGCGCTTCCATGTTGCTTACGCGATACCGCGCTCACGGGAACGATATTGGCCGCCGCGCATGCATTGTTCCCAACGATCGTGTAAGTGGCGGGCGGATAGCTGCTATCCGTGTTACCTTTCACGAACGTGTGATCGATCAGCAACGTGCTACGCTCTGCTGGCCCTGGCTCGGAGAAGGTGCGGCCATTTACCGCACCGAGGAGGTCACCGACTTGCGGGTTGCCGACGTTCGCTTTGGGAACATAGATCGTGATTGTTCCGTCAAGGTCGTAGCCGCTGCCGGTATCAGCCGCACCTTTCATGTTTTCGGTCGGCACGCCGAGCACAACAACCGAAGTGGTTGCGACCGTTCCATATTCAAACGTCGCATTCGAGTTTTGGTCCGTTGTCATTCCAACATACTCTTGCTCGTCGGCATTTGCATTTGCCGCCGTACCGACCCAGTCCCACACGATACGCCAGCGGGAATTTGGTGGTGGTTTATTCAACCCGGGGGTGTTGAGATTAACAACTTTCATCTTGAACATGAGGTCCCCGGGGTGATCTGGCGGCTCTCCGACGGCGATGTAGTCGATCAAATACTGCGGATTAGGGTCCGGTGCTGCAGTGGGCGAAGGCGTAGGAGTTGGCGAACTGGGCACACCTGTAGCGCCGTTGCCGGTCGCTTCCGGATGACTCGGCAGATTGCGGTGCAGGATCAATCCCGAGCAGGTGTCACCGATGTAAGGCACGGCGATCTCATTGTTACCGCACGCCGGCAGATTGCTGCTGTTCTTCGCTACTACTCGATAGTAATAAGTCAGGGTTGGATCAGTCGCGTTGCCATCGGTAAAGCCCGTCGCGTTGCCGATGGAAGCGTACAATGTTTCCCCGCCACTTGTTGTCCCACGATAGATATCATAGCCGGTGATCGGCAAATTGCCGGTGTCAGCCTGATTCCACGCCAATGTCACCACTGGCCCGACGCGCTTCGCCGTAACAAACGGCATACCGGGCGCCGAGGTAGAGCTCGTCGGATCGTCAGCAGCCAGCAAACGGCGGCCACTTGACTGCCGCGCAATCGATGCCGTTGTGGTGTAAGCGTTACCCGTCGCGGTACTCGCTGCCTGTGAACAGGGTCCGCCAGAGCAACCATTAACGTAACCGACCAGCGCCCGGCCGTCGCGGTCCATCGTAATGTCGAAAAAGTCGAGCAGGTTACGATCGACCGGGCCGCCGCCGCCCCGGAGGAGACCCATGCGTTGCATCGGGAGGTTCGGCGTCACGTCGGTCGTCGTCCAGTGATTACCGCCATCGAAGGTATGGGCGACGTACAAGTGCCACACGCCTGGGAACTGGTCTGCGCTCGACGCGCCGGGGTCACTCGGGCCGGTTGTACTGCCATAGAAAGCTACTGCGGCACGGCCCGCATCGCCGCCGACTGCCGCTGGAAACGCGACATTCTTCACGCCCACATTCGCTGCCAGATCATAGATGTTCTTCCACGTCGCTCCCTGGTCACTCGAGACGCCGATTCCAGCGTAGGTGCCGCCCATGGCGAAGAGGCAATACACCTTGCCACCAGCATCAATGCCCACAGCCGGATCGTCGCTCGCTGCCGTGTTCGTAACCGAGCCATTCTGGACCGGCTGAATCGTCCAGGTAAGCCCGTTGTCAGTCGAAACAACAACGGCAGTGTTGCTGCCGCAGCCGCGGTTCGGCACGTAAACCGTGCCATCGGGTGCGACTTTCACGTGACCGTGCAAGCCGCCGCACTGCGTCAAAGCATAAAGCGGCGTCTGCGTTCCAAATGTCGTGCCACCGTCATCACTGCGGGCGCAGAACGCGGTCGCGATGTCCTGCGAGCAATAGTAAACCGCATTCGGATAAAGGGGAGCCGGCGGCGTTGGAATCGGGCTGTGGTAAGGACCGCCGCCGATCGTCTGGTGATCGACTGCCGAAGCAATGCCCTGTGCCTGGTTTGCCGGAATCCACGTCGTACCATCATCATCCGTGTAGGAGATTTTCGAGGTGTCGGGGCTCAGGAGCGTGAGCTCCGAAGCGAACACGCGACCCGTTGTCCGGTCAGTGAACCCGATGGGGTCTGAATCAATGAAGACTGACGTAGGTGCGCGACGATTCACCCACGTGGCTTTCGGGTTGGAGAGATTGCAGGAATCGTCAAAGCTGACGAACAACGTCTGTAAATCAGACTGGAAATTAATAACGCCGCTCTTGAAGTTGGCGCCAATAGAAGGCTCGCCGGCGTTGCGGCCGAGGTATTCCACCGTCACCGCGCCCGAACTGGTCGAGGTTCCCTGAGTCAGAACCCCTGGAGCCTCAAAGTTCTCATAACCCACCGGTCCGGCGGTATCGACCGGCGCTGCAACCGGAGTGCCCGATCCCGAGCCTGAGCTCGACACGACAGTGACGGCTCCATGATACTCGTCCGTCGCAGATGCTGGTGTTGTGTCGTACGCGACGTGGACGGTATAGGTGCCGACGCCGGTCGTGCTCGGATCGATGTAAGCGACTTGGTTGGTCAGTCCGGGTCCCTGTATCGCGGAAGTCACGACCGTGCCCGACTCCGATCCTTGATGGATATAGATATCGTACTCGTTAGCCACAGTCGACCAAGAGAGCAGCACCTGAATTTTTTTGCCCGCCCACTGACTCTGAGTACCGCCAACCGTTAATGTATAGACCTCGCAACCGAGCACCGCGCTGTTATCCATGCACGTGCTCTCCGCTGTATTGCCACCGGGGCTAACGGTTGTTCCAACCCAGTTATCGGTCGTGCCGGTGCCATCTGGATTAATTGTGCCGCTAGATGGAGTCGCGCCGGGGAAAGTGGACGTCTGCGCATGTCCGACGTACGGAAGGGCGCACAGAATGCCAATCCCGATCAACATGAGAAGCGCGCTAAGGGTAGCGCGGGCGGACAATGAGTGGGAGGAGTGTGTTTTCATAGGCTTACAAGAGATACGTTGTAGGTAATGCGATTTGTTGCTGGGGGGCGCGCGGAAATGCTTTCCACGCGGGACGCAGACTAAGCGTCGGTCGCGGAATTGGCGAGTGAAAATTTAATTACATTTTCGTAATGGCTCGGCCTCCACACCGACAGAATTTTGCACGATTTAATCTTTTAGTACAAACACGACGCGTTCCTCTGACCAATTCAGCTAATCATACCTCGAGGCGAGGGGCGCAGTGCTGGTTATGGGGGGCAACCGCGCCGCATTGTGCGCGACTGAGCTAAAGCTTCTACTGCGAAGGGCAATCTAGTCATCCTGTCTGCCGCACTATCAATGCAGGGCCGTTCCCGATTTGCTTTTCACCAGCGAGATATCCGCACTGTTGATCGTGCCATCGGTGGTTACATCGCTGCGGAAATTGTTCGTCGCCTGTGACAACGTCTGGCCCGAGCGCCCTTTGGTCTGGCTAACGTCGGCTGAGTTTACCAGGCCGTCTCCTGTCGTGTCGCCGATCAGCACACTCATCGGCACGGACACACCCGCCGTGTGAGTACCGTCGCTTACGTTGTTTAAGTTAACGGAAACAGTTTGCGCGTTACTAACGTGATGAATGTTCACCGTGACAAAATCGCCGCTGGTCTGCGCCGGGTCTGCCGTTGCCTGGTTATCACTGCTCGTGACCGAAGTACTGCCCACGACTACTGCGTTTGGAAACGTCACCACCACGCTATAATCGCCATTGCTCCCACCGCTCCGGCACTCGACGCCCGCTTTCCCGGTCAGCGGCAGGTTAATGTCGAATGTTCCTACAGAGCCATGCGTTTTGCGCGAAACCGCGGCGCTTGGAACGATCGAAGGCACGGTGAAGTTCGCGATCGCTGTGCCCCAATTGCCAGACGATTGGTTGCCCGCAGTGGTGGTGGCGTACTCACTCGCCGCCCAGAAACTTCCATCGGCGGGATCGACGTTGATGCCGCTCAGGTCGCCAGCTCGGCCGCTGCCACTGAAATCCGAGTAGTTCGCCTGCCCAGTACCCGCGGGCACCAAGGTCGGTGTTTGCATTGTTCCGCTCGCGTCACTCGAGCCGCGCCCGGTCACGTACATGGACATGTAGTCAGTCCCGGTGTCTGTGCCTGAACGCATGAAAGTCAGGCCGATAAAACCGTTCGAGTTAATGTCGATTGCCGGATAGGTCTGGTAAGTGTTGTTCCCAGCCGAGACCTGCCCCTGATCGCTTAGCGTTGGCGTGCCGCTACTCAAATCGATGAGGTACCAGCGCGCCGCGTCCTCTGTCGATGAAACCGCGATCGCGTGCGTAGCCACGAGCTTGTTATTCGACTCCGCCGCTTTGAGGATGCGCGAATCGATGTTGGTCGTGATCTGCGACCCGTTCGGGTTGACCGGCGGCACCACTTTAGAGTAGGAATTCACCGGCACGTTGTAGTACGAGAATGTGGCGGAATTTGAGAGTACGCTCGTCATGCGAATCACGTCGATTGACGCATTATCACCATGCTCGCTCACAAACCACATTGGGTCGCCACTGACCGAGCCGTGCATCGTTGTCGGACGGACGGCGAAATCGCTCAGATCGTTCTTGTATGCGTGAAGCGATGATTCCGAAACGCCGGCCGCAAGATCAGCGGCGCTGACGGACTCTACTTGCACGTGGTTACCCGTCCCGGCGACAGAAAACATATTTAGCGTGAACACCCAGGCGTCGCCGTTGTAACCGAAATTGCCGGGGTAATCAGCGTCATAGCCCGGCTCGGTCGTGTTGATGTAGTAGAAGGTCCAATCGGACGTAGTGAGCGTACTTGGATTGGAGCTCTTCGACACAGCCACTAGGAAATTGCTGACGTGGGCATTAAAGTCCACGTCCTGGTCGCCGACGATGTATCTGCCAATCAATTCATCGTAAGTGACGATCGGATCGGAAAGCCCCGAGCCGCCACTGGCGTGCGGCAGACCTCCCCGTGTGAAAAAGAAATCCTGAAGCGAATCCATGACGGCCGTGGAGCCGCTCGCTTTGGGCGTGTAAATCGCGACTTCCTGGTTTGTGGTCTCGATGTAGGCGCCAGGCCCTACCGCGCCGCAGGTGTCCGGCGGGACGTAGCCGCCGCTGTGCGTAAAATCGATGCCGGCATACCCGCTGCCGCCATTGTTACTGATCGGTGCCGCGAACATCCCGAGCGAGCGCGCCGTGCCGTACCGGTTCTGGTTAATCAACGTTTCTGGCAACCGCGGCGGTACTCCGGGCAAATGCACCGCGTCGCCATCGCCGGTTTCATTCGCAATAGATGTCTGTCTGGCGCCAGATGTTCGCGTCGTACTTCTGCTGTGCGACCGTGCGACGACTACGCCCACCAGCGCGACCAGGACAAGCGACCCGACGGCACACGATCTCTTTGGAATGCTCACGATAGCTTGCAATGCAGGGTCGTTCGCGTCAACAGGATTCACTGTTTGTCCTGTTCGCCCGTCGCGTTACACTCAAGGAATCACTACTGCCATTGCCATAAACGCGCGTGTACTTTTTCTTTGCGCTATGCTTGGGTGCTCCGTTTCGATGGCGCAAGCGCAGGGCACAGGGGCATCTGGCATCCAGGGCGTGATTACTTTCGCGCCAATCCATGGCGGCCCTTCGCGGATCGGCGAACCTGATTCAGCCCCGTTGGCCAACACGACTTTCGTCGTTGAGAACGGAAGCGGCGGCTCTGTCTCTTCCTTCACTACCGATATTCAGGGACGCTTTCACATCTCGTTAGCGCCGGGTCATTACACCGTGCGACGGAAAGATTACGACGCCAAGGTAGGTTTTTACGGTCCCTTTCCCGTCGAGGTTGTCGCTGGGAAAGTGACAAACGTCTCGTGGGCCTGCGACACCGGACATCGCTGACAAGTCGGCCGGGCCCGCGCGCGGATAAACTCCTTACTCGGAGATGGCGCGCTAAGCTGGCTGCGCTCTGATCGGGCTCTTGGCCGCGGGAACACTTGTTCCCAACGAGCGGCCGATAAGGTTGAATAAACTTCGAGTGATGAGCCCCGTAGTAGGAAGCGAATGGATGCTTTCCGCGACGAGGCGCCAAGCCCGAGGACGCGCCTTACGGTGTTGTTATCCTCGCAGCTAACGACCTGTTGTCTGAGGGATTGTCTCGGTTATCGCGCGGAGCGACACGTTACGCGTGTGCGGAAGAGCCGTTAATGAACGGCGCACTTGATCTGATCGCGCGCAAGCAACCGCAGATCGTCATACTCGATCTGTTCTTCGGTCATCGCGACGTCATCTGGCTGATCAAGGATCTCACGCACCGGTTTGAAGAGTTGCTCATTATCGCCTTCGGCGTTGGCCGCCAGGAGATTTACGGACCGCGGGTGCTGCGTGCCGGCGCGGCGGCCTATGTCTCCACTGCGATGCCGGCGAGTGCCTTTACCCGAGCCATTACACGCGCAGTTGCCGTTCCCGCTTCTCATCGCAGGCGCGGGAATTTCGAGCCGGGAACGGCTACTTAAATAAGTGCTGCCATTCCGGCAGCTGACGCAGCGGATCCCACGCGGGATCAAATTTAAGCCGGACGGTTGAAATGCCGAACGCCATCTTCGACAGTCTGGTTAATTCAGCCATCGCTGCATGCTTGTCGCCGACCATCACATAAACACGCGCTACGCTGTCGGCGATTGGAGGGCCCGCGACCGGATCAATCTCCGGAGAACGTTCCTGTAGCGCTAGCCGGGCCTGTTCCACAGCTTCAGCTTTGCGCCCAAGCCCTGCATACGCCAACGCGAGCGTCACCCGGAGGCGCGCTTCTTGCGGGTCTTTCGTTAGGGCCTCTTCGAGGTGGGTGCGGCTTGTTTCAAAGTAGGGCCGGGCTGCCAGCTCATCACCTTTTGCCCAAAGCGCGAGCGCGCATAACAGTTCTTTGGGCATGATTCCAGACCCGGTATCAAACTCCGCCCGTGGTGACTTCTGTACATCGCTAACCGCTGCATCGAACTTTCGCTCGAGCATGTCCACGTCCCAGCGCGCAAAGGCCTGATCGTCTGATTCGTGCGCCGGATCAATTTCGTCGGCAGTCTGGCGTAGCTCCCCTGTGCTGCCCGTCTCTTTCCAGTGGAGATAAGCGTGTTCAAGGCGCAGTTCGGCATCATCTGGCTTGAGGGCCAGTTCCCGCGCGTAGACTTGCTCCTCTTCCTGGTACCGTCGCAGGCCATCCAACGTTTCAGCCAGATGCGACAGAACCCGCATGTTCAGTGGATCGAGACGGGAAGCTCGCTGTAAACTCGCGACGGATTCGTCCCACGCCGCCTTACGTCGAAGCACAAGCCCCAGCGCAAGCGCGACGTCGGCATCGTTAGGCAACTCCTTCTGCGCCAGGCGGAATTCTTTCAACGCGTGATCATAGTCCCGGTGGCCATAATAGTAGTAATAGCCCAACGCGGAATGTACTTCAGGCAGGTTCGGCTGTAATTTCACGGCCTGTTCTACTGCGCGCTGCGCTTTTGTAAGATATTTCTGGCGCTGATCCCGTTCATCTGTTTGCCAGTAGATTCGGGCACAAACGCTGCCCAACGCCGCTTCCGCCAAACCGAACGTTGAATCCAGATTCACTGCCTGCTCGTACAATTCGGATGCCTTTTGCGCGTTCATGCCCGCTGTGTTGTCCACGCGGCGCTCCCAATCCCGTCCCTGCAAATAAGCTTCATAAGCGGCGACGTTTTCCGTCGGCACACCGGGCGCTTCTTCGTATGGCCGGTCTGGTTGTAATTGCACCGTCATTTCCTGCGCGATGTGCCGTTGCAAGGCGAAGAGATCGTTCTCTTCACCATCGAATACTCCCGCGTAAACCGTCTTTCCTGTCGGAGCTTCAACTAACTGGGCGTTGACGCGGTAGTGATCGCGATCTCGCTGGACGCTGCCTCCGCACAAGATTGAAGCTCCCAGCGCGTGGCCTTTCTCGGCCGCTGTCATGGATACCAGCCGCGGACTATTTGCCGAATCGGGAGAGATCACCGTCAGCCGCTTATTACGCGCCAGGCTTGCCACGACTTCATCCTGAATGCTTTCTGCCACACGTTTACTCGAGTCATCCGGTGTTAGTGGGTGAAACGGGAGGACCGCAATTGTTTGCTCCGCGACTGGCCCCGGAGCCCGGGGAGAGTTCGGCGCTTTCTTCGCCGTTAGGAAATGCCATGTGACCGCACCCGCAGCGACGAGCAGGATGATGCCGCCAACTGGTATCCACCTGACTAACGATTTTGAGCGCCGCTTAGTTACTGGCGTCTTCGAAGTAGTTCGGGGCACCTTCCCGCGGCACTGCTCGATCTCCATTTGTAATTTCCCTGCGCTCTCCGGCCGGCGCGCCGGATCTTTCTCCAGCATCCGCCCAAGCAGCTCGCGTACACCTGGCGGCACTGAGGTTAGCTCCCGCAAAGGCGCGGGTGAGTGCACATGCTTATCGATCACCTCACTAGGTGGTCCATCAAAAGGCGGTCGCCCTGTGAGCATGAACCAGAGCGTCGCTCCCAGCGAGTAGATGTCGGAACGCGAATCGAGCGGTTCGCGTCTTAATTGCTCCGGACTGGCGAAATGCGTAGTGCCGACCAACCCTGCTTGCGTTAGCTGTTCCGCGTCGGAGCTGGCTTGCGGAGCCTGCCACAGGGCAACGCCGAAATCGATTAACTTCACCTGCACTCGCCCATCCTCACCGCGCGTTAACATGAGGTTGGATGGTTTGATATCGCGGTGCACAAGGCGCAGTTTCTCCGCCGCCGCCAGCGCATCGGCGACCTGTGCGGCGAGCTCAAGGGCGAAGCTCAGATTTAGAGGGCCGCTGCGTTCTACGAGCTGCTCGATGCTTTCACCTTCCACCAGCTCCATTGCGTAAAAACAATGCTCCGCCGTCGTCTTCAGGTAGTAGATGGAAGCGACATTCGCATGGCGGAACCGCGCTGCCTGCCTCGCCTCGCGCTCGAAGCGTTCGCGCACTTTCCTGTTCTGTAACAGCGGCGGGTAGATTGTTTTAATCGCAACATAGGAGTGTAAGTTCGTATCGAACGCCTTGTAGGTAACTCCCATCCCGCCACGGCCAAGCTCATATGGCGAGCCGTCGCTATGCTTAACTATTCGGTAGTGCGCAAAATTGGTATGGTGACCGTGCGGAGACGGCGCTCTCGGCGGGATGTCACGAAGTTGGTCATCCTCTTTAAGTAACCCTGCTTGCAGCAGGCAGAACACACACGCAGTCGTTCTCGTGTTAACAGCGCGTCCGCAGTCCGGGCAAAGTTGGGGCGGAGAGAATCCGGTAGCTCGGCCTGCGTCGTGGTTTAAAGCCATAGGTACTTTTGGGCAGCTAAAGCACGGAACAGAGATAGGTAATCTCCGCGTCCACGTTCGTTGCGTCACTCAATGTTCGTGCTATCTCCGCGCGCAGGGCGGCAGCATAGCGCTGCCGCAAGTGGTAAATGGTCGTTTTCACCGTCCCAACCGGAATACCAAGAGCGGCTGCCGTTTCTTCGTAGCTTAGTTCCGGAGCAGCGCTAAGAAATTGTTGAAGAACGTCGAATACCTTCTCTTTCTTCTCCCGGCGGAACTCCTCGCGCAAACTACTGAGCGTCTGCTCGACCAATGAGATCGCCCAACCGACATCGTAGGCTTGCTCCGGAGTAAGCTCCTTCGACCTTATCGATAGGTATCCGCCTTCTCCGGCTACAGCATCGAGAGAGATAATTTCCTGGTGCCCACCGCGCTTTTGCGCTCGTGCCCGGTCTTCGGTGTCGTGGACGAAATTTTTCAGCGAAGTGAGCAGGATCGCCCGGAACTTGCCGCGACAATGATCTACTCGTTGTAACCAGTCTTTCCTAAGTATCCAAGCAAAAAAACTCTGGGTAAGATCTTGCGCGTCCTCAATGCAATACCCGTGTCGCCGAAGGTAAGAGTAAACGGGCGGCCAGTAGGTCTGGCAAAGCTCTTGCAACGCCGTCTCGCCTTCCTCTGAGGAGTCGCGCGAATTGACAATCAGCCCCCATTGCGTGGTCGCGAAAACAGCCGAACCATCGAGGTACAAGCTCATACGCTGGGTGCGCCTTGATGGTGAACTTTTCGTCCGCGAACCGCAAGAAAACTCTGTCACAGCTACTCGGTTGATTACCCGGCCGTCACAAGTGTCTCGTCACCTGTAGCTAAAGGGGTCGTGACTCTGCAGTCATCCGGATACGTTTTCCCCGGGCAAATCCCCGGGATTATGTGAAGAATTGTTTACCACATCATACGAAGGCATCGCGTGCTAAGTAGTCGCGGCGCCTGGCAATTTGATGCGGCGCTTTTTTGCCCAAGCGATGTCCGGGTCGTGATCGCGGTGCAGCTATTCAATAAGCTGTCGCTCGCTCTTGTTAGATCATTTTATCAGAACTTCGCGATTACCTTTTCCGTAGTCACTTATAGAATGGTCACGTGGAATGATTCCAGCAGCAGCACGCAGCTGTGCCGGGTTGTTATTGCAGACGCCAATGAGGTACTTCGAGAAGGGATCGCTACTGTCCTGCGCCGCGATCCCAAGTTGTGCGTGTGCGGCCTGGCATCGAGTCAACAAACGACGTCGGAGCTTATCGAGCGCGAAGAACCAGACGTTCTCGTACTCAACCTCTTCCTCGGCTACCGTGATGGCGTTTTCTTCATCAAAGACCTTAGCCATCGCTTTACCGGATTGCGGATTATCGCGTTCGCCGCCGGAACCACCGAGGTATATGGCCCGCGAGCGTTGCGCGCCGGAGCCACCGCTTACGTCTCGATCACTGCCTCGGCGGCGGAGATCGCGCGCGCGGTTAGTTCGGAAAGTACGAACGGTTCAGACTCCGGTTCTCGTCGCTTACAGCGTCGCATTGGACAGCAGGCAAGTATCGACGACCTAACTGATCGCGAGCTGCACGTGTTTCAATTAGTTGGCCGCGGGCTGCGCACCGGCCGGATCGCGGAAGAGCTAAAGCTTAGCCGTAAGACGGTTGAGTACTACCTCGAGCAAATAAAACAAAAGCTCGGGTACTCAGGTGCGGAAGAGCTGTTACAAGGCGCGCTCGATTGCGTCCGCGGCCGCTCCGCCGAGCTATTCCTGCCACCTCGCCAGCTGAATAACCATCACAAAAAACCGGGGAGTTACCCGGTATCTCTAGCAACCAGAAATCCGTAGTCTGAATTAACCACTTCTCCTTCCTCCTGCCCAGAACCTTAATGCCCATGAAAACAAACCCTTCGTCCATCACCACCTGGTTCCATCAACTTCGCCGTCTCTGCTTAACCCTCAGCTGCGCTGCAGCACTCTCGGCAGTCTCGCTCTATGCCTCCAGTAGCTCGCAGACAGGCTCGTCGGGAGCTCCCGGAAGTCCTGGCACGGATAATCCCAATGGCGCGGGTGGACCCGGCGGCACTGGAGCAAACGGCGGCAACGCGAACGTCAGCATCCTCGCTAGCCCTGACCAAAACAACGATACGACAGCAACCGGCGGCGCAGGTGGAAACGGCGGGACGGGCGGGACCG
>Ga0213881_10001336_pt1 | contig 12016 bp, 13 predicted proteins | sample BarmaccoBMER_R08_FD_160104 | JGI IMG/M metagenome (GOLD analysis project Ga0213881, IMG submission 160104) | Barbacenia macrantha exposed rock microbial communities from rupestrian grasslands, the National Park of Serra do Cipo, Brazil - ER_R08 ... | reverse complement strand
ATCCTCACCCATCACAAGGACCTCAACCACGGCGACTTCCTCGTCGACGACCGGCCCAACAACGGCGCGGACCGGTTCGAGGGCGAGTGGATCCACTTCGGCTCGCCGGAGTTCCCGGACTGGCAGGCCGTGCTCGACTACCTGCGCACCAGGGCCTAGCGCCGAAGCGCCGCCAGCAACCGCCGCGGGCCTGGCTGCGGCTCGGCGGCGGCAGCGATGGCAATCAATTCGGCCACGGTGGTGAATTTGTCGCGCGGCCTGCCGTCGGCCTCGCCGCGCTCGATCTCGGCGCGATCGATGGTGCGCCAGCCGGCCCGGTCCACCACCTCGGGTTGCCGGCGGTGCACTAGCCGGTCCAGAGCCGCCGGCGTACCGCCGGGATCGGCGAGTAATCCGCGGTTGTAGTCGGCGACGAGCGCGTTGACGGTCTCCTGCGCGCAGGACTTGTTCGTCCCGATGAATCCGGTAGGCCCCCGCTTGATCCAGCCCGCGACGTAACAACCCGGTACCGGTGCCGCTGTCGTCGGGTCCACGACACGCCCGGCGCGGTTGGGCACCACCGTGGCGTCCTCGTCGAATGGCAGTCCGGCCACCGGGCTGCCGCGGTAGCCGATCGAGCTGAGCACCAGACCGGCCTCGAGTGCGGTTGTCTCCCGGGTTCCGGTCACGGCGAACTCGATGCCCTCGGCACGGGCGCCGCCCAGGACGCGGCGGGGCGTGAGCCGATAGGCGAGCCGGATCCGTGCCGCGCCGGCGGCGTCGGCGTCGTCGGCGACCCCCAGCGAGGACAGCAGCTCGAGCTTGTGCCGGGTCAACGCGTCGGTGCAGCCGGCCAGATCCGAGCGGACCAGCTCGTGGTCTGCCGCGCTGAGCACCACCCGCGAGGACGACGCCAGGCCGATCATCTCGGGAAGGGTGAACGCCGACTGCGCGGGCCCGCGGCGCGCGGCGACGACGACCTCACCCACCTTGCTGTCCCGCAGAACGGCCAACGCGGTCCGGGAAATGTCGGTGCCGGCCAGCGCGTAGGGATCGGCGGTCAGGATCCGCGCGACGTCCAGAGCGACGTTGCCATTGCCGACGATGACGACGCGCTCGTGGTCGAGTGGCACCGTCAGCGCGCCGAAATCCGGATGGGCGTTGTACCACGCCACGACCTCGGTGGCCGTGCCGGTGCCGGGCAGACCGAAGCCCGGGATGTCCAGGCGGCGATCCGACGGCGCACCGACCGCATACACCACGGCGTGGTGGTGGCCCAGCAGCTCGTCATGCGAAAGATGCTTGCCGACTTCCACATTGAGGTAGAAGTGGAAATCGCGGTCCCGGGCCATTCGGTCGAACAACCCGGTTACCCGCTTGGTGGTCTGATGGTCGGGCGCCACGCCGGCCCGCACCAGCCCGTACGGCGTCGGCAGCCGCTCGAAGACGTTGACCACCACCCCCCGCTGGGTCAGTAGTTCGTCGGCGGCATACATCGCGGCCGGACCGGACCCGACGATGGCGACGCGCAGCGGACCGCGGCTGCGCCGCCGGATCGTCGGCGCCGCCACCACCGGCGCCAGCTTCGATGTCGGTGGCAGCTTCTCCCCCGCCGGCCCCTTGGGGTAGAACGAGGCGTTGATTTCGATGAATGGCAGCTGCGCAGCGGTCAGTTTGGTATCGGGTGCGATCGCGCCGACCGGGCACGCCGACACGCAGGCGCCGCAGTCGACACATGCGACCGGATCGATGTGCAGCATCTCGGCCGTCGCGAAGCCCGGCTCGTCGGGCGTGGGGTGAATGCAGTTCACCGGACACGCGTAGACGCAGGACCCGTCGCTGCAGCACGACTGGGTGATGACGTGCGGCATGCCGCCCTAGGCCGCCGGAACGGCGACGTGCTCGCGCTGCGGCTCGCTGCGGTAGCGCGACGGCCGGCCCTCGATCTTGCAGATCCGCCACATCAGTCGCGCGGCCGGGTTCATCAGCCCCACGTCGTAGCACAACATCCGGACGTCGCCGAACATGTCGCGCAGCATTTGCCGGGAGTCGGGCGCGCCGAAGAACACCTCCTTGCGCACCCAGCGCGGGATGTCGAATTCCTGCCAGAAGCTCTTCGGTGGCACGACGATGGCCTGGCACAGCACTCGCATGATCCATGGGACGTTCAGCGACAGCCAGAACCGGCGCCGCGGACGCATGTGCGGCACTCGCTTGCGCAGATACTCGTGGGCAAACGAGATGTGGCGGGCTTCCTCGGCCACGTGAATGGCCATCACTCGCTCCATGATCGGGTGCAGCGACTTGCCTTCACGCAGCACGTTCTTCTGCGTGTGGTCGATCGGCTCCTCGCCGGCGAGCACGCCGAAGAAGAACGCGACGGGCAGCGGGCCGGCGATCAGCGGGATCAGCGGCGAGACCCAGCGCAGCAGCTTCGGCATGCCGGGGACGTCCATCCCCATCCGGTTCACCATCTCCTGGAACATCATGGTGTGGTTGCATTCCTCGACGGACTCATGCAAGCAGTAGCGGTATTCCGGCGAGCCGTTGGGCACCCAGAACGTGTACTGCATCAGGCCCCGGATCAGGATGCTCTCGAAGTGCAACCCGACCTTGGCGACATTGGCCTGGCGCCACATGCCGATCTTGATCTGCTTCTCCAGCGGCTGCGCCTGGTACCAGGGATGGCGGCCCAGCGGGTCTGTCGTTGGGAGTACCCAGCGCGGGTCGCCCTGCGTGACAGCAAATTCGGGCGCATCCCAGTCGATATCGGTGTAGGGGTTGAAATTGCGACGCACCGAGCCTTCGGACAGCGTGCTGAGCATGTCCACGTATTCGGTGTCCTCGCGAACCTCCATGTTGCGCTTCCAGCGCTTCACCATCCGCGTGCGGGGCATTCGAAGCCTCCCGTGGGTTTACATTACGGTGCTCTATGTACAACGGTACCGCAGGTATCGCATACTGTCTACTCCCGCACTTCAATGTTTGCTATCCAGCAGCTCGCTGCTCCTGCGCGGCCCCGACCAGGCCCGGACCACCCCCTGCGCGGGCCCAATTCGCGCCTTGCACGGCACCCCGCGCACCACGCGCGCCAAGGCCCCCCCACCACACGCGCCAACCGTTCAGGGTTCGTCACTAATCTGAAGCCATGGCCGAAACGCTGAGAATCCCGGACGACATCAAACCCAAGGACGGTAGGTTCGGTTCCGGACCGTCGAAGGTACGCCCGGAACAGCTGCAGGCGCTCGCCACCACCGCCGCCCCGTTGTTCGGCACGTCGCATCGGCAAGCCCCGGTCAAAGACCTCGTCGGTCGGGTGCGGTCCGGGCTGGCCGAGCTGTTCTCACTGCCCGACGGCTACGAAGTGGTCCTCGGCAACGGGGGTGCCACCGCCTTCTGGGATGCGGCGGCGTTCGGCCTGATCGACAAGCGCTCGCTGCACCTGGCCTTTGGCGAGTTCAGCTCGAAGTTCGCCTCTGCCGTGGACAAGAACCCGTTCGTCGGCGAGCCGATCATCGACAAGGCCGAGGCGGGCAGTGCGCCGAAGCCGCGGTCGGACCCCTCGGTCGACGTGATCGCCTGGGCGCACAACGAGACGTCAACCGGCGTGGCGGTGCCGGTGCGGCGCCCGCAAGGCAGCGAGCAGGCATTGATCGTCATAGATGCCACCTCCGCCGCCGGCGGCCTGCCCGTCGACGTCTCCGACGCCGACGCGTACTACTTTGCGCCGCAGAAGAATTTCGCCAGCGACGGCGGCCTGTGGCTGGCACTGCTCAGCCCGGCCGCACTGGCCCGTATCGAGGCGATCGCCGCCTCGGGCCGCTGGTCGCCCGACTTCCTGTCCTTGCCGATCGCGGTGGACAACAGCCGCAAGAACCAGACTTACAACACCCCGGCCATCGGCACCCTCGTGCTGATGGCTGAGCAGATCGATTGGTTGCTGGGCAACGGCGGCCTGGAGTGGGCGGTCAAGCGGACCGCCGACTCGTCGCAGCGGCTGTACTCGTGGGCGCATGCGTCGTCGTATGCGACGCCGTTCGTCACCGATCCGGAGCTGCGTTCGCAGGTGGTCGGCACCATCGACTTCTCCGACCAGGTCGATGCGAACGCGGTCGCCAAGGTGCTGCGCGCCAACGGCATCGTCGACACCGAGCCGTACCGCAAACTGGGCCGCAACCAGCTTCGGGTGGCGATGTTCCCGGCCGTCGAACCCGACGACGTCAGCGCGCTGACCGGATGCGTCGATTGGGTAGTCGAGCGCCTCTGACGAGGCCCCCAACGCGCGCCTGCGCGAAGACCTCACGGCGGCGTGTCAGCGCCGTTTTCGCTGGTCGCTGCACTAGAGTGCGCACCTAACGGGCTCGGCGCTGCGGCCCGGAGGAGGTCGTCATGCGGGAACTGAAAGTTGTGGGGCTCGACGTCGACGGCAAACGCATAATCTGCGAAACCAAGAACCCGCCGGAGACGTTCGTTCTGCGGGCCGACGAGCGCCTGCGGGCGGCGATGTGCGGCGATCAGGTCCGCGCCGGCCAAACCCAAATCGACATCGAGGTCACTAGCGTGCTCACTCCCAAAGAGATTCAGGCCCGGATCCGCGCAGGCGCGTCGGTCGAACAGGTCGCCGCAGCCGCGGGCGCGGACGTGTCGCGGGTCGAGCGATTCGCTCACCCGGTGTTGCTTGAGCGCTCCCGCGCTGCCGAGCTGGCAACGGCCGCGCATCCGGTGCTGGCCGACGGACCCGCGGTGATGACGCTGCTGGAGACGGTGACGACGGCACTCGTGGCGCGCGGGCTCCAACATGACGCCACCACCTGGGACGCGTGGAAGAACGAAGACGGCCGGTGGACGGTTCAGCTGACGTGGCACGCGGGCCGCTCGGACAACCGCGCACATTTCCGGTTCACTCCGGGCGCCCACGGCGGCACGGTGACCGCCCTCGACGACGCCGCCGGCGAGCTGATCGACCCGAATTTCGACCGCCCACTGCGCCCGGTGGCACCGGTCGCCCAGCTGGATTTCGACGAGACGCCATCCACCGACACCGCGGACGAGCCGCCGGCGCAGCCCGTCCGCACCCGTCGCGGCAAGCCCGCGGTGCCGGCGTGGGAGGACGTGCTGCTCAACGTGCGCTCCGGGGCCCATCACTAAGGTGCGCTCCGGTGGTCACCCTTGACGACCAGCCAGCCCGCAGGCCACCTTATGCGTGGCGCAAAGCGATCGCCAACAACGCCAACCACGCCGCGGCCACCCCGACGCCCGTGCCGAGCACGAACCAGCGCAGCACCGGCACGGTTCGCCACCCCCACACCGTCGGCGCCAGGCCGCCGACCGCGACCGCGTTGAGGCCGACCGCCAGCAGTGGATGCACCCGTGCCACGCCAAGGCTGAGCACCACCACCGCCGCGCCCGTCACGGCGGCGCAGAACGCCGCCACCGTCAGCCCGGTCCCCCACGGCGTGGACTCGTCGGTCACCGCGCGAGCCTAACCCGCTCGTAGAACGCCAGCGCGGCGGCCGTCGCCACGTTCAGTGAATCGGTGTCCCGCGACATCGGGATGCGCACCCGCATCTCGCTGGCCCGCATCGCCTGGTTCGTCAGCCCCGGGCCTTCGGCGCCGACCAGGATCGCCAGCCGATCGTCGGCCACCGCCGCGATCGCATCGGGCAGCCCCACCGCCAACGAATCGGGCGTCATGGCCAACAGTCGAAAGCCGCTGTCCCGCAATACTCGAAGGTCTGACGGCCACGACTCGGCGCGGGCGTAGGGAACCAGCAGCGCATGACCCATCGACACCCGCACGGCGCGGCGGTACAGCGGGTCGGCGCATCCGGGGCCGAAAACCACCGCGTCCACGCCGAGGCCGGCGGCGTTGCGGAAGATGGATCCAAGATTCTCGTAGTCGTTGACGCCCTCCAGCACCGCCACCGTGCGGGCAGCGCCGAGCACCGCGGCCAGCGTCAGTGCCTCTGGCCTGCGCGCCGCCGCCAGCACGCCGCGGTTGAGATGAAACCCGACCACCCGCGCCATCACCGCGGCGTCGGCACGGTAGTAGGGGGTGTCGACACCGGCCAAGTCCTCGCTCAACTCGCCCAGCCGCCGGTCGGTGCCGAGCAACGCGAATGGAGCGAACCGCGACCCGAGCATCCGCCGCACCACCAGCACCCCCTCACCGATCACCAGCGCCTTACCCGTCGGCAGGTCTGGTCGGCGATCGACGCTGTTGAGATCGCGGAAGTCGTCCAGCCGCGGGTCGGCGGGATCGGTGACGTCGATGACGCGGGCGCTCAACGCCCAAGCCTCCCGGTTAAATCACGCGGTTTTCGTCGATGAGGACCTTCATTAGATCAGCTGCCTCCAACAGGGTGGCGCGCTGGCTGGGTTGCAGCTCGGCCAGCCGATTGCGCAACCAGTCCTGGCTGGCGCGGCGTTCGGACTCGACCAGGTCAACGCCGGCGTCGGACACCGAGACCAGCACTTGTCGGCCGTCACCGGGATGCGGGGTGCGGGCGACGAACCCCAGTTCGGCCAGCGAGGCGATCACCCGTGTCATCGACGGCGGCCGCACCCGTTCCCGAACCGCCAGGGCGCCGGGCGTCATCGCGCCTTCCTTCGACAGCGTCGACAACGCGGAAAGTTGAGTTAGTGAAATCGGCGAGTCTGGTCGCCGAAACCGCAATTGGCGGGCCAGCCGAATCACCGCGAGTGCGAGGTCGCTGGCCAGCCGAGTCTCCGCGTCCCTCACGCTGGAAACAGTACGATATGGGCCTGCATTTAGACCCCGTAACAACAGAAATTAGTCGGTGTTTTCGGCCATCGGCTAAGTTGGTCTCCGATGACAGACGACCCGACCGGCCCACCGACCGGCGAACCCGACGAGGCTCGCCGCGCGGTCACTCCGCCGCCGCTGCCCGCCATCCTGCTCGATCCGCGGCCGGTGATCGTGGTCTGCACACTGGCCTGGGTCGTTGCGGCTGTCGCCGCATTCACGGTGCCAACCCTGCACAGTTGGCGTCCGGTCACGGTGGCCGGCATGGGCCTGGCCATCTTCGGCACCCTATTGTTCTTGTGGCAACGTCATGCCGCCCGCAGCGGATGGCGGGGAGCTCAAACCGGGCTTCACTAATTACGGAATTTTTCACCCAGGAGATGCCAATGGCAGCACCGCTATTACAAGCCGAGATCGACATCAATGCCCCGGTGGAGAAGGTGTGGCAGTTGATAACCGATTTGAATCGAATGCCGGAATGGAGCCCGCAATGCCGAATGATGAAGACGTTGGGGCCGGTCCGGCAGGGCACCCGCACCGTCAATCTCAACCGCCGCAACGGCTTGTTCTGGCCGACGACCAGCACGATCATCGAGGTGGTCGAGGGCAGGAAACTGGCGTTCCGGGTCAACGCCAACAACACGATCTGGAGCTATGAGCTCGAACCCACGGCCACCGGGACCCGTGTCGTCGAAAGCCGCCACGCCGAAAACGGCGTCAAACCGACATCGACTTTCCTGATCAGCAGGCTGTTCGGCGGAGTGCCGGGGTTTGAGCGCGAGCTGGTCGACGGGATGAACGCGTCGCTGGCGCGGATCAAGGCCGCCGCGGAGAACGGTTAGCGGTCGTCGGTTTCGACGATGTCGAGCACACCGTCGTCATAGGGGTCGTAATGCGGCGATCCACTGCCCTGCGGCGACGGGGTGTCGGAGTGTGCGCCACAGCCGTACTCCGCGTCGACGACGTGGCCGTCAGCGGCGAGCTCGTTGGCGCAGACACCGAACAGTGTGCTGAGCGCGCCCGCCAGCGGCAGGAAGAACGCGCAGTCGCGACACACCCGCCGGGTGGAACGGGCCATCGCCGACTGCGGTCCGTACTCGCCGTCGTGCCAGCGCTGCGCCGCCTCCGCGCGACCCCACTCGCCGAGCACCTGCCTACGGCCGAACCCCACCTCTGCCGCGGTGTCGTCGATCGCCGGGTCCCCGGTGGCCGTGTAGCCCGGAACCAGCCGCGGGTCGTCGCGCGACGGAGCGAGCAGGTCGCCGGGACTAAGATCGCCGGGCCGGATCCGGTCTTCCCACGGCACCCATCGCGGCGCCAGCAGCGCCGTCGGGCCCGGGATCAGCACGACCTCGCTGATCGTGGCGTGCTCGGCACCGGGGTGCGCCGCCACCACGACGGCCCACTGCCAGCCTTGGTAGCCCGGCAGTTTGGCCAGGAACCGGTGCGTTGCGGCGGTGGCATCGTCGTAGCTGAACCCCAGGTAATCCCCGACGGTGTCCTCGCCACTGAACTCCACCGCCGCGGCGCGGGCCCGCTCCGCGGCACCGGCGAGCACCGCATCCAGGCCGGGCGCGGGAATCGCGTCGCCGTCGTGTGTCGCGGTCGGGTTGATGGCGTCCATCGCAACCCATAGTGCCCGACGCGCAGGCCACCAGCCACACCGGGCGGCTACCCACCCCAGCAGTGCGGATGGGGGACAATCGAACCCGTGAGCGGAGCGCGGCATGACGTTCGGGGCAACGACCCGGGCGAGGATCGCCGCTATTTCCCGCCGCGACCGGTGCCGGGCGCGGCCGATGAGCACCCTGGCATGGCGAACTACCCCAGCGACCTCGCCGCCGACCGCAGACCACGCCGTCCGTCGTTGCCCAGCGCGAACCGCTATCTGCCGCCGCTGGACGATCCCGCCTCCGATTACCGCTCCACGCCCTCCGATTACCGCTCCACGCCCCGCGCTTCGGGCGCCGGGCACCGCGTCACCGACTCGGGCGCTGGACAGCGTGTCACCGTCACGCGCGCCGCGGCCACGCGCAGCCGGGAAGTGGGCTCGAAAATGTACGGGTTGTTCCACCGCGCCGCGACCGCCGACGGTGCGGACAAGTCGGGCCTGACAGCGCTCACCTACCCCGTGATGGCCAACTTCGCTGTCGACGCCGCGATGGCGGTCGCGTTGGCCAACACGCTGTTCTTCGCCGCCGCCTCGGCCGAGAGCAAAAGCAAGGTCGCGCTGTATCTGCTGATCACGATCGCGCCGTTCGCGGTGGTCGCGCCGCTGATCGGCCCGGCATTGGACCGGGTGCAGCACGGTCGCCGCGTCGCGTTGGCGGCGTCGTTCGCGCTGCGCACCGCGTTGGCCATCGTGCTGATCGCCAACTACGACGGCGCCACCGGCAGCTACCCGGGCTGGGTGCTGTATCCGTGCGCGCTGTTGATGATGGTGCTGTCGAAGTCGTTCAGCGTGCTGCGCAGCGCGGTGACGCCACGGGTGATGCCGCCGACGATCGACCTGGTGCGGGTGAACTCGCGCCTGACGGTCTTCGGGCTGATCGGCGGCACCATCGTGGGCGGTGGCATCGCGGCGGGCATTGAGTTTGGGCTGACGAAGATGTTCCACCTGCCGGGAGCGCTGTTCGTGGTGGTGGTCGTGACGATCGTCGGGGCGTGGTTGTCCATGCAGATCCCGCGCTGGGTGGAGGTCACCGAGGGCGAGGTGCCGGCGACGTTGACTTACCACGGCCGCAGCGCTCCGCTGCGCGGCACACCAGCGGCGAGGCGGCCCAGCAACCCGCGACAGCCGTTGGGCCGCAACATCATCGCCGCGCTGTGGGGCAACGTCACGGTCAAGATGATGGTGGGGTTCCTGTTCCTGTATCCGGCGTTCGTCGCCAAGGCGCACCAGGCCAGTGGCTGGGTGCAGCTGGGCATGCTGGGCCTGATCGGCGCGGCGGCCACCGTCGGCAACTTCGGCGGCAACGCGCTGGCCGCCCGGCTGCGGCTGGGCCGGCCGTCGCTGCTGGTGGTGCGCTGCGCCACCGCGGTGACCGTGTTCGCGTTGGCGGCGGCGTTCGGCGGAAACCTACCCGTCGCCGCGATCGCGACCTTGGTGACGTCGGGCGCCAGCGCGATCGCGAAAGCGTCGCTGGATGCGTCGCTGCAGGACGACCTGCCCGAAGAGTCACGCGCGTCGGCGTTCGGGCGGTCGGAGTCGCTGCTGCAGCTGGCATGGGTGGCCGGCGGCGCCATCGGCGTGCTGGTCTACACCGAGCTGTGGGTCGGATTCACCGCGATCAGTTCGTTTCTGCTCCTGGGGTTGGCGCAGACCATCGTCAGCTACCGCGGGGAGTCCCTGATCCCCGGCTTTGGCGGCAACCGGCCGATCGTCGCCGAGCGGGAGGGCCGGCGACCGAACGGCGCAAGCGCCGTGGTGACGTCCGAGTGAGAAGGTTTCTCATCGTGCTGGCCGCCGCGGTCGTGGCGATCGTCGCCGTCGTCGGGGTCAGCGTATGGCTGCTGGTGCGGGGCCGGCCGCCGCAGTACCCGCAGATCAGCGCGTATTCACGCGGGCACCTCGCGCGGGTGGGCCCGTACCGCTACTGCAATGTGCTGAACCTCAACGACTGCCACAACCCGCAGACCCAGGGCGAGTTGCCCGTCACCGCAAACTATCCGGTGCAGCTGTCCGTGCCGACATCGATCGGCGACGCCCCGTGGCGGCTGCTGCGGGTCTACGAGGATCCCCGCGATGCGACGACGACGCTGTTTCGCCCCGACACTCGGCTGGCCGTCACGATTCCGACGACGGACCCGCAGCGGGGACGGCTCATGGGTGTGGTGGTTCAGCTGCTCACCCTGGTGGTCGACCCGAACGGCGAGCTGGCCGATGTGCCGCACGCCGAGTGGTCGGTGCGCACGGTGTGGTCTTAAGCCGCCTGCGCCCCGTGGCCGGGCAGCACCCGTTCGCCTTCGACCGGCGGACCCGGCGCCGTGCCGTCGCCGAATGGCCTGCCGCCCAGCTGGTTGCGACCGTGCGGCGTCAGCCAGTTGGCCGAATCCGGGCCCTTCGGAACGATGCGGGTCGGGTTGATGTCGGCGTGCACGAGGTAGTAGTGCTGCTTGATCTGCACGAAGTCGACGGTGTCGCCGAAGCCCGGCGTCTGGAAGAGGTCTCGGGCATACGCCCACAGCACCGGCATCTCGGAGAGCTTCTGGCGGTTGCATTTGAAGTGTCCGTGGTAGACGGCGTCGAACCGGGCAAGGGTGGTGAACAGCCGGACATCGGCCTCGGTGATGGTGTCGCCGACCAGGTATCGCTGGTGCTGCAGCCGCCGGCTGACCCAGTCCAGCGCGGTGAACAGCCGCTCGTAGGCGGCGTCGTAGGCCTTCTGCGAACCGGCGAAGCCGCACCGGTACACACCGTTGTTGATCTCGGTGTAGATCCGCCGGGCGACCTCGTCGATCTCGCCCCGTAGCGGCTCGGGATACAGCTGCGGCGCGCCGTCGCGGTGATAGCGCGTCCACTCGGTGGAGAAGTCCAGCGTCATCTGCGCGAAGTCGTTGGTGACCACCTGCCCGGTCGGCACGTCGACGATGGCCGGCACGGTGATCCCCTTGGGGTAGTTCGGGAAGCGCGCGAAGTACGCGTCCTGCAAACGCGCGATGTTGAGCACCGGGTCGACGCCGCCCGGGTCGAGGTCGAAATTCCAGCTGCGCTCGTCGTGGGTTGGCGCGCAAAACCCAATGGACAGCACGTTTTCGAGCCCGAGCAGGCGCCGGGCGATGATCGTGCGGTTGGCCCACGGGCAGGCGCGGGCGACGATCAGCCGGTAGCGGCCCGGCTCGACCGGATACCCGTCGCGACCATCAGCGGTGATGCGGGTGGTGATGTATTCGGTGTCGCGTTCGAATTCGCCGCCGGTAGCAACGTAGGAACCCATTCACTCATTGTTGAACATGTCGTGATTGTTGAACAGGTCGCGTCTACCTAGAATCTGGACGTTATGCCGCGATTGCGCACCGCACTTGTGTCGGTGGTGGTGCTGGTGATGACCGGGGCTTCCTGTTCGTCCGCGCCGCGCCAGTCCCCAGCTCTTCCCGCCGGCGGGCAGACGGCGACCCCCATCCAGCATCTCGTGGTGATGTTTCAGGAGAACGTGTCGTTCGACCACTACTTCGGCACCTACCCCGCCGCGGCCAACGTCGACGGTCAGCGGTTTTCGCCGCTGCCGCACACCCCGGCCGTCGACGGGCTGACCCCGCAGCTGCTGACGC
>Ga0213881_10001335_pt1 | contig 12018 bp, 13 predicted proteins | sample BarmaccoBMER_R08_FD_160104 | JGI IMG/M metagenome (GOLD analysis project Ga0213881, IMG submission 160104) | Barbacenia macrantha exposed rock microbial communities from rupestrian grasslands, the National Park of Serra do Cipo, Brazil - ER_R08 ... | reverse complement strand
GGCGAAATTATGCTTGGCACCGATTCGTCTACACTGCTATCATTCCCATCTTGCTGCTTGCCATTTTTACTGGTTTAGGAATGTATAAACCAGCACAATTTCATTGGATTGTCGATATATTTGGTAGCTGGCAAGCGCTCAGAATTGTTCACTTCATCACTGTACCGACAGTCATTATCTTTGCGGTGATTCATTCCTTACTAAGCCTCAAAGTTGGTGGTTCGTGCCTTATAGAGTCAATGTTTTGGTAAAGGTACTTTATGCGTCCGATTCAAGATCATCGCCACCTACTGCTACGCCGTCGCTTTCTCCAATTATCGGGGCTTGCCAGCATTGGTTTCCTCCTAGATGGGTGTGGCTCCCCTCTATTTGAAGATTTGGTCTATAAAGCCTCTCAACCTCTCAACCAGAGTGTTGAAGCTTTGCTGTTGAATCCTCAGAAGTTGATACCCGAATTTCCAGCTAGTGCAATTGAGCCAGATGCCTTACTGATCAATACATTTAACTTTACGCCCAAAATCGACCACTCAACGTTTCGTCTCAGCGTCAACGGTGCGGTTAACCGTCCTCTTAGCCTGAGCATGGCGGATATCCAAAAATCTTCCTTAACTTCAATGACGATTCGCCATGTCTGTGTTGAAGGATGGGCAGCGATTGTGCAATGGGGCGGAGTGAGATTGCGAGATATCATTGCCTCTGCTCAACCAAAGGCGAATGTTCGCTACGTTTACTTCCAGTCTGCTGATGGCTACTATGAGAGTTGGGATATTGCTTCAGCCTTACACCCACAAACATTGTTGGCTTATCAGAAAAATGGACATCCCCTCTCGATTGATAACGGGGCTCCTCTCCGATTAGCCTCTCCCATCAAGCTGGGTTACAAGCAAAGCAAGTGGATTACCAAGATTACCTTAGTTGAGCATCTGCTTCCTGCTAAAACAGGTTACTGGGAGGATCAGGGCTACGAGTGGTTTGCAGGATTGTAGAATAGTGAGTAGGCAATACGCGCTAAGAGTGAGAGGAAGTTATGCAAGCTCAAGTTCAGTCAAAGCCCATTGATATTGGAATTGATGAAAAGACCAGAGGGGAAATTGCTGAGGGGCTTTCTCGCCTCCTGGCTGATACTTATACACTCTACTTGAAAACTCACAATTTCCACTGGAACGTTACAGGTCCAATGTTTCAAACTTTACATCTAATGTTTGAACAACAGTACAATGACTTGGCATTGGCAGTCGATGAAATTGCTGAACGTATCCGCGCTTTAGGTTTTCCTGCTCCTGCAACCTACTCAGAATTTGCTCGACTCAGTTCAATTGAGGAAACTCCGGGCGTGCCTGCGGCTGAAGATATGATCCGCTTATTGGTAGAAGGTCAAGAAGCTGTGGTTCGAGTCGCTCGCTCTCTCTTTCCTACTGTCGATGAGGCACATGATGAGCCAACAGCCGACTTGTTAACTCAGCGTATGCAGTTCCATGAGAAAACTGCTTGGATGTTGAGAAGCTTGTTGGAAAAATAAGCTTCAAATATGCCAGTTGTCAGCGTGGAAGGTAGTGATTTGAGTAGGCAAATCATGATGAAGTTACCTGATGGTCCAAAAACACCAGCCATTTGGCAGACCCTACAATGGGTCGTTAATCCCTTGGGTTTTATGGATACCTGCGCTCAACGCTATGGCGATATGTTCACTGTTTACGTGGGCGAGAATTTTACCCCCTACGTGTTTCTCTCCCACCCTCAGGCAATTAAGCAAGTCTTTGCTGCCGATCTCAATCAGTTTGATAGTGGTGCAGCGAACCAGATTGTGAAGCCTTTAGTAGGAGAACATTCTCTTCTATTGATGGATGGCGATCGCCACCGACGAGAGCGCCAACTGTTAACACCCCCATTTCATGGAGAACGGGTGCGGACCTACGGGCAATTAATTTGCAATGTTACCGAGCAAGTCACAAATCAGATGCCGCTCGGTAAATCATTCTCGGTTCGAGGGTTGATGCAGGAGATTTCCCTGCGGGTAATTGTGCAAGCAATATTTGGTCTACATGAAGGTGAACGTTATCAACAACTGATTCCCCTCTTGTGTTCTATGCTGGAGGCAACAAGTTCCATCTGGAGGGCTAGTCAGTTTTTCTTTAAAACCCTGCAACAGGATTTAGGCTCGTCGAGTCCGTGGGGAGGTTTTCTGCACCGTCAGCAGCGAATTAGCGAACTCCTCTATGCAGAGATCCGGGAACGCCGAGAGAATCTAGACCACTCTGGCACAGATGTCCTGACTTTGCTAATGTCTACTCGCGATCAAAACGGTCAGCCAATGACCGACGTTGAGTTGCACGATGAGTTGCTGACACTCTTAGTAGCTGGGCACGAGACTACAGCAACCTCCTTGGCTTGGGCAATGTACTCAATCCACCATCAACCTGAAATACTTGACAAGCTGCTGCAAGAATTGGACACCATCGGCGACAATCCAGATCCTAGCAGCATTGCTAAACTGCCCTATCTCTCAGCAGTCTGCCAGGAAACTCTGAGAATGTACCCCATTCTCTTCATCGCCTTTGGACGGATTGTCAAATCACCTATAGAGATTATGGGCTTCCCATTTGAATCTGGTGCGATTTTAGCTCCTTGTATTTATTTGACTCACCGACGTAAGGATCTGTATCCAGAACCAGAGAAGTTTAAACCAGAGAGATTTCTAGAACGACAGTTTTCACCTTATGAGTATTTGCCTTTTGGAGGTGGTAATCGTCGCTGTCTTGGCATAGCATTAGCGCCGTTTGAAATGAAACTAGTGCTAGCTAAGGTACTATCAGACTGGCAATTAGCGTTGGTCGATAGTCATCCAGTACAACCGACGCGACGCGGCTTTACCTTAGGACCAACTGGTGGTGTGCGCATGGTAATCACCGATCGGCGTCGGCAAAAGTTGCGAGCGCCCCAGCCGAGTGCCTTGTAAAAAAACTACGTGGACCCAACCTCTTAAGCAATATCCGGTGGCAAGTAGCTGGTGGATGTATTTTGTTTCATCTGAAGTTGAATTAAATTTTGGATGTCTTCACGTCGAATTTCGATTCCATTGGTTAAATCACCTGGAGTTTCAAAGAAAACAGTACTATCAACTGTTTCCAACGCAACCATTTGAAATAAAATGTGAGTCACCGCAATAGGTATGGCAGTGACTTGAGAGTCAAGCCCCTGATTCATACTCACTGGAACAGCTTGTAAGCTGGGGAAAGCGTAGATAACGCGCTTTTCTACACCTGGCTGTGTACGATGGCTTAATGTTGTTGCCACCCAGTCATGGTCAAGGTTTTGGAGAATGTAGTACTGGGAATGGCGTAACTTCCCTGCCAGTAGCTTGAGTCCGGGAGTGATCGCTGTCAATAGTCGCGGAGTCACGCCATCTTGGGGAGCATTGTCGATTAGCTCTTGAATCTGTTGGTCTAAATCCATGTAAATCTTAAATATTAGAAACCTTTTGCTATCCCTTTGAGTCTAGCGAAAATCCGAAAGATACTGGTGCAAGCATTGGTGGTAATAGTTATGTAAAGTTAAAGGAGAGAGAATATGTCTAATTTAAATGTGGTCAAAGGTAGCTGTTTATGCGGAGCGGTAAGCCTTTCCACAACCAGCCTGATTCATGAAGTAGCAGCGTGTCATTGTAGTACGTGTCGTAAATGGGGTGGAGGAGCTTTGTTAGCAGTTGAGTGTGGCAGTTGAAACTAAAAACACGACAGGGGCAGAGTTATTCGCAAAGTTTGCATCTCCGTCATCCAAGTAATAACTTTGGGGTTCAAGTTTGAACCCTAGTACAATCAAATCGGCCATGTCACATACTATTAAAACGAAGAAAAGTAAGTCACTTCCTCCAGGGCTAATTGTCAGACTCGGAAAGTTTGTGTGGACAACTCTCTGGCAACTGATGATGTCAAAACTGGCTCCACGCAATCAGTCGGGAGAGTACATTCGCCCTGTCAGCCAGTTTAGGCATTTCATTGGGACAGAGGCAGAAAACCCGTATCAACCAGCAGCAGGGCGTTATTGTCTCTATGTTGGGCTGGGATGTCCTTGGGCGCACCGGACTCTTGTTGTTCGGGCACTTAAGGGACTCGAAGACGCCATCTCAGTGGCTATTGTGTCGCCTTCAGCAAATGAGGGTATCTGGGTATTTGACCAAGAGCAGGAGGGGTGCTGCTCACTACCAGAACTTTATCAACTTGCAGTACCAGGCTATAGCGGTCGTAGTACGGTGCCAGTGTTATGGGACAAAGAGACAAGAGCAATTGTCAACAACGAGAGTGCTGAGATTATAGTGATGCTTAACTCAGCGTTTAATCGATTCGCTAAGCATCCTGCACTAGATCTCTACCTAGAGGAGCTAAGGGAAACAATTGACCAATGGAATGAGAAGATCTACCAAGCAGTCAATAACGGTGTGTACCGCTGTGGCTTTGCGCAGACTCAGGCTGCATACGACCAAGCCTGTGCCGAGCTATTCGCTGCTTTAGATGAGATTGACGCAGCGCTTGCCACAAGTCGGTATCTCTGTGGACAACAAGTCACGCTTGCAGATGTTCGCCTGTTCACCACGCTGTTTCGCTTTGATGTTGTCTATTATGGGCTATTTAAGTGCAATCGCAGGAGAATTCAGGACTATAAGAATTTAGGACCATATTTGCGTGACCTATATCAGTTACCTGGCGTCGCTAGCACCTGCGACTTAGAGGCCGTAAAGCGAGATTACTACGGCAATCTGTTCCCGCTCAATCCAGGTGGCATCATTCCCTCTGGTCCAGCTATGACTAGCCTACTTGAACCTCATGGTCGTGAACTTCTTGGTAAAGAGCTAGCCCGACAAGATTAAGAAGAGCGCTTTTTCTCAGGCAGGTTCCGTGAGGGCACATCTCGACCCTGATAAAATTGCTGCTCTAGTTTTCCCAGTCCCAACCACGCCGCAGCAAAGACTAGAGTGACTACGGTTGAGAGCGTTGCCAGGGCGATTGTTTCATCAAGGAAAAGCGCCAGCAGTGGCACGGTTGCCCAGGCGATCACTGTAGTCACTGCTAACCCTCTTCTGAGCCGTTTAATGTTGGCTAGTGCTGTCCTACAGCTAGCACACTTTAGGGTGTGTGAGTCATATCGATCTAGCAATTTATCCCGTGACTGAGTTAGCGGTAAAGTTGCTTCAGGAAACGGAAGAGCGTTGTAACGGTTTACCCACTGACGCAACTGCGCTACAAAGTTATCGGCTTTGGTCGGTAGGTAGAATGCTTTAGCAAAGTTAGCGCTACCTCCAGCTGCCTCTAGATAACGCTCTTGATAGTGCAAGAAGATTTGATCGTCTTCTAGGATGGCGTTTTGCCGAATGTGGGAATACCAGCGCGGTGTCAGCTTGATGAATATGCTAGGTAGCTTGGAAGCAAACTTGAAGGGAAAGCGGGCAAAAAGCCGACACTCGCCTTTGCGAATTGGCGTAGCGTAAACGACAGTCAAGGTTCTGCCAAACTGTTTAGAAGTCAAGTCGTGCCACATCAACCCTGGCGCAATGAATGTCGTATCTTGCCGTCCCAGTGTCCCGCGTCGCGGTCCTTCCTGCCACATCCCTTTAAACCCTTGTCTGCCAGACTCGATTGTCTCAAGCTCAACTGGACCCCCATTGGCTCGGTTGCCAACTGAAGGATGATGTGTGTAGGGAACATGGCTGGCATCTAGTACGTTCTCCAAAAGCGTTAGCGCATCGTAAGGTAGGTCCCTAAAGGTGTTGAGGCAAACCCATTCATCAGTTGCTTCTTCTAGCAGCTCAATAATAGGTACAGCAGTTCTTGTGGCATTCTCTACCTGACCAGGGTAGACAAATAAGAGTCCCTGGCGCTCAGTTGTCGGTAGCGACGCCACGCAGGCTCTTGAGGATACCTGTGCCATTCCGCCCTCTACCTGTTGCGGAATGTGATCGCAGTTACCAGTCCCAGAAAAAGCCCAGCCATGATAAGGGCACTCTAACAGACCATCTTCCGCGATCCTGCCTTCCGACAGTGGTGCTAGGCGGTGAGGGCATTTATCCTCGAATACCCTCCAAGACTCGGTCGGCTGCTCCCACCAGATCACGAGATTTCTGCCAAGCAGAGTAAAGGGGGTTGGCTTCGACTTGTCAAGGTCTTCGACATAATGGACAGGGTACCACGCCTCTTGCCAGTCAAAAGATGTTGGGTTGCTGCCGCCTGCGGGCAGCTCATTGACTTGGCAATTGTCTGTAGCCACTCTAGATGATTTATCTTTGTCCTGTTCTAGTTGATTGTGTTGATTGAGAAACATTTGATGCAGAAGATGTCTTTTCTTGACAAATACTAAAAATACCGCTTAACAGCAAAGAAGCCACAAAAATATAAGAAATAACTTTTAAGGTTTTCATAATAAACTTTTTACGTCATAATCAAACTCTATAATCAAATTAACGCTACTCTTGCTGGCATTCCTAGCGGATTTCTACTGAACAACTAACAACTTGATTGACGATGGCACTTAAGTAAGTAGTCATTTTTCCTTAAGTATTTCAACAACACAAACGAACCCTAATTAGTCGTTCACATCCCTATAGAATTGCAGCCTCCCATAACCAATAAATTGACCAACAGCTTGCTCTCCAGGTGGAAAGGCTGTGACGCCAAATAGATAGATACCATCAAATAGGGGATTACGGATAGTCTGCAAAGCAATTGTCACCGTCTTACCTGGTGGCACGGGTGGGTCAAAGGTTACAGAGATCTGCTGTGAGGAGCGATCGCCCTTAGTAGGGGGTTGAAGTGTCAGCTTTGGTCCCTGGTGTTTTCGTGTGCCCTCAAAGGCATGAAAGGCTTTTAGATCGAAGCGAATCGGTTCGCTCCCCTCCGTTTGGGTGAAAGTGACTCTTTGAAGAGGTTCGCCAGCATTAACTGGTATATCAAGGGTGAAGAAGTATGTTGTGTTCCAGGCTTCTGCTTCAGGGTAAGGCGTGCTAGCCGCAACTAGGAACGGCGGTTGAGTAAAGGTAGTGGTACCATCAGCTCTTTTGAACGCATAAGCAATAGGATGGGGAAGCATCCATCCAACGCCGCCGATGAAGAACAGAGGGATAAGGAAATTAGAGAGGCGCTTCATAAAAATGAGTTGAAAGAATAAGGTAAATTAAGAGACTTCAGGCATAGTCTAGTCAGACATAGCAGGGGAGACAAAACTTGACTGACATCAACATCCAAAACGCCATTTCTACTCCTGTACCTGTAATTTCCCAGAAACGGGCTTACGCACTAGATGCGCTGCGGGGGTTCGCTATCTTAGCTATGGTCCTGTCTGGGACTATAGCGTACAAAGTGTTGCCAGCATGGATGTATCACGCCCAAGAGCCCCCGCCAACTCATACCTTCAATCCTAGTCTAGCTGGGTTAACCTGGGTTGATCTTGTATTTCCTCTCTTCCTATTTTCTATGGGAGCAGCTATTCCGTTAGCACTCTCTCGTCGCCTAGCGAGAGGATTGACTAAAGGCAGAATTATTTTATCAATTTTCAAAAGAGGGTTTCTCTTAGGGTCATTCGCTATAGTTTTACAGCATCTTCGACCACAGGTCATCGAGCCAGATACAACTCAGCATACATGGTGGATTGCCTTGTTCGGATTTTTGCTGCTATTTTTGATGTTTGTCCGTTGGTCAGAATCACGATGGATTGGTTTGTGTAGAGTAATTACCTTTGGTGCTTGGTGTAGCACGATTATACTTTTAGCTTTCCTCCGCTACCCAGACGGAAGCGGATTTTCTATTTATCGCAGCGATATTATTTTGATTGTTCTAACAAATACCGCTGTTTTTGGCTCAATTATCTGGTTATTTACTTGCTCGAACTTACTATTACGTTTAGGAAGTCTCGGAATATTGCTAGCCCTGCGGCTATCTGCTACGACTCATGGTTGGATTGCTTGGCTTTGGGTGGCAAGCGGAAAACCAATTTCTCCCATATCATGGATTTTTCATTTTGAGTATTTGCCGTATTTATTTTTAGTTATTCCTGGAACAATTGCTGGCGATCTTATCCTTTCTTGGATGCAAGCTTCAAGTACATATGATGATAGCAGCCAATCGTATTGGTCAAAATCTCGTTCTTATAGCATTATTACTTTTGTATTTGCGCTTTGTATAACATTATTGATCGGCTTACAAGCCCGGTGGGTGTGGCAAACGACTTTAGCAAGTGCAGTAATTTGTACGGCTGGTTATTTTCTGTTTACAAAACCGATAACTTCAATAGAAAAACTACTTAACAATCTTTATCTATGGGGAGTTTATTGGTTAAGCATTGGCTTACTTTTTGAGCCTTATCAAGGCGGTATCAAAAAAGATCCGCCAACCATAAGTTATTTTTTTGTAACTGCTGGAATGGCAATATTTATGTTAATTGTTTTTACCGTTTTAATAGATATTCTAAACCAGCGAAACTGGGTACAACTCTTAATAGATAATGGACAAAATCCTATGATTGCCTATGTTGGATTCGCTAACTTGCTATGGCCTATTCTATCCTTGACCCAGCTTGAACCAATAATTGTAGAGCATACTCGAACCCCAATATTTGGATTTCTGAAAGGGCTGGTTTATACTGTAATCGTAGCGTTAGTAGTGAGTTTTTTTACTAGAATGAAACTCTTTTGGAGAACTTAGTATTCTCAGGCTATTTGCCAACAAATCCACCAAATACGGCCAAACCATAGTACTTCCAAGGTACTGCGACTGTTTGAAATCCGGCCTGAGTTAACATCTCTAGATGGGCTGTTACGGTTGCTAGGCGATCGTGGTTAGAATAACCTTGAGGGTTGCTAGTTCCTCTTTTGGCTCGCACTTCTGTGAGTGTTGTCCCCTGCTGTGCTGCCCATTCTTCTCGCGCTGCATCGTAGATCTCTGACATAGCAGGTGATTCAGACAGGACTGGATCGGCGTTCCAAAAGCTACCACCAGGGTTAAGACTAGTGCAAATGCGCTGGAACAGCTTCAGCTTTATGGCGTCTTCGAGGTGGTGAATTGCCAGTGACGAGACACAGACATCAAATTTTTGTGTCTGTAGTCCGACATTACCGCTTGCCCAGTCACCAAAATCCGCTTCAATCCAAGTAACCCGTGATGCTTTGCCTACCTGCTTAATTTTCGCTTGCGCGTAACTCAGCATCCGGGGAGAGTAGTCTATAGCAACTAGATCTGCTTCTGGGCAAATCTCAAGGACTTTGAGACTGAGTTCACCTGTGCCGCAACCTAACTCCAGAATGCGTGTAGCGGTTGAGGGTAAGCAATGAGCGATTGCTTCCAACATTTCGTCATAGCGAGGTATGAGCGCCCGAATTCCAGCGTCAAAATCCGCAGTTTGAGCAAAAACTTCTCCAGGGAAGATAGCACCTGATGCGCTGGTAGATGTGTTACTTGCCATTAAGGTGTTTTTTGAACGAGGATGTCGTCATCTTTAGGATAACTGAGATCCCAGACTCAGCCTAAAACTGGCAAGTAGCTCGATCAACCTACTCCGCTTGGAGTCATAACCAGCTTGAATTATGACTATGCTCGAATATTCTTCTCCTCCTATTTGGCTGAAAGCTCACGTTCAAGATTCGCGAATCGTAGTTGGAGGCTACACCTACTTCGATCGGCACATCAGCTTAGCAATATTTACACCCGACGACCGAATTGAGATTGGGAAGTTTTGTTCTCTAGCCAAGGATGTTGTCATTTTGGCTGGAGGAAATCATATGATGACGCGAGCAACGACATTTCCTTTCAAGTGGTTGTCCACAAGAGCAGAACCTGAAGAACGTTACACTGACGCTGCAAATAAGGGGGCAACAGTCATAGGTCATGATGTTTGGATAGGTCATGGAGCTACAGTTTTGTCGGGGGTCAAAATTGGCAATGGTGCAGTGGTAGGCGCACAGGCTGTTGTTGCTAAAGATGTTCCCGATTATGCAATTGTGGTTGGTAATCCAGCCGAGGTAATTCGTTATCGATTCAAGCCTGAGACGATAGAACGTCTACTCAAACTATGCTGGTGGGATTGGGAAGAATCTAAAATCGCGGCTAATTTAGATTGGCTGTACACTAACTCAGACGACTGGTTACAAGATATTCAGTGGAAAGAGCCACGAGGAGAGGTATTGGAACTAATCGGGATGTCAGCGGCAGAACACGGAGGTGGAGCTAGCGGTTGAGAGATTTTGGTGAGAGTTGCTATTGTTTACCACCGCTCATCTTTGCCCTTATCCCTCAGTCTCTTGGCACAGATAGTGTTTTGGATTCGCCTTGTGCCAAGTTATTAGTGAGAGCAAGTTAATAATCCTGGGACAGCGGACTGAAGAAGCTGCTGGTGGAGTGTAAAGGTTGTTAGCAGCCTCAGCGTACTAACTGATACTTCACTGGAGCTATAATTTGAGGCAAATGACCTCAAGATGAGAAAATGACCACTGTAGCTATCCTGCCAATCTCCGATGCAAATGGTGAAAAATCATATTGTGCCATCGCAGGCGACAAGCAATCGATTGGCAAAACGGCAGGACAAGCTCTGGATGCATTGACAACTCAGTTGGGGGAAACCGAGTTCAGTGCGCTGTTGATTATCCAAAATTTTCGTCCCGATTCGTTCTTCGGTGCTGAACAGCAGAAACGGTTATCTGAATTAATGAGTTTATGGCGAACAGCGCGCGACCACGGTCAAGAATTTTCTCTAGAACAACAAGCAGAGTTGGATAGTCTTGTTGATGCTGAATTGAGAGCTGCCACAGCCCGAACATCGGCATTGATGCAGCAATCAAGCTAATGAATCCTTACTACACAGTGGTTGCAGACCGCGCCACGCATCGCTGCGAGTATTGTCATGCGCCTGAATTTGTATTCAATTTCCCGTTTGAAGTGGAGCATATTATTCCACTCTATAGACAAGGTGCAGATGACGAATCTAATTTAGCCCTCGCTTGTCGCTCTTGTAATCTCCGTAAAGGAACTCGTATCAGTGGCATAAATTCCAACTCCAACACTAAAATTCGTTTTTTCCACCCAAGACAAGACCGATGGAACGAGCATTTTCAGGTCGACGTGGAGTCTGGTATGGTTGTAGGCATCACTTCAATTGGAAGAGTTACTGTCAAGTGTCTGGAGATGAACAGCTTTTCTCAAGTAGCTGCACGACAACTCTGGATTCGTTTGAGGCTGTTCCCATAGATCCACCAGCAGCCCAATGAGGCGTTCTTTGCGGAAGGAGATGTATTGGAACTAATTGGGATGTCAGCGGCAGAACACGGCAGTGAAGCTAGCGGTTGAGAGATTTTGGTGAGAGTTAAAATTGTTTACTGCCACTCATCTTGGAGCACGGTACGTCAATCGGGAGCTTTCTGCCTTCGGAATTTTTTGTTGTTTACGTTCGCCTAAGCCAACAATAATGACGCCGAGTGAGATCACAGATATACCTGCCCACCTCGTGAGAGAGATATGTTCGTGCAGGAGCCACTGTGCCAAGAAGGCGGTCAATACGTAAGTAAATGCAGTCATAGGGAGCATGTAACTCAGGTCGAGCCAGGAAAGCCCTGCCAGTTCCAGCAGCGAATACCCAATCAAAAGTGTAATCCCAAGTAAAATCCAAACATTGGTGAATACTTGAAACCCATCTGCAAGAAAAGTTCCAGGGTTGAAAAAATCTACTTTGCCAACGTGTTTCATGCCATGACTGAGATTGACATCACCTAGAGACTTAAGAATGATGTCAATTGTTAGTACCAACACAGTCTTCAGCGTCCGAATCTTTCTTCCCTTACTCTTCACTTTGCTTACCAGGTGCCTCAATAAATATTGTATTTGTTCAGCTCAAAGCCGTTAGAGGCAACCAGAGTGCCTACTCTGTAGCTCAGGCAAGACTGCCGCCCCTCCTAAATTGAGTTGGGTAGAGCGGTCGTCATCGGCTCTTCTCCTACATTATCGAAGCTTTCGGCTCGCGGAATTGCTCATGTTTTCAGTTTATCTT
>Ga0213881_10001333_pt1 | contig 12034 bp, 11 predicted proteins | sample BarmaccoBMER_R08_FD_160104 | JGI IMG/M metagenome (GOLD analysis project Ga0213881, IMG submission 160104) | Barbacenia macrantha exposed rock microbial communities from rupestrian grasslands, the National Park of Serra do Cipo, Brazil - ER_R08 ... | reverse complement strand
CACGGGGTTAGCATGGCGTACCAGTCTGAGAGCAGCCTATGTCGGGGCTGAGACTTGCCCGGTGGGAGAGCTGAGCCGGGTTGAGCGGGTGATACAGCCGGTACAGATGCGCATAGCCACCATCGCGTCAGGTTCGGGTTCTAGGCGAGGATGCCGGATCTGGAGATCACACACCCGCAATCAGCGTCGCGGGGGGCGGAGTGAGCCGATCACCAGCAGCAGCCCGACGATCAGCGCCAGAGCCGCGAGGACCCACCGGCCGTCCACAGCGGGTAGCCAGGCGATGCTGCCGAGCAGCGCAGCACCCGCGATTCCCAGCGCGCTCAGCCCGGCGAGCAAGGTGAGCAGGTCCGGCCCGCGCCGCCGGGTCAGCGCACTGGTCTCGTCGGTGTCGCGCGGTCCTGGTTCAGTCCCTGGATAAGGCCCTGACGAAGCGATTGTCGGGTCCGTCTCGTTCATGATCCGCGCTCCACGTGTACTTGGCCGATACCGGAGCGCACGTCCAAGACTACCTTGCCACCGCCGGGACCGTCGGGTCCATTGTCGGTCACGTCCACCCGGGACGGACGGCCAGAACCGGTCCGACCGAGGCAGTCGACCTCCCCGATCTGCGTCTGGCAGCTCACCTGGGCGTCGACGTTCGGTGGCAGGATGACATGGGTCTCCCCGATGCCCACCGCGACACTGGTGGTCACGCTCTGGCCGGCAGCCAACCGCAGCCCGGTGAGGTCCAGCCGGCCGTTGCCCAGGGTGACCGCGTAGCGCGGCTGCACCTGGGCGGCCGTGATCGGGTCCCAATAGCTACCGCCGACCTTGACGCCAGACGCTGGTGTGGCCTGCAGGACCCAGGTGAGCAGGGCTAGTGGGACGGCGATGAGGATCAGCCCCCGACCGGCCTGCAGGAGTGAGCCCACCACCAGGCCGAGCCCGACCACACCCAGCAGGAGTGCGGCGATCTGGGCGGCCGCCAGCCCAGGCGCGAACGCCAACGCGATGCCGCCGGTCAGCAGCGCGAGTCCGAGGGTGATCGGGGTGACCTTGGATCGGGCGCCGCGCGGTGGCGCGGCGTACGCTGGCGGTGCTGAGGGTTCCGGGAGGTCCCAGGCGAACGGTGCCACACCCAGCGGGTCCCACGCTGGCGGAGCGGACCGGTCGGCACCGTCGGGCGGTGGGGTGTGGGCTAGTGTTGGGGTGTGGGCTAGTGCGGCCGTACCTGGGGCTGTCCCTGGGGTTGCTGCTGTAGCTGGGGCCCCAGGCGCTGTGGGTTCGCCGGTGGCCTGCATCCTCGGGGGTGTCGCCTCCGGCCCTATCCCCGCCTCCGGCCCTATCCCCTCAGACCGTGCCTCCGCGGGCGGGGACGACCCCGGAATCTCGCCCAGCGCGGCCCGCGAGCGGTGCAGCAGCACCAGTGCTCCCACGGTCGCAGCGAGCGCGAGCACGCCCGACGGGCGCCCACCGAACACCGCCCCGGCCGCCGAAATCAGGAGCAGAACGAGCACGATCGTGAGTACTGCGGACATCGAGCTGCGCCCTCGTCCGACCCTGCTTCCCGCGGCGGAGGCCGGGTCCGTCTCGGCTGGCAGCAGTAGCCAGCCCAGCAGATACAGCAGTATCCCCACCCCGTTGAACAGGGTAATTACCACGAACGCCACCCGAACCAGCACCGGGTCGATGGCATACCGCCGGCCGATCGCCGCCGCGACTCCGGCGATCTTGCTGTCGTCGGCTCGCCGGCGTGGCCTGGTGGCCCAGAAGTCCTGTACCGTGTGCTCCACGCTGGTCTTGCTCACGCCGCCCAGCCTGAACCTTTCCGGACGGCGAGCACCATCGGGGGTTACCCTGAGCCGGGTTGGGGGACACCGGGGTCGACCCTGATACCCCTGGTACCTCTGCGCGTGTGACCATGACAATCGTGAGCACACCGGCAGATCAAGCGACCGGAATCCGGCCGCCTATCCCGCCGGTAACCGGGCCACCACGGTTGCGCCGGCATCGGCCGGACCGGGTCATCGCTGGGGTGTCCAGCGGGATTGCCGAGCATCTCGGTGTGCCGGTGTTGTGGGTGCGGGTGATCTTCGTCGCGCTCGCCGGTCTCGGCGGGGCCGGGCTGATCGGTTACGCGTTGCTGTGGGGGTTCGTTCCGGCGACCGAGGCCAGTGCCCGCCGACCGAGTACCGCACGGGATAGGCAGCAGGCGGTCGGTCTGGTCGTGCTCGGCGCCGGACTGGCGCTGGCCGGGGCCGCGCTGGGCACCGCGTGGGGTGGCTGGTTGACCGGACCGCTGGGGGTCGCCCTGGTCGGTGCGGGTGTGGTGTGGCGGGAGGCTGACGCCAGCCAACGGACCCGCTGGCGCAGTGGCGCGGGCGTGGTGTCGGGCATGTTTTTCGGGGCCGGCAAGATGGCACTGCTCCGGGTGCTGGCTGGGATCGCCCTGGTGACCAGCGGGATCGCGGTGTTCCTGCTCAACCAAGGCAACCTGGGTCAGTGGCGATTCGCGCTGCTGGCCGCCGCCGCGACCCTGGTCGGGGTGGCCGTACTCACGGTGCCCTGGTGGTTGCGGCTGATGCGCGCATTGGGCGAGGAACGCCGGGCCCGGATCCGCACTGAGGAACGGGCCGAGATCGCCGCACACCTGCACGACTCCGTGCTGCAAACGCTGGCGCTGATCCAGCAGCAGTCCGATTCAGCTCGGGAGGTTCGCCGGCTGGCCCGCGGCCAGGAGCGGGAGCTTCGCTCCTGGCTCTACGGACCGCAAGGCTACGGGCGGGCAGCACAGGCCCGTACCAACGGCGGCACCGCGGCGTCGGCATTCGCCGCGACACTGCACGCCGCTGCCGGCGAGGTGGAGGACACCTATGCGGTGAGCATGCAGGTCGTCGTGGTGGGCGACTGTGCCCTGGAGGAACCGCTGCCCGCGCTGGTGCAGGCCAGCCGGGAGGCGATGGTCAATGCGGCCAAGCACGCTGGGATCGCCGAGGTCAGCGTGTATGCCGAAATCGAGCCCGGGCAGGTGCATGTTTTCGTCCGGGACCGGGGCGCCGGATTCGACCCGGCGACCGTCGCTGCTGACCGGCACGGGTTGGCGGACTCGATCCGCGGCAGGATGGAACGCCACGGGGGTACGGTGACCCTGCGCACCGCGCCCGGTGAGGGCACCGAGGTTCAGCTGGCTGTCGCTCGCCGGAAGGGCGGAGAAGAGACATGAGAGTGGATACCAGCGGGGACATGAGGGGGAACCGAGGCATCCGGGTCTTCCTGGTGGACGACCACGCACTGTTCCGCACCGGCGTGAAGGCTGAGCTGACCCGAGCTGGTACCGCCGACCCGAGCGCGCCGCCGGTCGTGGTGGTCGGCGAGGGCGGGTCAGTGGACGAGGCGGTCACCGGGATCGGGCACCTGTGCCCCGATGTCGTGCTTCTCGACGTCCATATGCCCGACGGGGGTGGTGCGGAGGTGCTGCGCCGGGTCCGTCCCGAGCGGCCCGACGTGGTGTTTCTCGCGCTGTCGGTCTCCGATGCGGCCGAGGACGTGATCGCGGTGATCCGGGCCGGAGCCCGCGGGTACGTGACCAAGACGATTTCTGGACGGGAACTGGCGGACGCGGTGTGCCGGGTGCACGCGGGTGACCCGGTGTTCTCCCCGCGGCTGGCCGGTTTCGTGCTGGATGCGTTCGCTCAGCGGCCCGGGGAGGCGCCGGTGGGCGACCCGGAGCTGGATCTGCTCACCCCACGAGAGCGCGACGTGCTGCGCCTTCTGGCCCGCGGCTATGCCTACAAGGAGATCGCCGCTGAGCTGTTCATCTCGATCAAGACGGTGGAGACCCACGTGTCGTCGGTGCTGCGCAAAACTCAGCTGTCCAACCGATACGAGCTATCTCGCTGGGCTTCCGACCGTCGTCTGGTGTAGCCCAGGCTGGCCGGAAGTGGCAGGAATCGTGGGACTGCGGTGCGTGCTAGCTAGATTCGGGGAGACACGCCTGTGTTCGTGGTCTGTCTAGTCGCGGGTTGCGCCATCCGGCCAGATGACTCGCACTGGCCGCCCGTGGTCGCGGGCGTGCGCGACCACCTCTGCAGTGCCGCCGGGGCCGCGGGCGGGTTGTTGATCCCAGACGGCGAACAGTTCGTTGATCATCGAGATCATCAGCTCGCTGGCGGCCATATGCGATTCGGATGTCGACTCGGTGAACTCGAGCCGGTGCACCCTGATGGCCTGGCCGAAAAGATCATCGTACTCAGCGTGTGAGTCGGCGGGAAGCCCGTCGCGGTAGTGGGTGGCTGGCACGATGACCTCAATCAGACCCCCCCGGTCGATCACGGCGCGGGCGAAGAGTTGATCGGCGCCGTCAGCCAGTGCGGTCACCCCCGTGACGCGGGTGCTGTAGCCGGCTAGGGCGTCCCGGAGAGCCTGCTGGACAAGACGGGCGGTAGATGGCGATAAGCCTCGATGGCCAGTGATCCCGATGAGGGTCATCCGATAGTCCTGTCGGAGGTGTGCGCGGTGCGTAAACGGTCGTCGAAATCGCGGAGGAGCTCGTGTGGTGCTTGAGCGGGAACCTTCCGACGGAAGTGCCGCGCTCGGCTTAATACCCGCTCTGATTGCGTATGTGCCGCGAGGTCAACGGCGGCGGTGGCGACTCGCAGGGCCTCGTCGACCTCCTGAGTCTGGAGATGCGCCGAAGCGAGATCCAGCAGCACTAGCGCGCGTTGCTTGCGGTGTCCAGAAGCCACCAGCGAGAGGTCGTCGACGGCCGCATACGCGATATCAGGACGGCGCAGGCGCACCGCGCAGGTGAGCCGGTGACTGGCGATCTTCCCAGCGTCGAATGGGAAAACCCAGGGCCACGGCGGCTGTTCCGCCGTGTCTAGCCGCGCGAGGGCCGCCTCGGCGCGATCGAGCGCTCGCCACGTCTGGGTCTCGTCGTCCGCAGTCGCATAGGCCACGGCCTGCATGGCGGCTAGCCAGGCATTGGCGGTGGCGGGGCGCTGCTCGGTGGAGACTGTGGCCGCGTGCCGGGTCAGCGCGAGACCCTCTCTAGCCTCGCCTTCGTGCACGACAAAAGACGCCAGGCTACCCAGCATGTACCCAATAAGCAGGGAGTCACCGGCACGTTGGGCGTGCTCAACAGCCATTCGGTAGTGACGCCGCGCTGAGCCGAAGTCGTGCGTGTCCCAGTGCAGCCACCCCGCCAGCCCCGCCACCTCGCTGACAGCGGCGGCCATGGCCGTGGCGCTCACCGGGTCCCCGATCCCGGCCTGCATGCGAGTGGCCATCCGCAGATGGGCCAGCACCGGTTCAGTGAGTTCGGGTGAGGGGGTCGTTCCCTCGAGCCTGCGATGAGCGGCGGTGATGGCGTGCACGGCAGCCGCCGCCTCCTCATCGGCAAGCATGGTTCCCGGTAGTATGGGATCGGCGAGCACTGCGGCAGTTGCGCCGAGGAGAAGCTTTCGTCGGTTCACGGGGGGCTCACCATGCCTATTCAAGCTTGGCTGCTCGGCGAGACCGAGCATGACGGGGGCGATGCCTAGTTCGCTTCCCAGTTGACGCAGGGTCTCTACGTCGCTGGTTCCTAACCCGCCCTCGCTCGATCCGTGAGATCGTCGACTGGCTGCGACCGGTGGCTGCACCCAGTTGGCGTTGGTTCAGTCCGTGAGCACGCCGGACAAGGCGGATGACCTCCCCGACTCGCCCGGCCGCAGCAGCCTCTCGCACTGCGTGCGATGCGCACGCTGGATGCATCACTATTACCCCCAACTGTAGAGCTTCATCCGCCGAATGAGCCGTCAAAGCATGCAGGATGCGGGTAAGCCGATGCGGCATCCGGTTAATACTAGGTGCCAGGATCCGGACGCGGCACTCTCTCCTACATGAAGATCACTCGCAGTGTTGAACTCGACCGGGTTTGCGGAGAAGCCCCTCTCTATCAAACCACCTGTGACCTGTTCCAGGCAGCGCTGTCGGCGGCCGGGCAGACGGTGGCGAGGTGAGCTTGATGGTCCGCACTAGTCCCTCAGCGCACCAGGTGGTCTACGACGTGCTGTACACCGCGCTGCGTCGGGTGCTGCGCGAGGGTGTGCAGACCGGGTCTGGTGCTGAAGGGGGAATCGATTCGCTGCCGTGCCGGGTCAGTGGCGCGTTGTATGCCCTGCTGATGGACCACCCGATCGACCGGCACGGCCGCTGCCGGTGCTACCGCCGTCCGAGTTCGATGCTCGGGCGGCGCCGTCAGGATTGCGAGGTGTGTTTCGAGGTGAGTTACTGGCTGCGCCAGCCCGAGAAGGTGTTGCGCGCCCGAATAGCTCAGCAGTGGGGCCTCACCCACCAGTCCCGAAACCCGGTGTGACCACCGCACCCCGCCTCAGCGCACGTTGGGTTTCGCGGTGGCGAGTGCCGAGCCACCGATCCGGGCGGCGGACTCGATCAGTACCCGGCCGTCGGGCGCGTTGCCCATGGTGAGCCGGTAACGTTCGAGCGTGCGTTTCCGGTTCGTCGGCTCGAACACCAGGTTCACTAGCACGGTGCTGCCCTGCACGGCAACTGGTCCGCGGATGCTTATCCGGTTGATCTCGCTCCAGAAGTCGTTGTATTGCTGAAAGCCCTGAGCGCGTTCGGCGGCACCCAGGTACTGCCATGCCACCGTGGTGTCATCGGGAAGCAGACCGTAGTAGGTGCGGACAGTCTGTTCCAGCTGCGCGGGCTGGGGTGGGACGGGTTGCGGTTGCGCGGGAAGGACCTGCACCGGCGCGGGTAGGGCATGAGCGCCGGGCGCCGGTGGGGTTGTGGAGGTGGCTACCGCCAGCTGGCCACGACCGGCGGTAGGCACGGCCATAGTCGAGGCAATGGCCAGCACCACGGTGAGCACGAGAAGGCAGCTGGCAGCCCCGAACAACACCGCCGGCCGCCGCCACCACGGGATGCGATCGGCTGCCGGGCTCCTCCGCGCCGTAACGGCCGGCGCAGCGCTGGCGGACAGATCCACCGCGGTCGGTGTTGCCAAGGCGGGCACAGTGGTCCGCGTGTGCAGGGGCCGGGCCATGGGGGGCTGGACCAGGGGGGGCTTGGCCACTCGGGGTGTGGCCATTGGCGGGGCGACTGGTGGGAGTGCTCTGTGAGCCGCCACCGCACCGAGCGCCGTTATCGCTTCCGGCATCGAGGGACGCGCCGCTGGATCGTCCGCCAGCAACTGCATCAGGACCGCGGACAATGGCCCGGCCCGTTGCGGGGGCCGCACCCGCCCTTCGGTGACGGTCCGCAGCAGCGCCAGGGTGTTGTCGTCCAGTCCGAATGGCGGTTCGCCTTCCACCGCGGCATAGAGCGTCGAGCCCAGGGAGAACACGTCGCTCGCGGGACCGGGCCGCTCACCGCGGGCCACTTCCGGAGCGAAGTAGGCGGGCGTGCCCGCCAGCACGCCGGTGCGGGTCACGGTGGTGTCCCAGCTTGCCCGGGATATCCCAAAGTCAGTGATCTTGACGATTCCGTCCTGGCCGAGCAGAACGTTGCCCGGCTTGACATCCCGGTGCACGATACCGGCTTCGTGGGCCGCGGCGAGCGCGGCGGCGACCTGCTGGCCGATCCTGGCCGCCTCCTGCGGCGCCAGCGTCCCCCGCTCGGCGAGAACCGCGGCTAGGCTGCGCGACGGCAGGTACTCCATGACCAGCCATGGCACCACCTGACCACTGGCGCCGGTGGCACCATCAAGAGCCACGTCGTAGACGTGGATAGCGTGCGGATGCTGTAGTCGAGCCGCGATGCGGCCCTCGCGCATGGCCCGGTCCCTGGCGGTTTGTGCGTCCGCCTCGGCCAGGCCGGGCTGCATCAGCAGCTCCTTGATCGCTACCGTGCGGTTCAGCCGCGCGTCGTGCGCACACCAGACCACACCCATCGCGCCGGTGCCGATTCGCCGGTCCAGACGGTAGCGGTCGGCAACGAACCTGGTATCGGGGTTCACCTACTGCGCTCCTCGCTCACCACCTCAGGCTAGAGCCCTTCGCCACCCGACAAGCCCGTCCCGACAACCGCATCGGTGTCCGGTAGCTCCAGCGGGACGGGCGGTGCCCGCCGAGGGGTCAGCCGCCGCTGCGGTAGCGCGTCCGGGTGCGCTGCAGGGCCTCGTAGCCCACCACGCCACTACCGGCTCCGGCGAGGATGGCCAGCACGTCGGCAGCTGGGCCGTGGCTGGCGAGCAACAGCGCGAGCAGCGCTACGCCGAGGGTGACTGCGGCCAGGGGAACTCGGCTGCGCACGTACTGGCTGACCGGTTCGCCCCCGGTTCGCCGGTTGGCCGCCGATCCCAGCATCGCCAGGTATCCGCCGTGGGCCGCCGCGGCCAGCAATCCGGCGAGCGCGGCGAGGACAGCAATCAGATTGAGCACCATGCAGCCAGTGTGCCCCGGCAGGCGGGGGCGGCGCCGCTGGCGATCAGTGACCGAGCTGACCGCGTCCCAGCCGTAGTAGCAGCATCGCCAACTCGTGGCCCTCTTTGCCCAGCTCACGATAGCGGTTGAGGACGGCCATCTCGCGGCCGTGCACGACCCGCGGACCGCCTGCGGCTCGTCGAGCGTTGCCGATCGCCTGGGACACCGCGGTGCGTCGCTGCACCAGCCGCAGGATCTCGGCGTCGAGATAGTCGATCTCGGTGCGCAGCGCGGCAAGATCGGTTGCCGCGCCGTCCTGGACTCCCGCTGCTGCCTCAGTGGTCGCGTAATGGGACATGTCGGTGGTCTCCCGAATTCTGTCCCGGAGCCCGCGTTCCCCGGCAGCAACGACGCCCCAGGTCCTGGACTCCGGGGCGTCGTGGTGGTCTGGGTTGCGCGTTACGCCATCACGGGCACCGGATCCGATACCCGTAAAAAAAGTGGTGACGCCTGCGCACGGGACGAAGTTTGCCACGTTGGGCGGTCCGCCGTCCACCTGCTCTCCGGGTCCCTGCCCGCAGCGGACTCTCGGCATGACGGTGCTCCCCGGTACCGTGGTCGCTACGATGAGTGCCTCCGTTGTCAATTCTCCTGGCGCCGCCCGGTCGCAAGACCTGCTCGCCGAACTCAACCCGCAGCAACGTGCGGCGGTGGAGCATGCCGGCTCCCCGCTGCTCATCGTCGCGGGCGCCGGGTCCGGCAAGACCCGAGTGCTCGCCTACCGGATCGCCTATTTGCTCGCCCAGCGTGCGGTAGCTCCCGGGCAGGTGCTGGCGATCACCTTCACGAACAAGGCTGCGGCCGAAATGAGGCAGCGGGTCACCGCGTTGGTCGGCCGGCGCGCCGCAGTGATGTGGGTCTCGACGTTCCACTCGATGTGCGTGCGGATCCTGCGCCGGGAGGCCGCAATGCTGGCCGGGCTGACGTCGAACTTCTCCATCTACGACTCCGACGACACCCGTCGCCTGATCGGGATGGTGGCCCGTGACCTGGATCTGGACCCGAAGCGCTACCCCGCCCGCACCCTGGCGGGGAAGATCTCCAACCTGAAGAACGACCTGGTCGGTCCCGAAACGGCGGCCAGCGCAGCCGGAAGCGACCTCGAACGCCGGGTGGTGGAGGTCTATGCCGGTTACCAGCGGCGGCTGGTCACGTCGAACGCGCTGGATTTCGACGACCTGATCATGCGTACCGTTGAGCTGCTGCAGACCCTCCCGGACGTTGCCGAGCATTACCGACGCCGGTTCCGCCACATCCTGGTCGACGAGTACCAGGACACTAATCACGCGCAGTACGCGCTGGTCCGGGAACTGGTGGGGCCAGCGGCGGTGGACGGGGAGGATCCCGCCGAGCTGTGCGTAGTGGGCGATGCCGACCAGTCCATCTACGCCTTCCGGGGCGCCACGATCCGCAATATCGAGGAGTTCGAGCGGGACTTCCCGAACGCCCGAACGATCTTATTGGAGCAGAACTACCGGTCCACCCAGACGATCCTGTCCGCAGCGAACGCGGTGATCGCGCGGAACCCCGGCCGCCGGGACAAGCGGCTGTGGTCGGCCGCCGGGGATGGCGAGCCGATCGTCGGCTACGTCGCAGACAACGAACACGACGAGGCGGCGTTCGTCGCGTCGGAGATCGATCAGCTGGTCGACAGCGGCAGTGCCCGGTTTGGTGACGTGGCGGTGTTCTACCGGACCAACAACTCCTCCCGGGTATTCGAGGAGGTGTTCATCCGGCTCGGGCTGCCCTACAAGGTGGTGGGCGGGGTGCGCTTCTACGAGCGCCGCGAGGTCCGGGACGCGCTGGCCTACCTGCGGGTGTTGGACAACGCCGAGGACACCGTGTCGTTGCGCCGGATCCTCAACACACCACGCCGGGGGATCGGGGACCGTGCGGAGGCCGTGCTGGCCGCGTACGCCGAGCGGGAGCGGATCTCTTTCGCCGTGGCGCTGCGGGCCGCTGCGGCCGGCCAGGAGATCCCACTGCTCAACCCGAGATCTCGCAATGCGATCACGGCGTTTGTGGTGCTGATGGACGAGCTGCGGGACAAGGTGACGGCGGGCGAGGGAGTTGCGGAGGTGCTTGAGGCGGTGCTTGAGCGCACCGGCTACCGGGCCGAGCTGGACGCCTCCGAAGATCCGCAGGACGGCTCCCGGCTGGACAATCTCACTGAGCTGGTGACGGTGGCGCGGGAGTTCGCTACTGAGGCTGGGCCGGTGGTTCCGGTGGAGGACGGTGGTGTCGAGCCCGGGTCGCTCGCGGCGTTTTTGGAGCGGGTCGCGCTGGTCTCTGATGCTGACCAGGTCCCGGACGACGACGGCGAAGCATCGGGTGGTGTGGTGACCTTGATGACCCTGCACACCGCCAAGGGCTTGGAGTTCCCGGTGGTGTTTCTCACCGGCTGGGAGGACGGTCTGTTCCCGCACCTGCGCGCGCTGGGGGAGGAGACCGAGCTCGCTGAGGAGCGCAGGCTGGCCTACGTCGGGCTAACCAGGGCCCGGCATCGGCTTTACCTGTCGCGGGCGGTCACCCGGTCTGCGTGGGGACAGCCAATGACCAATCCGGCGTCGCGTTTCCTGGCTGACGTGCCCGAGTCGTTGGTGCACTGGCGGCGCGAGGAACCTGGCCGGGCCGGCCCGGTCGGGTACACGGTATTCGGCGGTCGCGGATTCGGCGGTCGCGGATTCAACAGTGCCGACGTGACCGGTGATGACTCAGCGCAGGCCGGCGTGGCTGCCCACGGCTTGCGCTCAACTCCGTTCCGGGGCTGGCAGAACACTCCGGCGCTATCGCTGGAGGTGGGGGATCGGGTCACCCATGACAAGTACGGCCTGGGAACCGTGGTGGCCACTGACGGCAGTGGCCCGCGAGCCACCGCGACCATCGATTTCGGCTCGGCTGGGACAATCCGGCTGATGCTCATTGGCGGAGTCCCCCTGGTGAAGCTGTAGCATCGCGGGCCCGAGGGGCCGGTGACGGTCATCGTTCGAGCTGTGGCTCGCTGCGCGATCCGCCGGTGCCGCCGCCGGAGCATTGCCAGTGGCGGCCAGCCGACTGGAATCCGGTGAACAGATCATCTTCGGGTATGGGTGTTCCGGTGGTGTCACGGGCTCGGATGTAGGTCTCCGGGCTGAATACGTATGAGAACTGGGCGGCGGAAATTTTGCCGGCCAGTGAGGAGCCGATCTGGCTGGCGTGCGAGTGCAGCGCGGTTCGTTTCCGGTCGATGACCTGACTGACGTCGACGGTTGTTGTGATCCGCTGTTCGACGGATTCCAACATTCGTAGTATTTCCCCGGACGGAGCAGGCCGCTGAATTCCGATGTCGGCTAACGCCCGGTTCAGCCGCCGCCAATAGCTGCTGCCATGGGCCTTATAATACAGTTTCGCCACAATCTGCCCCGTGTCCACGGCATATGTTGCGATGCGGGCCGCATGAATGTGATCAGGGTGCTGGTAGGTGCTGTGCGGATCGTAGGTGACGACCACCTGCGGCCGGTAACGTTCGATGAGTTGCGCGATCCGGCTGGCGGCGGACTCAACGGGCACACTGCAGAACGTGTCTTCGCGGTGCTGACAGTCCCGCCCCGCCATGCCGGAGTCGTGGTAACCGAGCAGTTCTA
>Ga0213881_10001332_pt1 | contig 12035 bp, 17 predicted proteins | sample BarmaccoBMER_R08_FD_160104 | JGI IMG/M metagenome (GOLD analysis project Ga0213881, IMG submission 160104) | Barbacenia macrantha exposed rock microbial communities from rupestrian grasslands, the National Park of Serra do Cipo, Brazil - ER_R08 ... | reverse complement strand
GCGAGCGCTCCTCGAAGACCTCGGGGTGGGCTCGGAGGGCGAGCTGGCCTTCACGGAGTCCGGCGGGTGCCTGGAGGGCGCCGACCCAGCCGCAGTGTCCGCCCGCGCTCGGGAGCGCGGCGCCGGACAGATCGGCACGCTCGGCTCCGGCAACCACTTCCTCGAGCTGCAGCGGATCTCCGACGTCTACGACGGAGCCGCGGCGGCCGCCTTCGGTCTGCGGCGTGGTCAGATCACCCTCCTGATCCACTCGGGTTCGCGCGGGCTCGGACATCAGGTGTGCACCGACTTCGTCAAGCGCATGGACGCCCGGCTCGGGCATTACGGCATCGAGCTGCCCGACCGCCAGCTGTCGTGCGCGCCGATCGGCTCACCGGAGGGACGGGCGTACCTGCGGGCGATGGCCGGCGCCGCGAACTTCGCCTGGGCCAACCGTGCGGCACTGGCGCATCGCGTACGCGAGGCGGTGCGATCCGTCCTCGGGCGCGAGGCCGCCGGCGGCACGCGGCAGGTCTACGACGTCGCGCACAACGTGGCCAAGCTCGAGGAGCACGCCGGGCAAAGGGTGTGCGTGCACCGCAAGGGGGCCACGCGCGCCTTCCCGCCCGGGCACCCCGAGATTCCGGTGGAGTACGCCGAGGTGGGCCAGCCCGTGTTCATCCCGGGCAGCATGGGCACCGCGTCCTACGTGCTCGCGGGACGGGCGCGCTCGATGGAGCGCTCGTTCGGAACCACCTGTCACGGCGCCGGCCGGCGGATGTCGCGCACCGCGGTCCGCAAGGCGGTCGACGGGGGTGAGCTGCGCCGTCAGCTCGAGGCGGAGGGGATCGCCGTACGCGCGCTGTCGGCGCGGGGACTGGCCGAGGAGGCGCCCGAGGCCTACAAGGATGTCGACCGGGTGGTCGAGATCGTCGAGCGCGCCGGGCTGGCGGCGCGCGTGGTCCGCTTGCGTCCGATCGGCGTGGTCAAGGGGTAACCGGGCGCCAGGGCGGGTAAGGAACTCATCGTGACAACACTTTTGTTCGCCGAGGTCCCTCAGCCCAGCGTGCCCGCCACGCCCGTGGTGCCCAGCGCGCCGGTGACGCCGGCGGTTCCCGATCCGGGCACGCCCGCCGCCCCCGAGGAGCCCACGACCGTCCCGCCGCCCGACGAACCCGCCGAACCGATCGCCCCCGACCCCGGGCCCGATCAGGCGCCCGAGCCCGAGCGCCCGCCACAGCCGACGCCCGAGCCCGAACGCACTCCGCCGGAGCCGGACCCAGGCGAGCACTGAACACCGGCGGCGCCGGCCACCACCCCTTAGGCTTACCCGGTGGACACGTTCCTGGTGGTGGCGAGCAAGCGCGAGGTCCGCGACTACGCTGGTCGACCCATCCCAGCCGACGCCGAGCAGCGGATCCTCGAGGCCGGCCGGATCTCCGGCAGCTCGCAGAACCGTCAGCCGTGGCGGTTCCTCGTCGTAGAGAGTCCTTCGCTGCGCGCCCGGCTGGCCGACGCGGTTTACGTCCCGGCCAACGTGCGCGGCGCGGCGCTGGTGGTGGTGATCGCGGTGGGCGGCCGCGGACCTACCGCGTTCGACGCCGGCCGCGCCGCCCAGAACATGATGTTGACGGCGTGGAACGATCAGATCGGCTCCTGCCCCAACGGGATGCCCGATCCCGACGCGGTGGCGAGGCTGCTCGACTTCGAGGAGGGTGAGCGGCCCGTCGTCGTGCTGACGTTCGGCTATCGGGCACGCTCAAGCGACCCGCAGCGCCGCGCGGCGATCGACTGGATCGAGCGGGCCAACCGCAAGTCGTTCGATGAAGTCGTGCAGCGGCTCTAGGACGCGACGGTGCGGTTCGTCCTGACCCGCGACGCCCACGAGTTCGCCGCTCGTACGGAGCGGCTGCTCTCCGGCCGGCTCGAGTGCAACGTGCTCGCCACCGTCCTGATGAGCGTTATTGACGGGGCCCATCGCGAGCCGCCCCCGATGTTCGTCTATGGCCAAGGCGAGCAGGCAGGCGAGGACGCGATGTTCGCCGCGATGCGCACCCCACCATTCCCGCTGCTCACCAGCCCGCTCGATGACGCCAGCGCCGATGACCTGATGGACGTGTGGCTGCAGGCCGACGCCGACCTGTCGAGCGTGAGCGGCATGCCTGACACCGCACGGGCCATTGCCGCTGCGTGGGTGGATCGCACCGGCGGCAGCACCCGTTGCACGCTGAGCGAGGCGATGCACGTCCTCGAAGCGGTCCGCGATCCGCCGCGGCTCGCGCCCGGCACGCTCCGCCTCCCGCGCGCCGATGAGCGCGACCTGCTGGTTGCCTGGATGGAGGCGTTCGTGGGCGAGGCTGGTCTCATCGGTGCCGCCCAGGCCGGCTCTATGGTGGATGCTCGCCTTCGCCGCGGCGGCCTGATGGTCTGGGATGACGGCCGGCCGGTGTCGATGATCGGGCTGGCGCCCAGGGTGGCCGGCGTCGTGCGCGTCGGCCCTGTCTACACCCCGCCACCGCAGCGCCGCCATGGGTACGCCGGAACCGCTGTCGCCGCCGGCAGCCGGCGGGCCCTGGCCCAGGGCGCCGAGCGCTGCATGCTGTTCACCGACCTGGCCAATCCGACGTCGAACAAGATCTATGCCGAAGTCGGTTATCGCCGCATCGGCAGCTGGGAGGAGATCGCGCTGGACCGTCCCGGTCCAGAAGGCTGATCAGTCGGTCCGTCCAGCGTCCTCGATCACGCGCAATGCCTCCTCGACCTGCTCGGTGACCTCGCCCGGGTGCTCTGCCCCCGCCAAGCGGAGGGCATCGTGCACCGGCGAGCGCGGCGGGATGACGAGGATCAGCGCCTGGCCGCGGGCCTGCAGACTCGAGCGGATCCCGTAGATCACGTAGATGCCCGCGCTGTCCAGGTAGTCAACGGCCGACAGATCGAGGACCACGCCCCGAGCCTCGTTGGGCGTCGCGCCGATTACCGTGGCGCCCATCTCCTCGGCGTTCGACATGTCGACCTCGCCGGTAACGTGCGCCACCAGCGCGTTCGGAGCGAGAGTGATCTGGACGTCGGCCAAGCTCATCTGTGTCGGAGCCTTCGTCGCATGACAATCTCGGTTCCGCTCTCCATCCGGTCGATCTGCACATCGTCCATCGCGGCGATGATGATCGAGAGTCCCCGGCCGCGGTTCAGGCCGCGGGGCGCCCGCCACCGGCCCCTGTCGCGGACAGCCACGGTGACCTCTCCGTCGTGCCCCCACGCGTCCAGCTCGAAGCTCGCAGGCGACGGGGGATACGCGTGCTCGATGGCGTTCGCGCACGCCTCGCTCACCGCGATCGTCACCTCAGCCACGGCTTCCTCGTCGGCCCCGCGTTCGATCAGCCATCGGCGCAGGAGTCGCCGCACCCGGGCCAGCGTCTTGGGCTCGGCCGGCAGGCGTAGATGGAGTTCGCTGGGGACCGGACGGTTCTGGAGAGCTATGACCGCCACGTCGTCCTGTAGGCCTGCGACGGGCAACATGTCCGCCACCGCCGCCAGGCATGCTTCCTCGGGCGATGCGCTGTCGTCCAGCGACCTGCACAGTGTCTCGATTCCGTCGGTGAGCGGTACGCCACGCCGCTCCACCAGCCCGTCGGTGTACAGGAACAGCATCTCGCCGCTTTCCAGCGTGAATTCGTGCTCGGGACAGCGGCCGTAGGGAAATGCGCCAAGCGGTGGCGCTGGCGGCACGTCACGCACGCGGGCACCGGTCGGCGACACGATGATCGGAGGGAGGTGACCGGCCGTCGCATAGGCCACCTTGGACGTGTACATGTCGAACACCGCGTAGGCCGCGGTTGCCATCGCCGGCTCGTTCAGCGATTGGACGAACCGATCTACGAGTTCGAGCGTGCGGCCCGGTCCGTGACCCTCGATCGAATAGGCGTGCAGCGCCGTCCGCAGCCTTCCCATCAGCGCCGCCGCGGCGATCCCGTGCCCCACGACGTCCCCGATGACCACGCCGACCCTGCCGCGCGGTAGCTCGATCACGTCGTACCAGTCGCCGCCCACCTCCTCGCGGGCGGGTAGATAGCGCGCGGCGACGGGAACGCTCGTGAAATCGGCCAGGCCCTTCGGGAGCAGGCTCCGTTGCAAGGCGATCGAGACGCTGTGCTCGTGGCGGAGCCGTGCGGACAGGCTCGCGCGCTCGATGGCCGGCGCGGCCCGCGCGGCGGCGAGCTGCAATACGCCGAGATCGTCCGGCCCGAATGTGCGCGGGGTGAGCGACCCGACGTGCAGCACCCCGATCAGGTTCCCCTCGACGATCAGCGGGACGCCGAGCAGCGAGCGGATGCCCTTTTCGCGCAGGATCGGATTGAGGATGTCGGCGTGGTCGACATCGGCGATGAAGATCGCCACGCGCTCGGACGCGATCCGGCCCGCGAAGCCGCGCCCGATCGGAATCCGCACTCCGCGCTCGACCTCCTCCTCGATGCCCTTGGCGGCGCGCGCCACCAGCTGCTGAGCATCGTCGTCGAGCAGCAGGATGGCCACCGTGTCGACGCTCAGCGCCTCCTGAATGCGGTTCAGGAGCTCGTCGAGCAGCCGCTCGAGCGGTAGCTCGGCCAGCGCGGGGTCGCTGAAGAGGTAGGAGCTCCGAACCTCCTCGGGCTGTTCAGTGAGCACCGCGGGCGGCTCGAGCGCGATCTGACCCGACCCCAGCCTCCCTCGCCGCATCGGCTCCGGATGGATTTCCGCCACTTCACAAGTGTGACTGACGCGGCGGGCATGACGCGCCATGAGGCTGGGCCTGCGCCCGGTCGCGCCTCAGCGGGTCCCGAAGCTAGAGCCGCACGGGGACGCCGGAAGGGACCACCAGGACCGAGCCGCGCACGGCGTTGAGCATGGTGCGGGCGGCGCCGCTGAGCATGATCCGCCGCGGATGCCCATTCGGCTGCGATCCGACCACGATTAGGTCGGTGTTGGACGGGCCCAGCTCGACGATGTTCGCCCCGAACTTCTCGGCCAGCGCCTCGGCGCTTTCCTGCGCCGCCGTGTCGCCCTCGCTCGGCGCCACAGCGATCGCCTTGATGCCGACGTCAGAGAGACTGCGCAAGCCCGCGGCGGCCACGGCGATTGCCGCTGGTCCTCCCTCGAGGAGGCGCTGCGCGCTCGTGCCAGGTTCGGCGTGCCCTGGTGGCGTGCGGTAGTCCGAGCCGAACACGATGACGGACGCGTTCTCCGCCTTGGCGAGCTGCTCGAGACCTCCTCCGGTCGAGCCGCTGAACACGACGTGGCGCGGGATCTCCGGATCCCGGAGCCATGCGACTCCCTGCTCGAGCCGGCGCTCGGCATCGTGCTGAGCCAGCTCCTCGCGACGCGGGTCGAACTCCCGCGCGTGCCTGATGTAGGCGAGCGCCAGCGTCGCCCCGGCCCGAGCCAGGAGGCCGCCCAGCTCCAGCGCGTCATCGTCGTTCGGCGTCCCGTCGTAGGAGACAATCAGGTCCGCGGTCACCGGAGGGGAATCCTGCGCCAGCCCGCCTCGGGACGCATTGGCCATCCGGACAGGAATCGACCGTTTGCGATATCCAGGTGCTGTTAGCTAGCCGCGAAGGCGGCGGAGCAGCCCGGGGCGGCGCCGGTAGGTCGCCGCCGACGGGTCGGCGGGCGCGGGATCCCCAGCGGCAGAGCCCGCCGCCGGCGCGTAGTCGGCTCGATCAGCCGCCGGCGCGCCCGCCCGCTCTGCGTAGGTCGCCCGATCAGCCGCCGGCGCATCGGCGACGCCACGTTCGGCCGGCGGGGCATCGGCGGCCCGACGCTCGGTCACCGGGACATCCGCCGCCCGACGCTCGGCCACGGGCGCTTCCGCGCTCGCAGCGGTCGTCCTCGCCACCGGCGCCTCCTGCGCCACCGGCGCTGCTTCCGCGGCCGCCACCGCCTCGCTGGCGATCCGCGGGCGCGAGAAGTACCGGCCCATGGCAAAAGCCGCGAGGCCGATGATCGCGGCGCCAAGGCCATAGAAGTAGCCCACCCACTCCAACATCTGCCGTGTGTAGCCGCCCGCCGGAGTGCCGATCGCGTAGATCGTGTGGTGCCAGAGCGAGCTGACACTCGGACCGACCACGAACCACACACCAGCGGCCAGCGCGACCCAGCCGGCCGTTAGCCCGCCGACACGGGTGGTGGCGCGCATCAGCATCAAGCCGCCGATCACGGCCACCGCGCCGGGCACGATGCAGAGCCACAGGCGCTGCGAGGTGTAGTGCCAGGTCTGAAAACCCCCGAAGGCGTAGTGGAAGTACGGGCCGACGAACGGGATGAGCGCGCCCCACAACCCCAGCAGGACTATGAGCGCGCCGCTCAGCGCGCCGGTTGTGCGCGGTAGGCGCATGGCCTCCGTGCGTCCAGGGGATGCGGTACGACGTGTGCCAGTTGCGGTAGCCATGAGCGTTTGCTACCCGCCGAACAAAACGGCGAACCGCCTGCCATCGCGCTGTCATCCGTGCAAATCTCGGGATTCTCAGGTGCGTGAGTGGGTACGCCGCCCCCATGGCGAGCGCCCTGATCGTCATCGACATGCTCAACCCCTACGAGCACGAGGACTCCGAGCCGCTGATGGAATCGGTCGAGCACGCGCTGCCATCGATGCGCGAGATGGTCGAGCACGCTCCGGAGGCCGGCCTTCTGACCGTCTACGTCAACGACAACCACGGCGACTGGACCGCCGGCCGCGGGAAGCTCACCCAACGCGCGCTCGCCGGCGCTGCTCCGTCGCTAATCGAGCCGATCGCCCCGCCCGAGGACGTGCCGTTCATCGTCAAGGCGCGGCACTCGGTCTTCTATGAGACCCAGCTCGAGTACCTCCTTCGGCACGAGGGCATCGACCGCCTCATCCTGACTGGACAGGTGACCGAGCAGTGCATCCTCTACTCGGCGCTGGATGCCTACGTCCGGCACTTCGAGGTCGTCGTTCCGCGCACGGCGGTCGCGCACATCCACGAGGACCTGGCCGACGCCGCGCTGCGCATGATGGAGGAGAACATGCGCGCCCGGATCGCCGAGTCGCCGAGCGATGCGTTCAAAGCCGGCACGAGCCGGGAGTTATGATCGCGAAATGCCCGACCGCCTGCATTTCACCGACTCCGATGAGGCCAACAAGCTCATCGCCACCGATCCGATGGCACTGTTGATCGGATTCGCGCTCGACCAACAGGTATCCGTGCAGAAGGCCTTCTCCGGGCCGTTGGCCATCCGCGAGCGGCTCGGCACGCTGGATGCGGGGGCCCTGGCCGAGGCGGATCTCGGGCCCGCGTTCCGCGAGCGGCCGGCCATTCACCGCTTCCCGGGCTCGATGGCGCGACGCGTCCACGATCTGGCCGTCCACATCCGCGACAACTACGACGGCGACGCGGCGAGAGTCTGGACGGACGCGGCCGATTCCGCGGAGCTGCGGGCCAACCTGTCGGCGCTGCCCGGGTTCGGCGAGATGAAGATCAAGGCTCTCGGCGCGGTACTGGCCAAGCGCTTCGGCCTCGCGGCGGCCCAGGACCTCGTGCCCGCGCATCCCACCCTGGGTGACGTCGACTCACCCCAGGCACTGCAGGACTACCAAACGGCCAAGCGTGCCCACAAGGCGCAGTGGATGAAGATGAAGGCGGGTGCTGCATGAGCCACACCACTCCACCCGACGACCCGTCAGATCCAAACCTCCGGGCCGGCGACGAGGTGCCGGAGGCGACCGAGGAAGCAGGCGAGGACATCTGCCCGAGCTGCACCGGCTCGGGCCAGGATGATTCCGGCGAGACATGCCCCGTCTGCGCCGGCAGCGGTCACGTGCGCGAAGGCGCCGGCGGGGGTTAGGCTCGACGAGCCGCGGCGCATGGCACGCCTCGTCGGAATCAATCACATCGCGCTTGAGGTGGGCGACGTCGACGACGCGCTCGCCTGGTACGGGCGCTTTTTCGAATTCGAACTGCGCGGCCGGGCCGGGCCGAGGATGGCGTTCATCGACATGGGCGACCAGTTCATCGCGCTGGCGGCGGGACGCTCGCAACCCGGCGACGAGTCCCGCCACTTCGGGCTCGTGGTGGACGACAAGGAAGCGGCCCGGGCGGCGCTGCTCGAGGCCGGCGTCGCGGTTCGGGCGTCAGGCTCGCTCGACTTCGACGATCCCTGGGGCAACCATGTCCAGGTGGTCGACTATCGCGACATCCAGTTCACCAAGACGGCGGCCGTGCTGAACGCGATGGGTCTCGACGGCCTCGGCAAGACGGATGCCGCTCAGCGCGAGATCCGCGAGCGCGGGCTCGGCGGCTGACTCGCCCAACGCCCGCAGCCCGACTCCGATCACTCGCGCCAGGCCACGCTCAGACCGTCGCGCCGGCCGAAACGCTCCAGATGCGAGCCGACCACTCTCTCCATCCGCTCGTGGCTCTCCTCGTCGCTCGCGCTCACCTCGAGCGTGAGCGTCGCATCGGCGGCGCGCAGCTCGCAACGGCCGAAGTCGAACTGGATGTAGCCGCTGTCTTCGCCGAATGACGCGTCGAGCTTGTGGCCGAAGTGCTTGCACAACTGCCGCATGTAGGCCACCGGCTTGTCGGTGGCCACCTCTGCCCGTGATTTGATCTCTGCCACGCTAACCAACATTATGCGGCCGGCGCCGCATCGCGGACCGGCGCCGCGGTCGAGAAGATGAGGTTCACGGCGAGCGCGGACACTCCACACACCGCGATCAGCACTCCCATCGGCAGTGCGTCATGCGAGCCGGACAGCCCGACGAGCGGCGCAACGATCGCCCCGCTCGCGAACTGGCTCATACCCAGCAGGGCGGAGGCGCTTCCCAGCGCACCTTCCTGTTCGGCAAGCGCGACCGCGGTGGCGTTCGGAAACACCATCCCGTTAAACGACGTGATCACGAACAGCGAGACCAGCAGGGGGGCGAGGCCACCATGGGCGAGCGTCACGATCAGCGTGGCGAGCGATCCTGCCGCGACGCCGACCAGCGCGACCCGCAGCAGCGTGCCCGCGCCGACCCGCGCCACCAGCCGCCCGCCCACTTGCGACATCCCGACCAGCCCCGCCGAGTTCACGGCGAAGACCAGGCTGAAGGCCTGGGCCGAGACCCCGTAGACGTCCTCGAGCACGAACGACGATCCCGCAATGTACGCGAACAGCACCGCAGCCCCGAGCGCGAACGACGTGGCCGCCGGCATGAAACTTCGGTCGCGCACGAGCCGCACGAACGAGCGCCCGGTGACGCGCAGCCCGCCGCCGCGGCGACGTTCGGGCGGGAGCGTCTCGGGCAGCCAGAGCAGCGTGCCGATGAGGAGGGGAACGCCGATGGCGGCGAGGATGACGAAGATCCCGCGCCACGAGGTTACGGCCAGCGCCTGCCCGCCGACGAGCGGGGCGAACACCGGCGCGACTCCCATCACCGCCATGAGCAGCGCGTATGCGCGGGCTGCGGCGCTGCCGCTGAACAGGTCGCGGACGACCGCCCTGGCGATCACCACGCCGGCTCCGCCGAGCGTCCCCTGGATGAAGCGAAGCGCGATCAGCGCCGAGATGGAGGGCGCGAAAGCGCACGCCAGCGACGCCACGACATAGCCGACCAGCCCGGCCAGAAGCGGCCGCCGGCGTCCGAGCGAATCGCTTAGCGGACCGATGAACAGCTGCCCCGCGGCGATCCCGAGCATGCACCCGGTCAGGGTCAACTGTCCGGTCGATGCGGTGGCACCGAGGTCGCGAGTGAGCGCGGGCAGCCCGGGCAAATACATGTCCATCGAGAGCGGGCCGAACGCGGACAGGCCGCCCAGGATCAGGACCAGTCGCGGTCCACCGGCAAACCCGGCTCGTGACATGGCTCCGCACGGTAGCCCCTTGCTCGCGCCAACCGTGCGAGGAGGCCCGCGCGGCAGAAGGTCCGGTTTCTCGACCAGGCTTCCTTGGCGACTCCGGGTTCGGCGCCCCTTCTAACCCTTCGCCGGCAAGGACCGGGCGTAGCCGACACCGCGCGCCACCCACTTGCGGAGCTCCTCGTCGCTCTGGACGCCTTCGGCGTCCACGCGCAGCCATCCCTCCATCGCCCGGCCGCGCATCACCGCCGTGCTCGCGTGCGGCTCCTGTACGAGATCGGCGGTCTGCGCCGGCTCGCAGCGCAGCAGCAGGCCGCCCTGGCCGCTGGCGCTCACCGACATGTTGCCGCCGACCAGGAAGGCCAGACCGCCGAACATCTTCTTCTCGGTCACGTCCCTCTCGCTCGCGAGGAGCGCGCGAATCCGTTCGGCAAGACCTTCGTCGTAAGCCATGTCCGGATTATCGCGAGTGGCGAGGCGCTTAGATATGCGGAAGAGAGCGATGGCAACGGGTCGATGTCTGTGCGGAGCGGTGCGCTACGAGATCAACGGGCCCCTCCGCGATGTCCTGATCTGCCATTGCGAGGAGTGCCGGCGCTGGCACGGGCATTTCTCCGCCAGCACGGCAGCCCGCCGTGAGGACTTCGTCCTCCTCGAACAACGCGGCCTGCGCTGGATCCCGAGCCCGCGCAGCGACGCCGGCGCGCGTCGCGGATTCTGCGCCGAGTGCGGCTCAAGCCTGTTCTGGGATGCCCCCGATCGTCCCACCGTCAGCATCGCGGCGGGCACGCTTGACGGCCGTACCGGATTGCACGTCGCCGCCCACTGGTACGTCTCCCAGGCCGGGGACTACTACGAGCTGCCGCCGGACGGGCTGCCGCGTCACGAGCTCAGCGCCCAGCGCGAGCGCGAGCCGCGTTCGTAGACCTCAGGACCCGCGCGAGCGCGATCCGCGTTCGTAGACCTCAGGACCGACGGGCCTCGGCGCTGTACTCAGGGTTGGGGAGCATGTTCGTCGCCATCGCCATGCGGTTAGTCAGGTTGTACATGGCGCTGATTTCGGCCACGTCCCATGCCTCCTCGAGGGTCAGTCCCGCGTCGAGCAGCGTCTGAAGATCATCGCGGGTCACCTCGCGCGGGCGGAGGGTGAGCTTCTCGGCGTAGGCGCAGATCGCGGCGCGCCGCGAATCGAGTCCCGCCCGCCGCCAGTCGTACGACACCCGCTCGCCGAGCACGGGATCGTCGAGCTCGGCGCGCAGTGCCGCGCCGTGCGCGACCAGGCAGTACAGGCACCCGTTCGCGGCGCTGACCACTACCGCGATCATCTCGCGGTCGGCAGCGCTCAGGTGCGCCGTCGGCTCATGCAGCTGGCGGAAGTGGGCAAACCACGCGCTCAGGCGCTCGGGCCGGAACGCGTACACCCGGAACACGTTCGGGACGAAGCCGAGGCGCTCCCGCGCCTTGGCGAACAGGCCGCGCAGGCCGTCCGGGAGATCGCTCTCGTCGGGAACGGGAAACCAGGAGCCTGTCTCGGCCGAGGCCTCGATGGTGGGGGCCACATTCGACATGCGTGCCCATTGTCCCGCGGCGGGGAACAATGCGTCTGCATCGCGCTACGCCGCGGATTGACGCCGCTCAGCGCAAGAGCTTTAGCCCGGCCAGGAGCTTGGCCCGCCCCTTCTTGTCGGTACGCACCGCCGCCGCGACCTTGGACCGCGGCACCGCGCCGCCGTGAGCCGCCTGGATGTCCCGCCGAAGAGCTCCGTACGCGTTCGCGATCAGTCCGAGCCCCTTGATGATGAGGCGCTTCGCCTTGGTGCCCCGGGCCGAGGAGGCTTGCTCCTGAGCGAGCTTGCGCTTGAGCGCGCGCAGGTCGCCCACCTCATGGTTCAAGGCGCGCACCAGCGGCTTGACCTTGCCTTGGGGATAGCCGATTAGCCCGGTCCTGACCGCGTTCTCGTCTTTGACGATCTTCGGGGCATAGTGGTTGAGCGTCGCCCGCATCGTGTTGTCGCTCGCCTGGGCGATGGCCACCGGACCCGCGAGGACGGCGCAGAGCGCTATCCCCGAGAGCACCCAACCACGACCTATTGCGCTTGGCACGTGACTCCCTCCTGTCGCTGGCTCGTCCTTGCAGCGCGAGCGATACCCTCGCCCGCGCTCGTCCTAACCGACCTTACCGCGCCGAGGCCAGTTCCGTCCTGCACGGCGCTCACCCCAGTGGCC
>Ga0213881_10001331_pt1 | contig 12041 bp, 13 predicted proteins | sample BarmaccoBMER_R08_FD_160104 | JGI IMG/M metagenome (GOLD analysis project Ga0213881, IMG submission 160104) | Barbacenia macrantha exposed rock microbial communities from rupestrian grasslands, the National Park of Serra do Cipo, Brazil - ER_R08 ... | reverse complement strand
TTCAGCATCGACTGCGCGGCGGTGGGCTGTCGCTGCGGTCAATCCGCGGCATTGGCGATGTGACGGCTCAACCCATCGGGTCGGCGTTGTCCAGCTGCTCCAGCGGGGGCATGCCGCGCGGGTCCGGCATGAACGGCGGGATGTGTTTTCCCCACTGCAGGCAGCTCCACCGCCCGTCGGTGATCGGCGCGAGTACCACCGACTCGGCGTTGGCCAGGTGATGCTCCACGACGAAGGTGCCGTCCACGCCGGCCAGGGTGGCCGCGGCCAGCCGAATCGCCGCGCCGTGGCTGATCACGACGATGTCGTCGGCCCAGTCGTGGTTGTCTAGATAGCGCAGCCGCAGGTTCGTCAGCACTGGGACGTACCGGTCGAGCACCTCGGTGGCCGTCTCTCCGCCGGGGAGCGCCGCGTGGAGTTCGCCGAGATGCCAGCGCTCGTACACCTTGTTGAACGCCTCGACGGCCTCGTCGTCGCTGCGCATCTCCAACTCCCCCACCTGAACCTCGTGGATCCCTTCCAGCGCTCGCGGCTTGAGCGCGAATTCTTCGCCCATCACGGCGGCGGTCTCGGCGGCCCGCAGCGCGACCGAGTGCACGAGTAGCCCGGGCCGCGGCCCGAAGCGGCGTGCGAATTGGCGAGCCTGGTCGACCCCGAGGTCGGTCAGCGCCGAGCCTGGCGGCCGGGTGTCGAGCCGCCGCTCGACATTGCTCACCGACTGACCGTGGCGCACCAGAACCAGGCGCCCGCTCATGATCGCGGCTTCCCGTCGCGAAGCCCGCCCAACCAACGCGAGGCCTCGTCCGTGTCTGGCGGCATAGCACCTGTAACGGCTCCAGTCGGCCATGAACCCAGATACCTCACGTCTGCACAACGACGGTGCAGCGCCTTGAGTGCCTCCGCGACCGCGCTGTCGTCGATGTGGCCGACGCAGTCCAGAAAGAAGATGTAGGTTCCCAATTCGGTACGGGTAGGGCGTGATTCGATGCGTGTCAGATCGATGTCGCGGATCCCGAACTCGGTCAACGCCGCGACCAGCGCTCCGGATGTGTTGTCGATCCGCAGCACCACCGATGTCCGGTCGGCCCCGGTGCGCGGCGGCGGCGGCCCCGGCCGCCCGGCCAGCACGAACCTGGTGCGGGCATTGGCCTCGTCGACGACGCCGCTCGCCAGTTCGTTGAGCTCGTAGCGCTGCGCGGCCAGGGTCGTCGTCACGCCGGCGTCGGTCCGCCCGAACGCGACATCCAACGCCGCTGCGGCGTTCGAGGATGACGGGACCACGTCGGCGTGCGGCAGGTGCTCGGCCAGCCAGTGCCGCACCTGGGCTGCCGCGGTCGGAAACGCGGAAACCGTGCGAATGTGTTCCGGCGTACGTCCGGGCCGCGCCACAATGCTGAACGCAACGTCGAGCGTCAACTCCGCGAACACCTGCAGCGGCGACCCACTGGCCAGGCTGTCCAGCGTGGGCAGGATCGACCCGTCGATCGAGTTTTCGATCGGCACGCACGCGTAGTCGGCCGAGCCGTCCCGCACCGCCCGCAACGCCTCCGCGCTGCTTTCGGTCGCCACCAATTCCACCGCACCCGGCCGCGGCACCATGCCGTCGTCGACCATCTGAAGCAACGCCGCTTCGGTGAAGGTGCCCTGTGGGCCGAGGTAGGCAATGCGCGGCACCTGACAACCCTATCGGGCGACCGGTGATGTGCTGCGTCCCTTGCGCGTGACCTCGACGGCGACCACGACGGCGACCACGACGTGCGGCTGCCCGTTCCGCAACGGGTTGCGCGCCTGCCGCATATAGCGTTGCGGGATGACTGAGCGGGCGAGCACGGTGGCGCCGACGGCGGTGCGCGCCGAGCTCGTCATCGTGCTGGCGGTGACGTTCGGGCTCAGCGCCGTCACCGCGGTGCTGCAGCTCATCGACTCCGTGCTGCGCACGCTGAGCAAGCAGACCATCCCGCTCATCCCCCGCCGGTCCTACTTCGACCTGATCGACCTCGGCCTGAACCTGGCCTCGATCGCCCAGCTGCTGGCCTGGGGCGCACTCGGCTTGTATCTACTGCTGCTCAGCGGCGTCAGCCCGGCGATGGTAGGCCTGCGGCGACCGCGCTGGCGTCCCGATCTGCTCGGCGGCATCGGGCTCGCGGCACTGATCGGGGTGCCCGGCCTCGGCCTGTACCTGCTTGCCCGGGTTCTTGGCATCAGCGCGGCGGTCGTCCCGTCCGAACTCACCGACACCTGGTGGCGGTTGCCGGTGCTGACCGCCACGGCGTTAGCCAACGGCTGGGCTGAAGAAGTCATCGTGGTCGCCTACCTGATCACCCGGCTTCGCCAACTCGGCATGGGCGACGGCAGGGCGATTCTGTGCTCGAGCCTGTTGCGCGGCGCCTATCACCTCTATCAAGGCTTCGGTGCGGGGCTGGGCAACCTCGCGATGGGCGTGGTGTTCGGCTATGTCTGGCGGCGCACCAACCGGCTGTGGCCGCTGATCATCGCGCACGGCCTCATCGACACGGTCGCCTTCGTGGGCTATGCGCTGGCAAAAGGCCACCTTGGCTGGCTGCCCTAAGACCGTAGATTGTTCCGGTGAGCGACAACTGGCCTTACCCGCGGCGGCGGGAGCCGTCACAGGTCATCCGCCGCGACCCGGCCTACCGGCCGCTCCCTCCACCGCCACCGCGACGCCGGCCGGCCCCGCCGCCGCCACCGCGACGCCGGCCGGCCCCGCCGCCCCGGCTGGCACCCCCAAGGGCTGCCCAACCGAGGCGCAGGCTGCCGTGGGCGCGAATCCTCGCCATCGTCGGGGTTGTGGCGCTGGTGGCGGTCGTCGGCCTGGGCATCGTGATCGACCACTCGCTACACCGGACAGCCGCGTTCAGCGATTACCCCGACCGGCCCGCTGCCGGGCGCGGCACGACCTGGCTGCTGGTCGGGTCGGACAGCCGCAACGACCTCTCACCGCAGCAGCAGACCGAACTGGCGACCGGCGGTGATACCGGCAACGGCCGCACGGACACGATCATGCTGGTCCATGTCTCGGGGTTCGGGTCCGGTGTGCCGACCACGATGGTGTCCATTCCGCGCGATTCCTACGTGCCGATTCCCGGCCAGGGGCGCGACAAGATCAACGCCGCGTTCGCTGTCGGCGGCCCACAATTGCTCACCCAGACCGTCGAGCAGGCCACCGGGATCCGGCTCGACCACTATGCCGAGATCGGTTTCGGTGGGTTCGCCGCGATCGTCGACGCGGTCGGCGGCGTCACGATGTGCCCCCGGCAGCCGATCGACGATCCGCTGGCCGGCATCGATCTGGCCGCGGGCTGCCAGAAGCTCGACGGCCGCACCGCGCTTGGCTATGTACGAAGCAGGGCCACCCCGCGGGCCGACCTCGACCGGATGATCAACCAGCGCGAGTTCATGTCGGCGCTGTTGCGCCGCGCCGCCAGCCCGGCGGTGTGGATGAACCCCTTCCGCTGGTTCTCCCTGGAAAGCTCGGCCACCGGCGCGTTGACCGCCGACAATGGCGCTCACGTGTGGGACCTGGCGCGGCTGGGCTGGGCGCTCCACGGCTCGATGATCACAACGACGGTGCCGATCAGCGAGTTCACCAGCAACGACGCCGGCGACGTCGTGATATGGAACAAGGACGAAGCGTCACGACTATTCACGGCGCTGTCCACCGACGCGCCGGTGCCGGGGGACGTGCTGCAGTCTGCGCAGTAGGTCACCGTGGCAGGTTCTCCAGCCCGCGCTCGAGCCAACCCTTGGTGCGTCCGGGATAGTTGGTCGCGATCCAGCCGACGCCCAATTTGCGACAGAACTCCACGTCCTCGTAATGGTCGACGGTCCAGCAGTAGGTGGCGCGGCCCTGGGCGGCGGCTCTGTCGACCAGTTGGGGATGCGCGCGCAGCGTAGCGATCGATGGGCCCACGGCGGTTGCGCCGACCGTAGTGGCTGTCGCGCCGCCGAGATAATGCGACGCGCCCCCGAGCAGCACGGTCGGCAGCAGCGGCGCCGCGCGCCGGATCCGCCACATCGCGCTGGCCGAGAACGACATCAGCACAGCGCGTGACCGGTCCGCCGAGGCCGGTAGTGCGATGCCGTAGCGCTGCAGCAGCGCCAGCACCTTGAACTCCACCAGCGAGCCGTAGCGCACCGGGTGCTTGGTTTCAATGAAGATCTTCACCGGGCGCTGCCAGTCCAGCACCATCTCGAGCAGGTCATCGAGCTTGAGCAGTGGATGGTCGCCATGCTCGCAGTCGGCATCCCAGCTCGGATGCCATGACCCGAACTCAAAGCTGCGCATTTTCGCCAGCGTCATCTCACTGACGCGGCCGGAGCCCGAGGACGTGCGGTCTACCCGGCGGTCGTGCATGCACACCAGGTGGCCGTCGCGGGTCAACCGGACGTCGCACTCTATCGCGTCGGCGCCTTGCACCAAGGCCAGTTCGTAGGCGGCTAGCGTGTGCTCTGGAAGATCGGCGGAGGCCCCGCGATGTGCCACGACGAACGGATGTCCGGCGCGCACCGCGTCGCCCCAACTCATAACGCTATGCTGCCGGTTCCTGACCTTCTCGCTCAACTGCAGCCGGCATTTCGGGCGCTTTTTCTGGTTCCCGCGCCACCACGACCCAGCGATGCGCGGGCCGCTCGACGGGCGCGCGCTCGAAGGCGAACACCAGCTGCGCGGCCGCCACGACGGTTGCCATCGCGAAGAGGTAGGCGACGATGAAGCTAACGGTGTTGTCGGCGATGCCCTGAGCCGCGCTGGTGAAGCTGGTGGCGGTGGCGAATACCGACACCGCCGTGCTCGCGACGAACAGCCCCCACCAGGTCGCAATGGGCCGGCGTAGCCGCACCAGGCGGTCCTCGGCCAGCGCAAGTTCCATGACGAACACCGGCGCCCACGCGAGGTTGACGATGGGCACCAGGCAACCGACGCGCAGCGCCCACACCGGCCGCGGCTCCGGCTGGTGGCGCTGCTCGAATGCCGCGGCGCGACGCGCGATCAGCCAGCCGGTCAACACGTACGCGCACCCGACGATGGAAAACAACGCGGCGACGCTGGCCAGCACCCCGAGCCAGGTGGCGCCCGCGGCGACGATCCCGTTCAGCAGCACGCTGCGGTTCACGATCAGCAGCAGGTAGCGCACCAGGTGCAGCAGCGCGGCGACGCCCAGCACCACGACCGTGGTGATCAGCGTCGCCCGCACCGACCACGGTGACGGGCCCTGCCGCGGCGGGGCGGCGCGGATTTCGCCGGCCGTCATGGCGGGATCGACCAACCCCCATCGCGGCATCACGGCGTACCGCGGCGTCGGCCCAAGTGGCCGTCGGCGGCGCCGCGGAGGTGGCCCGGCTCCCGGTCGCACCGCGATCCACCGGTAGCCGGCTGGCAGCCACGGCATGGAGCGTGTCGACCCGGCCGCACCGCTGAGTGGTCCTGGCGCGTTCCAGGGCGACGGGCCGGGCGCAGGCGAAAAGTACGGCAGCAGCAGCGCGCCGTGGCAGCGAGGGCACCACTGGCGCTGGCGATCTCGCACGTTCCAGCGCGTCCCGCAGCGGGAACAGACCTGGATCATCGGATCAGCCTAACCGGCGCGACCGCCCGCCGGCCCGACGGACCACGAATAATCAGGCGTGGTAATTGCTCCGATCCATCCGCCCGTAGCTACTCGTTAGTTCGGGCAGTTATCCACAATTTCCACAGGTTCATCCACAACCGCCTGTGGGTTTGCGCATCGGGCCTGAGCGCGCGATCGGTGGCCCACCAGGGCTGCCGCTGTGCATAACCCGTGACCCGCGCCCGGCGGCACATCAACAAGGCACAGCAACCAGCAGCGAACTTGCTTGCTCGGCTATTCTTCCGACGCCAGGCCAGCGGGACACGCCACACCGGTTGGTGTAGCCCTACCGCCGTCGCGTACGTCCCGTCGAGCTCCCCGACCGGATTGCCGTTTACGAAATGCTTTTCCGGGATCGTGATCGCGCTGGGCCGCTGCGGCTTCCCGCCGATCCGATTTTTCTTGCCCGCCGCAAACGGCTATGATCAGCGTCACAACCGTGTCCTGTGATGCATCTCACGCGGGGGAGGGCAGTGAACGTGCAGGTTAGGGGCTGCTGATGGCGTCGCATCCCGTTGGTCCCGGATCGGCGATGCCACCTTCGGAGTGGAACGCCTCGTCGCACGTATACACCCGCGCGCAGATCACCGCGGCGCTGCGCGCCGCCCTGATCGCGTTGGTTCTGCTGGCCGTTCTGGCCATCGTCGTGTTGCTCTGACGGCCCTGTCCTGGGCCGCAACGGGCGCGGTACCGTCCTTGCGGCGCGCGCGGCGATAGAGCAGTGTTGCTAATGAGCGGCCCCGTCGCTGGGCCGGTCGAAGTCGTACCAGTGACGTCTGAAGACCAGAAAGGAGTCTCGTGGCTGAATACATCTTGCCCGACTTGCCTTATGACTACGGTGCCCTGGAACCGCATATCTCGGGCCAGATCAACGAACTGCACCACAGCAAACACCACGCGACGTACGTGAAAGGCGCTAACACCGCGCTCCAACAGCTGGCTGAGGCCCGCGAGAAGGGCGACCACAGCGCAATCTTCTTGTATGAGAAGAACCTTGCCTTCAACCTCGGTGGCCATGTGAACCACTCGATCTGGTGGAAGAACCTGTCGCCCGAGGGCGGGGACAAGCCCACCGGCGACCTGGCGTCGGCAATCGATGACGCGTTCGGGGGGTTCGACAAGTTCCAGGCGCAGTTCGCCGCGGCCGCCAACGGCCTACAGGGATCGGGCTGGGCCGTGCTGGGATATGACAGCCTCGGCGACAAGCTGCTGACCTTCCAGCTGTACGACCAGCAGGCCAACGTGCCGCTCGGCATCATCCCGCTGTTGCAGGTGGACATGTGGGAGCACGCCTATTACCTGCAGTACAAGAACGTCAAGGCCGACTACGTCAAGGCGTTCTGGAACGTCGTCAACTGGGATGACGTACAAAACCGCTTCGCGGCGGCGACCAGCCAGACCAAGGGCCTGATCTTCGGCTGAGTCCCGCTGCGTCCGGCGTGACGCCGGGGTCACCACCCGAGCGTGTGACTCCGGCGTCGCGAGCGCCGCTGGCCACCTGGCACTCGTGTCGCCTTGCGTGCCAGATGTTCTATCCCTCATTCTGACTGAATCGACCCAGAGGCGTGTCAAAGCCATGCTGGTTCGACAACGGTGGAGGCGGATATGACGACCGGATCCGGCCGGGCCATCGAGGTGGCCCCCTTCCATTCGCATGGCTGCCTCAAGGGATTCGTGGTGTCCGGACGCTGGCCGAATTCCACGAAAGAATGGGCACAACTGTTGATGGTGGCCGTGCGCGTCGCGTCGCTACCCGGTTTACTGTCCACCACAACGATTTTCGGTGTTCGTGAGGAGCTCCCCGAGAAGCCTGAGCCGGGCACCGTCGGCCTCGTACTGGCGGAGGGCACCGTGGTAGGCGAATCAGCGGTGCCCCCAGGGTATTTCGCCGACCACACCCCGCCCGCGCTGCTGATGCTGCATCCCCCGTCGGAAACGATGCCGTCGCTGCCGGAGTGCATCGGCGCCGCCTCCGGATGCGTGTTGCTGCCGGGTCTGCCGCATCTGGGGCTCGAGCACCGGGCCGCATGGGTGGAGGCCGAGGCCGACGGCACCGTCACATCGATGGTCAGCCGCGTCGGTGTCGACCCGATCAGCCATCCCGACACGGCGATTTTGGCGATGCTGCTCGCGGCCTAGGTGACCGGCACGACAACCTGCCGCACCGCGACGGTGCTGACCCGCCGGCCTGGCCATCACGGCCGAGGACCGCCGGCACTGGAAGGGTTCCGCCGGCCAGCCGGCCGTTTGCCCATTTGGCCGCTTGGTGCTCCTCGAAACCCGTGCTGGCTGGGTAGCCGATGGCGCTGCCGACCCTGCCCCGCGCCCCAGCCCTGACCCCGCCGGCCGTGTCGCAGCCCACCAGCGCCCAGCCCCGAGGCCGTCGGTCGTCAACTCAGCAAATCGGCCGATGACAACGACGGTTTGCTTGCCGGTGGCGCCGGAAAAGCTTGTTTTCACACAGATCGTTACGAGACCGGCAGTACCGAAAGTGGCTACCGGTCGATCGCCGCAATTTGCCTGCTAGAGCGGCAAGAAGGACAGTACGGTGGTCTGGTGTCGGCCGCTCACCGAACCCCGCGAGCCACCGCGATTCTGCAGTTACGATAATTTTTCGGTCGTTTGCACTTGGTTGAGAGCAAAACACTCGCTACCATGAGCAGCAAATCCGCCCGTCGGATTTGTCCGCTCTGCCAGCCGCTGGAGGTCAGTTCAATGAGCAAGACGTTCGCAGCCCGTCTGAACCGCCTGTTCGACACGGTGTACCCGCCAGGCCGCGGACCGCATACATCGGCGGAGGTCATCGCTGCGCTCAAGGCGGAGGGCGTCACGATGTCCGCCCCGTACCTGTCACAGCTGCGGTCGGGCAACCGAACAAACCCGTCGGCGGCGACCATGGCGGCCCTTGCCAACTTCTTCCGCATCAAGCCGGCGTATTTCACCGACGATGACTACTACGAAAAGCTCGACAGGGAGTTGACCTGGCTCGCCAGCATGCGCGACGAGGGCGTGCGGCGCATTGCGGCGCGTACCGTCGGCTTGTCGCCGCAGGCCCAGGACGACCTCGTCGCCAGGGTTGAGGAGTTGCGCCGCAAAGAGCACCTCGACGATTAGCCGGACCCCGCACTACCCCGGCATCCGGCGAAGTTCGGCGGGGTCGGGCCGCAGCTGCGGTCGGCGTTCCCGGCCCAGTCGGCGGTATTGCACGGCAATCTCTAGAATCCATTCGCGGTCGGAGTAGGCCTGCGGTTGGCGCAGCCAACCCAATCCCGGAAAAGGCGTCTGCCCGTAGCCGTGAGAGCCGCTGTCGTATATCCATTGGGCGATTCTGCGGGCCTGGTCTTGCGGCGCGACGGGCGCCGCCTCAGCGGCGACGTCCGCGGTTGGATCCGACGCCCGCGCCGCAGCGCTGGCCTCTAAAAACAGCGCGTCGGAAATTAGCGACATCCGTTCGGCCACCCGGAAAGCCAGCGGCCCCCGCGGCCGGACGCCGATACCGACCTCGGGCTGGCGGCGCACCAGCTCACGAAGGAGCGGGTCGATGGCGCGCAGCTCCCGTCGGGCGCCGAACCAATCTTCGACGGTGGGTAGCAGCGACCCCGCGGCCACCACGACCATCGCGCAGGCCAGGAGCGTGATCGCGGAGCCGACCCCGACGAACCGGGTCGTCCCAACGGCCCGCAGCAGGAAGAAACCACTGGCCAGCACGATGAGACCGATCCCCATCGTGAACAAGAAAAGAGCACGCCCGCGGCGGCTTCGGTTGGAGTACCGCACCCCCGCCCACGACACCACACTCAACGCAAACAGCACGTACAGCAGCGGCAGCAGCCATGGCAGCGAAGTGTGCGACCGCAAATTCCGCAAAAGATACATCTGCGGCGCCATCTCGGGCTGCTGGCCGTCGGCGAAGAACAAGACCACACTGATCGCGGCGATCACCAACGCCACGCCGTAATGGGCCCAGGCCAGCCGCCGGGTCACGGCGGGCTTGCGCGCCGACGCGACGGTGAGGATCATCACGCAGCTGGCGGCGGCGCACAGCGTCAACGCGACCTGCGAGAAAGCGATCGAGATGTTGGGCCAGCGCGCCACGGTGTCGATCAGCAGGGTGAGCGGTTGCCAGTTCAGGGCAGCGACCACCGCGAGGCTTCCCAGCGCGAGCATCATGGCGGCACTGACCACGGATTGCTTGTTGACCAGTGCCCAGCCGATGCGTAGCCCGGTCGCCACCCCGAGGAGGGCGGCAATCACCCAAACGATCAACCAAACGCCTCTCCAAGGCGCACCTGAACGATCGATGAACGATCGGACGGCAGCCGGCCGAGCCGGTAACTGAGCAGCGCGGCGAAGTCCTCTGCCTCCTGCTCCGCCTCCTCACCACTTGGGCCCATGCAGCCTGTGCGTTGGTTGAGCATGTATCCGATCAGGTCATCGCTGGCCAGTTCGGTGGTGTCCCGGGCGGCCTGGACCACTGGAATCCCTTGATGCCCGAGGACCAGGTGACCCAGTTCGTGCGCAAGCGTGCGGTCCCACGCCGGCAACCCCTTCTGGATCAGAAATACATCGTGATCGGCATACTGTCGCCACTGACCGCACACACCGGGCGGCAGATCGGCCATTTCGATGTCGATTGGCCGACCACGGCTGTCGCTGACCGCGTCGACCAGCCGAAGGATTGACACTTCACCCCGGCGGGGAGCCAGTTCGAGCACGGCTCCTACCGCATTGGCGACCCTGCGACTGGCAGGCATGCGACCCCCTTTCCATTCCCTCTCCCAAGCGGTAAGGGTAGCCAACCCGGTCATGGCGATTACTGAAGGAAGCGCGCTATGCCTTCGGTTCGGACCACATGACCGGCTTTGGCCTGTCGATATCCAATGAAACCCCCGCCCGCCGTCAACAGCAATATGCCGGCGACGCCGGGCACGGCGAGCGCCGCCATCTCCGCCACCCCCGCGGTCCGCAGGTATTCGCTATAGCCGGCCCGGAATGACTCCGACAGACCGACGCTGCGGCCCACCTCGGCTGGCACCGGCTCGATCGACGACTTCAACCGTTCACTGTTCGCCGGTGACGGGTTGTTGGGTGGGGCGCCCGGCGAGCCCTGCGTCGACGGGGCGCGTGGACTGGAGCCGGCGCCGACCTCAAGGGCCGGTGGCGGCACAACCAGAGGCAGCGTCAGCACCGGCGGTTCGGTGTGGGGCACGGAAGCTTCGGCCGGTCCGGCGGTCGCACCGCCGATGTCGGGTTCGACCGGACCCGGCTGCGGCTGCAGCGGCGGCCCGGGCACGATAACCGGCGGCGGCCGTTGGCCGCCGTGGTGCGACGGAGCACTGGAACCTCCGCTGCCGGGAGGTGGTTGGCCGAGCCCGCCTCCACCGCCGCCACCGCCGTGGTCGCACGGATCGTGCGGATCTTTGCTCCCGCCGGAGCCCTCACCAGACTGTCCGTCGGGAGGCTGACCGGGCCGGCGCTGCGGCCGGCCGTCGCCACGCCGCCACGCGCTGATGCCCTGCACGGAGCCACCCTTACTGTCACTCGCGGCGCCGCCGCTTTCGCCGCTCAACCCCGAGCGGCCGCTGTCATGCTGGCCCATGCCACCAGGATCGGCGACAGCGATCACGACGCTGCGACCGGCCGCCAGCATGCCGCCGGCGATGACGCAGGCGGCCGCCGCGTACTGCAGCCCCGACCGTTCCACAGTCTCCCTCACCCGCACCTCCGAGGCCTTGCTCGTCGTCGAGATGCTGCGTGATTGTCGCATATCCGATGCCCCACTCTGCCCGCATCGGCCGAACGCAGTGGGGTTTGCCGGTGGGCGTTAGGGTTGACCCACAACCGCCGTGCGCCGATGAAACGACCGGGAGGCAAGCCGGGATGGGCCCGTTCAACAAGAAGAGCCGAGCGACCCGGCGAGCGCAGGCACGTGCGCTCAAGCGGCGCGCCAAGCTCGACGCCAAATATGCGGCCCGCAACGAGCGGCGACGCATGCGCTCCGCCGAGCGGTCCGCGCAGAGGGCGCTCAAGGCCCAGCTGAAGGCCCAACGTGACAGCGACAAGGCGGCAGTGCAGGCCGCCGAGGCCCAGCTGAAGGCGGCCAGGGAAGGCAGATTGCTGTCTCCGACCCGGATTAGACGGATGCTGACGGTGTCGCGATTGCTCGCCCCAATCGTCGTGCCACTGGTGTATCGCGCCTCCATCGCTGCCCGCGGGTGGCTCGACGAACGCCGCGCGGACCGGTTGGGGGTACCGGTGAGCGAAGTTGGGCGCTTCTCCGGACACGGGTCACGACTGTCGGCGCGCATCGCCGGAGCCGAGCAGTCGCTGCGTCTTGTTCGCGACAAGAACCCGAAAGACGCTGAGACCAAGCAGTTCGCCGCCGCGGTCGGCGAGAAACTCGCCGACCTGTCGGCC
>Ga0213881_10001329_pt1 | contig 12064 bp, 9 predicted proteins | sample BarmaccoBMER_R08_FD_160104 | JGI IMG/M metagenome (GOLD analysis project Ga0213881, IMG submission 160104) | Barbacenia macrantha exposed rock microbial communities from rupestrian grasslands, the National Park of Serra do Cipo, Brazil - ER_R08 ... | reverse complement strand
AGCAGCGGGAGGATGTCCCTGACCAAGGCCGTGCCGCGGGCCATCCACTGGTAGTAGGAGCGGCCGCCGTGGTGATATGGCCCGTACAGCCGCGTTTCGGGGAAGCGCTCCATCAACCACTGGAACAGTGCCTCGTGCCGGGTGTGCATCCGCACCGTGACCTGGGGCTGCTTGCCGTCGCCGCCGAACGACGCCTCGCCGATCAGCATCCCGACGAACAAGCCGTGCTCGAACTCCGACAGTTCCGTCACACGAGATGTTCTACCGCGTCACTTGTTTCACCGGACAAAAAAACGTGAAACGGTGTTTCTGAGGCGCTGTCCCCGACGTCGGTGCGGATCGGGCGGGCACCCGGCGCGGTGTGGCGGCTCGGGGCCCGCGGACGTCGGCTCAGCGCGCGCGGACGTCGGCCCGGGGCCCGCGGATGCCTGGCCCAGGGCGGCGACAACTGTGGCCGGCCGGGCCGTCACTCAATGCACGAGCGGCGCCACCACGAGCCGTCGATCGGGCTCCTCGCCCTCGCTGTAGGTCTCCACGTCGTGGCGGGCCTTCAGATGCTCATGGACGACTTTGCGCTCGAGGGCGGTCATCGCGTCGAGGGTGATCGGCCGCCGATCGTGGACGGCGGCCTCGGCAGCCTGATCGGCGGCGGCACGCAGAGCGACAGCTCGCCGCTCGCGATAGCCGGCGGCATCGACGACGACGCGCTTACGGCTCGCGGTGCCGCGGCAGGCGACCCGATAGGCGATGTGCTGGATGGCGTCGATCATCTGACCGTGGCGGCCGATCAGCAGACCGAGATCGTCGCCCTCCAGGTCCGCCCGTACCTCCTCGTCGTTCTCGTGGACATGCACGCTGGCGTCGACGCCAACGCCGGCGACGATCCGCTCGAGCAGCTCCTGCACGCGTGAGCTTGCAACGCCCATCTCAGCGTCCCCGTCCTATCTCCTGCGTCCAGACCGCTTCTTCTTCTTGCGGGGCGGTGGCGGCGGCGCCGCGGATCTTCGGGTCCGGGTGCCGCCGGCGGCGACCTTCTCACGTTCGGGCTCGGAGGGCTCTGACTGCTTGGTGCGGCCGCGCAGCAGACCTCCGATGCCGCCGCCCGAGGAGCCGTTAGCGTCGGGTTCGGGTGGGGGCCCGCCGCCTCCGGGTCCGGCTCGGCCATCTCCACCGCCGCGCGGCTCGGTGCCGGCCACTGCCGGCGCCGGCGTTGGAGGCCCGATCATCCTCCGCACCGCGTATTGCTGACCCATCGTCCAGAAGTTCGTCGTGATCCAGTACACAAGCAGCCCGGCCGGGAAGTTGATGACGATCACGACGAAGAACAGGGGCAGCAGCAGCATCAGGCGCCGCTGCGTCTGGTCCATCATCGGGCTCGACATCATCAGGCTCGAGGCGAGCTGGGACCCGACGTAGAGCGCCAGCAGGACGATCAGCACCCATCCCGTTGCCTTGTCGGTCAGGTCCGGGATGAACAGGAAGCCGGCGCCGTTGTTGGGTCCGCACGGGGTAGTGTGTCCCGCGGCCTGGGCGAGTGTGATGTGGTGAGCCGCCGCGTACTTGGCCTGGTAGAGCGCCTGGGTATGCGGACAGATGTTCTTGCGCAGGTCCTGGCGCAGCATGTAGAAGAGCGAGATGAAGACCGGGATCTGCGCCGCCAGCGGCAGGCAGGAGCCGAGCGGATTGATCTCGTTCTCCTTGTAGAACTTCATCAGCTCCTGCTGCTGGCGCTGCTTGTCGTCCTTGTACTTGGCCTGGATCGCCTTCATCTGCGGCTGCAGTTGCTGCATCTTCTGCATCGAGTGGAACTGCTTGACGGTGAGCGGCACGAGGACGGCGCGCATCACCACCGTCAGCAGCACGATCGAGAAGCCCCAGGAGATCCCCACGTGGTTGTGGAAGAACTTGAGCACCGCCTCGAAGACGTCGATGAGCGGCTGGAAGATGTTGGCGGAGACGAACATGGTCACGTGCTCCGGACCGGAGCTCGGGGCTTGAACAGCCGCTGGTCCTCGACGGGGTCAAAGCCCCCGTGACTCAACGGATTGCACCTGAGCAGGCGCCAGCCAGCCAGGACAAGCCCTTTGAGTATGCCGAATCTCCCGATGGCCTGCGCGGCGTATTCAGAGCACGAGGGGTAGTACCGGCAGCGTGGCCCGATCAGCGGTGAGAGCAGGCGCTGATAGAGCCGGATGGGCAAAACCGCGAGGCGGCGCGAAACGCTCACTCCCGCCCGCCGATCAAGGCGGGACTCATGCGTCCCTCTGCGCCGGCGATGGAGCCGCCTGCTCGAGCAGTTGGCCGAGAGCGCGCCGGATTCCGTCAAGGCCCTCGCGTTCGGCTAAGGCATTAGCCTCATGCCGGGCCACGATCACTGCGTCGGTCCCGGCCGGCAACCGGTCACCCTCGAGCGCGAACGCCTCGCGCAGCAGCCGCTTGACCCGGTTGCGCTGCACTGCCCCGCCCACCTTGCGGGACACCGAGAGGCCGAGTCGAGGCTGATCTGCCTCGCCTCGCGGGAACACGTACAACACCAGTTCGCGGCCGGCGTGGGAGCGGCCGTGCCGGAACACCCGGTCAAAGTCGGCACTGCGCGACAGCCGCATCCGACCGGCCCGCGGACGAGCCCCCGGCGCGCCCACCATTAGACCGTCAGGCGCTTGCGACCCTTGGCGCGCCGGCGCTTGATCGTGAGCCGGCCGGCGCGCGTTCGCATGCGGGCGCGAAAACCGTGCGTGCGGGCGCGCTTGCGCTTCTTCGGCTGGTAGGTACGTTTCATGGCTCACGAGCCCGGAGCGGGACAGCAGCCAGTATACGCAGCGCGGATTCCGGCAGATCCAGGGCCAGCGACGGGCCGGCGGGCGCCATGGCGCCGGGCGTATCGGCACCTCACAGAACGGATGCGACGACGCCCGACTGCACCCACCGGCCCCGCCAGCGGAGCCCCGGAAACGGGCCTCGGCGCTTTTTCCCGCGCTTTGCGTCAGAGCCCCCGCGCGCGGGCAATCTCGCCGCTGCGCCGCTGGTATATTCGCCGCCCCGGGGCGCCCTCCCTCGCTCCTCCTTGCTGATCATCTCGAGTTCTGTCCCGCCAGGGGTTGCTTGTCGCTGTCCGTGCCCGCTCCACCCACCGCTGCCTGGCACGAGCTCCGCGCGGAGCTCAGGCGGGTCGTCGGCGAGTCGACGTACGAGCTATGGCTCGAGCCACTCGAGCTGGTTGCCGTCCGCGATGGCAAGCTCGTCCTCGTCGCACCGCCGGCCACCAAGGCGTGGGTTGCGGAGCGTTTCGGGCGGCTCCTCGACCGCTGTGCCAAGGCTGCGTTTGGCAGCGACGTGCGGGTCGAGTTCTCGACTCAGCGAAACTTGCTGGCTGGCCAGCCAGCCAGCAGCACCCCCAAGGAGAGCGGACCCGAACTCGACCTCGATGCGAGCGCGCTCAACCCGCGCTACAGCTTTGAGCAGTTCATCATCGGCGATGGCAACCAACTGGCGCATGCCGCAGCGCTTGCGGTGGCCGAGCAGCCGGGCCAAACGTACAACCCGCTGTTCGTCCACGGGCCGCCGGGGCTCGGCAAGACACACTTGCTCCACGCCATCGGCAACTACGTCAAAGCCTTCGGAGGTGGCGTAAGAGTTCGGTACACCACGGTCGAGGCGTTTACGAACCAGTTCATCCGCGCTCTCGGATCCCGCTCGCTCGGCCGCTTCAAGCAGGCCTACCGGGACGCCGATGTCCTGCTAATCGACGACGTCCAGTTTCTGGCCAGCAAGGCGAAGACCGAAGAGGAGTTCTTCCACACGTTCAACGCGGTCTACGAGACCGGGCGCCAGCTGGTCCTGACGTGCGACCGCCTGCCTCGGCAACTCGTCGCCGTCGAGGAGCGCCTGAGGGAACGGTTCGAGTCCGGGCTAGTGGCTGTCATCCGCCCCCCGGATTTCGCCACGCGGGTTGCCATCCTCCGCAAGCGCGCCATGCTCGACCAGATCTACGTCGAGGATCCGACCGTGCTCGAGCTGATCGCCGAGCGGATCACCGACAACGTCCGAACGCTTGAAGGCGCTCTGATCAGGATCGTCGCGTGCCACTCACTGACGCAGTTGCCGATCGACGTCCGCCTCGTCGAGACGGTGCTGGACGAGATCCATCCGCGGCAGGAGCCAGGACCCCCATCGATCGCCGCGATCCAGGACGCGGTCGCCGCCTACTACGGCGTCACGCCATCGGAGCTCCGGTCGCAGAGCCGAGCGGCCCGGGTCAGCTGGCCACGTCAGGTTGCCATTCACCTGGCCCGCGAGCTTACGGACTCTCCCCTCCAGCGCATCGGCGAGGCGTTCGGGGGACGCAACCACGCCACCGTGCTGCATGCATGCAAACGTGTCGAGAAGCGCGCGGGTGACGATCAACAAGCTGTCGACGAGCTGGCCGAGCTCAAACAGCGACTCCGGCGCGATACATAACGACCGGCGCGATTGTCAGACTTGCCTGTTCTCCGCGCATCCCATCTTCCCCGCTCGATGCGGGCAATCGAGCGGTTTTCAACAACTCAGACCACCCTATGACTTCTACAACCCCCTGAGGTATTCATCGTGAAGATTTCCTCAGAGCGCGAGGCTCTGCTTCGACAACTTCAGACCGTGAGCAGAGTGGCCTCGACGCGCAGCGCGATCCAGGCGCTCTCGGGAGTTCAACTGGTCGTCGAATCAGGGAAGTGCGAGCTGCGCGCGACTGACATGGACGTTGGCCTACGCGTTCCGGTACCGGCCGATATCACCCGCGAGGGCGTGGTTGTCCTGCCGGCTAGGCTCCTGCTCGACGTGGTCCGGTTTCTCCCCGCCGACGACGTCTCGCTCGAGCTTCGCGCCGCCGAACAGGACGTCGAGGTCGTCTCGGGCAACGCCACGTTCCACATTCGGACCTTGCGAGCGGAGGACTTCCCGCCCTTCCCTGAACCGGAAAATGACTCAACCGTGTCCCTGCCCGCTGAGGCCTTCGTCTCTACGGCGCTCAAGGTGGCGAGCTCAGCGTCTCGCGATGAAACCCGGCCGGTGCTCACCGGCATCCTTGTCTCGGCATCGGACCGCGAGCTGAGAATGGTCGCCACCGACTCCTACCGCTTGAGCGTCAAGGAGACGGTGCTCGAGTCGCCCCTCGCCTCGGGCTTCGAGGTCAACGTCCCGGCCCGGGCTCTCCAGGAGCTCGCTCGCATTGCTGGGCACGTCGAGGACGAGGAGCTCCGGATCAGCGTGCGCCAGAACCAGATCCTGTTCGAGCTCGGCGGGATCGTCCTCTCCTCACGGCTCATTGACGGCCAGTTCCCGAACTACCGCCAGCTCCTCCCGGAAACGTTCGAGCACGAACTCCGCCTCGCCGGCGCCGAGCTCACCGATGTGGTGCGCCGCATCAGTTTGCTGGCCCAGAAGAACGCCCCGCTGCGGCTGTCGTTTAACCCGGGCGAGTTGACGATTTCGGCCCAGACGCCCGATATCGGCGAGGCTCGCGAGTCGCTGCCAGTCTCGTTCCAGGGCGACCCGCTGGAGATCGGCTTCAACCCAGAGTTTCTACGCGCCGGCCTGGAGGCGATCGAGGAGGGGGATGTGGTGGTGAAGCTGATCAGCCCGCTGCGGCCGGGATTGATCGAGTCGGGCGACGAGAGCCGGTTCCGCTACCTGATCATGCCGATCCGGCTGAACGTGTAGTCCCAGGCTCTCGCCATGCAGGTCCTCAGCCTGAACCTGCGCGACTTCCGCAGCTACCACGACGTCAGCGTCGAGCTGGGCGACGGGCTGACCGTGGTAACCGGGCCCAACGGGGCCGGCAAGACCAATCTGCTCGAAGGTCTCTACTTCGCCTGCACCGGTCGGTCGTGTCGGACGAACAACGAGCGCGAGGTCGTGAGGTTCGGCGCTGGAACCGCTCGAACCCTGCTCACGTGCCAGGACGCCGATGGTCGGCACGAGCTGTCGGTCGGGTTCGCGCCCGGACAGTCCAAGGTCATGCGGGCCGACGGCGCCATGGTCGACCGGCTGCTTGACGTCACGGGGCGCCCGCTCGTCAGTGTGTTCCTTCCCGACCGCCTCGAGCTGATCAAGGGCGCTCCGGCGCTCCGGCGCGCCCATCTCGACCAGTTCATCGCCGCGCTGTGGCCGGGACGCGCCGCCACGCGCCGGCTCTACGGCCAGGCCCTGGCCCAGCGCAACGCGCTGATTGCTCGCATCCGAGCCGGTCGAGGCTCGCCCACGTCGCTGTCGAGCTGGGATGCGCAGCTCGCCCGCCACGGGTTCGCGCTGATGAGCGATCGGCGAACCGCCGTCGCCATGATCGCCGAGCCGTTTCGACATATCGGTGTCGCCCTGGGACTAGACAGCGAACCGGAGGTGTCGTATCGACCGCGCTCCGCGGCCACGGACGCAGGCGGCCTGGCCCGAGATCTGGCCGAACGTATCGACTCAGACCTCGAGCGCGGCTTCACCGGGCACGGGCCGCATCGCGACGATCTGTCGACCGAGCATGATGGGCACGACCTGCGTGCGTATGGCTCGCAGGGTCAGCAGCGGCTGGCGCTGCTGGCGCTGCTGCTGGCGGAACGCGGAGTGCTCGCCGACCATCGCCCCAGTGCGCCCGTGATGCTGCTTGACGACGTGATGAGCGAACTCGATCGCGATCGACGGCAGGCGCTGGTCGATCTCCTGCGCAGCAGCCCGGGCCAGTCGGTCATCACCGCCACCGACCTCGAGCACGTGCCGGGATCCACCGACCAGGACATTGCTCACCTGGCCGTGGCAGACGGCTGTCTTCTGGCGATGGCGGCCCCGGCATGACCGGATATCGCCGTAGTCCCCGCCGGCTGACGTTCGCCCTCGATCAGATCCGTGATGAGCTCGAGCCCGACAGTCTCCTTGCCGAGGTGCAGCGCGTGTGGCGGGAAGCCGTCGGCGCCGCGATCGCGCAGGAAGCCCAGCCAGCGAGCGAACGGCACGGGGTCCTCACCGTCTCGTGCTCGGCCTCGGTATGGGCTCAGGAGCTCGACTTGATGGGTCCCGCCATCGTCGGGCGCCTGAATCGGCTGCTTCGCGCTGGGGAGATCTCGCGCCTGCGCTGCGTCACTTTGCCCTCCGGAATGTGACGCGCAAGGCTCCTCTTCGCGGGCACTTTGGCACGCGAGCCCGCGCTCTCGGCAAACAAGCCGTTACGCCTCGGCAAATCCTCTCCGTTTTGCGGGGTTTGCAGGCAAAAGGCGAGACCGGAGGACCCGGATCCGACCCCGTGCTGTGCTAAGCTTATGTGCACAATTTTCGACGCCCCGGGGCGCGCGCGAGGTTGCGCGGATCCGGGGCGTCTCGATGTCATCGGAGGATTGTTGGCAACTGACCCTGGCGCCACGGGGCGCCCAAACAACGAGAGCAGCTACGACGCGCAGGACATCACGGTCCTGGAGGGTCTAGAGGCCGTACGCCGGCGTCCCGGCATGTACATCGGCTCGACCGGCGAGCGCGGGCTGCACCACCTGGTCTACGAGGTCGTGGACAACTCCGTGGACGAGGCCCTGGCGGGCCGCTGCGACCACGTCGAGATCACGATCCACCCTGACAACTCCGTGACCGTGATCGACGATGGCGCCGGCATCCCGGTCGCGATTATGGAGAAGGAACAGCGCCCGGCGGTCGAGGTCGTGCTGACTGTCCTGCACGCGGGCGGCAAGTTCGGCGAAGGTGGCGGCTACAAGGTCTCGGGCGGCCTGCATGGCGTCGGCGTATCGGTTGTCAACGCGCTGTCCGAGAAGCTCGACGTTGAGATCCGCCGCGATGGGTTCGTCTGGACCCAGTCATTCGAGCGCGGCACGCCACTGGGCGAGCTTAAGAGGGGTGAGCCCACCAAGGAGACCGGAACCACGATCACCTTCCTGCCCGACGCCGACGTATTCGAGACGCTGGACCTCAGCTTCACCACGCTCGAGGAGCGCATGCGAGACACCGCTTTCCTGACCCGCGGGCTGCGCATCACGCTCATCGATAAGCGCGCCGAGGGCCACAGGGCTGAGTTTCACTACGAGGGCGGGATCGTCGACTTCGTCAAGTACCTCAACCGCAACAAGGACCCGATCACCAACAAAGTGATCTCGTTCGAGGGCGAGAGCGAGGAGGGGCAAGTCGAGGTGGCGATGCAGTGGAACTCCTCCTACCAGGAGTCCGTGTTCTCGTTCGCCAACAACATCAACACGATCGAGGGCGGTGCCCATCTGTCCGGCTTCCGCTCGGCCCTGACCAACGCGCTCAACAACTACGCGCGGGACAAGGGCGAGCTCAAGGAGAAGGACGACAACCTGACCGGCGAGGACGTCCGCGAGGGCCTCACCGCGGTGATCTCGGCCAAGCTGGTCGATCCTCAGTTCGAGGGCCAGACGAAGAGCAAGCTCGGCAACCCCGGGATGCAGGGGTTCGTGCACTCGGTGGTGTACGCCCGGCTCACCGAGTTCCTGGAGGAGAACCCGCAGGACGCCAGGAGGGTGATCCGCAAGAGCGTCGAAGCGGCGCGGGCGAGGGCGGCTGCGCGCAAGGCGCGCGATCTGACCCGGCGCAAGTCGGCGCTCGAGAACTCGGCGCTCCCGGGCAAGCTCGCCGACTGCTCGGTCAAGGACCCGGCGCTGGCCGAGCTGTTCATCGTCGAGGGCGACTCGGCCGGCGGTTCGGCGGTGAGCGCGCGCGACCGCAACACGCAGGCGATCCTGCCCTTGCGCGGGAAGATCCTGAACGTCGAGAAGAGCCGGATCGACAAGGTCCTCCAGAACCAGGAGATCCAGGCGCTGATCACCGCGATCGGCACGGGCGTGCGCGACGAGTTCGACATCACCAGGGCGCGCTACCACAAGGTCGTGCTGCTGACCGACGCCGACGTCGATGGAGCCCACATTCGGACGCTCGCGCTGACGCTCCTGTTCCGCGAGATGCAGCCGTTGATCGAGGCCGGTTACGTGTACATCGCCAAGCCGCCGCTCTACCGGCTGACCAAGGGCCAGAAGCACCGCTACATCGAGCGGGAGTCCGAACTCGAGGACATCCTGCTCGGCGACAAGTTCGAGAAGATCGACGTCTTCGACCGCTATAACAAGCCGCTGAAGCTGACCGACGCCCGCTGGAAGCGCTTCAACCGGCTGCTCAAACAGTACGACGGCTGGGCCTCCGCGCTGCGGGCGGCGCACGGTCACGGCGTGATCAACTTCCTGCAGCAGGCGCGCCTGCTCGAGGAGCAGATCACCGACGTCGACGCGCTCCTGCGCCATGTCGCCAAGGAGGGCCAGAATGGCGAGTCGCACCGCGCTGAGCTGGTCGCCGAGAACGATCACGAGGTTGTCATCCGCACCGTCGAGGCCAAGACCGGGTTGGCCACCACCCACACGATTCCGCGGGCGACGCTCGAGGCCGAGGAGTACCACAAGCTGGCCGAGGTTCACCGCGAGCTCGTGGAGCTGGTCGGGACCCCGCCCTTCCACATCCAGCTCGGCGAAAACGCCAAGGATGCGCCCACGTTCGAGGAGCTGCGCGAATGCGTGCTGGCCGTTGCTCAGCGCGGGATCGAGTACTACCGCTTCAAGGGACTGGGCGAGATGGACGCGCACGAGCTCCGGGAGACCACGATGGACCCGTCGAGCCGGACGCTGGTGCAGGTCACCATGGAGGATGCGGCGTCGGCCGACCTGGTGTTCTCGATGCTGATGGGCGACCAGGTCGAGCCGCGGCGAGCCTTCATCGAAGAAAACGCCCGGCTCGTGTCGAACCTCGACGTCTAAAGGGAGTCGTTGGTAATGGCATCGATCGACGCCATCAGCGGCGGCAACATCGAGCCCCGCGGGCTCGAGGAGGAGATGCGCTCGGCGTATCTCGACTACGCAATGTCGGTGATCGTCGGGCGCGCCCTGCCCGACGTCCGCGATGGCCTCAAGCCGGTCCACCGGCGGATCCTCTACGCGATGAACGAAATCGGCCTGCGGCCGCCGCGCAAGCACGTCAAGTGCGCGACGATCGTCGGCGAGGTGATGGGCAAGTACCACCCTCACGGGGACTCGGCGATCTACGACACGCTCGCCCGGATGGCCCAGGACTTCTCGATGCGCTATCCGCTCGTCGACGGGCACGGCAACTTCGGCAACATCGACGGCTGGGGGGCCGCCGCGATGCGCTACACCGAGGCCCGGCTCGACGCGCTGGCCACCGAGATGCTGCGTGACATCGACCAGGAGACGGTCGACTTCGCGCCGAACTTCGACGGCTCCAAGCAGGAGCCGTTGGTGTTGCCGTCGCGGTTCCCGAACATGCTCGTGAACGGCGGCGCCGGCATCGCGGTCGGCATGGCCACCAACATCCCGCCGCACAACCTGCGCGAGGTCGTGGCGGCGACGCTGGCCTACATCGACGACCCCGACATCGACGTCGAGGGCCTGATGAAGCACCTCAAGGGACCTGACTTCCCGACGGCCGGAACGATCCTCGGCCGCGAGGGCATCCGTGACGCGTACGCCACCGGCCGCGGCCGGATCCGGGTGCAGGCCAAGGCGCACATCGAGCCGATCGGGCAGGGCAAGGAGGCGATCATCGTTACCGAGCTCCCGTTCCTGGTGCGCAGGGGGGGCGACGGCGGGGTGATCGAGAAGATCGCCACGCTCGTGCACGAGAAGAAGCTCCCCGAGATCACCGACATCCGCGACGAGTCCGATCGAAACGGGATGCGGATCGTCATCGAGCTCAAGCGCGACGCGATCCCCAAGGTCGTGCTCAACAAGCTGTTCAAGCACACCCCGATGCAGCAGACCTTCGGCGTGAACATGGTGGCGCTCGTCGACAACGTGCCGCGCACGCTCTCGCTGCGCGAGGTGGTCGGCCACTACGTCGACCACCAGCGCGATGTCATCGTTCGCCGGACCAAGTACGAGCTGCGCCGGGCCGAGGAGCGCGCTCACGTCCTCGAGGGCCTGCTGGTCGCGCTGGCCAACCTGGACGAGGTCATCGCGCTGATCCGCGGCTCCCAGACGCCCGAGATCGCGCGCCACGGCCTGGTCGAGCGGTTCGAGCTGACCGTCGTGCAGGCCCAGGCGATCCTCCAGCTCACCCTCAGCCGGCTGACCGCCCTCGAGGCCGACAAGATCAAGCAGGAGCACAAGGACCTGATAGAGCGGATCAAGGAGCTGCGCGAGATCCTCGGCGACGAGAGCAAGGTCATGGCGCTGATCAAGGAGGAGCTCTCGGAGATCTCAGAGTCTTACGGGGATGACCGTCGAACCGAGATCGTTCACACCGAGGGCGACATCGACATCGAGGACCTGATCGCCGACCAGCAGATGGTGATCTCGATCACCCACTCGGGCTACATAAAGTCGCTGCCGCTGTCGACCTACCGCCAGCAGCGCCGAGGTGGCGTCGGAGTGACCGGGATGGAGATGAAGGAGGACGACTACATCGAGCACCTGTTCGTCTCCTCCACTCACGACTACCTGCTGTTCTTCACCAACCGCGGAAAGGTCTATCGGCTCAAGGTCTACGAGCTACCGGAGGCCTCACGGACCTCGCGGGGCCGCGCGCTGGTCAACCTGCTCCCGTTGCGCGACGGCGAGCGCGTGCAATCCGTGCTGGCGACGCGAGACTTCGGCGAGGGCCGCTACCTCGTATTCGCCACCCGCAACGGAATGATCAAGAAGACCGAGTTCGCCGCCTACAACACGCCGATCAAGGCCGACGGCATCATCGCGATCAACATCCGCGACGACGATGAGTTGGTCGCGGTCCGCCGCACCAGCGGCCACGACGACATCATCATGGTCTCTCGCTCGGGCCAGGCCGCGCGCTTCAACGAGGATCAGGTCCGCCCGATGGGCCGCGACACGAGCGGCGTACGCGGCATGAACGTCGCGCAGCAGGACAACGCGGTGCTGGCCATGGACGTCGCCCGCGACGACCAGGAGTTGCTCGTGGTGACCGAAGGCGGGTACGGCAAGCGGACCCCGATCCCCGACTACCCCGTCAAGGGCCGCGGGACGATGGGCGTCAAGACGATCACGCTGACCGAGAACAAGGG
>Ga0213881_10001328_pt1 | contig 12072 bp, 9 predicted proteins | sample BarmaccoBMER_R08_FD_160104 | JGI IMG/M metagenome (GOLD analysis project Ga0213881, IMG submission 160104) | Barbacenia macrantha exposed rock microbial communities from rupestrian grasslands, the National Park of Serra do Cipo, Brazil - ER_R08 ... | reverse complement strand
TCCTCACGCCGCCCTCGACCTCCCCGTCCTCGCGCCCCCTCCTTCCGTCCCCGCCCGCCCCTTCCGTCCCCGCCTTACGTCGCGCCCCCTCCTTCCGTCCCCGCGTACCCTCGTTCCGTCCCCGCCCGCCCCGACATTTCGGCATTCGTCCGGTTTTGCTCGCGCGGTGGTCAGTCATCTATGGAAGATAGGAGCCCTCTGGAAGAAAGGGCGCCGGAAACCGGTGCCCTTTCTTCCGCAGAGCGCTTTTATTCCGCGTCGTTGCGCTCCACCGTTGTCCACGTAACGGTCATATCCTGGCAAAAACCGGCGGCCATTCACTATGGGACGCCCACTTTTCGGAGGGTAAGTGTTCGCAGCCGTAAGTGTGGTCGGGCGTCACTGAGCTGGCCATATCCCATATCCGGAAATGTCGGGCGTGGACCCTTGCGGCGGAGAGCTGCTGATCCTATATGGCGGATCACACTGAGCCGATGCGGGAAATCGGGTCGCAGGCGGTCATGTCTCGGACTGGCGGGGGATGTGTCGGGGTTCGGCGGTTCTGGAGGCTGACGGAGAATTGGACGGCGACGGAGAATCGGAGGGCGACGAGGACTTGGACGGCGAGGGGGAATTGGAGGATGACGAGGACCTGGACGGCGACTTGGACGGCGAGGGGGACTTGGGGGGTGACGAGGACTTGGGGGGTGACGGGGAATTTGGCGGGGCGGGGGGGTTCGGGGGGGAGGGGGAGTCGAGGACGCGGGCGGGGCGGATGTGACGGCCGCGGAGGACGGCGCGGATCGAGGGATCGGTCTGGTCGGATCGCGCCGGGCGGTAGATGTCCGGCTCAAGGTAGATCGTGTCGGCGATCGGGACCACGGTCCGCACCCGGCGCTCGGCGGCGTCGATACCCGATGCGATCTGGGTGGCCACGTCGTCCGACCGGACCGCGATCTTCGCGGCGACCAGGATTGAATCCGGGCCGATGTGCACGGTCCGCAGGTGGATGACGCGCTCGACCTCCGGACCGTCCTCGATGGCGGTCACGATCGCGCGCTCAACCTCCGCGCTCGCCGCCTCGCCGATGAGGAGGCTCTTCGTCTCCACGGCCAGAATGGCCGCCGCGCAGGCCAGCAGCACGCCGATAGCCAGGGACCCGGCTCCGTCCCATACTCCGCTGCGAGTCAGCCAGGCCAGCGACACGCCCACGAACGCGAACCCCAGCCCGAGCAGGGCAGCCATGTCCTCCAGCAGCACCACCGGTAGTTCCGGGGCCTTGGCCCGCCGGATGAACGTCCCCCAACCCCGCCCCGCGCGGACCTGGTTCGCCTCCTTGATCCCGGTACGCAACGAGAACGTTTCGAGCACCGCGGCGATCCCGAGAACGGCCAGCGCCACCCCGGCGTCGTGGACCTCTCCCGGATTCAGCATCTTGTGGACGCCGTCGTACATGGAGAACGCCGCACCGACGGTGAACAACATCACCGACACCACGAACCCGTAAAAGTACCGCTCCCGGCCGTATCCGAACGGATGCTCCTCGGAGCGCGGGCGATCGGCACGGCCGCGACCGATGAGCAGCAGTACTTCGTTGCCGGTGTCGGCGAGCGAATGCACGGATTCCGCCAACATCGACGCGGACCCGGTCAGCGCGAAAGCGCCGAATTTCACCGCCGCGATGCCGAGGTTGGCGAGCAGCGCGGCCAGCACCGCCCGCATACCCTGGACCGCTTTCATCCCAAGTACCGTACCAGTGAGGACGTCACTCAATCCGCGCCGGAAGATCCCGGATCACATCGGCCTGGCCTGGGTCGATGCCAGAAGCAATGCCCAGGTACACGCTCGCGTAGTCAGTGAGCTGGACGACCGCGGCCAGCCGCAAGAGCGGATGCTCTCCTTCCGTGGCCAGCTCGGACACCGAGATCCCGCGCTGGCTGGCGAGCTCACCGATCGTGGTGGCGATGTCCTGGGTGGTCACTCGCTCGCGGAGCTCCACGTCGGTGATGATGACGAGCCGCAACGGGAACTGCGGGATTTCTCCGGCGAACGGCCCGTCGAAGGTGCCAAGCTGGTTGTACTTGACCTCGGGCAGGATGCCCGCTATGGCGGGGCATTTCGCGTTCTCGTTGAGCTGGCTGGCGAACCGCGTCGCCACCACCGCGGTCAGCGGGGATGTCCCCCAGATCATCGGCAGGCCACCCATGAGGTCAAGCCCGAGGGACTTACCCGGATTGACGAACGACTCACTCGCCGGGCGGCATTGGTGCGAGACTTCCTCCAGCCGCCCCGCGGTCTGCTCGTAGACCTCCGCGCCTATCTGGGCGATGCCCAGCCGTTCCGCCACCACCAGCAGCGGAACTGTCAGTGCCCACAGGGTCTGACGCGGCAGCACAGTGCCCGCCTGATCCACCTTGACGAAAGGCGCCCGGGCTTGCTCCGCGATGCGGTGCAGCGGCGACGCTTCGGCGCCGACGCCGACCAGCCGGCAACCGCGCCGGGCCGCCTCCCGCGCCACCGCCAGTGTCTCGTGCGTCGTGCCCGAAGACGAGACCGCGAAGACCAGATCCGCCGCGCCAACCCAGCCGGGCAGCCGGCCCGCGCGCAATGTCAGCACCTGAACCGCGACGCCCGCGCCGCACACCACGCCGAGGATGTCCCCCGCCGTCCCTGAGCTCCCCATCCCCGCCACCACGATGGCGCGTGGCCTGGCGTCCGGGGTGAACGCGGACAGGTCCGTCTCAGCACATGCCCGCACCGCGGTGCGCACCTGCGCGGCGGACGAGGCCACCTGCCGCAGCATTTCGGCGGGGTCGGCCGCCTCGACTACATCGGGCGTGTCCAGCCGATCAGCGGCCAGCGCGAACTCGGCGCCATCCCACAGGTCGCCCTGGTCCGGGCCATCCTCACTCAATCGCGGCGCGCCTCATCTACCAGCAGCACCGGGATGCCGTCACGGACCGGATAGGCCAACCCGCATTCCTCGTTGGTGCACACCAACTCGCTGGCCTCGTCGTCGGCGCGCAGGGGCGCGTGACACTGCGGACAGGCCAGGATTTCCATCAGCCAGTCATCGATCTGCATATCAGCCTTCCCGGACGATGCTCAGGACTTCGTCGCGGATGCGGGCCATTGTTTCCTCGGTGTCCGCCTCCGCGTTGAGCCGCAGCAGCGGCTCGGTGTTGGACGGACGCAGGTTGAACCACCACTCGTGCTCGCCCACGGTCAGGCCGTCGAGCTGATCGGTGGTGATCCCGGGACGGCTCTCGAACGCCGCCCTGACCCGCGCGGTCGCCTCGGCCTGGTCGGAGACCTCGGAGTTGATCTCGCCACTGGCGTAATACCGCGAGTACTCCGCCGTCACGGCGGACAGCGGCTTTGTCTGGGTGCCCAGGGCCGCGAGCACGTGCAGCGCGGCGAGCATGCCGGAGTCGGCGAACCAGAAGTCCCTGAAGTAGAAGTGCCCGGAGTGCTCACCACCGAACACCGCTCCGGTCTCCGCCATCTTGGCCTTGATGAACGAGTGCCCCACCCGGGTGCGCACCGGATTTCCGCCATGCTCCCGGACGATCTCCGGCACCGCCCGCGAGGTGATCAGGTTGTGGATGATCGTCGCACCCGGCTCGCTGGCCAGTTCCCGCGCGGCGATCAGCGCGGTCAGCACCGACGGCGAGACGATCTCACCCCGCTCATCCACCACGAAACAACGATCCGCGTCGCCGTCGAAGGCAAGCCCGATGTCGGCGCCATATTCGCGGACGGCGGCCTGCAGATCCCGCATGTTGGCCGGCTCGATCGGATTCGCCTCGTGATTGGGGAACGTGCCGTCCAGCTCGAAGTACATCGGGATCAGCGTTACCGGCAAGCCATCGAACACCTGCGGCACCGTATAGCCAGCCATCCCGTTGCCGGCGTCCACGGCCACCGTCAGCGGCCGGATGCTCGACACGTCCACCAGCTTGCGCAGGTGGTCGGCGTAGCCCGGGAGCAGGTCTACCGATGTGACCGTGCCGGGTTCTGGAAGAGATACCACCGACCGTTCGCCATAAGCCTGAATTTCCTTCAGGCCGGTCTCGATCCCCACCGGCCTCGCCCCTGCGCGGCACAGCTTGATGCCGTTGTACCGCTGCGGGTTGTGGCTCGCGGTGATCATCGCGCCGGGGATGCCAAGATCGCCGCTGGCGTAGTACAGCATGTCCGTCGAGCCGAGGCCCCCGGCCAGGACGTCCGCGCCCCGCGCCGCGGCACCGCGGCCGAACGCGTCCGCCAGCGGCGGCGACGAGGTGCGCATGTCATGCATGATGACGATCTGCTTGGCCTCGGTGACCTGGACGAACGCGGCACCAACCGCTTCCGCCACGCTCTCGTCGAGCTGGTCGGGTACGACACCTCTGATGTCGTACGCCTTCACGATGTTGGCGAGATCGCCCAATTCCGCCTCCCGTACAAGACCTGTACGTGAGAGCCTATCGGTCCTTGGGCGGTCCGGACTTCAGTACCCGAAGGTGACCACGGCGGCCGACCTCGACACCCTGGCCGACGGGTTCGGAATCCCGCTTCGCGCGCGGCCTCGACTCCATCACCGCGTTGGCGAGAGCCTCCAGGTCATCCTCCCGGTCCCGGGCGTCGTCCGGATCCACCGGGAGGCGCACCACGTCCCAGCCACGCGGGGCGGTTAGCCGGGCGGCGTGCTTCTCGCACAGGTCGTAGCAATGCGGCTCCACATAGGCGGCCAGCGGGCCGAGCACCGCCGTGGACTCGCGATAGACGTAAGTCAGCGTGTAAACGGGCGGATGCTTGCACGCGGTGCGCGAGCAGCAACGGGAACCCACCGGCTCACCTCGCTCACATCGTTGGCATGGCCATGTGTCATGGCCTGACCAATCCCTGCCGACTTGTCATGGCCGACATCGGCCCGCGCGCGTCGGATACTCCGATGACGCTATCCGTCCGCGGGCGGTAGCGCCACCACCTCCCGCGACGTGTCGTGCTTTGCACGTTGTGCCCGTTCAGGCACCGCGTACGCCAGCGGTACGCTCTGTGACTGTGACGTCGAGTTCAGAGGTTGACGGCGAGGCCGCGGGCGGGTCCGGCGCTTCGGGCGGGTCCGGCGTTTCGGGCGGGTCCGGCGTTTCGGGCGGCGGCGCGGGTGCTGGGCCGGGACGCGCGCCCGGTGGCCGGGCCCGACGGCGGGACCGACACGGGCGTGGTCTGCGCGGGCGGCTGGTGCCACCTGGCGTACCGTTGTACCGGAGCCGCTCAGAGCAGTTCGACGACCTGGTACTCGAGGCGGTGGCGCGGCTCGAGCCGCGCTGGGAGGCCGAACTCTCCGACGTGGAGTTCGCGGTCCAGGAGGTGCCGGACGCGGATTTCCTCGCCGCTAACGACGCGGGGCCCAACGGCGGCGTGCCGCTCGCCCGGGTGGTACAGAGATCACCATCCGATGGCGACGGATCGCAGTCCGGGCCGCGGATCATACTGTTCCGGCGGCCGCTGCTGGCCCGCGCCGAGGACGAAGATGAACTGAGCGATCTGGTGTTCGACGTGATCGTCGAGGAGTTCGCCGAGGTGCTTGGCGTAGATCCGGAAACGATCGACCCTGGATATGGGGACGCGGGTTTCTAGCTACGGGGATATCGCCGTGTAAGAGGCGCGGACGGGAGGCAGGCCGGTCGTGATCAGGGCGCTGACCGCCGGAACGATGGAGACCACCGCGGTCTGGCCGTGCGTCTCGATCCTGGCGGCGTAAACGGGCCCGGATCCGCCGAGCGGAGTGATCACGACCGCAAAAGGCGCTCCGCCCCTGGTCCCCGGGGGCGCCTTGACCGACTCGGCCAGCGTACGGCCGGGCGGGATCGCGACGGTCTGGGTGGCGGGCTGAGCGCCTTCGGCGACCTCGGTCAGCCGGACCTGTCCCGCTACTCCCGGAGCGGAGAGCGCGACCGAAGCCGCGAACCCGCCGGTCGTCGGATTGCCCGCGATAACGGCCTGCTGGGCGATGGGCGCGGTGGCCGCGGTGAACGTGCCCAGCCCGGTGCCCGGCACCAGCACCGCCGCGGTCACCGGGACGTTCGAGCTGAGCTCGAGCGCGGCGCCAGCCCCTCCGATCGGCGTGAGCTGAACAGCGGAGGCGGACTGCCCGGGCAGGTCTATCGACTGCGAGCCGAACGGCTGGTAGTGACCCTGCGCGGTAATCGCGACCACGCTGACCTTGGCGGCGGTGTTGCCGGGGACGACGAGGAACAGGCTGGCGGCGGTGCCCGAGGGTGGAACTCCGGGTATCACCAGGCCTGTCGACGGCGGGGCCGCGCTGGGCAGCCAACTGGTCTGGCCGTGCGATGAGCCCTCGGCGACGTTGGCGGCCACGCGCCCCGTGCTGGTGTGGACCTCGATCGCCATGACGCTGGCCCCGCCAGCCTGCGACGACAGCGACTCCGTGACAAGTGTGTGAGGTGGCACGTTGATGCCGCTGTCTTCGGCGGACTGGACCGCGCCCGCGTCGGTGATGACATTCAGGTTCACGGTCGCCGCCAGCGAGTCGACGTTCATGAGGTCGAGCTGGATCTGGGCGGCGCCGTCCTGCTGGCCGGGTCCGACGAACCAGGTATCCGCGTTCGGCTCAGCGCAGCGGACACTGGCCTGGCCAGAAGCGTCAGCGACCTCCGCCTCCAGCCCCTGGGCCATAGCGCCCTGCGCCACGATCGACCAACCCTGCTGCTTGGTCACGTTCGTGGTGGCGGGTACCGAGATCAGGGACAAGGTGTTCACGGCGGTGATGCTGGCGGGGTTCGCGGGGGTGGTCTGCGCCGCGCCGTGGGTGGAGCCGGTTGGCAGCGGGGTCAGGACGGCTGAGTTCGCGGGGCCCGCAGGGGCCGCGGGGCCCGCAGGGGCCGCGGTGGCCGCGAACGCGGCGATACGGCTCTGGCCGGCGTCCGCGCCGGGCGGGCAGGCGCGGATAGCGGTGCTGATCGGGACCTGACGGATCAGCGTGGCGGTGCTGCGGATAGCCTTCGACGTGGTGGCCTGGGTTGCCGTCGCTGAAGTGGCGGGCTTGATGAGGGTCACGGCGCCGATGGCGGCCAGCGCGACCAGCACCAAGGCCACGGGCACGAACCGGCCCACGCCGCCGGGAAGCGCCCGGGTCATGACTCATCTCCGAGTTCCCAGGGGGGACGCGAGCCGCCCGGTGGACCACTGGGCTGCTGTGAGCCGCCCGGTGACTGTGAGCCGCCCGGTGACTGTGAGCCGCCCGGTGACTGTGAGCCGCCCGGTGACTGTGAGCCGCCGGGCGGCTGTGAGCCGCCGGGCGGCGATTCCGGCGGCAGCGGCGTCAGCGGCTCGGCGGCGTCGGCCCAGTCGCCTTCCGCCGGGTCCCATGAACTTTCTGGACGGTCCCATGAACTTTCTGGACGGTCCCAGGGGGGCTCTGGACGATCCCAGGGTTCGCCCCCACCCGATGCGGGTGGTGCGGCCGCCTCTGGCGGAAGCGCCCGCTCCTCCGGCTGGACCACCAGGCCGGGGTCCGCCGGCGCCTTACCTCGCCAGACGCGGGACGGCTTGCTGTGCCGTGCCGCTCGGTGGCTACCCCCGCGCCTGCGCCCAGCCGACGCAGCCAACCCAGCGGACGCGGCCGATGCGGCGGACGCGGCTGGGCCAGCGGCCGGCCCAGCGGCCGGTGCTGCTGGCAGTCCCGCCGGTCCCGGCCGCTCCGGAGCTCCGCTCGAGAACGGCACCGCCTGTGCGGTAACCCAGTCCGACTCGGCGGCCCACGGCGCGACCGCGACAGGCTCCACAACCGGATCCGACGGCGCCGCCTCGGCAGGCCACAGATCCGACCGCGCCGCCTCAGTAGGCCACGGACCCGACGGCGCCGCCTCAGCAGGCCACAGATCCGACCGCGCCGCCTCAGTAGGCCACGGACCCGACGGCGCCGCGTCCGGCCATGGACCAGATGCCGCCGCCTCCGGCCACGAACCCACCCCGGCACCGGCACCAGCACCGACCGGCACGGGTACCGCTGGCGGCGGGGTAGTGACATCGGCCGAGCCGGCCTCGGTAGGCTCCGCGGCCGTGGCGCTGGCACGCGTCCCCGGCAGCGCGAGGACGAAGGCAATCAGCAAAGCGGCTGCCTCACCACCCAGGGCCAGGTCGCGGGCCAGGTCATCACGTGCGATGACCAGATGACCGCCGCCGGACGGCAGCACGAAGGCCTGTGCCCAGCCGTACATGGGCTGGGACAACGCCTGAAGCGGCCGGCCGTTCAACGTGGCCGACCACCCGCCAGCCGGCTCGGCCAGCACCAGCGTGCCGCCGCTGGCGGCCGCGAGCGTGCTGGAAGCCCCCACTGCCCCGGAAGACACCGGTACCACGGTCCCGGCGGTGCTGACGACTCGGACGCGAGCCGCGGTCTGCGCCACCCGCCACAGGTCATAGGCAGCGGAGACGGTGAGCGGCTGCAGGCCCGCGACACCGTTCAGCTGGCCGGCCAGCCCTGGATCGACCGGGGCCGGCAGCAGCACATACCCAACGGCGAACTGGCTGAGCTGTTGCGCGGCGTTGGCGGAGTCACCGCTGTCGGTGGCCGCGAGCATCGCGACGGCCGTGTTCAGCGTCTGTCTGGCGGCGGCCGCCTCGGTAAGCTCCGGTTCCCCGAGCAGGGGATCGCTGTTCCGCAGGACCTGATAGGTCAAGATGCCCTGATCCCGTCGCAGCACCAGCGTACGGACCTGGCCCTGAACCGCGGACGAGGCCGCCACGAACGGCGGCAGGACCGGCGTCCCGGCCGTGCTCAGCGGACCACGGACCCCGGTAGCCAGCCAGTACCCGGCCGCGAGGATCGGCGCGCTCACCCCTATGGCGCCCACGGCCAGGGCTACCGTGCCGCGCCGCCCGACCAGCCTGGCCCTGGTGCCGAGGCTGGCGCTGCTGGCCGCCACGCCCCATACGGTCCCGGCCGCCCATTCGAACATGGGCGTGGCCGCGAGCAGCAGGCCGGCGGCCGCTATGGCGAGCAGGAACCCAGGCCATACCGGCACCGCGCTTCCGGTTACCGGCGAGGTCACCCGCAGCCTGCTGACCGCGGCCGCCGCCGCGAGCCCGGACAGCGCGACTCCCCATCCGGTCAGCACCAGCGCCTGCCGCCGTCCGGACAGCAGCGCGCACAGCGCGGCGAACAGCAAGCCCGCGGTGACCCACGACGGCGGAAGCCCGGGGCCGCCCGGGCTGAGCAGCAGCAGCGGTTCTGGCTTGAGGTTGTCCGCGGCCAGCCCTGATCGCTGGACGCCCGCCTCGAGTAGCAGGGCGGAGGGACTGGCCAGCAGGTGGAATATCCACGGGATCAGCACCGCGACCGGCACCACGGCGACGATTCCCGCGTTGATCGCCATGTCCCAGCTCCGCCAGCGGGCACTGAGGCCCCGCCAGCGAGCCACGCCGACCGCGCCGGCGACACCAACCGCGCCGGCGAGCGCGAACGCCCACAGCAACGGCACGAAGGCAGCGGCCACTCCCACCAGCAGCCCGCCACCCCACGCCGCGCGGCGCCCCTGGCGTGGCGGTCCGGTCAGTATCCGCCCGATAGTGATGCCGATCAGCGGAAGCAGCATGAAGGCGACCGCGGTGCCGAGCCGCCCGGCGGCCACCGCGCCCGTCGCTACCGGCGCCACCGCGTACGTGATAGCGATCCATATCCGCGCGCCCAGGGCGGGTGTGAACCGGCGTGCGGCCGCGTACGCCGTCATCCCCGCGACGGGAACGGCGCCGAGCAGGAGCACGTCGACGGCCAGCCACGGCTTGCCGCCAAGCAGTGTCGCCACGGCGGCGACGACCGCGATGTAGGGCGGCGTGCTGGCCGCCGAGCCGACGCCGTATGCGTGATAACCGGCCAGGTACTCACGCCACAGGTCGCTCGCGCCGCCCCACGCCGGTACGAGCGCTCCGCCGGCCAGCGTCCCGGACCCGCGGGCCAGGTCGCCGATCAGCGACCGCTCGGCGACCGCGGTGATCACGGCGAGCCCGGCGAACAGCAGGACCCCGGGGCTGGTCAGCACCCGCCGGAGCACCGAGTCGGACGGCGGCAGCGGCAGGTCCTCGTCCGGATCGTCGGCGGCCCCTCCGTGTTCACCGCTTCCCTCGTAAGGGGAGGAACGGGAAAGTATTCCGACCACACTCTCGGCCATCCGAGACAACGTCTTGCCATGCGGGATCTGCGGGCGCAGCACGGCATAGGCCCGCTTACGCCCGGGCGAGCGCCGTCGCCGCGCGCGCCACACCTGCAACGGATGGCCGAACAACCAGGCCAGCGCCCCCAGGTGCCCGAACGCACGGCGTTGCTGCTTGGTCAGCAGGAAGTACGTCGCCCGCAGCAGCGAGCCGAGGACGCAGCCGCTCACCACGGTCAGCATCGGCACCAGCGGCAGGTTGACGGCCAGCACATACAGCGCGGAACGCCGGTCCAGTAGCCGCGGATGACCGGCCGCTGCGATCCCCTGCTTGCGCCGGTGTCGTGCCGACAGCTCACGGTGGTACACCACCGCGTCCGTCAACAACCGGCCGTCATACCCGGCCGCGTGCACTCGCCAGCAGAAGTCGATGTCGTCCCGGAACAGCGGCAGCAATGGATCGAAGCCGCCGAGCCGTTCCCACACGTCGCGGCGGATCAGCATCCCGGCTGAACTGACCGCCAGCACCGGCCGGTTGCCGTCGTGCTGTCCCTGGTCGATCTCTCCCGGCTCGATCCCGGTCAGCCGCCGTCCGGCCCGGTCCGCGGTCAGCCCCACCTCACGGAGCACCCGCCGGTCGGCCAGGTCCCTGAGCTTCGGCCCGAATACCGCGGTCGTCTCGTAGCGACTGGCCAGCCTGAGCAGATGCTCGAGGGCGTCCGGCGCGGGCTGGCAGTCATCGTGCAGCAGCCAGATCCACTCTGTCTGATTGGCCTGGGCATCCGGCCGCGGCGTCTGATTGGCCTCGGCCTCCGGCCGCGGCGTCTGATTGGCCTCGGCCTCCGGCCGCGGCGTCTGATTGACCTCGGCCTCCGGCCGCGCCGCCTGATGCTGCAAGGCCCGGGACACCGCCGTGCCATATCCCGTGCCGGGATCCATGCCGAAGACAGCATCGTGACCGAGAAGCTCGGCCAGCAGCGCGCCGCTGCGGTCCCGGCTGCCCGTGTCGACGCCCACTACGCGGTCAACGGGACGGGTCTGGTCCCGCATTGCCTGGATGGCGCCTGGCAACAGCCGGGCGCCGTCGTGGGCGACTATCACGGCGGTGACGACGTGACGCGGATGCGATGTGTTAGGTGACAAGGGGTCCTGGCAGGTAGCGTTGGCGGGCGACTACCGGTGCGGCTGCCGCCCGGTTAGAGCGCGTACTCGCCGTGACCGACAACCCCCGCACTCACGGCAGCGTTAACGATACTCCGCCGCACGGTGCTCAGCAGGGTAAATGCTCGATGTCAGCCGCGGCCTAACCCGGCCTGACGCTTGAGGCGGCGGCGTTCGCGCTCGGACATGCCGCCCCAGATTCCGAACCGCTCGTCGTGCTCGAGCGCGTACTCCAGGCACTCGGAGCGGACCTCGCAACTACGGCACACCCGCTTCGCTTCGCGGGTGGAACCTCCTTTCTCCGGGAAAAATGCCTCCGGATCCGTTTGGGCGCACAGAGCACGGTCTTGCCAGCCCAGCTCGTCAACGTCATCCGGACTGACGAACACCTGCTCCACCGGGACGATGACCTCAGTCACAGCGTGTCCTCCCTCCCCCACTCGGAGCCCCCGATCGTTTCCTTCTCCCCCGGATGGCGAGAATCACACCAATGAAATTACACCCGCGTGTCTTGCTTCACGTCAAGCGAGGAAGGTGATAATGGTCCCCCGGATGCCCGAGATGCGAGAAAAGTCACCCCAAGATTCCTGCTGGACCTGTTGCGGACGTCCGGCTCCCCCTCGCCAGCGGGCCGCCTCGCGTACGGAGGCCGCGGCCGGAGGCCCAGCCGAAGGCGAGCGGAAGCGAGCGCCGCGGCGGTTGCCGTCCCGCAGGGGCGGCAATTCCCGCCGCGGCCCCAAGCCGGCCGAGCACAGCGAGGCCTAGGCGCGGA
>Ga0213881_10001327_pt1 | contig 12072 bp, 16 predicted proteins | sample BarmaccoBMER_R08_FD_160104 | JGI IMG/M metagenome (GOLD analysis project Ga0213881, IMG submission 160104) | Barbacenia macrantha exposed rock microbial communities from rupestrian grasslands, the National Park of Serra do Cipo, Brazil - ER_R08 ... | reverse complement strand
CCCTGCGGCTGCCCACCAACGCGGGAGTGCTGATTAGTAAGGGCCTGATCAGCTTGCCGGTAGCGCGGTCCTTGGCCGAGACATAACCATTGAAGACAATCCCGCTGACCAACGTGGTCGGCGGGATGTCGAACGCCGCAGCCAATGTTCGCAGCAGGGGCCAGATAGCCACGGTCACAGCCGCCGCGTGCCGTCTCATCTCCCGGTCAAATCACGACCAAAAGATCACAAGCGCATGATCACGAAAAGGTGATCATGACTTTGAACCGCTCGAATGTGGTGGGCGATACTGGGATCGAACCAGTGACCTCTTCGGTGTGAACGCGGATTGGCCGTGCGTCTGCTTGCTTGGGAGTATCGTTGCATGCTGCGGAACTGCGACTTCGTGACGGTGCGCATCGGTCCGTGTGGACTCGTCGCGCCGTTTGCGCTGACGGTTCGCTGATGATGATCACGTTAAGCACCAGGCTGGAAGGCCGAGCCCCGGTAAGCTGAAAATCCGGCCACCTGTTAGGCTGGGGTATTGATTGTGGCGCATCTGCTCGTACTTGATCCGATACCCAAACAGGAAGCTATGATCACAACAGTTGGTAACCTGCTTGTGGCGAGATAACCGTGGGAAATAACTCAGCCGCGAGGAGACCCCATAGGATGCAGCAACCAATCCATGCGACGAGCAAAGGTAGCCCCAACGAAGCTTTATTGCCCGCATTAACAGATACAGTGGAGGAAAAAGTAACCACCAGAAGGCCGAAAGGCGGACTCCGGCCTTTTGGAGGCTCTCTGAGTCGAGGACCGCAATCGGTAATGTGGCAGCAAACACGACTAGCCAGGTGAAGCGATTCGCGTCATCGCTCAGATTCGTGAACTGAGCGATGACGCACTCGACTAGGAGGACAACCACATGCGAGAGTGCTAAAAGCCATGCCCACTTGTTGATGGCCCGTTTCAACCCAGGATCGGGGACTGACTCTGGTGACGAGCGGGTTGACATGTTGTCCTCCTGTCTGCGGTGTGGAGTCGCAACGGCTCGACGGAATGCGAAGTTCCTTAAGCGCGTGGTCTGGGTTGTCTAGACCTCAGATTAGGGTCAGTCGGCGCCGACGGCAGCCCAATATTGGCTACCACGCTGCAACTGAAAATTGATCAGCTTCCCGAGACCCCCGCTAGAGTCGAGCCGGGAAGGAAGCAGGTGGTGGTTGTGGGACACAGTTGCGTTCGCCGACGCAGGCTCGGGCAGGCTGTGCCGATGCGTCGCCAGCTTGGAAGGCTGCGCCCCCTGCGCCGTCAGAGGCCACGATCTGCGGTCAGGCCGGGTCAGGGGGTACCGCTGGTGACCGTGGTTGACCGGTGGTAATGGCACGAGCGGGGTGTTGGCCTATCGCAGGACGGAGGCGGGGAGTGGGTATCCCGTCACGTCGGCGAGCTTGTCTCGGAGTGGGTCGGGGGGCAGACCTCCAGATGGAGCACCCGATGGATGAACGATCTTGCCCCCTGCCCCTGGCCCGCTACGCCGCCGGCGCCGACGGGACGGGATACCCGCGTCCCCAGGTGACCCACCACCCTCACACCCAGCCCTGGGTCCATCCCGGAGCAAGGCCCGCCGGAGGCAGGGGTTTCGCGCTGTCATGGCGCGTTGCCCACTGCGACAGACCCTGTGATGATTTTCGTGCCGCGTGGGCGATGATCGGCGTGTGAGTGCACGCAGCAGCCGGCCTGACTCGCCCACGCCGCGACCGTTGTCGAACTGGGTCATCGCGGCGGGGGCGCTGGTGGTGCTCGCCGTTGCGGTGGTGATCTGGTTTGTGCTGCTGCGCCGCTACGGCGGGCAGGGGGCGACGGTTCAGCTCGACGCGATCCGCACCGCTGGGACTTTGGTGATCGGGACCGGTGGGGCGGTAGCGCTGCTGCTGACCGCTCGCCGGCAGCGCTACACCGAGCTGAGCCTGGTGCACACTGACCGCGACGCCACCGAGCGGCGCATCACCGAGTTATACACCAAGGCCGCCGACCAGCTTGGCTCCGAGCAGGCCCCGGTGCGCCTGGCCGGCCTGTATGCCCTGGAGCGCCTGGCGCACAGCACCATCGCGCACCGCCAGACCATCGTCGATGTGATCTGCGCGTACCTGCGCATGCCCTACACCCCGCCTCCGCAACCCTCAGCGAGGGTACCCGGGCGGTCCTACCGCAGCCCGAGACCCGCGCGGCGACGCCGAGGCCGCCCACTCACCGACCGGCCGCCGCACACACCGCCCACAGTCCAGGAGTCGCGACACGAGCATGCCCAGCAGGAGCGGCAGGTACGGCTGACCGCCCAGAACATCCTGCTCCGCAACTTTCGCGTCGTCCCCCAGCGCCGACTGTGGTGGCAACGCACACCGCCGCCCGCAGTTCCGACCTGGCCCGGCATCCGACTGGATCTCACCGGGGCCGTTCTCCTTGACTTCTCCCTGTCGAAGTGTCAGCTCGATCACGCCGACTTCACCCGCGCTCAGTTCACCGACGGGGCCGACCTCAGGGGCGCTCAGTTCACCGACGCGGCCGACTTCAGGGGCGCTCAGTTCACCGACGCGGCCGACTTCAGGGGCGCTCAGTTCACCGACGCGGCCGACTTCTGGAACGCTCAGTTCACCGGCTGGGCCGACTTCTGGAACGCTCAGTTCACCCGCACGGCCGGTTTCAGCGTCACCCAGTTCACCCGCACGGCCGACTTCAGTGTCACCCAGTTCACCGGCATGGCCGACTTCAGGGGCGCTCAGTTCACCGGCACGGCCGACTTCAGGGGCGCCCGGTTCACCGGCGGGACCGACTCCAGTGGCGCCCGGTTCACCGGGGGGGCCGACTTCAGGAGCGCCCAGTTCACCGAGGAGGCCGACTTCAGGGGCGCCCGGGTGGCCTTGGCTGCTGAGCCGGGAAGCGCGTGGCCGCCGGGCTGGCTCACCCGATCCGCTCAGCCAGACAACGGGGAAGACCCCGCCTTCCTGTATCTGGCGAGAGTCGAGAAGCTTCCGGATGCCTGATCCGCTGCGTGGGCCAAGCGAACTGGAAATTCCGCCCAGGATGAGACCTATCGGGCCTGTCGTGCTGGTGTAGTTGCTTGCAACTTCTGCCCGCTGCCGTCCAAGACCCCGACTGCACCTGACGCCTCCTGAAGTCGTGTGGGCCGTCCGGCCGGGCGCGACCGAACACGGCCCGAAGGGCCGCGCGCAGTGTCGTGGCTGGGCCGGAGGCCAAGCGAGTTACGAACAGCAACAGCGGAGCGCCGCCGCAGGCGGCCTTGATTCCAATAGAGGCCAATTCGGCAGCTACTCACTGTGACTCACTAAAGATGATGGGTGAGTAGCTGGCGGGCCCGGAAGCCGTCGACGCGAGGGGCGGTCGCTGATCACCGGTCTTGGGTATCGGCTCGGCGGCTGGCGCGTCGGTCCTGTTGTGGGTGTCCGGCCTCGTTTAGCAGGGTGCGCAGTCTGCTGACCGTCGCCTCGTGGCGGGTCTGCTGGTCGGCCAGCCGCTGCGCGCTATGGACCTTTTCGGCCTTCTCGTCTTGGCCCGGAATCAATCCGAGGTAGAAGAGAGGACAGCGACTTGCTCGGAAGACCAGTACTCGCGGAGGCTGGCGATGAGTCGACCCTCGAAGACGAGGATGGCGACCTCTCTTATTCGCTTGCGGACTTTCTGGACCAAGTCGTCGAATTGGGCTTCCCATTCAACGATGGCTGTATTTCCATCGAGGTAGAGATTCAGCAGCTCGCACTCAATATCGCTCTGCGATTCAACAACCTTGGCCTTCCAGTACGCTCGGATTCCATGTCGATCTTGGATCGGTGTTTCGAATACCCTTTCATGATACGTGGCCGTATTCGTAAAGATGGTTTCGATCAAATCAGCGTCCTGTTCGACCCATGCCCGGATGTAGAGGTCTACGACGTTGCGGACGTCGTGTTTCGTAAGTGTCATCTAGTTTCCCTCCGCTATCGCAGCCAAGCCCAGGGGTACGTCATTCGCTGAATTTTCTAAGAGTGCGTGAATTATGTCTGGATCATTTAATGTTACCTCTTGTAGATCAACACCGGAGAGTGATGCCGGGTCGAATCGCACCCATTTCCAACGCATAGCATCAACCTGAATATCACTTGAGAAACCGGTGTAATAGCCGTCCATTACCATTTCGCCAGGGAGGACCGCGAGGTGGACTGATCCGAAGTAGCGGGTATCGCTAGTATTCTTCCAGTGGCCAATAAGGTGGCGATTTGCGAGCAGGGCTTCGATTTCGTTACGGAATGACGACGCTTGACCCTGGGTGCGTGGATTAGGTGGGTAGTTCTTAGCAGTCACCCGTCGATCTGATTGGGGTATGAGTTGGGTGATGTCAGCGTGACATTGTATGCCTCGGTTTGAATTGAATTGGTAGCAAGTAACCCAGAAGCCACCGAGCATGTCGGCTGAGAAGCTGTGAGGTACTGACGCTAGAAGACCAAGAGATTGATAAAACGCTACCACCTGGTCTGCTTCCTGAACGACCGGTGCGGTTGGCAGGGTGGTCGCTGTCTTTATCTGCGGTGCGGGCGGTTCGGGTATGAACTCGATTCCGCCATCATGTAGCTGAAACAGTTGGTCGACTTTCCAGCCGGGAAACATGCCTTCCAGGACGCGGCAGTGGTCGGTGTAAGGAAGGCCGGCCAGTTCGCCGGCCAGCCATCGGTAGAACTGTGCCTTGCTGGGCCCACCGCCCTTGAGAGCGAGGTCGATGCCGGCGGCAACTCTGTCGTATTCCCGGCGGAAGGCGGTGTGGGTTTGCAGGTGGCGTTGCTGCAGCAGCACCTTTAGCACGATGGGCTTGGCGGTCAGCAGGTTGGCCTCGTTGATCACGAGACGAGACTATCACGGTCGAGAGACAGGCCGAGACTATAGGGGGTATAGCGGTTCAAGAAGAGACGATCATGGGATCGAGAAGTGACCGTGACCTGGCCGAATCTTGTGGTGTCACCCGGTTACGAGGGCGACGACCACACAGACAGGAAGGCAAAGGGTCATGGCGATTCCCCGGGGCCACCGGTTCGCAATCGAGTTCGACAGCGCGTTTCCGCAAGGCTTGGTCCTGATCGGCGACGTCGCACCAGACAACGAGTACCAGACACGCGAAGATAAAGCGGCCGGCCGGCCAGTGCGTCAAAAGCTTGACCAGGTGACGGGTCAGCGGCAGTGGAAAGCCACGGTCACCGATCCGGACGAGCCCAACGCCAAGCGCGCCTCGTTTGAAATCATATTCATCGCCGACGTCCAGCCGGTGCCCTCCACGACGGAAGTCCTGCCGGGCATGCGTCCCATTGAACTAGCCGGATTGACGGCTGAGCCCAGGGTCGCCGGCAATGGCGAGTTCAAATACCAGTCCTACGTCTACCGCGCGACCGGCTTCACGGCGACACCCCATGCTGCCGGAGGCCGGCCGTCGCAGTCGACTAAACCGGCCGGCAGCGCCGGGAGCGGTGAGCAGCCGAGCAAGGCCGCGTGAGTGCTGGTGATGGGTTCCGCCGAGTTTGCCGGGGTCGGGGACCCTGGCCGGGAGGGTCTTGCGACTGCCCGGCCGGTCTTTGGTTCCGCTGGCCACGATACCCACCCCGTGTCGGGTGCTGACGGTGGCGTGATGGCATCAGAGAAAGCCGCGCGGGTCTGGGAAGTGGCGTACCGACAATACGGCCGGGCCTGGGAATGGACCGCCCGGTCCCCCAAGGGCGACGTGGCGGCAGCACGCGAGATGGCAGCGGCGTCCCGGGTGGTGGCGGCGGCCTGGCGCCAGATCGCCGCCACCACCACCTTGCCCTGGTGGACGTTGGCGGCCATCGAGTCGGCCGCAGGGGCGTTTGAGGCCCAAGCCCGCGACTACCAAGCACGCGCAGAAAGCGAGAGCCCGTGACCAGGGACCAGACCGCTGAGCAAGGGCTGCCCGCGGGCACACGGGTGCAGCTCAGGCACGGGGCAAAAGCTCTGAAGGGGACGGCGATGCCGTATGCGCGCGAGTATTCGCACGGTCTGTTCCCGGTGCGGCTCGATAACTGCATCTGGCAGATCTGTCACACCAGCGACCTCATCGTGCTGGGCACCACCGAAGCAAGCAAGGAAGGGAGCCATGATGGACGTGCACAGTTATTATGCCAACGGTCCGAATAAGAGTCGTCGTAAGGCGATCCCGGCGACGTGTGGGCTGCATCGGGGTCCGGCGGGTTTCGCCAACCTTCTGGTGAGCATGCAGGGCGAGTCGATTGTGCTCGATCCCCATGTCACGGGTGCCTGCGTGATCTCTCTTCATGCGGATGCCGCCCGGACGCTGTGCAACCTCTTGATGGAATGGCTGGGGTGAGCTGAGGAGAAAAGACCGCGACAGTGAGCCGCGCCGTTGTCTGATGTGCCACGTGATCAGGAAGGGGAGGTGAGAGTGATGGGGTTACGTAGGTGGTGGGCTGGAGTGGTCGAGCGGCGACGGATACGCCGAGGTCGGGTGCGCGTGACGTGGCGGACCTGCCGCCGATGCGGAACCTACGGCTACCAGACGGGTAAAAGCGGGCTGTGCGCTGGCTGCCTGAGCCTGCAATAACAGACCCACCAAGAAAGTCCAGATCATTCAACGCGCCCGGGGTGGTGCGGTAATGCCGCACGCCCTCATCAAACACACCAGCGACGTACGCGCAGAAGCGGATTCTTCGGCTACCAACCTTGTCCGCTTCTGCGCTGTCCACACCAGAGACCGGAGTGAACAATGACAAGAATAGAACACCGCGCCCTGAGCGCACCAGCCCCCACCACTGCCCGAACGGGGCACCCAGTCCCTCATCAATTCGCCTGGCTCGTGACTGGCATGCCACTGGACCTCCCCTACGGGGGTGGCCGGTGATGCGCCCGCAGGAGTACTCCCGATGGGTTGACCCGGCGCCGCTGGAGGTGGAGCGTCCACGGTTGCCGTGGTGGACGATGCTGCCCCGCAAGCTCCTGCTCGCCCTCGCGCCGATCATCCTGGTGGCCGTCATGACGACGGTGGTGATGTTCCTCGCCCGCCGAGTGTGGCGCTACCCGCTCTTCGTGGTCGGCTCAGCGGTCCTGATTGGTCCGGGTGTCGGCTACTCCTGGTGGGCGCCGGTCAAGCTGCTGACCGCGCTGGCGGTGCTGGGTGGACTGTGGGCCTGGCAGCACCCCGACTCCTTCACCCGCACCGTGCTACGGCAGGTGCGCTCGGAGTGGCGCCGTGCGGTGGTCTACGCCTGGCCGTGGCGCCGAGTGATGCTCTTCACGGAGCTGACCAAGCACACCGGGCACACACAGCGCCGGGTGCACTACCCCGCTCTGCGCCGGGTCCGCGCTGACGGTTGGCGCGACCGGGTGTTAGTCAAGCTGTTGCACGGCCAGTGCGCGGCCACCTACACCGCCCACGCCCAGGAGCTGGCCCACTCCCTCGGGGCCCGGGCCTGCCGGGTCCGGGCCGATCGGCCACGCCGGATCTGGCTGGATTTGATCCACACCGACCCCCTCGCCCAACCCTCGCCGTCCCCGCTCTGGCCGACCCCGGCACGAGCGTGGATTTAGCCCGCGTGGTGATCGGGCGGACCGAGACCGGCCGGTCGTGGGTGCTGCGCCTGCTGGGTCGCCACATTCTCGTGGCCGGGGTCAGCGACGCCGGCAAATCCTCCGTCATGTGGGCGGTGCTCCGAGCGCTGGCCCCGTGGATCCGCGCCGGGCTGGTGCAGGTATTCGGGATCGACCCCAAAGGCGGGATGGAACTCGGCCGCGCCCCGGGGCTATTCCAGACACTGGTGTGCACCAACGGCACCGAAGCTGTCGAACTGCTCGAACACGTCGCCACCCTCACCCGCCAACGCGCCGAAGCCCTCCGCCAGCAGCACACCCGCACCTGGACACCCGCCTCCGGGCAGCCGTTCGTGCTGCTGATCATCGACGAGCTGGCCGACGTGATCGCCTACCAACCCGACACCACGCTTCGTAAACGCGCCAACGCGGCGTTGCAGTCCATCCTGTCCCAGGGCCGGGCCCTCGGTGTCTGTGTGATTGGGCAGATTCAGGATCCCCGCAAGCAGATCATCGACTGCCGGCACCTGTTCCCGGTCAAGATCGCGATGCGGCTGGACGAGGCCGAGCAGGTGGACATGGTGCTCGGCGAGGGCGTGCGGGACCGCGGCGCGGCCGCGCACGAGATCAGCGAGGACACCCCCGGTGTCGCGTGGGCCAAGATCGACGGCTGCCGTGATCCCCAGCGCGCTCGGGCCTTCCACACCACCGACGCCGACCTTGACGAGCTGTCCGCCTACGTCACCGCCGGCCACCGCGCCACTTTCCGCCCGCTCACCGGAAAAGAGGCAGCATGAGCGCCACCGTCGTTGACCAGCTGGACTCCCTGCGTACCCACCTCGCCGAGTTCGAGCTGCCGGAGCTGTACTCAGTGCACGTGGTCAGGGCCTGGGATGGGCTGAGCGTGAGCGCGCAACTCGCCTGCCACGACCTCCCGGAGATCGCTACCGGGCTGCTGGCCTGGGCCGACACCCTCACCGGCGTCACTACCGAGGCGTGGCGAGTGCCCAGCGGCGACTCGGTACACCTGTCAGTGATCGGCCAGCTCCCCGAGGGCATCACGATCCGCGTCTACGGCGGCGTGGCATTCACCGAGCACGGGATCGGCGCCGATCTCGCCGCGGACGCCAGCACGACCGTGCCACTGGCGATCCTGCGCCACCTGGCCACCCCCGGCGAGGTGACCCTCTGATGACCACCACCCCCGACACCTCACAGATGACCCGGGCGCAACGGGCTGAATTACCGCTGAGTACCGAGGTAGCGCAGGCACTCGCCGAACAACATGGGGTGTGCATCCGGCCCTTGGCCATGCGCCGGATCGACACCACCACCGGCCGCGTCGAGATCGTCCCGGTCCCGTGCGGGTCCACCCGCGAGGATCAATGTCCGCCGTGTGCGGAGAAGGCCCGCCGGCTGCGGATGGCCCAATGCCGGGAGGGCTGGCACCTCGACGCGGAGCCGGTCACTGAGCGGGCCGCACCCAGCGACGAGCACACGACACTACTGGCCGCCCGAGCCGATCTGCTCGCCGCTTACACCGAATGCAAGATCAACGGAGACACCGAGGCGTGTGAGCACATCGCCGCCTCCGTCGCCGAACTCGACACTGAACTCCGGGCGGCCGGGGTACAGGGCCGGCTCACCCCCTTGGACCCACTACCGAAGCCGGTGAAGCGTTCGACCCGGCGTCGGCAGGATGCCCCGAACCTGCCCCGCCGACCCGTCGAGCGGCGCACGGTGGGGCGAGTGTTCGCCGGGCGGTACCGGCCCTCCACGTTCCTCACCCTCACCCTCGATTCATACGGCCGGGTTGATAGTGACGGGGCGGCTGTGGACCCGGACCGCTATGACTACCGGCGGGCCGCGCGGGATGCCATCCACTTTCCGGCGTTGCTGGATCGGTTCTGGCAGAACACCCGGCGCTGTGTCGGGTGGGACGTGCAGTACTTCGGCACCATCGAACCCCAGAAACGCGGCGCCCCGCACTTCCACGCCGCGATCCGGGGTGCGATCCCCCGGGCCGAACTGCGAACGATCGCCGCCGCGACCTACCACCAAGTGTGGTGGCCCGCCCATGACCAGCTTCGCTACACCGACGAGCGTCTACCGGTATGGGACACCAGGGCCAAGGCCTTCACCGACCCCGACACCGGCCACCCGCTGCCGACCTGGGAACAAGCGTGTGAGGAGCTGACCGAACCCGCGCACGTGGTCCGCTTTGGCGCCCAAGTGCACGTCAAGGGCATTCTGGGCGCACCGAGGAAGCTGGCCGCCACATCGGCTACCTGACCAAGTACCTCACCAAAAGCGTGGGGCAAGCCGCTGGGCTCGATGAGCACGCCACCGACGCCCAACGCGACCACGCTCACCGGCTGCACGCCGAACTGAGCATCACGCCGTGCTCGCCCGGGTGCCCGGTGTGGCTGCTCTACGGCATCCAACCCCGAGGTGCCCGGCACTCGATAACCCCCGGGCGGTGCAAGGGCAAAGCGCACAAGCCCGAACACCTGGGCATCGCCGGCCGCCGCGTCCTGGTCTCCCGCAAGTGGTCGAACAAGGACCCTGGACGACCACCGCGCTGAGCGCGGCGAATTCGTTCGGCAACTGCTCCACCGGGCCGGTATCCACCCCACCCAGGGCGTCGAGGACGGCCCATACCTGTGGGAACGCCCAGCACCCACCGACCCCGACATCCCACCCCGACCCGTGCTGCTGCTGCACGCCATCGCCGAACGACAGCGATGGAAAGCCGAATACACCGCCGCCCAACTCGCCACCAGCGACCCACCACCCGACCAAGACCGTTCGGCAACTACCGATCAAGCCGCATGAGGGAGCGACCAGTGAACCCGTCACAACACAACGAAGACACTGCGGCCGAACTGCTGGGCGGCCGGTGGTACTCAACCGAGGAACTTGCAAAACTGTTAGGCGTGGACGCGTCGTCGATCCGACGCTGGCGTACGTCCCGTCCCGTGCAGGGGCCGCCGTTCGTCAAGTTATCCTCCCGCGTCACCGTCTATAACGCGCTGGACGTCGAGCACTGGCTCCGCAGCCGACGCGTCGATCCGGGTAGGGCGGCCTGATGACGGCTGCTACTCCCCCGGTCGGCGTGTCATTATCGGCTGACATCGAGCACCGGCCCGACCGCCGAGCACCATTTCGGGCCCGGGTCCGGTGGGTGGACCCCGCGACCCAGCGTCGGCAGTCCAAGTCAGAGGCCTTCGAGACCGAGGAAGCGGCGGTTAGCTGGATCGAGGGCCTGCGACGCGCTGCGCTCGGCGGCGTTGATCCGACTGCGGCCACGATGAAGCTCGCCGACTACGGCACGGCGCACATGACGTTGGCGCTACGTGGCTTGGAGGCCAAGACACTCGACCCGTACCTCTCCGGCTGGCGCAAACGAGTGGTACCCACACTGGGCCATCTCCCGGTACGCATGATCACCAATGGTGCTGTGGATCGGGCCGTACACGGCTGGATCGCTGACGAGTGCAGCCGATCGACGGTGAAGAACAGCCTGGCGGTCCTGGTGCGCGTGATGGAGCAGGCGCTCCGCGATGGGATCATCGACCGCAACCCCGCGCGGATCACCGGTTGGCAGCGCGAGTACCAGCGGGCCGAGGACGAACTCGATGACCCGCGTTCCCTCGCCCTACCCGACTGGCCGGCGCTGATGCAGCTCGCTGATGCGCTCGTTGCCCGGTCCGCCGACCAGTTCCCGGGCTGGGGCCACTTGGTGATCTTCGCCGCGTGCACCGCGGCCCGCATCGGTGAGGTGGCCGGGGTCCGGGTTGGCGACGTTGACACCTCCTCGTGGACCTGGACCGTCCGCCGCCAGACGACCCCCGCACCGGGCGGCGTGATCGACAAAGGAACCAAGGGCAAGCGCGCCCGCACCGTCCCCCTCATCGCCGAGGTGCGAGAACTCGTGACCAACCGGGTCGCCGCAGCCGGCTCCGATCCCAGCGCCCGGCTGTTCACTGGTCCGCGTGGTGGTCGGATCACCACCGCAGTACTTCGCGACGCGACCCATTGGGATGAGGTGGTGACCGCGCTCGGCTACGAGCATCTGCGTCGCCACGACTTGAGGCACACCGGCCTGACGTGGATGGCCGATGCCGGGGTCCCCGTGCACGTCCTGCGGAAGATCGCCGGACACGGTTCGCTCACCACGACGCAGCGGTATTTGCACCCCGACGCCACCTCGATCGCGGCTGCGGGCGACTCGCTGACGACCTTCCTGAGTGGCCACCGGTCCCCAAATGGTCCCCAGCTACGCATGGTCCCCAACCCAGGAAGATCGACTCCACATATGAAAAAGGGCCGCTGACGTGGTGTTTCGACCAGCGTCAGCGGCTCCGTGTTGGTCGGGACGACAGGATTTGAACCTGCGACCCCTTGACCCCCAGTCAAGTGCGCTACCAAGCTGCGCCACGTCCCGGCCACGCCCTCTCAGGCGCCTGCCCAGCCTAGCGCAGTCGACACAGCTAC
>Ga0213881_10001326_pt1 | contig 12078 bp, 5 predicted proteins | sample BarmaccoBMER_R08_FD_160104 | JGI IMG/M metagenome (GOLD analysis project Ga0213881, IMG submission 160104) | Barbacenia macrantha exposed rock microbial communities from rupestrian grasslands, the National Park of Serra do Cipo, Brazil - ER_R08 ... | reverse complement strand
TTCAGGCTGAGATGTCTAAAGCACAGAATCACGTAGCGCTGCTAAAAGACGCTTTGAAATGGAGCCTCGGTGCTTTAGTATCTACAGTTTTGTTCATTCGCCTTTGGCAAGTCAGCTCTTGGACTCGACAAAACGGCAAAAGCAAAAAAGCATAGCGCTCATACTTCATCCTGCTTTTGATTCTGCACTCGCAGGCGCACTGAGTCAGCGTGGGATGGTAAACCTTCCGCCTTTGCTAGCACATCGATTGCCCCAGCTACTTTTTGTAGTGCAGTGGGTGAATAATGGATCAGGCTAGAGTGTTTCAAGAAAGTTTCCACTCCCAAAGCAGAGGCATAGCGAGCAGCACCAGAAGTCGGCAGTGTGTGGCTAGGTCCAGCCAAATAATCTCCCACAGCTTCAGGTGTAGAAGAGCCGAGAAAAATCGCACCAGCATGGCGGATTTTTTCTAATAAAGCCCAAGGATCGGCAACTTCCAATTCTAAGTGTTCTGGTGCAAATTCATTGGATAACTCTGCCGCCGCCTCTATGGATTCCACAACGACAATTAATCCATAGTGAGCAATCGCTTTCTCCGTCTGGGTGCGACGCGGATGATCGATTAACTGCCGCTCAACAGCAGCTTGTACATCTTTAGCCAAACCAGTATCTGTTGTCAACAAAATTGCTGCTGCCATCGGATCGTGTTCAGCTTGTGCCAACAAGTCAGCCGCTACATGCACAGGGTTAGCTGTCTCATCAGCAATAACTAGCACCTCCGAAGGACCAGCTAGGGAGTCGATCCCAACATTCCCATAAACTAGTTTTTTGGCTAGGGTCACGTAGATATTCCCAGGACCAGCGATAACGTTAACTTTGGGAATCGTTTCAGTCCCGTAAGCTAAAGCCGCGATCGCTTGTGCTCCTCCCACCCGATAGACTTCCGCTACCCCGGCTTCTTGAGCAGCAACTAACACCGCTGGATGAATCGCCTTCCCAAGCCCTGGCGGCGTAACAATGACTATGCGTGGCACCCCAGCTACTTGAGCAGGAATGGCATTCATCAGTACGGTGCTGGGATAGGTAGCCCGACCGCCAGGGATGTAGAGCCCTGCCCGATCTACTGGTGTGTATCGCTTGCCCAACACGACCTCATCATCTCCAAACTGCACCCAACTTTTCGGTAAGCGCTGGCGGTGAAACGCCTCGATTTGTCGGCAAGCCAGCATAATTGCCTCAAGTAACTCCTTGGAAACCTGCTGGTAAGCCGCATCTAGTTCCGAGCCGCTGACACGCAAGTCTTCTGGCTTGAGAGTTTGATTGTCAAATTCGGCCGTGTAATGCAAGACAGCTCGGTCTCCCTGGCGCTTTACCGCCTGAAGCACCTCCCGAACTGTTGCTTCTTTGTGAATGACCTGGTCGTCATGAGTCCGATCGCAGATCCGCTGTAGTTCTGCTCGAACCTCTATCTGCTGAGTAATGATTCGCAGCATGGATTAAATGAGAGCGCCAATGTAGGAATCACCCGACCAAGAACAAGTCTTCAAATACCCTTACTCTGTTCAGGGCAAGGCTGACCCATTCTTGTCTCTCTAGCTTAACCTGCTTGACCTAGATTTTTGGAATAATCGCCATATCATCAGTAGAGATGTTATATTAATGTGTCTATGACTTCGGCTTCGTTTACATAACGCTCTTCTTAATCTGGAACTGACTGTGGCGAATACAAAATCTGCTATCAAGCGCGTCCAAATCGCAGAACGCAATCGGCTGCGCAATAAGGCTTACAAGTCAGCGGTGAAGACGCTGATGAAAAAATACTTTGCTGCTGTGGATACCTATGCTACCAATCCTAGCGCCGAATCAAAGCAAGAAGTCCTACAGCACATGGCTGCAGCTTACAGCAAAATAGATAGAGCTGTGAAGCGCGGGGTCTTGCATCCCAACAATGGGGCACGAAAAAAGTCTCGCTTAGCTCAGCGGCTGAAACGGCATGAGCAAAGAGAGGGAGAAGGGAGTGCAGCTGATTGATACTCACGTTCACCTCAACTTTGATGTGTTTGAGTCGGACTTAGCAGATGTCAAAGCCAGGTGGCGTGAGGCGGGTGTAGTGCGCTTGGTTCACTCCTGCGTTCACCCAGGAGAGTTCGCGCGAATTCAAACCTTGGCTCACCAGCTGCCAGAACTTAGCTTTGCCGTTGGTTTGCATCCTTTGGATGCCAATAAGTGGATTGGATCTACAGATACAGCAGAACTTATCCTCTCCCTCGCTCGTTCTGACCCCAAAGTTGTGGCAATCGGCGAAATCGGGCTAGATTTTTACAAAGCCGACAACCAGGAACAGCAGCGAATGGTGTTGGCAGCCCAACTAGAAATAGCGGCTGAACTTAACCTACCAGTGATTATTCACTGTCGTGAAGCCGCGGCACCAATGCGAGAATTGCTGTATTTGTGGAAGCAGAAGAAGGGTGAAAGAGCGCGAGGTGTCATGCACTGTTGGGGTGGAACGCCAGAAGAAACCCAATGGTTTCTAGACTTGGGGTTTTATATCAGCTTCAGCGGCACAGTGACCTTCAAAAATGCCAAGCAAATTCACAGTAGCGCTCAAATGGTTAAAGGCGATCGCCTATTGATTGAAACTGACTGCCCATTCCTAGCTCCTGTCCCGAAAAGAGGACAAAGACGGAATGAGCCTGCTTATGTACGTTATGTTGCAGAGGCAGTTGCTAAGCTGCGAGGGATGACTTTTGAGGCGATTGCAACCCAAACCACACAAAATGCTTGTGAACTTTTTGGTCTTTCAGTCTGACATCTACCTACTCTGAAAATCAGACCCCACAAACCCTTGGGAAAAACGCCATAATAGTAGTCTATGAATCGAATTCTAGGTTGCCTAAACTGTTCCAAGCTAGAGCCCGTTGTCACCAAATCTTTAATTCTACTGCTAGTAGTGGTTCTGCTTGACAGAACACCCCCTTTACTAGCATTTTTGAACTGAATCGCTGAGTCTTCTAAAGAAGAGTATAGGTGCTACTTAACAAGATAGCCTGTTAATGAAGAAACAGCAGGTAATGCACTCAATCTCTGACGCCAGATTCTCAAATCTTACCACGTAAGCGCGAGCCTGTAGACGCATGACTACCGAAAACTATATCGAACCATCCTTCCTGCTGCCCGATCTGATTGAAATCCAGCGAGCTAGCTTTCGTTGGTTTCTTGAAGAAGGACTGATTGAAGAACTCAACAGTTTCTCGCCAATCACGGATTACACAGGCAAACTAGAGCTGCACTTTCTAGGACAGAACTACAAGCTGAAGCAGCCAAAATATGACGTAGATGAAGCCAAGCGCCGCGACAGCAGTTACGCAGTACAGATGTACGTGCCGACGAGGTTGATCAATAAGGAAACTGGCGAAATTAAGGAGCAGGAAGTCTTCATTGGTGACTTGCCCTTGATGACCGATCGCGGCACCTTCATTATTAACGGTGCCGAGCGCGTCATTGTCAACCAGATTGTCCGTTCACCTGGAGTGTACTACAAGTCGGAAGTTGATAAAAATGGTCGTCGTACCTACAGTGGTAGTCTGATCCCCAATCGCGGTGCGTGGCTTAAATTTGAAACCGATCGTAACGACTTGGTGTGGGTGCGAATAGACAAAACCCGCAAACTGTCAGCTCAGGTGTTACTAAAGGCTCTTGGCCTCTCTGATAATGAGATCTTCGATGCTATGCGGCACCCGGAGTATTTCCAAAAAACGATCGAAAAAGAGGGACAGTTCTCAGAAGAAGAGGCGTTGATGGAGCTGTACCGCAAATTGCGTCCTGGTGAACCTCCAACAGTTATGGGCGGTCAGCAACTGTTAGACTCTCGCTTTTTCGATCCCAAGCGGTATGACCTGGGTCGCGTGGGACGCTACAAGATCAATAAAAAACTACGGCTTTCCACTCCCGATACGGTGAGGGTATTAACTCCAAGCGATATCGTGTCGTCGATAGATTATTTGATCAACCTAGAGTTTGACATGGGGAGCATCGACGACATCGATCATCTAGGGAACCGTCGGGTGAGGAGCGTAGGTGAGTTGCTCCAGAACCAAGTTCGAGTCGGGTTAAACCGATTGGAGCGGATTATCAGGGAACGTATGACTGTGTCAGATGCGGATGCTTTGACTCCAGCCTCTTTGGTAAACCCGAAGCCACTGGTAGCAGCAATCAAAGAATTTTTCGGCTCTAGCCAGCTGAGTCAGTTCATGGATCAGACAAATCCTTTAGCTGAGCTAACTCACAAGCGCCGACTCAGCGCGCTAGGTCCTGGAGGCTTAACCAGGGAACGAGCAGGCTTTGCTGTCCGTGATATTCATCCTTCTCACTACGGACGTATCTGCCCGGTTGAAACTCCAGAGGGACCTAACGCTGGATTGATTGGCTCCTTAGCAACTCATGCCAAAGTTAATCAATATGGCTTTTTGGAAACGCCGTATAGACCAGTCGAAAATGGACAAGTGCTGTTCGATCGCCCTGCTGTATACATGACAGCAGATGAGGAAGACGACTTACGCGTTGCGGCAGGTGACATTCCGCTAGATGACAATGGTCGCATTATTGGACCAATTGTGTCAGTGCGCTATCGGCAGGAATTCATTACCACAACCCCCGATCAGGTGGACTACGTAGCAGTGTCACCTGTACAAATTGTTTCCGTTGCAACATCAATGATTCCGTTTTTGGAACATGATGATGCCAACCGGGCTCTAATGGGGTCAAACATGCAGCGCCAAGCCGTACCACTCCTAAGACCAGAGCGCCCTTTGGTGGGCACAGGTCTAGAAGCTCAAGCGGCTCGCGACTCTGGCATGGTAGTCGTGTCACGCACTGAAGGAGAGGTGACATATGTGGATGCGACCCGCATTCGGATTCGCCCTGCAGCTAATGCCGCTGAAATTGAATATCCTCTCTCCAAGTACCAAAGATCGAACCAGGATACATGCTTGAATCAACGACCACTCGTCCAGATTGGCGATCACGTACTGCCAGGTCAAGTCTTAGCTGATGGCTCTTCCACTGAAGGAGGTGAATTGGCGCTGGGTCAAAACATTGTAGTAGCTTACATGCCCTGGGAAGGCTACAACTATGAAGATGCGATTCTGATTAGTGAAAAGTTGGTGCAAGAAGACACCTACACCTCAATCCACATTGAGAAATATGAGATCGAGGCAAGACAGACAAAGCTTGGACCAGAGGAAATTACGCGAGAAATTCCCAATGTGGGGGAAGACGCCCTCAGACAGTTAGATGAGCAGGGCATCATCCGCATCGGTGCTTGGGTAGAGGCAGGGGACATCCTAGTTGGAAAGGTCACTCCTAAAGGGGAATCTGACCAGCCGCCAGAAGAAAAGCTCTTGCGAGCGATTTTTGGCGAAAAGGCGCGAGATGTCCGTGACAATTCCTTACGGGTGCCTAACGGGGAAAAAGGTCGAGTTGTGGATGTGCGCGTATTCACAAGAGAACAGGGCGATGAGTTACCCCCAGGGGCAAACATGGTTGTGCGAGTGTATGTCGCTCAGAAGCGCAAGATTCAAGTTGGCGACAAAATGGCAGGGCGTCATGGCAATAAGGGAATTATTTCCCGGATTTTGCCAGTAGAGGATATGCCATACCTACCAGATGGGAAACCAGTGGATATCGTCCTTAACCCTTTAGGCGTGCCTTCTCGGATGAATGTGGGTCAGGTGTTTGAGTGTTTATTAGGCTGGGCAGGAGAAAACTTGGGTGCGCGGTTTAAGCTAACACCATTTGATGAGATGTATGGCGAGGAGTCATCTCGCACAATCGTTCATGGCAAGCTCAAGGAAGCACGCGAGCGCACAGGTCAAGACTGGCTATTTGACCCAGAGAGTCCTGGCAAAATTATGGTGTATGACGGGCGTACTGGTGAACCGTTCGATCGTCCAGTGACAGTAGGAGTAGCTTACATGCTCAAGCTCGTACACCTGGTAGATGACAAGATCCATGCTCGCTCTACTGGTCCTTATTCTCTTGTTACCCAGCAACCCCTGGGTGGCAAAGCTCAGCAAGGGGGTCAGCGATTTGGTGAGATGGAAGTGTGGGCTCTTGAAGCATTTGGTGCCGCTTACACTCTCCAGGAATTGTTGACAGTGAAGTCCGATGATATGCAAGGGCGCAACGAGGCTCTTAACGCCATTGTCAAAGGCAAAGCTATCCCCAGACCAGGTACACCAGAGTCGTTTAAGGTGCTGATGCGGGAGTTGCAGTCTTTGGGGTTAGATATTGCTGTCCACAAGGTTGAGACCCAGGCAGACGGCAGCACTTTAGACGTAGAGGTGGACCTGATGGCAGATCCAACAGGTCGTCGTACTCCCTCTAGACCCACTTATGAATCCCTTACTCGTGAGGCGCTAGAAGAGGAAGAAGTCTAGAAGAGGGCTCAGAATTAACTACTTGGCACTAAGCAATTAAAAATGAGATACCAGCAAACAACTCAGTTTGACTACGTCAAGATTGGTTTGGCTTCACCGGAACGTATTCGGAAGTGGGGAGAAAGAACCTTGCCGAATGGTCAGGTTGTTGGTGAAGTGACAAAGCCGGAAACCATCAATTACAGAACGCTGAAGCCAGAAATGGATGGGCTATTTTGTGAGCGCATTTTTGGTCCAGCGCGAGATTGGGAATGTCACTGCGGTAAATACAAAAGGGTACGGCATCGGGGGATTGTCTGTGAACGCTGTGGCGTCGAGGTAACAGAATCCCGCGTGCGCCGTCATCGTATGGGCTTTATCAAGCTAGCTGCCCCTGTGGCTCATGTTTGGTATCTCAAAGGCATCCCCAGCTATATCTCGATTCTCTTGGATATGCCACTGCGAGATGTCGAGCAGATTGTCTACTTCAATGCGTATGTCGTGCTTTCTCCTGGCAACGATGAGTCTCTGAGTTATAAGCAATTGCTAACTGAGGATCAGTGGCTAGAAATTGAAGAGCGGCTCTACAGCGAAGATTCCCAACTTTCCGGGGTTGACGTTGGCATTGGTGCTGAAGCTTTAGCTCGACTCCTAACCGATATCAATCTGGAGACCGAAGCTGAGCAACTTCGAGAAGAGATTATTAATGCCAAAGGTCAAAAGCGTGCCAAGCTAATCAAGCGCCTGCGTGTGATTGACAACTTTGTCGCCACTGGTTCAAAACCAGAGTCAATGGTGATGAGTGCCGTTCCAGTCATCCCACCCGATTTACGCCCGATGGTGCAACTTGATGGCGGTCGATTTGCGACTAGCGATCTCAATGATCTTTATCGGCGGGTGATTAATCGTAATAACCGTCTGGCAAGGCTGCAAGAGATCTTAGCTCCAGAGATTATCGTTCGCAACGAAAAGCGAATGCTGCAAGAAGCAGTAGATGCTCTCATTGATAATGGTCGTCGAGGTCGAACAGTAGTTGGTGCTAATAACCGTCCGCTGAAATCCTTATCTGACATTATTGAGGGTAAGCAGGGTCGCTTCCGCCAGAATTTGCTGGGGAAACGAGTGGACTACTCTGGGCGCTCTGTCATTGTGGTAGGACCAAAGTTAAAGATCCATCAGTGTGGTTTGCCAAGAGAGATGGCAATCGAGCTATTCCAACCCTTTGTGATTCACAGGCTAATCAAGGGAGGTCTGGTGAATAATATCAAGGCGGCTAAAAAGCTCATTCAGCGAGGAGATAGCAGTGTTTGGGATGTACTAGAAGAAGTGATTGAAGGTCACCCTGTTCTACTCAACCGCGCTCCCACCCTTCACCGTCTTGGAATTCAAGCCTTTGAGCCAATTTTGGTGGAGGGTCGCGCTATTCAACTGCATCCCCTTGTGTGTCCGGCCTTCAACGCCGACTTTGACGGTGACCAAATGGCAGTTCATGTACCACTGTCACTGGAAAGTCAAGCTGAAGCTAGATTGCTGATGCTTGCTTCCAACAATATTTTATCTCCAGCTACGGGTAGACCAATTGTTACCCCAAGTCAGGATATGGTGTTGGGATCGTATTACTTAACGGCAGAGAACCCTAAGGCACAAAAGGGAGCAGGGCGATACTATGCTTCGCTAGAAGATGTTGTTATGGCATACGAGCAGGAGCAGATCGATCTTCATGCCTATATATATGTAAGGTTCGACGGTGAGATGGAGACAGATGAACCAGATACACAGCCATTGCAGGTAGAAAAAAATAGCGATGGGACGCGAACTTTAAACTATAAGTATCGGCGAGTACGAGAGGACGCAGCGGGTAATTTAATCTCTCAGTATATTCGGACAACTCCTGGTCGCGTAATATACAACAACACCATCCATGAGGCGTTAAAAGGCTAAGTAGGCAAACATGCAAGAACAAAAACCGCAGCCAATGATTTTTCGTAATCGTGTAGTAGATAAGGGTCAACTGAAAAAGTTGATTGCTTGGGCTTTTACTCACTATGGCACGGCTAAAACAGCTGCGATCGCTGACCGACTGAAAGACCTAGGATTTCGTTACGCTACTAAGGCTGGAGTGTCCATTAGTGTAGATGACTTGATGGTGCCTCCTACAAAGCGAGCGTTGTTGGACGCTGCCGAAGCAGAAATTCGTGCTACTGAAGGGCGCTACACCCGTGGGGAGATTACTGAAGTTGAACGGTTCCAAAAAGTTATTGATACTTGGAATAGTACCAATGAAGCGTTGAAAGACGAAGTTGTTCAGCACTTCCGAACGACTAACCCCTTGAACTCGGTGTACATGATGGCCTTCTCTGGCGCTCGGGGTAATATTTCTCAAGTGCGCCAATTGGTGGGAATGCGAGGACTGATGGCAAACCCCCAAGGGGAAATTATTGACTTGCCAATCAAAACCAACTTCCGGGAGGGATTGACAGTAACCGAGTACATCATTTCGTCCTATGGAGCCAGAAAAGGGTTGGTGGATACTGCCCTCAGAACAGCAGATTCTGGCTATCTCACCCGTCGTCTAGTAGACGTATCCCAAGATGTGATTATCCGGGAAATCGACTGTGGCACGATGCGGGGGATTCCGGTAAGGGCGATGAAAGAGGGTGAGCGGGTCATGATTCCCCTCAGTTCTAGATTGCTAGGTCGGGTCGTTGCCCAAGACATCATTCACCCCACCACTGGCGAGGTGTTTTTACCAAGAAATCAGGCAATTGATGATGACACTGCCCGCGCTATTGAAAAAATTGGTGTAGAAGAAGTCTTGGTCCGTTCGCCTCTTACATGTGAAGCTGCTCGCTCAGTCTGCCAGCACTGCTACGGTTGGAGTTTAGCTCACGCCCAGTTGGTAGACTTAGGGGAAGCTGTGGGAATTATTGCTGCCCAGAGTATTGGGGAGCCAGGTACTCAGTTGACCATGCGAACGTTCCATACTGGAGGTGTGTTTACAGGGGAAGTCGCTAGACAAGTTCGGGCGACTCATAATGGCGTTGTTCATATTCCGCGTACGTTGCGGACTAGAGCGTTTAGAACCAGACATGGGGAAGAGGCTTTATTTGTCGAAGCCAATGGCACATTGACTCTAGAAGTCAAGAAGGAGGGAGAGGAAGAATCTACTCCATTAATGATTCCTGTAACCCAGGGGTCAACGCTTTACATTACAGACGGCAAAAAGGTGAGTGTTGGTCAATTACTTGCAGAGGTTGCAATTGGCGCTCGGACAACACGTGCTCACACAGAAAAAGCAACCAAGGATGTTGCCTCAGACTTGGCTGGAGAAGTGAAATTTGCCGATGTCGTACCCGAAGAGAAAACCGATCGCCAGGGCAACACAACGACAACGGCGGCTCGTGGCGGCTTGATTTGGATCTTATCTGGGGAGGTTTATAACCTGCCGCCTGGTGCTGAACCGTCTGTCGTTAATGGTGATGCTGTAGAAGCTGCCAGTGTCTTGGCAGAGACCAAGCTCAGCACCGTACATGGGGGGATAGTACGATTACCTGCTGCCACTGGAGGCACTCCTGCTCGTCGGGAGCGGGAGATTGAAATCATCACCGCATCAGTCGTTTTAGACACCGCTACTGTGCGGGTGGAGAGTAGCCAAGGTCGAGATCACTACTTAATCGATACCACATCTGGTCAATCATTTTCGCTTTTAGCCACCCCAGGCACTAAAGTGCAAAACGGTCAGGTGGTAGCAGAATTAATTGACGATCGCTATCGCACAACAACTGGTGGTTTGATTAAATATGCCGGCGTAGAAGTGGCGAAAAAGGGTAAGGCAAAACAGGGCTATGAAGTGGTACAGGGAGGCACTCTGTTGTGGATTCCCGAAGAAAGCCACGAAGTTAATAAAGATATTTCCCTGCTAGCGGTGGAAAATGGTCAATATGTTGAGGCCGGAACCGAAGTCGTCAAAGATATTTTCTGCCAGAACAGTGGAGTCGTAGAAGCCACAGAGAAAAATGACATTCTGCGGGAATTAGTGATTAAGCCTGGAGAATTGTTGCTTGTCGATGACCCAGAATCTGTGAAAGACCGAGATGGTACGCTCGGACAACCAGGAGAAGAGATCCTGCCTGGGTATGTTCTCTCCGAACTCCGCTATATCGAGTGCTTGATGTCGCCAGAAGGTCCAGCGTTGCTACTAAGGCCAGTAACAGAATACCCCGTACCAGAGCAGCCGTCTGTACCTTCAACCCGTACAGGTTCTCAATCAGGCCGTTCGATCGAACTACGAGCTGTACAGCGCTTGCCCTACAAAGATTCTGAGCGGGTGAGATCAATAGATGGTGTGGAACTGCTCAGAACTCAGTTAGTGCTAGAAATTGAGCAGATGCAACTAGCTGAGTATGGGGGTCCCGTACCACCAATGGTAGCGGATATTGAACTGGTGCCGGATGCGGTAGACCCAGATATTCAAAGACTACAACTGGTCATTTTGGAATCTTTAGTCATTCGCAAAGATATTACTGCTGATGCCACTCAAGGTAGTACTCAGACACGGTTGCTAGTAGAAGATGGGCAAGTTATTGCTCCAGGAGCAGTAGTAGCTCGGACTGAAATTCAGTGTAAGGAAGCTGGAGAAGTCCGGGGTGTCCGAGAAGGAACAGAAGCGATTCGTCGGATTTTGGTGTTAAGAGAAAGCGACTGCACGACCCTTTACTACAGGGAAAAGCCTAAGGTTAAGGTGGGTGAGTTACTCGTAGCTGGGTCTGAAATCGCTCCTGGTGTTTTTACAGAAGAATCAGGTCAAATCCTGAAGATTAGACCTAGAACAGGGGCAGTAGAGGAAGCAGCAAATGACTCTGTTGATTTGACGACTTTGCCGGGAGGCCAATCAGCCGCTTACGAAGTCACTCTACGTACAGCTCGCCCCTACCGTGTTAGTCCTGGAGCTGTGTTGCAGGTAGAGGACGGAGACTTGGTGCAGCGCGGTGACAACTTGGTACTGTTGGTGTTTGAGCGTGCCAAAACTGGGGATATCATTCAAGGTCTACCTAGGATCGAAGAACTCTTAGAAGCACGTAAACCCAAAGACGCTTGCATTTTGGCTAAACTATCTGGGGTTGCCGAGGTGGGTAGGCTAGAGGGTGAAACCGTTGATGTCAAGGTGGTGTCAGACAATGGCGTTGTGACAGAATACCCAATCGGACCTGGCCAGAATGTCGTGGTGTCGGATGGGACTGTAGTTGAGGCAGGAATGCCACTGACAGATGGTCCAGCTAACCCCCACGAGATTTTGGAGATTTTCTTCCAGCTCAATACCCAAGCTGGAATGTATGCTAATGCCCTAGAAGCTTTGCAGCGAGTCCAGACGTTCTTGGTCAACGAAGTCCAGCTTGTGTATCAATCACAGGGGATTGACATTGCCGATAAACATATTGAAGTGATAGTGCGGCAGATGACCTCTAAAGTGCGGATAGATGACGGGGGTGACACCATCATGCTACCTGGAGAGTTAGTGGAACTGCGGCAAGTTGAACAGGTCAACGAAGCTATGAGTATCACTGGCAGGGCTAAGGCATTGTATACACCAGTATTACTGGGAATCACCAAAGCATCGCTAAATACTGATAGCTTTATTTCTGCTGCATCATTCCAAGAAACAACTCGGGTGCTAACTGAGGCA
>Ga0213881_10001325_pt1 | contig 12079 bp, 4 predicted proteins | sample BarmaccoBMER_R08_FD_160104 | JGI IMG/M metagenome (GOLD analysis project Ga0213881, IMG submission 160104) | Barbacenia macrantha exposed rock microbial communities from rupestrian grasslands, the National Park of Serra do Cipo, Brazil - ER_R08 ... | reverse complement strand
AAAAGCGGAATATCCTCTCTCTATTCTTGGCAGAGGGAAGCCCCATGACCGACCGAACCGAGGCTGGGGTAGATAGAGGAAGAGAAGATTTATTGAATGCTCTCGGGCATTGATTGAGGTAGTCAAATATTATGCTTAAGTCGGAGATTTCTTGGTATTCAAGTATTCAATCTTTGAGGAAGTAGCCCATTCTTCATCTACGCAAAGATGAATTACTGCTTATTCGACCGGTAATGCCGAATCAATCTACTATAATAAGGATAAGGCAATACAGTAAGAAAGTCAAGCAGCACTGACCTCTTCCCATAGCCATAGAAAACTCGGATCAGTTGGCAAGTCTACTGACTTGGCTACGAAATTAGGCTATTCTTTCCATCGTGAAATAGTAACCAATCTCCCCTTCGCCACGCTCCTTTGACCGTATTCCATTGCGATCTGAAGCAAGGTATTCTGTAGGAGCAAAAGCATCTTCTACCGCTTCTGCCCCCGGGAGAGAGAACTCCTAAACTCAACCTAAGGCAGCCTTTCCTTTCTCTTAAAAGCGATACCACCTAATTCAAGAAAGGCCAATAGCAGCTGATGAAACTATAGCACGAAAAGCTACCTCCTCTTCCCCTCTTACAGTCTAGCTGCCATCCCGCTACTTCTAGTGAAGACGATTCTCTTATGCAGACGATTTGCTTAATCAAGAGCAAACAACCGATTCTATAACAGCTTCTTCTTTCAAAGGCAAGGAAAGCCTAAACCGTCATTGTGTTCGTGCCTGACTTCTCTGTCCTGCTTCCTCTGTTAATGAAATCTCTCTTTCGCCTTATCCTGATCTGATCTTTCCTGGTATTCAATCGACAACCTCTCTGAGCTAAGAGAATGAAATTAGGCTTCCTCCCCGATGGACATGAAAAAGAAATTGCTCTTTCCCCATGTCAGTTGCTTGCCTTGCTACTGCTATGCTTCCTTCCTCCAACTCTGTCACTCCTTTTCATTGGAGGCCGAAGGAGTGTTACTTTCTTATCTAAAACCTCTTCTTTAAGATGAACTCGAAAACATTCTTTTTCTATTGAATAAGGAAGGATTGGCTTCATTCCCCTGATCTTCCTCAAATCTCACACTCGCCTACTTAGGTCAATCAGTTCCGGAAAAAAGACTAGCAGCGGATTCGTCGTTCTTTCAAACAGCGGATACGGCTAAAAGAGCTAAAACAGCAGTCACCATCCCAGACCGGGAATTCATTCTAACAACGGATATTGCAACAACAGCGCTTATTCACCTAAGAGCGGATTCGAGAACAGCGCATTCACAGCGAGAACATGACAAGGATTAGTACTACCAGCCTCGTATTCCTTGTCCGATTCGATTCCTATTCTTATAGATTCTTATTGCAACCTAAGCAGCTCCTTTTGTCCGTGCATATCTTCAATCATGCTTTTAACAAGTTCGGTACGCTAGATTGAGATTGAGAAAAACAATCCTCTCTGCTCCGATTCAGATTCTATATCTATCCTCCACCCTGGAGAAAGGGCTTGGTGTATAATTTGTTAGAATTAGAAAGAGATAGGAGTCGGAAAGGAGTGATCGAGGACAGGGCCCAGAGTTCTTACTTAACAAACACCAATCCAAGTGGAAGCATCTCTATATTTCTCTTTTATTACCCCTTAAAGAGGCTCGCATGCTGCTAGAGGTTTGATTCCCAATCAACTTATTCGCCTCTTAGCTTACTAGCGCATTTCAAAAAGAAGACACAGGGAAGGAAGTGAACAAGGGAATCCAACCCAGGACTCGAGATTACTGACCCTGGTTTGATGTCGCAGCACTTCCTCTCCCTATCGGCTTTAGTAGCAGCCCTTCGGACTAGCTAAGGTGCCAGTTAGTGTTTCGCTTTGAAATCGCCTTCCTTCTTCCTTAGTCTGATGCTAAGACTGCTATTCGAAACAATCTGTTCCAGGGCTCGTGTTATCATTCCGAGTTAAATAAGCTAGCACCGAGGGTGGTCTACGATCAACGGAGGTGTGCGCTAAAGAATGGACTTTAGTTGACTTAGTCTTTTTCAATATGGTTTGGAGGTGACTCACTTGAATGGTTGCAAGCAGCCTATTCAACCCGAGGACCGTGTCCATTGCTTGGTGTTCTTTCCACGTAAACTTCTACTTATTTAACTGACCTTTCATGAGGGAACGATATTCATCCTCATTCATATATATGTAGCTGCTTTTTAGGGGGTTTCTATAGCGGTCTGCTGCGATGGAGTCTTTTCTTTTGTTTGGAGCGGACCTTTCCCTTCCAGGGAAGGCGTGAATCCTCGATCCTAGCTAGTTTGATCTCTCGAATTAAGGTTTCCGATTGGATTGGTTATAAGTCTACCATACTCTACCATACTATATAGAAAAGAATGCATGTTCATCCGGACATTGAGAAGGAAGGTCAAACCTAATCCGGTGTCAACACTTGACTGACCGGAGAACCTAACTACCTAACTAGCTTCAACCGAGTTTTCGGTAGGCTAGGAAGCATTTCTTTTACTCTTCTATGTCTATTAAGTGTTTTTATCCTTGCGCCGATTCTCGTCTTTCTTTGTTTTGTGTGTCGAGCGAGTTTTGAAATTCCAGTTGGCTTTGTATGAAGAAGCCTATCTTTCTAGCCCTAAGTGAGCCATAGATTGTGAGTGAGCTTTCGAGGAGTAGAGATCTTCGCTCCAGTGGATCAATTTGTCTTTATTCAATATAATTATAGAAAGGATAAAGCGGAACAGACGCTTCTCGCAAACAGCAACTATCCATAGCGAGAGAGATCCCTTGTCTTTGTCGCCTACCTCTCTATAGAATAGCACGATAGAAGCCCTAACCTATAGCAACTGTAAATATCGAATTAAGTCTCCGCTCTTTAGATCAGTCCATCCGTAGTGGAGGAATTCCGGTAAATTTTTCCTAAAAGTATATGACCTTCCCCTCCCATAAGGAGAGTTTGTTGTTCCTTTTCTAACAAGGATGATGAGCGACAATGACATGAATTCAATACTAATAAAAAACCGCAGAAAGAGACCGAAGAAGGTTCAACTAGCGCTTAGAGTTCGGTGCGAGGATCAACTCCGTACCCTTCCTTCAGATAGTTACCGCTTTGCACGAGCTGATACAGTGTAGATAGATCCGGATAAGGCAAAGATTACATTCCTACTGCTATAACTAAGACTGGTAATTACCTCAAAGAGGCGGATAAAGCGCAACAACCTAAAAGGCGGACAAGAGCTCTTAGTCCGCGAATGCCTATTAGAGCACCAGCTCATTCCCCTCCTTCCTGCGGAACTGGATTGTCGATATCGACCGAATTTGTACTAACTGAAGAAAAGAAGAAAAAAGATCTTTTTTCTGCAACACTTTGAGACGCCCTATCCATTGTGTTTCCTGCTGATCTTATTCAGACCCCAAGTTCTTCCCTATTCAATTTGTCGATTTTTTTCTTAAATATATGAAAATGGAAGCTTACTAGACAACGCAGAAGGTTTCTTCTTTCCATAGATGCCCGATTCGTTTCCGATATGTGCTTCCGTTCCATCCTCCTAAAAAAGCGCGTAAGGGGCCACCCACCCGGGCTAAGGGCTCACTCCCTAAGGAATGAAAGGCCTGACGAGCCAAAAACAGAAAAAGCGGTTTCGGGATCCATATCCTAAACAGCTATCCGCATCTTTGTTTGCTTAAAGCTCTTAGCTACTACAAGAAAATTTCGTATAGAAAGTCAGTCGATCTCTCCGAGGAAAAGAGCATCTTATGGCCATGACCAGCTAAAGATCACTGCCATCTCACGCTTTGGATTTGAACCAATATCTGCCCATCTGGGGTGACTTTCCCCTTTAGTGGATCGATCGTGGTCTGTCGTCCTCCTCATTATAGTCCTCCTAGAATCCAAGGCATTTCGTCGGAATACAGACTTCCATTCCTCGAGAATGAAAATCAGGCTTTAATGAGATTCAAAAACGATGCTTCCTTGGCCGTGTGGAACATGGATGAGCATTATGTCATTCCTAGAACTGATCCGACTGGAAGAAGTGTTATATGAGGACTTCGAAATCATATGGAGAATGTTTCTTTCCATTCCTCGTGAGCCACTTATTTCTCCGAAACAAGAGATCAAAGTGATTTTCCTCCCTTTTCCCAAATAGTCGACGGTCTTACACCATTGGGATACTTCGAATAAACTTGAGTACATATAGGAGAGACCGGTGTGAAAACCTTTTCTCGATAGTTCTTCCAAACTCATCTGGTCCTTGCTCTGGATCTTCTTCCCCCGGTTCGAAACCAGTTGGTTCCGTAGTTTGAGAATTCTGCTGATCCCAAGTACTCCATCTCCATCATTGCATATAGGAATATAAAAAGTAAAGAGGAGAAGGCATAACCAGAAGAATTGTGTAAAATAGGTGAATTTATCGAGCTGAGGCATTCTTGATTGAAAAAAGCTCCAGACAGAAAATGACTCCATGTTAAACTATGCCTACCGAAGGCCGCTCTTGACCATCCTGGTCCTCCTGCGACCCCTTCGCGCTACTTCTCGCGTAAGGGCTTCGCTCGAATGTCGTTCCCAGGGCCATCTTCCATAGGTATGATCCCCTCCTTCAAAAAGAAGAGAGCTAGCCTCTTCATTGACCGAGTAGCTGGACAAAGAAGAAAGTCAGGGGACCAATCTCACTCATCCGGATCCCCATTGGTGAGAAGACTTACTGTCATCCCAGAAAGTGATCAAGGAGCGGAAAATAGCATTCAAGATCGAAGTTGATGAGACGTGACACGCTATCGACACCTTTAAAAGATAGATTTTTTTACCTAAACTGAAAAAGACGGAGTGTGTTCTAGCGCACTACGTCTTTTTAGACTCCGCTTGCTCAAGTCTGATCCTCTTTCTTTCTGTTCCTTCACAGACCAATCATGTAACCTGATCTTATTACGACGTATCTTTCTTGTCTTGATTGAATACATCATTGAAACAATCATGCGAGAGGTCTACTACGTCAATTGCGTAACGAGTTGGAGGCAGGAACAGCACCATGTGAGATTCTCATCCCGACTCGTTCGATTAATGGTGTTGCTGTCAGCCCTGTTCCGTCAGATCTGGGATGGAGGGACGCAAGAGAAGTAGGAATGGGATCGATGCAGTTGCCCAGGCATCCAATGCATTTAGTACTGCTGACTGAACACCAACACAATCTCGATTTGACACACCTCACTCTTTTCGAAAAGAAGAACTGTAGTCTGCGAAGTTGACCTCACAGCTCTGAAAGACCTGAGAAAGGTAGCTTATAAGGAAAAAAAAAAACAAAGCCTACATGCTTAGATGAGAACACGCTCTGCCTCAACTAATAAGCAGAGCAAAGTGAAAGAATAAAAGCGTGCGTGCTCAAATTATATGTGTTACGATGCCACTATCGGGATTCAATCCAAAACGAGCTACTGGAACGAAAGAAATGACCTGCAAGCAGCAAGCTGGCTATAGCTATAGTGTACGGATAGCCCAGTTCTAATAGAATAGCTGAGGCTGACGATTTGTAAGGCTAGCCAGCCTACTTATATACTAATAGGTAGAAAAAATCCCTCCCTTTTCGAACAAGAGACTAATGGAAGGACCTGGGGACTCTGAAAGCGCTGTCAGGCTAGCAAGGTACTCAGATAGGGGGAGGAAGATGAAGGAAGACTGAGCTAAGAAGTCAAGGAAGAGGAAGAAAGGAGACAGAAGCAAGGGAAGGGAATTAAGACAGGACTTAGTTACTAGTCGTAAACTGCTACCCCCGCTGCCCTAACTGCTGCTTTCATTAGTCAACTTTGAATCCGCTTACCGGTCCTCGGTCTCTTTTCCCTTACCCGCAGCTAACCGCTAAACAGTCTACATCAGTAGCCTCACTGCTATTGCTCTGCCCTGGGTCTCTTTCAAGCGAGCCCATTCTTTCTTCTTTCATTCTCCCATTCAAAAAGTTCAATAAGAGATAGATCTTGTCTCGGTTCGCTTTCTTACTCTTTTCTTTTGATTCATCCAATTGTGGAGACTGAGTCTAATCTCAAACTTCCAATTCCTCTAGTACCCGAAAGAGGGATGATGACAGACTTATCCCTGGACCATTTGCTGCCTACTTTACTGGCCTGGCCCTACCCCCTACTTGAATGAAAGCACTACGCCAAGTCCTTTTTCTTATGCCTTACTCTATTGGCTGGCTTGCGGGACTACTTGACCAGTGGAAGCACTCTATTTGATTACTAGTTTTTCACCATCTTTAATGCATAAAAATGGAGTTTAGCCCAGGAGGGATTTCTCGACGATCATGGGGCTCTTCTTCTTCAAAAGAGACCTCTGACAACTCGAGTCATCCACCACTAAACCAACATAGGCCTCATTCTGATCCAACCAAGGCGCCCTTCTGTTCCAGCTGGATTCTTCTCCTCAGGAGACTTTTGATGCAGGAATAAGGGTTCCCCTGCAAGCGTGAGTAGAGTAAACAATCACAAATGAAATTGGATCAAGAGCCGTATTGAATAACATTTTTAGGTGCCATAGTTTATTGCAACTTCATCCTTGACCCAAAGACAGATATTATTGGCTTGCTTAGCTAGCTGCTTTGACTGGTGGGACAGAAAGAAGAATCTATCTTCAAGGAACTGCTTTTTGGCTGAACTTAACGATCGAGGTGCATGCATAAAATGGCTAACAAGACTCACAGCATAGGCAATCTCAGGGCGTGTGTGTGAAAGGTAGAAAAGCTTACCAACATTTTCTACTTCTCTATATCAACCCTTTTCCTCCAATCTTGTGATTTGGATCAATATATCATCCCAACATCCCGCTTTCTTTAAGAAGATCTAGAACAGATTTTCTTTGGGAAATATAATACCTCTTTCCTTTCCCCCTGACTTCCGTACCGCTCCGTGAGTCGAAAGCGGACCAAGCTCGCACACAAGCCTGCTACCAACAAAAAAAGGTTATGAAATATCTCGACCACAGGGAGAGGAAAATGTCAGATAATCAAATGTCAGTATATCGGTTACTATGCGCAGCGCATTGTCATCATCTCAACTAGCCTTAACAGGTGATAGCCAGTCTCAATCGAACATGTTCTACCTACTCTAATGCCGTGATGCCCCTTGACTTCCAACTTCTTCCCAAATCAAATGCAACTGATTCAAGAACAGCTGCTCACTCGGTCGTAGGGAAAAGAGTCAGTGATAGTCATCCATCGCCTTGAGCGGAGCCTTAGGGGATTCCACTTCATTCACACTCACCCAGCCGGGAGCTGACATTTATTGACCCATCGTGTAAATTGATGAACTGTACTCGTTTTCACCCCCCTAAATTTAATAGATTGAATTTCGAATGTAGGTGAAAAGGCCGAAACGTCACTCTTTATTGGATTGGAAGCGTAAGTCCTCCTTAACTACGTTCCACCTTTTCGGAAGAGTCACTACTACGCCGATTCGCCTTAGTAGTAGCACCGGGAGCTCTAAGAGTAGGAGAAAGGGGAAGCACTAGGACTAGCTCGGTCTCAATCTCCTTTCGGGGAGAGTCAATAATGACACCCTTTCCAATACGGATTAAGGGAACGACCCCGACCGATCCAAAGATCGAGAGGGAGCCACGACTGAGTCCACATAGCCACAATTCGCTCGTAGTGCAAACTGCGCTTATGGTCAAACCGAGCTAAGACCCGAAATCCAGCACCACCGATCCGTGCTAAGGTGGTTACCTGCCTTACCGGATACTTCATATGGACCGCCATTAGCCCACATGGATGGTGAGAGTTGAGTAAACTCTTGATTGAGATAGGACTGAGGTCCACACTCAACCCCCTAGCTCTAAATCTCTTAGCGAACTCGGCTGAGCCCGTGTGGGATTTTTTTTTATGAGAGAAATCTCACCTCGTCTTTTCATGTCGCCTTGGGGAGAAAGACATAAAGAGTTATGTAGCTATAACATGAAAGCAGACTCATAGACACCGGCTACTTCCTGATCCGCAATGACGGAGTCATCACCGAGCACAGCATACCTTGAAAATCTCTATCCTTTTTTTCTCGAAAAAAGTATGTAACTCGTAGGGTGCACCTCTTCTGCACACCACCCTTCAATATTCAAATAGGATGTGTAAGTGCGGGCCAAGAGGAATGATATCCGAGAGGTTGTCCAGCTACAAAAGAAAGCGAGGATCCGGGCCGCTTTAACCAGGGTACCTAAAAGATGTTAGTCCCCAGCGCGGAATGAACCGCGCGTCACGCGAACGACCTATCGAACAAGCATACCATAGTTTCAAAGAGCAAGACTAAAGACCACCCGTCGGTAGCCGACTGGAAGTCGAAACTATAGCACACCTGATTTCCAACTAGCAAGTCAAGAGGCCGAGTCTGGTGGAATGTACCCTCTTGTGGTACGCAACACCGACATGAGAAAGTCATGAACGGGGCGAAACAGCTGACATAGTTGCCGAAAAAGACTACGGGCGCGCTAGCGCGCTACGTCTTTTTAGACTCCGCTTGCTCCTTTTCCCTCCTCTGACCAAGTCGGCCTGCGATCGGAATCGACTGAACCTGATGACAATGGGGGAAGTACGGTCCTTTCGAACCAATCAAGATAACTAAAAGTAAACTCCATCTTTCTTATGGTAATCAAACGGATAGCGAACTCTCTCGGCCCACAGACACCCTTTGGACCACTCTTCCCCCTGCGCATGTACATAGAAAAGGAGAAATGGAAAGGACGTCAACTCATAAGCAAGTGAAGTAAAACAAGACCTAATGGTCCTAGCCTTATTCCACCCGGTTTCTCAACATTGAACTTCTAAGTTGGCAGCCGCCTTCCAGGTTGGAGACCACGTCATCCCTTGGTAAAGGGGAAATGATAATCCAAGGCATATCTCTAACGAGTCAAGTCTGTCAGGGACAAAAGAGAAATCCAACTTGAGAGAGCCTCAGGATCATCCCAAGGACGGATCATATCATCAAAAGTACCCTGAGTTACCTTCTTGGCTAGTTCAATACATTTAGCCAAGGAACGAAAGGTCAATCTGAACCGCCCGACCGTCTTTCTTCTATATCATTATTCTATGGAAAGAAGATCCGAGGATAGCCGGACCTAGTGAGGGAGACGGAGACCGGTCCAGGCAAGAAGTCTGGAGCTTTCTTATCGCCTCCATACGCCGTCATTAGACAAGACGCACACTGCTTCAGATACAGAGCGAGACCACCCCGACCTTTTGCCTAAATTTCTTAGGTAGACTGCGAGACAAGTCTCTTTGGTTAGACCATAGCTATTAGCAGAACCTTCTTCAAGAATCCTACTAAGAACCGATTTCCTCTCCCTGTGGTCGAGCCAACCTTTCGCTTTCCTCGATAGGCCAATAGCCAGTCGTGCGTATTCAAATCTTCCTAGGGTCAAGAATCCCATTTTGCCGAGAGTCCAGATCCAGATCAAGGCAAGACCAATCAATTGATTGGCGTACCATGCGTAGTTAGTATAGGAATATAAGATGTGCATTTGAGCCAAGTCTCTATCTTTTCGCTGGCCTATGTGATCTTGATCTAGCCAAGTCTGTCGTCGTCTATGTTTGGGCATATGTATGATAGAGAGAGACTATCGATTCGTTTTTGATTGGGAATTCGCCAATTCAAACATCTGTCTTCGACGTGGATCTTTCTCGTCTAATTAGAGACAAGGTGGATTTCTCTGGACCAAGGCATCTTCTTTGACCATCTCAGATTCCTTCATTTTTCTTCTTTGATAGAATTCTGTTCTCATCGATAATCAGACTGCTTTGAGTGGATCTAGTTGAGGCGCAGCCAAGCTAGACCAGATGCTGCTTCTTCTCTAGCGTAATTGCTAAAACGAGAAGTGTAGTCAGACGAAAGTTTGGTCTGCGAAATCCTATAACGAAGCGTCATCGTGAGAAACTGAGTAAGCATAAGCGGAAGCCCAGCAAGATCTATTTGCGTCAGCATCAGGCTTGAACATTGGCTTGAGTTGAAATAACTTCTTGACCGAACTTTTTGATTGGTTCTTTTATCAAAGTTCTCTACTGAGTAGTGAGTATTCAGATGGAATGGCAAAAGGCCGTCTTTCTTTTCTAGCGGATCTATCAGTGTCCACATAGGCCTATGACGAAAGGTGAATGTCAGTAGCGAGTTTTCAATGTCTCAAATTTGCTTTCGTAGAGATTGGAATTGGAGAGTCCAGTTGCGGAAGTGGTGATTCTTGGACCAGCTTTTGTCGATTTTTGACCTCAAGCTGAAGCGAAAGCTGCGCTGCGTCTTTTATGCTCCCTTTGAAAATGAAAGCGAAGCAGCTGATATGGTCCGTCTTTTTGAGAGTTTTTTGTTGCAGACACTTCAGCAAAGTTGGAACATCTTGTGTAGATCTTTGATTTCGCTATTGCGAAGAAAACTTCAGATCTTAGACGAGCCATCGCACCTCTGACTATGTTGACTTTGTTTTGGGAGATTTTGGCGATCTTTGTTTTGCCGCTCTTTTTCAAAAGCGAAAACAGCGGTAGCGGTGTCAAGCAAATAGGTCACAGAGGCTAAAATTCTTTTTGTTTCGGTCTCCTAGCTTCCGAAGAAGCAATGTCTACACCCACCGCTCGATACGCATTGTTCTAGGGATTTCTTTAACGCAAACAGTAAAGTGGAAGAGTGATCAGCTAGTGAACGGTCGTCTGCGGCTCTTCCTTTTTCTTCCAATCAAGAAGACGTCTTCAACTACCTACATACAAACGTCTTTATTATGAGCTATTTTTTCTCTCTTTCTTTCTTTTCTGTTTCATTTAGTGCTTTCGGTGGTTGTTCAACTCGGGTATGTGGAGTAACCGTCAAAAATCGACCTTAGCCACAGAATCCTTATGTTTTCGCCCTCCATCAAGTACTGGTGAAAGTATCCTGGCCCTTGACTCCAACTTGGGTTAGTGCTCTCACTATTCTTTAGAAAGTCAAAAAGAAAAATTCTCAGAATATGGAATACTTTATGGTAAAGTAAACAAAGGGATAGTTGATCAAGGAACTAGTCGACCTCATCTCTTCCTCTGCTACGCTTCGCTAGTCGAGTTCATGTCGTTAATGTTGTGCTATAGTCGACAAAGGGAATCGCAGATTGGTCGGCCCTTCCCCGGTTACTGGCTCCTTACGTATACTTCACTCGCTCCCTCCTGCCGCTCTTCCTTACCTAGATACATACTGAATACTGGTAGGCATCTCTTTGCTAAGGTACAAAAACAAGAGAGAAGTTTGTTATAAGGGAAGGTAAGAGAGGGCCCAGAGCTATAACCAATGACGCTACTAGAGCTACGTAGTAGGTTGGATACAGTTGCGTTAATTGTCCTTCGGGTCTTTATAGTTAATTGTTCTTTTATCGGATGTTAGTAAAGTAAGTAAACTTTCCTTTTCTTTTCCTTTCTAAAGATGAAGAAAGAAGCTTGCCTACTACTAAGAAGGGCGGGGAGTGGGCAAGGCCGCAGGGTGGAAAGAGATAAGACCGTGATCTCCGGCTTCGCTCCCGCTTAATTCAATAGGCCACTTCCTCTTCGCACGTCCATCAAAAACGGAGTTGACTCATTTCGCTTCTGCTTCTGTCTATATGGGGCTGGCTCATTCCGTGCTGGAGCACTGCATATCGCAGCTCTCAGAAATCATACAATTTTACCGATGACTAGGCTTAACACAAGACCATAGAAGATAAGCAGGAATATTTGACTAAATAAGAAGGGTTGGATGAACAATTCTTATCACTAACCAGCCTTAGCTATCTCATACTATAGATAGCTAAGAAGCGAAGCCCATTATTTCCTTTTTCCAAGACTGCCCCCTCAAGTCATTAGCCTTGTTGCTAAGCCTTATTCAACAACCATGGTAGAGAAGCAGTACGAAGTTGTTGGGTAAGGAACAAGGCTAGACCTTAGAAGTCAGGTAAGCTATTGAGCGAAGTTTAGCCCGACTAAGACTTAGCTCATCAAGTCCTTGGGTCCAAAGCTTTAATTAAGTTAAGATGAGGCTTCGCTACACTAGCCTTCCGTCGCCGACGGGAAGTGCCAAGGTCGTGTCGAAGTGGCATCGTAACATAAGATCACGCCCGCTTT
>Ga0213881_10001324_pt1 | contig 12080 bp, 12 predicted proteins | sample BarmaccoBMER_R08_FD_160104 | JGI IMG/M metagenome (GOLD analysis project Ga0213881, IMG submission 160104) | Barbacenia macrantha exposed rock microbial communities from rupestrian grasslands, the National Park of Serra do Cipo, Brazil - ER_R08 ... | reverse complement strand
CACTCGGCGAACGATCAGGTGCACGGTGGCGCCACGCCCCCACCGGCGCGGCCAGGGTTCGCCCAGCCCTCGCAGCCCCGCGAACGCTCCCAGTCCCCCGCGAACGCGCCGGCGGTGCGGACTGCCGGTCGGATGCTCATCCTTACCATCGTCAGAGCTATTTGGCGCCACCGGCCGCAAGCACGCCCTGGGCTGTTGGATCGGCGAGGCCGAGCGGGCTGTTGTGTTGTGCGAAGTCGGCGTGGCGAGATCGTTAATCCGGGTTGGTCAGATCGCCAGGGCCAGCTCGTCGAAGGCAGCCAGGACTTGGAGGGTGAGGACTTCCTCGGTCCTTAGTTCGTCGTGGCCGTGGCGGATGTTCGGGATGAACGCGTGCTCGGCGCTGATCACTTGAGCGCGGTGGAGTTGTGTGAGGCCGCGCATCGGTCGCGGGTGGGACCTCACGGGCGCCGTCGTACACGACGGATGTGGACTTGACTATCGACCCGGCTGTGCTCGCCGACGAGCCTTTGCTTGAGCAGATCATGACCGACGCGGGCTTCGCCCGAGGCCAGGACCCGGGATCGTGGTTGCGCGCCTTGAGCGCTTCGGGAGCAGGGTCGAAAACGTCGTCATGGTCGCCGACAAGTTCTCCAAGCCAGGCAGCAGGCGTTCGGGCGTGATCCGCCGCACAGCAGGGACGCGACCCGGAAGACCCGAGGGCTCGAAGCCGCGGCGATCGACTCTGATGTGATGGCGGTGCCGAGCCTCGAGCCTGACCCCGACGGCCGGGTGATCCAGGTGCGGGTTGCCGGGCCGGCTGTCCTCATGATCGCCAAGGTGTACGAAACTGGGGAGCGGTATCGAACTGACGAGAGCCGTCTTGTCGCCAAGGACGCCGGCGACGTCTTCCAGCTCATGTTTTTAGAGTAGTGGTTCTGACCCGCCGGGGCGGGCCGCCGTGGTGGCACTGTTGCGTCGGCGGATCAGCAGTTCGGGCAAGCTGGTCTGATGCGTCGTCGTCCCGCCCGACTGCCCGCGCCGTGCGTGCGGGGCCTCCACGTCGACCCTGATGACCGGCTTGTTGCGTCGACGATCGCGATGTCGCGCGGATCCTGCTCATCGATGGACCCGCCGCCATGACATGGACCCCGCGCGAGCGGGGGTATCCCCACTGCGGTCGGCGCGGCCGGGGGTTGTCGAGGGTAGTTGGATGCGCACCTGCTCAACGGGTGTTCACACGTGCCTGGCGCGGCGTTCCTGCGATACGGGGCAACCGGGGTCCGCACAGCGGCGGAACTCGAACCCGCACGACCCGGCAATGGGAGGGCTCAGCCGGTGGTTAGCGATCGCCTGAGAGCAGGCACACGCCCGCCAGGGCCCCCACTGGTGCGCACCCGCGGCGTGGACCGCCCCAACCTCAAGCGTGGTTCGCGCGGCGCGGCGCCGACCGACACGTCCTAGTCGGCGGTGTTTACCGGTCAGCACGCCCATCCCACCGCCTCGTCTCGCATGCTGACGCGGGCCGCGCGGGGTGTTTCCTCACCGACGCGCGCGAGGGCGGCTGGATCGCTAGCATCGCGCGCGCCATCAGCCGCCCGGTCCAGACCACCGAGATCTCCAACGTCGGTGACCGGTTCGCGCTGGTCTACCAGCATTGACCACGCCATCGGCGGATCCGCCGAGCGGTCAACGCCCGAGGACATTTCCCCAACGAGCAAGCCGCGCTCAAGTGCGTTTACCTGGCGATCATGAGCCTGGACCCCACCGGCACCGGCCAGCGACGCTGGTCCAACCGCTGGATCGCCGCGCGTGGGTCGTACCTCGCCCGACGGCGTGACATGCACGGTGAACAGGTTCATCGGGTCGACTCCCTCACATCAGGATCAGCACGGCCCACGGCCTTGGCGGGGGTCGCAATCCCTGCCGAGGTCACCCAGACGTCCAGCCCGGCGGTCCGTACTCGTCAACCAAGCTATGCTGATTTTATGAGAGAGTCAAGCGAAACTATGTCGTTGTGGACATGGCGCGGATGGGTCGCCACACTGCTGTGATAAGTAGACGCAGCATGAAAGGCGCATCAGCGACTTACGACTCTCGCCAAGGACGACAACAGCGGTGAGCAGGGGTGCCCGTCGGTCCATCGGGATGAGGACTCGGGACGGCTCATTTTCCAGGGGCCCGGGGTCGACATGGCGCACATGCCCAACGCCTTGCCTGGTGAGCAGGCAGTCGCTCTCGATGAGGTCATCGTGCGTGACGCGATGCGGACCCTGGGTTGGCTGTGATCGGTACCCAAGCATTCCAGGATGCCTTCGAGAGCGCTCAGCGCTCGATCTTCCGGCTAGAGACGCTGCAGTACTACGCGGGCGACCCCAACTTCGACCGCTTCGTTGCTGGCCAGTCCTGGCAAGACACCGACTCCAAGCCGCACTGGGTGGATCTGGTGAGTCGCCGGGTCAGCCAGGGTGTGGCAATGCAACGCGTCCACGTCATCACCGAGCCCTGGTCGGACTACGTTCGTTTCGAGCTCACCTGGTCCTATCCGCTGAACGTCTCAGCGGGCGAGGACGTCCGGATCATCACTGCTCCAACGCCATGGGAGGGACCAGACTTCTGGATGTTCGACGACCAGCGGGTGTGGGTCATGCTCTACAGCGAAGAGGGTGTTCTGGATCGCGTCGAGGATGCCTCGATCTCCGACTCCACGGTCCGGTCGTGTCTGGCACGCAAGGAACGAGCGCTGGCTGCCAGCGAACCGCTCCGCGCGGTGAGCCCCGCCGGATGACGGCGGAGGGTCATCCGTGACCCATCCTGCCCGTGCTCGCCTCGCGGAGCGGCTGCGGACGCTGCGCGCCCCGCTCTTCCGATCGGGGTCTGCCCTCGCTCGTCACCTCGGGTGGCAACAGAGCAAAGTCTCACGCATCGAGCTTGGCCAGCAGCTTCCCTCCCGTGACGATCTGGACCAATGGATCGACGCCGTAGGCGCCGATCCCGAGGAGTTGCATCAACTCCTCGATGAAGCGCACGTGCAGACGGTGTCGAACCGCGCCCAAGCCCGCGGCATCCATGGATTACCGGGTGCCCAGGACGACCTCGCAGCGCTCGAACGCGCTTCGACGCTCGTTGCTGAATATCAACCACACATGGTGCCCGGCCTGGCCCAGACCGCGGCCTACGCTCGCGGCTGGCTAACCCAAACCGACCGACCCACGACTCTGGACACGGTCGATGTCGACGGTGTGATCGAAGCCCGCCTCAGTCGGCAGGGCCTGCTCTACCAGCCCGGACACCACGTTGTGATCGCCCTCGGAGCGGGCGGGCTCAGCAACATCCACAGCGATCCGGACGTTCAGCGTCAGCAGCTCGGGCACCTTCAGGTCATCGCGGAGCTGCCCACCGTAGAACTGCTCGTCGAACCCACCAACGCGGCCATGGCAACCATGCGCGGCTTCGAACTCCTCGACGACCGCGTCATCCTCGAAGACACCGACAGCTCGCGGCACCTCACCGACCCGCCGGTCATAGCTCGCTTCGCCGCCGCACTCAACGCGGTGCGACGACGCGCGCTCACCAGCAGCGACGCGTTAACGCTCATCCGCGAGATCGAACGAAGCCTCTAGCACGACAGGGTCAGATCGTTTCTCTGGCGGCGCTAGCCGGTCGACCGGATACGGAGATGATGGCTGCTGTCAATGTCCGAAGTCGTCTGCACGGCGACCAGGTGTTTCCGGGGCAAGTGCAGATGAGTCCGGACATCCGTGCAGATGAGTGCGGACATTGACGCCATGATCATTCGTGGGTGTTCCGGTTCCTTGGAACTGGAACACTCGTTGATCAAGAGGTTCGCGGGGCTGGGGCTGTGGATCAGGTGTCGGAAACGTGCCTTTAGGCGATTCCTCCGGTGCCCCCAAGCGGGGCGCGGCAGGTGCGCTTCATCGTCACCGTGGCGAGGGTAAGGGTGGTGCGGGCTGACCTCCGCGATCATGAGGGCACAAGCTGTCCACGGATGGGCACCGCGAACTTGACCGGATCGCTGAGACTCATACCCACTAAACCTGGGTCCACCGATGAATTGGGGTCGTGAGGTCGTGCCACCCAGGTCAGGCCACACGAGACGGGCCGGAAGGCACTGCTCGGGTAAGCCCTATATGCGGAACTCGCTCGCTCGAATGTCATGGGGCTCTCCGGCCGCCCAGTCGCGACGAGTCAAAGATCATGAATCGCCTGCATCGCGTAGACACCGCTTACCCGCTAGCCGAGATGCGGAGAAACCCCTGTCTTGGTTATCGACTTCCGACGCCACCCGGACCAGTACTATAAATGCCACCTCAGTTCTCATACGCACCGTCCGCATACTAAGAGATCGTTATCGGTCGTTGGGACCTTTCCCTGGCGTGCGCGGTTAGAATTCATTCCATGACCAGATCCGGCGGGAACATTTGTTCACAGGCGATAATGGCGGTGCTCGTCGGCGTGATGGTCTCCGGGTGCGCCGCGGTGAATGCTGGCGGCCCCGCCCGCCCGGCACCGGTCACGCCCGCGGTGTACGCGAGTCAGTTAACAGCCACCGGTTACACGCTGCAGTCGGCGTTTGAGGGTATCAGTTCGGCCCCGCCGCTGGCGCCATTGGCAGGCCAGGTGGATTCGGCCACGTCCGCGGTCCGCGACGCGCGGCGGCGACTTGCCACGATCACGCCGCCACCGCAATACGCGGCGGATTCGTTGCAACTTGTCTCCGCGCTTGACCAGCTCGCGGGGCAGCTGTCCGAGCTAGCGGCTGATGTCAGGTCCCAGGAACTGTGCACTGCGCCGTCGGTCATGGCCACCCTGAGCACCCTGCCCGGCGCCGATGCGCTGCGGCGGGCGGCGACCGCTTTCGGGCCCGCGGGAGCGAGCCTGATCGCCGGAATCCCCGCTCCGCGGCAGCTACCGGATCGCCACGACGCCAACGGCACAGTCTTGCGCTCTGCGAGCTCGGGAAACGGCACGGCCACCGTGGAGAACGGCACCGATCACGATGCCGTGGTCACCCTGTCACAGGAGGGTAGGGCGGTAACGTCACTCTACGTTACTCGCAGCGGTACCGCTCAGATGAGCAACATTCCAGACGGCGCCTACGATGTATTCTTCACCAGCGGGACAGATTGGGACGGTGGGCAGTTCACCAGATCCTGCGCTTTCCAGCGTTTCGAAGCGACAGCTACGTTTACGACCACCACCACCATGAGTGAAGTTGAATACACGACATACCAGATGACATTACAACCCTCGCCCAGTGGAAACGCTCGGGTTGTTACGGTCTCACCCGATTCCTTCCCGAAGTAATCGGCTTGTATAACGTGGATCAGTGAACCGCGATCTGTCTCGGAGGGCAAGACCTGTTCATTTTGGTTCGGACGATTAACCGTGTGGAGCCGTGGAAGACTAGGTCGTGGGCGTATGGGGTTGGCTCATCGTTTAGCGTGAGATGAGGTATGTCGTTAAGGGTATCGACCGTGCCATGCCAAGAGTCCATCCGGCGTTTTGGTCTAGCCAGTCAAGGGCCGACTCTATGTACGTCGCGCTGTCTAGCTTCCGCTCAGCGTCGGCTTCACGCGTTCTACCTGCGTGTCCTGTGAGACCTAGGCTCGGAGCTAGACCGTGCACTGGCAGGGCGGCGGCGTTTGCCGCCGGATCGTCCGTGGCTTGTGGGAAGCGTTCCTTGACTGCTTGGGTTGCCCGTTCGAGCGTGGTATCCAGGAGTTGTTGCATTTCCGAGTTCGGGCGTCGAGCCGGCTTCTCGTGCCACGAAGTGACAGTCCGAACGCCGACCCCGAGATGCTCAGCGAACGACTCGTTGGATAGTCGAAGCGCGGTTTGCAAGGCACAAGCGCGACGCCCTGTCCATCTGGTCAATGCCATCGTTCCGCCCGTGCATTTTCGATTAGGCGCTTCGGAAGGTTGCGAACAGCGCATCCGCTATGCATGGCACGAGTGGAGAGTTCGCGATTGCCTCGTCGCCACCCAGGTCAGCTTCTGCTCCGCTGCCGGCATGCGCACCCTCCTCACCTTCGTCACATCCCGCGCCGACCGACAGGTGTGCACACACCTGGTCACAGAACCCACCAGCATCGTCCACCGCGCCCTGCGCTTGACCGGACTCATCAACTGCGTGTCCACCTTCGACACGCTGGACCACGCCCTCGACCCTCTGACGGACCACCGACCACACGCTGCCCGACGGTCTGTGCCACAACCCGGACGTAAGCCGACTGCGGCTGGGAACGCGCGAGCGTCCACAACTTTGTCCACAGCAGTCGGCTAGCTGTGGACAATCGCGTCCAGGTGATCCAGGCGAGGAGAAGCTGTCACAGCAGTCGAAGGCCGGCGGCCGACAATGTTTCGCTGTCCCGACTCCAGATGCGACTCGGGCTAGGTTCTTGATCTGATAGATTGCGGTGTGGCGGGCTTGACACGGGCTGTCGAGGTCAGGCGGCTCCGGTCGGCACGGTGGAAGCATCGCGGATCGGAGCGCCTTTCGTACGGAGTGTCGTTTCCCGGTGGATGGTGGTGAGCCTGCGGCGGTGCCCCGCAGGGCAGAAGGACGGCACAGCGGTGACCAGTGGACTTGAGGGCGCAGCCTCGCGTGCGGGTGAGATGCCGGTGGTGTCGGCGTCCGGGGCTGAGGTGTTCGCCGCCGATGACGAGGTCGGCCGGGACTTGGCGGTCGTGGAGTGGGCGGCGACCCCGTTGGGGCGGCCGGGTGACTGGCCGCAGAGTCTGCGCACAGCGGTGAGCATCCTGCTCTCGTCCCGGTTCTCGATGTGGATGGCGTGGGGCCCGCGTCTGACGTTCTTCTGCAACGCCGCCTATAGGCGCGACACCTTGAGACAGAAGTATCCGTGGGCGCTGGGCCGCCCAGCCAGTCAGGTGTGGGAGGAGATCTGGGACGACATTGGCCCGCGGATCAGCAGCGTGCTGGCCACGGGTGAGGCGACTTGGGACGAGGCGTTGCTGCTGTTCCTGGAACGGTCAGGTTACCCGGAGGAAACTTACCACACGTTCTCCTATAGTCCGCTGCGGGATGACGCCGGTGCGGTGGTCGGCATATTGTGTGTGGTCACCGAGGACACCGAGCGCGTCATTGGTGAGCGACGCATGGCCACGCTCCGCGACCTCGGCTCCAATCCCAGCGTGGTGCGCACCGAGCAGGAGATGCTGGAGTTCGCCGGCCGTCAGCTGGCCCGTAACCAGTGGGATCTGCCGTTCACGCTGACTTACCTGTTCCACGACGAGACTAGCGCGCGACTGGCGGCTAGTACCGGGATCGCAGCCGGGCACCCGGCCGCTGTGGTGAGCCTGTCAGTGAACGACGGTGGTGCGATGTGGCCGGCCGCGGCGCTGGCCAGGGGCGGATCGGTGCTGATCGATCTGGATAGCGAGGCATTCACCGCGTTGCCGACCGGGGCCTGGTCGCAGCCTCCGACGCAGGCGCTGGTGATGCCGCTGGTGCAGCAGGGCGGCGCACCCGTGGGGTTCGTGGTGGTCGCGCTGAACCGGTACCGTCCGCTGGACACGGGCTACCGGGGGTTCATCGAGCTGGTGGCGGGCCATGTCGCCGCCGGAGTCCTCAGCGCCCGCAGCTATCAGACTCAGCAGCGGCGCGCGGAGGAGCTGGCGGCGCTGGACCGTGCCAAGACGACGTTCTTCTCCAACATCAGCCACGAGTTCCGCACTCCGCTGACCCTGATCATGGGGCCAGCGCAGGAGTTGCGGACGCGGCTGGCCAACGCCGAGGCCGCGGTGCGGGAGGAGGTGGAGGTCATTCACCGCAACGGGCTGCGGCTGGGCAAGTTGGTCAATGCGCTGCTGGACTTCTCCCGCATCGAGGCTGGCCGGATGCAAGCCCGCTACGAGCCCGTCGATCTGGCGGCGGTGACCATTGAGTTAGCCAGTGTGTTCCGGTCCGCGATCGAGCGGGCGGGGCTGAGCTTTGTGGTGGACTGCCCGCCGCTGCCGCGGCCGGTGTATGTGGACCGGAGCATGTGGGAGAAGGTGGTTCTCAACCTGTTGTCCAACGCGGTGAAGTTCACCTTCGAGGGCGCCATTAGTATCCGGCTGCGCGCCGAGGATGGCCAGGCTGTGCTCAAGGTCGCCGATACCGGCATCGGCATCCCCGCAGCGGAGATGCCGCAGCTGTTCGAGCGGTTCCACCGGATCGAGCATATCCGGTCCCGCTCCACCGAGGGCAGCGGTATCGGCCTGGCGCTGGTCAAAGAGCTCATCGGCCTGCACGGCGGCACCATCACCGCCGCCTCCACCGAAAACCAGGGCACAACCTTCACTATCCGGTTGCCCTTCGGTCATGCCCACCTATCGCCCGACGCACTGGTGGAGGGTCTCGGCACGGCCGGGATCTCGGTTACCGCCGAACCATTCGTTCAGGAAGCGTTGCGCTGGCTCCCCGCCACCGCCACGGATCCCGAACCCATCAAGTCCGAGGGCGAGGACTTCACCGCTAACACCGGCGAGCATGCGGCGGTTGAGGCTGGCCGGGGGCTGCCAGCACGGGTGCTGGTCGCCGACGACAACGCCGATATGCGCGAGTACCTTGTCCGTCTGCTGCACGGCGCCGGGCACCAGGTCAGTGCGGTCGCTGACGGGCTTGCCGCGCTGGACGTGGTGCGCGCGGATCTGCCTGACCTGGTTATCAGTGATGTCATGATGCCCGGGCTGGATGGGCTGGGGTTGGTGGCCGCGCTGCGCGGCGATGGGCGCACCGCGAGCGTGCCGGTGCTGCTGTTGTCCGCCCGCGCCGGCCAGGAGGCGTTCATTCAGGGGCTGGAGGCGGGCGCGGATGACTACCTGGTCAAGCCGTTCTCCGCGGCCGAACTGTTGGCCCGGGTGCGGGCCAACGTGGAACTGGCCCGGCTGCGCACCCATCACGCGCGGTGGCGCACCGCGCTGGTCGATTCGTTGCAGGAGGGGTTCTTCGTCTGCGATGCCGAGGGCACCGTGATCGAGATCAACACCACGTTCACCGAGATTCTCGGTTACGGGCCCGAGGGACTGCCCTACCGGCAGCCGTGCCCGTGGTGGCCTGATCCTGGCGTCGAGCCGCGCGCCTACCGCCGGGTCAGCCAGGAGCACGCCCGGCTGGTCGAGCACGGCGTCGGCGAGGCCACCATGCCGGCCGTGCATCACGACGGACACCGCGTGTGGCTGCAATCCACCTACAACCGCGTCGAGGACCCCACGACTGACCGGCACCTGATCGTGGGCACCATCCGCGACGTCACCGCCGAGCACTACGCCGTGCAGCGCGACAACGCCCTGGCCGCGCTGGCCGAGCAACTGGCCCAGGCCGACACCGTGTCCGAGGCCGTGTGCGCGGCGGTGGCCGAACTACACCGCACGTGGTCGGCCCGCCGCGTCGTGGCCGCGGCGTTTCCCGCGACACCCGTCGGGCTGAGTCAGGAACCAGACCTTGTGTGCGACAGCGACCACGCTGGTTGGTCTGAGCTGTCGCCCGACCTGCGGGAGCGGCTGTGCGCGCTCGGTGCGGCACCGCTTCTAACCCCGCAGCTCGACCAACCGGCATGCGCGGGCGTCACCGTGGGCTATCCCGGTGGGGTGCTGGTGGTGTGGATCGACCTGGGCCAGCGGCGCCCGATCGCCGCCGAGGATCACGCCCTGCTGTCAGTGCTGGCCAGCCGGCTGGGCCAGGGCCTGCACCGCGTGCACGAGATCGACCAGCAGCGTGAGGCCGCCGTCGCCCTCCAACACGCCATCCTCGGCCCCGCTACCTTGCCGAGCGGGTTCGCGGTGCGCTACCAGCCAGCCACCCGCCCCTGGCAGGTCGGCGGGGACTGGTACGACACTGTGCCGCTGACCGAGGGCCGGATCGGCATCGTGGTCGGCGACTGCGTGGGGCATGGACTGGCCGCGGCCACCATCATGGGCCAACTGCGCAGTGCCTGCCGCGCCCTGCTGCTGGAGCACCCCGACCCCGCGCGGGTCCTGGCCGGGCTGGACCGATTCGCCGCGCTGCTGCCCGGCGCCGCATGCACCACCGTGTTCTGCGCCCTGCTCGACCCCACCAGCGGCGAGCTGGTCTACAGCAGCGCCGGGCACCCCCCGCCCATCCTCGCGCACGCCGATGGAATCACCACAATCATGGACGGTGGCCGCGGCCTCCCCGTGGGTCTGCGCGTGGGTCGCCCCCGAGACCAGGACCGCCAGGTCATCCCCGCGCGCGCAACCCTGCTGCTCTACACCGACGGACTCGTCGAACGCCGCCGCCGATCATTGGACGAGGGCATGGCACGCGCCGCCATCTCGATCCACGACGGCCGCGACATCCCAGTGGAGGAACTGGCCAGCCACCTGATGACGGGCCTCGCGCCCTCCGACGGCTACGAGGATGACGTCGCGCTGCTGCTCTACCGCCAGCCCGCACCGCTAGAGCTCGATTTCGCCGCCGACGCGACCGAGCTGGCGCCGGTCCGGAGCGCGGTCCGGAACTGGCTGGGTCGCTGCGACCTGGACCCCCAACAGGCCATCAACATCCTGATCGCCACCGGAGAAGCCTGTGCCAACGCCATCGAGCACGGCCACCGCAACCGCCCCGGTGGGCTGATCCAGCTGCGCGCCACCGCCTTGGCCAACGGGCTGCGGGTGACCGTCATCGACAGCGGCAATTGGAAGGCGCCCGATCCCGTCATGACGACCGCCGGCCAGCGCGGTCGCGGGATCGCGCTGATGCGTGGTCTGATGCACCAGGTCACTATCCGCCCCACCAGCACCGGGACCGTCGTCGAGATGCACACGAGGATCACCGTATGAGCACCCCGCTGACCCTGCACACCGGACACCACCCCGACGGCCGGCCGCTGCTGGCCGCCCACGGCGAGATCGACATGACCAACGTCGCGGCGTTCAACACCGCCCTGGCCGCCGCCGTGGCCGAGGGTATCCCGGTGGTGGTCGACCTCACCGGCGTGGAGTACCTGGATAGCGGCGCCATCACGGCCTTGTTCGCCCATGCCGAACACCTGCACCTCATCCCCAATCCCCTGTTGCTGCCCACCCTGACCACCAGCGGCATGACCATGCTAGCCACCGTCGAGCACCCCGACACCCGTCCCTAGTCACCGCAGCGATTCTTACCCGTGATGTTGATCTAGCTCGCCTCAAGCAGTGCTCTTGAAGCCGTGGAGCGCCTCACGGAAATCCGCTCCCGCCTGTGTCCCGTAAGTGTCAAGTTCGTGTTCAAGCTCGGAACCGACCATCAGCAAGGACGGACGGCTCTGCCGACCGTTCCGCAACGCCTCAACGCCTCGGGCAGTCGCCTGCTCGATATCGCTCTGCCGGGCGGCGATGACAGCCAAGGTGAGCTGCGCTTCGGCACGGCGCTTGGGGGTCACCACAACCCCCTCGGGGTTGACGCTACGCTCGATCACTTCTTCAGCGTTTCGCCGCGCCAGTAGATCCTCACCCACAATGCGGTAGGTGTCCATCGCGTAGAAATCCCATTTGTCCGGATCAACCACGAAGTGGTTATCCGGCCGCTCCGGATATGGCAGCTTGTCCAGCAAGGCTCGGCCGCTTTCGAGCGCTTCGTGCACTTTCTCGGGCAACCCCATTCGCGCGTAGGCTTTGGCTTGCTGCGCGTACAGTTGGACCGCTACGGAATGCGAGGGTGCCGCCAACACGCCAGCCTCCGCGACCGGAATTACGGTCCGATAGTTCCCTGCGGTCAGATGGAACCACGCGAGCATTTCATGAGCCCAACCCACGATCCCGGGCTCGTCGGATTCCTTACCGAGTTCCATCGCCATCCGGCGCGTCGCCTCGGCGGAACGGGACTCCCCGAGGTCGTATTCAAGACAACCGACCAGCAATGCCAGCATTCCAGCGTTACTCAGAATGTGGCGGTGCTGAGCCAACGTGAGCCGATTACCGAGTAGCTCGGTCATCTTGCCGAGCCACTCCCTCGCGGTGGTCATCAGGGTACGGGGGTCAGTATGCGGGTAGTCGCAACACAACTGCTCAAATGTGATGTTCAGCGCGTCAATCGTCGATGAGTTGATCGCGGAAGACCGCACACGCCGGATAAG
>Ga0213881_10001323_pt1 | contig 12085 bp, 13 predicted proteins | sample BarmaccoBMER_R08_FD_160104 | JGI IMG/M metagenome (GOLD analysis project Ga0213881, IMG submission 160104) | Barbacenia macrantha exposed rock microbial communities from rupestrian grasslands, the National Park of Serra do Cipo, Brazil - ER_R08 ... | reverse complement strand
TGATCGAGCAGACGTTATTCGAGGAGTTCCGCGAGCCCAGTTTCGCGCCCGCGCCGCTGTTGGAGCACTTGGTCACGGCCGGCCGGTTGGGTCGTAAGACAGGCCAGGGCTTCCGGGACTACGCAAAGTAGCGGCGTAGCTGGTGTCCTAGCGGCGACGCGCGGTCGGGACGGGCGGCCAACGCCGTGGGCGGGGAGTCGGGTGTTGTTCGGGACTCGGACGAGGCATTGGCGTGGCTTCGGTGATTGTCCCGGCCTTGGTGGTCGAGGACATGTCTTCCTGAGCTGAGCCTGATCTGTCGTGCGGTTCGTCGCTGTCGTCGGAGTGTCCGGCGGCGGTAGGTGGTGGCCGCTGCGCGGCGGAGGAAATCGTTGCCTCTTCCGCCTGACCGATACTTGATCCATCGGCGCTGGTGCTGTCCGCATGGGAACCGTCGACGCCGAAATCTGGTTGAACGCCGTTCCGCTGGACAGCGGACGCCCGCTCGGGGCTTGGATCAGACAGTTTCGGGACCACCTGATGAAGAACGTCACGCAGTTCAGCGAGCTGGCTGCGCAACCGCTCCCGAATCGCGTCCAGTTCGTTGACACGCTGTGCAGCTGCGGCGATGACCGCTTGCGCGGTCTGCTCAGCGTCATCGATCTGCTGTTGCGCCTGCGCAGCCGCGTCGTCAAGCCGCTTCCTCGCCTCGGCTCGGCTGCTGGCTTGGCTCTGCTCGATGGCGGCCATCGCCCCGGCCCGGCGATCGGTCATGGCGATATTGAAGTCTTCCTCAATCTGAGCGCGTTTGGCGGCGCTCTTGGCGTCCAGGTCCCGGCGCTCGGCTTCGGCGGCCTGACGGGAGCGTTCGAGCTCCTTGGCTGTCTCGGTCCGTAGCCGGGCATCCTCGGTGCGTGCCTGGGCGCGGATCCGCTCCGCTTCGTCGCGCGCCTCGGTGAGCACTAGATCACGTTCCACCGAGAGGGCCTTGCGCTGCTGCTCGAGCCGCATCCGTTCCGCCTCGTTACGCCGGGTATTCTTGTCGATCTCTGCCCGAGCTTTGGCGATGATCTCGGCCGCTTCGGCTTCTGCCTGTTTACGGCGCTCGACCACTTCGTCCTGGGCGAGCCGCAGCATGGACTGCAACCGCTCGCTCATGCCTTCCACGCTTTCCGGTGGAGCCGACAACCTCCGTAGCCTGCTCTTGAGCCGGTCGTTCTCGGCCCAGCCCACGTTCACTTGTCGGGTGAGTTCACCGTTCTGCTCGACGGCCGAGTCTCGGTCGGCCGCGAGCATTCGCAACTGTGCGTCTAGGTGACATAGATATTCATCGACCTGTTCCGGATCGTAGCCGCGACGGACAATTGCGAATGCAGATCCGGGCGCCGGCAGGTGATCGTCTCCAGCGAGCATGCTGCACACCGTACTCGGCCGGTGTCACACCGACGTGGGCAGTCATCCGCTCGACGGAGTGCTTCGCTACTGGTCGCGATCATACTTGTGCGACTTGTCTATACTCCGCGAAATCGGTTGATCGCGCTGAAGTGCAGCTCCCGCATCTGCGGATCGCGAACCCCCATGCCTTCCTTTGGGGCTAGACACAACACGCCGATCTTGCCCTGATGAGCATTCGAATGGACGTCGTAGGCAGCCTGCCCGGTCTCGGCCAGCGAGTACACGCGCGAGACTGTCGGGTGAATCTTCCCCTTGGCGACCAGCCGGTTGGCTTCCCAGGCTTCCCGGTAGTTGGCGAAGTGCGAGCCGATGATGCGCTTCAGGCTCATCCACAGGTATCGGTTGTCAAAGGTGTGCTCGTAGCCGCTCGTCGAGGCACAAGTGACGATCGTGCCGCCCTTACGGGTGACGTAGACGCTTGCACCGAAAGTCTCTCGGCCGGGGTGCTCGAAAACGATGTCCGGGTCATCGCCTCCGGTCAGCTCGCGGATCCTGGCACCGAAGCGTTTCCACTCCTTCGGATTCTGCTGGTAGTCATCCCGCCAGAAGCGGTAACCTTCGGCGGCCCGGTCGATGATCAATTCGGCACCCATGCGCCGGCAGATCTCGGCTTTCTCTGGGGACGAAACCACGCAGACCGGGATGGCGCCGCCGTTGAGCGCGAATTGAGTCGCGTATGATCCCAATCCTCCCGAAGCTCCCCAGATCAGAACCGTGTCGCCTTGTTTCATTCCCGCGCCGTTGCGGGAGACCAGCTGCCGATACGCGGTTGAGTTCACCAAGCCGGGGCTGGCCGCTTCCTCCCAAGCCAGGTGCGCTGGCTTGGGCATCAGTTGGTTCGATTTGACCAGCGCCAATTCGGCTAGACCGCCGAAGTTCGTCTCGAATCCCCAGATGCGTTGTTCCGGATCCATCATTGTGTCGTTGTGACCGTCGGGACTTTCCAGCTCAACTGAAAGACAGTGGGCCACAACTTCGTCACCGGGTTTCCACGCGTGCACTCCCGGACCGGTACGGACTACCACGCCAGCGAGGTCGGAGCCGACCACGTGGTAAGGCAGATCATGGCGCTTGGCCAGTGGCGAGAGTCGCCCGTACCGCTTGAGGAAGCCAAACGTCGGTAGCGGCTCAAAGATCGCGGTCCAGACCGTGTTGTAGTTGATCGCGCTAGCCATGACGGCAACCATTGCCTCGCCTGGTCCCAGCTCAGGTGTGGCAACGTCGTCGAGATGCAGGCTCTTGCGGGTATCCTTCTCGTGCGTCGGCAGACCCGCGAACATCTCAGATTCCTCTTCCCGGACGGTCACGCCCCGGTAGTGGTCTGGGATAGCGAGGCCGCCGACGGCGTCCAGCTCGTCAGCAAGGATCGCGTCGAGGATCTCCTGCACGGTTTGCCTCCAGGATCTGTCGGGATCGACTGAGGTCGCGGTGCCGCAATCGCCTAGCATTTCTGGCGAGTAGTTAGCTAGGGCTAGGGGCCGCCATCCCTCGCTTAGTGCGTTCAGCCGTCCGGCGACGCCGTGTGCTCCACCAGCTCGATGAGCACACCGCCGCAGCTCTTCGGGTGGGCGAAGTTGACTCGGGAACCTGCTGTACCCCGGCGAGGCGTGTCGTACAGCAATCGCACGCCCCGGGCGCGCAGGCGCGCGCAGGTAGCCTCGACGTCCTTCACCTGGTAGGCCATCTGCTGGATGCCGGGCCCTTTGCGCCCGATGAACTTTGCGATCGTGGAGTTCTCGTCGAGCGGGGCGAGCAGTTGCACAAGCGGGCCGCACGCGTCGCCGGGCGCGCTCAGCATCGCTTCTTTGACTCCCTGCTCTTCGTTTACCTCGATGTGGGTTGCCACCATGCCCAGCGTGTCGGCATACCACCGAATGGCTGCCTCGAGATCCGGAACCGCTATACCCACATGATCGATCGTCGTGACCGCACCTACCAGGTCGTCCATGTCGGCGTCGCCCATATCGGCAATGTAGTCGCCCATATCTGCAATGTAACTGATAGTGGCCGATTGCCTGATCGTTACCGACGACTGTGCCGTTCTTCACTGCTGTGCCCGTCTTCACTTCGGCCGCCCGCCGCGGCGCGGGTATCGTCAGCTCAACCCACCGCCGTCGCAGCCGCTGGAGGTCGCCGTGACCCAATCCGTGATCGTAGCCGGAGCCCGGACGCCCATGTGTCGCCTTCTGGGATCGTTGAAGGATTTCTCTGCGGCTCAACTCGGTGGCGTAGCAATCAAGGCGTCGTTGGAACGCGCGGGTCTCGCCCCCGAGCAGGTTCAGTATGTGATCATGGGCCAGGTACTCACGGCGGGAGCTGGTCAGATACCAGCTCGGCAAGCGGCCGTCGCGGGAGGCATCCCGATGGAAGTACCCGCGTTGTCGATCAATAAGGTCTGCCTGTCTGGTATGAACGCCATTGCTCTTGCTGATCAGCTCATCCGGGCTGGGGAGTTCGACGTTGTCGTGGCTGGTGGCCAGGAATCGATGACGCAGGCTCCGCACCTGCTGATGAAATCTCGGGATGGCCACAAGTTCGGCGAGATCACCATGTTGGACCACATGTCGCACGACGGCCTGTTCTGCGCGTTTGACCAGTGCGCCATGGGGGCCTCGACGGAGAAGTTCAACTCCCGTTACGAGATCAGCCGGCGAGACCAGGACGAATTCGCGGCGCGTTCGCATCAGCTGGCGACCAGAGCGGTCGCCGCGGGAGTCTTCGCTGAAGAGATCGCGCCGGTGACTGTGCCGCAGCGCAGGGGTGACCCTAAAGTCGTCGACGCTGATGAGGGCATCCGAGGAGACACCACAGTTGAGAGCCTGAGCAAGCTCAAGCCGGCGTTCTCCTCGGATGGAACCATTACGGCCGGTTCGGCATCGCAGATTTCGGACGGCGCGGCGGCCGTCGTGGTGATGAACAAGGCGAAGGCCGAGCGGCTCGGGCTTCGGTGGTTGGCTGAGATCGGGGCCCACGCCGCTGTGGCTGGACCTGACGCCAGCCTCCACGAACAGCCCGCGAACGCTATTACGGCCGTCTGCCGCAGGGAGGGCATGCGGCCTACCGAGCTGGATCTGGTCGAGATCAATGAAGCATTCGCGGCCGTCGGTGTCGTGTCGACCCGCAAGCTTGGTCTGGACCAAGAGAAGGTCAACGTCAACGGCGGTGCCATCGCGCTTGGCCACCCCATCGGGATGTCGGGAGCGCGGATCGTGCTCCACCTGGGGTTGGAGCTGCGTCGACGCGGTGGGGGAGTCGGCGTGGCCGCGTTGTGCGGTGGCGGCGGCCAGGGTGATGGACTGCTGCTCCGGGTTCCCTCTTCGGTCTGATCGTCTGGCTCGGATCACCCGCCTAATGCCTCGCCAACAAAGCGTCTCGGACCTTGTGAGCAGGGCCCAGAACGGCGAACCTCGTTCGGTCGCCCGGCTGATCTCGATGGTGGAGGATGGCAGCGCGCAGCTTCGAGAGGTCGCCGCCGCGCTGGCCCCGCATACTGGCCGAGCCCAGGTCGTCGGGCTGACCGGGCCGCCCGGCGTGGGGAAGTCCACCACAACGTCGGTCTTGGTCAAGGTCTTTCGTGAGCGGGGCAGCCGGGTGGGAGTGCTTGCCGTCGATCCGTCGTCGCCGTTCTCTGGCGGCGCCTTGCTTGGTGACCGGGTGCGGATGCAGGACCATGCCACCGACAGCGGAGTTTTCATTCGCTCAATGGCCACCCGAGGCCATCTTGGTGGTCTTGCGTCGGCTACCCCCCAGGCGCTTCGGGTGCTCGATGCGGCGGGTTGTGACGTCGTGCTGCTCGAGACGGTAGGTGTCGGGCAATCCGAGATCGAAGTAGTCGCATTAGCGGACACCACGATCGTCTTGCTGGCGCCAGGCATGGGCGACGGAATACAAGCGGCCAAGGCCGGTATTTTGGAGGTCGCGGACTTGTTCGTGGTGAATAAGTCAGACCGTGAGGGTGCCGACCAGACTGTACGCGATCTGCGGTACATGCTGTCGTTGGGTGAGCACCACAAGCGTGATGGTTCCGTCTGGAGGGCGCCGATCGTCAAGACGATAGCGTCGAAGGCCAGCGGTATCGATGATGTCGTTGCTAAGATCGAGGAACACCGTGACTGGATGAATCGCAGTGGCGAGCGTGAGCGCCGTCGCCAACGGCGCGCGGAGTCGGAGATCGAGGCAATCACGCTCGAACAGGTTCGGGCGCGTATCGGTGATGTACGTGGCGAAGACGCACTGCCAGAGCTGGCCAAGCGGGTAGTTGCCGGCGAGATCGACCCGTTCACGGCCGCGGCGGAGCTGATAAACACCGTCAGCTCCCGGTAGCCGATGGCGTCCGAGACTCGCTCGGTCCTGCGTCGAGCCGGGCGGCCAGACGGGTCGAACCGATTCGGACGGCCAGTTCGCGGGCCGACTGGGCGTGTTCCCGCGCCGCTAATGTCTGGCCAGTCGAGGTGTAAGCGTGGGCAAGGTCGACATGCAGGCTTGCGATCTCTCGGGCCGAGCCGCCGCCTACTCGCAACGCGAGCGTGAGCTCGACTATAGCTTCCTCGTCGTCGTGCAGAACATGCAAAGCATGGCCACGTTGCTGGTGTAGCGCTGCACGGTCAAACCGCGTGACGGAAGGCTCGAAGAACTGGGTGTCCACGCGAGGCGGATGAGCAGTGAGCTGATCTTCAGCGACGTTGAATGCCGATCGAGCCCTTCTCCCCGCGCCAGAAGCGGCCAGCGCCGTGCCCTCACTCGCGGCCAGCCACGCCCGAAATGCCGGCGGTGACTTTGGAGTGGCCAGTTTCATGGCCTTTTCGACGAGTTCGAGCGCGAGCTTGTCCTCGCCGATTTCAAGGAGAACCTCTGCCTGCTCGATCGTTGCGCAACCGACCATCACCGCTGACTCTGCGACATGACCGGCTCGTTTGGCGGTCTCATAGTGCCGCCAGGCCGTCGCTGGCCGGCATGTGTCCACCGCGATCCGGCCAGCTAGCGTGGCGGCCGCTGCGACGAGGCGAGCCAACGCTCCCCGAGCATGATCGGCAACCGCGTGTGCCAAGGCGCGCTCGAGCTGAGACAGCTGAGCTCCCACGGAGTCTGCTACAGCCACCGTGCCCAGTCGGTGGTCCAGAGCAGCGGTAGCGGAGAGCTGTGCTCGCAGCAGCTCGAGGGCGGGCTCGTCAACCGCGGCGGCTGCCGCGAGCTCCGCGCGTAAGGCACCGGCCTCATCAAGGTCGTTCTCCGCTGTCGCCGACGCCGTAAGCAGGCCCAGCTCCTCACTGGAGCTCCCGTACAGCTCGCAGAGCAGGACGCGGTAGTGATCCTCGGGAGCGACGTGGTGATTCTCCCATCTGGAAAGCTGAGTCTTGAGGCTTGCGGGGGCCGCCACCGAGATTCCGCGCTCGGCGGCCAACGCGGCGAGAGCTTCCGCTACCCGCGCTTGAGACCAGCCAAGATTCAGGCGCGCCGCCCGAAGAGCTCCACTTCCAGTCGTCACGCAGACCATCGTGATAGACCCTACGAAGATTGTCAACACGGTTGACTCAATCACCTGTTAGCAACATACTGATCGAAGTGCGGTGCTGAGGGCCGCCGGAACTTGAGACCTTTGGGGTCAAAGGCACGAGTTGGAGGGGTTGCCGTGACAAGCGTGCCGGATCATCCCTGGTGTGTGGCTGGGATCGGCTCTGCGGGCGCTTTGGGCGCCGCGGCGGGCTACCGCGCTGGCCGTCGCAAGCGACAGTCGGTGCGCGAACCAACCGACATTCCACGCGGGACGCCGCCCAGACCCAGCCAACATGGCCGAGCCGGTCGACGCGGTGGTCCTACCATGCGGTCATGGCCGGGGTGGCGCCTGGCGCGTCGTCGACGCGGCAGCGGTCCGCCGGATAATCCGCCGGATAAGTAGGGTGTTTGCGCACTGACCCGGATGGGCTGGCGTTGGAATATCGACTGCGGGAGGTGGATTGATGGTGACGAGTGCTTGGTCTCGCTGGTTGCTGTGGTGGTTCTCGGCGCTCGTTGTTCCGGCGGTGGTCTTGCTGTCCAGTTGCGCGGGAAGTGGCGATGCGGTTGCGGCGGCTGGTCCTCCGCAGCGGATTGAAGTGGATTACTCGGCCGGGATTGTTCAGGGCGGGGTAAGTCGTATCCCGGTTGCGCAAGGCCGCCGGGTGCAGCTAATGGTCCGGAGCGACGTAGCTGACCAGGTGCATGTGCACGGTTACGATCGCAAAGTGGACGTGCCAGCTGGCGGCTCAGCGACGATCGAGTTCGTGGCGGACCGTTCTGGGGTGTTCGAAGTTGAGTTGGAGTCGCGCAGTATTCAGCTAGCTCAGCTCGAGGTCAGCTAGCGCCCGAGGGCGCTAGTGTCGGTCAGACAAAGTCGCCGGCGGCCCGACGAACTCGTTCCAGCAGCTCGGTAAGCTGCTCGGCCTGGCGGTTGGTGAGGCCAACTAGTCCGAAGTCGATTTCGGTCAGCGCCTTCGTCGCGTCGGTCATCCGCGACCGGCCGGCCTCAGTGATGCTCACTAAGGTAGTACGCCGGTCGGTTGGATGCGGTGATCGCACGGCGAGAGCATCCGTCTCTAGGCGGTCGACGATATTGGTGACACTGGTCGGGTGTAATTGAAGGCGTTCACCCATGACTCGCATAGGAAGGCTGCCGTGGCGCGAGAAGGTGAGTAGTACGAGAGCTTCGTAGCGGGCGAAGGTTAGGCCGTGCGGGCGCAGGGCGCCATCGGCCGCCGAAAGCAGGATCTGCTGTACCCGCATCACGCTGGTTACCGCAGCCATCGTGCTCGAAGGGCCAATCCGGGCCTCCCATAGGGAAGCGGCCCGGGCGATCGGGTCGAAAGGTAGCGGGCTTGGCGCCATAACTAGCGACGCTAGCAGTGATGCGAGCGCCCAGGCGTCAGCCGTGCGGCCGTAAGTTCACTCAATGCCAGCCAGGAGCGGTGGCCGTATGGACGGGTTGCTCGGCTGACGCTCGAGCTCCGACTGGGGCATAGTTGGGCGCATGCTCATTGCTTTCAGCGTGGCGCCATCAGGCGGTGGATCGGACAGCGTCGGCGATGCGGTGGCCGAAGCGGCCCGGGTAGTACGTGAGTCGGGGTTGCCAAACCAAATGAAACAACCGCGATGTTCACGACTATCGAGACAGATGATTGGGACCGAGGGATGGATGTTGTCACGAGGGCGGTGAAGGTCGTACAGGCGTACGGTCCACGGGTGAGTCTCGTGTTGAAGGCTGACATCAGGCCAAGACATACTGGCCAACTTTCGGCAAAAACCGAGCGAGTGAACTGTCTGCTTGATATCGAATCCGGATTAATGCCGGTTCTTGTGAACGACTCAAAGACCTGAGAAGAGACCCAGGGCGGAGGGATCAGCCGCCCCAGGTCTCTTCTCAGAGCCCTCGCTCAAGAGATAAGTAGCGTGAAGCGGAAAGTACCAAGCAGAATCGACAAACCGCCCACTACGAGGGCGATCTTGGCGAGGTTGGCGCCCGTCTTGCGTTGAATGCTCACCGATGCCATGCCTACCCCAAACACGCCGAGAACCCAGCCGATCAGCGGAATCAGCCACGCGCCGATCAAGCCGACGGCGCCTGCGATCAGAGCAATTTGAGCCAGCTTAGGGCTCTCCAGCCTGGCGGTCTTCTTGCGGGCATCGGTCAGCAGCTGATCCGCGACCGGGTTGTCTGTGCTCATGCGGGATACCCTCCATGGGCGGAAGTGGCTCGGCCGACGCTTCGGCCGAATACATGGGTCTAGCGGGCACCACAGCGGCCCCGGAGTGTTCAACGACGGTCTCCTCCGTGTAGGTATTCCGCCATCTAGGTGATATTGCGGCGCGCGGACACGTGACTGACGCCACCATCAGGAGACGTTTGCTAGGGCTTCCAACTATCTTGACCCCTCGTACTGTAACTGCTCCGCAGCCGTAGCATCGGAGGTTCCGCACATGACCGACACCGGCCAGCAAGACGGACGGCAGCGCTGGCGTGAGCGCTACGAGGCGGCCGAGCGCGCCGGAAAGATCCGTGATGCGGACTTCACGACGCTATCCGGCGTCGAGGTCGAACCGGTATATGGCCCACGTGAGGGTGAGACCGTGCCTGGCTTCGACCGAATCGGTTGGCCGGGTGAGTTCCCGTTCACGCGGGGTTTGCATGCTTCGGGGTACCGAGGTCGAGTCTGGACCGCCCGGCAGTTCGCTGGCTTTGGCAACGCCACGCAGACCAACAAGCGCTTCCGCGACATACTTGCTGGTGGCGGCGGTGGGCTTTCGGTAGCCTTCGATATGCCGACCCTGATGGGTCGCGACTCCGACGACCCACGCAGCCGTGGCGAAGTCGGACACTGCGGGGTGGCAATCGACTCCGCGGCGGACATGGACGTGCTGTTTCGTGACATCTCGCTGGAGCGGGTCACTACGTCTATGACCATTTCGGGTCCCGCTGTTCCGGTATTCTGCATGTATTTGGTGGCCGCCGAGCGGCAAGGCGCGCAGCTGTCCAAGTTGGACGGTACCCTGCAGACCGACATATACAAGGAGTACATCGCGCAGAAGGAGTGGCTGTTCGCTCCAGAACCGCACCTGCGCCTGATCGGCGACCTGATGTCGTATTGCGTCGCGGAGGTCCCGCGATACAAGCCGCTCTCGGTGTCGGGTTACCACATCCGTGAGGCTGGCTCGACAGCCGCTCAGGAATTGGCGTTCACGCTCGCCGACGGATTCGGCTACGTCGAGCTGGGGTTGTCCCGGGGGCTGGACATCGAGCAGTTCGCGCCGGGGCTGAGCTTCTTCTTCGACGCGCACATCGACTTCTTCGAAGAGATCGCCAAGTTCCGTGCGGCCCGCCGCATCTGGGCGAGATGGCTGCGCGATGTGTACGGCGCGAGATCGGTCAAGGCGCAGCAGCTGCGCTTCCACACCCAAACCGCTGGGGTGTCACTGACCGCGCAGCAGCCGGACAACAACATCGTTCGTACCGCGATAGAGGCACTCTCGGCGGTGCTGGGAGGCACTCAGTCGTTGCACACCAATGCTCTGGACGAGGTATTGGGGTTGCCGACCGACCGGGCCGCGCAGATCGCGCTGCGTACCCAGCACGTGATCGCGGAGGAGACCGGCGTGACCAATGTGGTCGACCCGTTGGGCGGTTCCTGGTACGTCGAGGCACTGACCGACAAGATCGAAGCGGACGCTGAAGCGATCTTTGACCGGATCAAGGACCTGGCTCGGCTGGAGGTGCCCAGCGGTGAGTATCCCATTGGGGAAATGACTTCGGGCATTCTTCGCGGCATTCAGGACGGCTGGTTTACCGGGGAGATCGCCGACGCGGCTTTCGCTTACCAGCGGACATTGGAAAAGGGCGACAAGAAACAGGTCGGGGTCAACGTGCACACCGCGACCGACGCTGAGGAGCTGGAGATTCTGAGAATCAGCCACCAGGTGGAGCTGGACCAGAACGAAACGCTGGCCAAGCGCCGCGCAAACCGCGATGATGCCGAGGTGAGACGCCGGCTGGCGGCTATGGTTGAGGTCGCTAGAGGTGAGGGAAACCTGATGGAGCCGATGCTGCATGCCGTCCGCGCTGAGGCGACCCTGGGCGAGATCTGTGGCGCGCTCAAGGAGGAATGGGGCGAATACCGTGAACCTGCCCGCTTCTGACTCGGCGCTCGCCCGCCGCATGTGGCGAGCGCTCGAGCCGTACCACGCGGTTACCTACTTCGCGCCAGAGTCTCGGGTGGCTACCGATGAGCTGGGCTGTAAAGGCGGATGGATGAGTTACTTCGGCTTGCGTGCGGCCCCGATGGGGGCAGTGCCAGGTGAGGTAGTCACCGCGTTGTTCTACAACTTCCACCCGAAGCGGGTGGCCAGGGCCGTGCCTGCGGCATGGCAAGCAGCCGCGCCGAGTGCGTTCCTGACAGCCCGAATGCGTAGTGTGGATATCGCGCTGCGACGCTTACTGGGCGACTTGATCGCTTCGGGCGACATTGCCGAGGCGGCCGAACTTGCCAGGGAGGCCGCGGCGGCGGCGCCGACCGCCGGGCGGCCGCTGGGCGCGGCGAACGCCGCGTTGGACTGGCCCACCGAACCGCATCTCGTGCTGTGGCATGCACAGACAGTGCTGCGCGAGTCCAGAGGTGACGGCCATGTGGCCGCTCTCGTCAGCGCGGGGCTGGATCCTTGCGAGGCGCTGGTTGCCTTCGCGGCGGACAACGGAGTCGAGGCGGAGTCGCTGCGTGAACGACGAGGATGGTCACCCGCTGAGTGGTCAGCGGCGGCCGAGCGGCTTGCGCGGCGTGGTTTGCTAGACAGGGGTGATCGACTTACCGAGAAGGGAGCCGAGCTGCGGGCATGGGTGGAGCGGCGAACTGATCGTGGTGCCTCGCCATCCTGGACGGTGCTCGGGGATCAGCGTTGTGAGCGGCTCATTGAGTTAGTCAATCCGCTGGTCGAGGCTATCGTGCGCGGCGGCGGATTCATGGCGGACAACCCGATGGGGCTGAGGCCGCTGGCCGGGTAGCTCAGCCGAGGCTGCTGGCTGGGGCAGCCGAGCTCTGGCTTGGCCCGCTAGGCAAACGCCTAGTTTCCCTCCTGGAGCAGACGGGTGCGGTGGGTAGACGACACCCGACTGAGAGAGGTATCAGTGGAG
>Ga0213881_10001322_pt1 | contig 12091 bp, 9 predicted proteins | sample BarmaccoBMER_R08_FD_160104 | JGI IMG/M metagenome (GOLD analysis project Ga0213881, IMG submission 160104) | Barbacenia macrantha exposed rock microbial communities from rupestrian grasslands, the National Park of Serra do Cipo, Brazil - ER_R08 ... | reverse complement strand
AACCGCGCCGAGCGCAGACAGCGCCTGACCGGCTTTCACGTACTTCGCGGCCTTCCCGGTGTCGTATGCCTCGGCGACCATGCCCAACCGTGTGCGCATGCGTCGGAACATGGCCAGTTCCAAGCCGACCCCGAGCAACGCCAGATTACGTGCCGGCGACATCTGCGCGGTCGGCGCGGCAAGCAGGCCGAGTCCACCGGCGGCAGTGGCACCGGAGCCGACGAAGACGAACGGCATCTCCCGGTAGCCATCGTGCCAGGCTGGTACGGCGGTATCGCTGAGCAGGGTCGCGGTATACGCGGCTACGGCCGGACCCAGCAGCGCCGAACCGGCCGTCGCGAGCGCGCCGATGCGCGGTAGCCGGCCGGTCACCGTGGTGGCAGCGGCGACGCCGGCCAGCGGGACATAGCCGCTGAGCAGCCAGGAACCCACACTCATCGGTGAGGTCACCTTCAGTACCCGCAACATGTGCAGAAACCGCATGGGCCGCCCGAGGTCGTGCACCAGCCCGACCAGCGACAGCACACCGGCGCCGAACGCCCCGAGCTTCCCCACCTTGCCGAGCGCATCTCGACCGGTCAGGTCAGAGCCGGCGGCCAGCAACGAGGACAGCCCGGCCAGGCCGCCGAGAAACAGGTAGCCCGGTACGTCCGGCACCGACCACACCGGAGAGTTGATGACCGGTTTGCCGTAGTAGGAGCTGAATTCGGCGTCCGGGACCATCGGTTGTTCGCCCCGCCTGCCGCGCCGCCGTTTCCTGGTAACGTTCAACACGCTCATCGTGAACCACCCAGCGCGAAGGCGGCGACCGCACCGGCGACCGCGAGCAGTGCCGCCGCGCCTGCTCGTCGCCACATGGCCGAGAGATCCCGCGTCGTGACAACGGGATCGGGCGGTAACCCGTAGACCTCGGGCTCGTCCAGCAATAAGAAGAACGCCCCGTCGCCACCGACCCCGTCATCCGGGTCCGCGCCGTACAGCCGCGCGTCGGTGACCCCGTCGGCGCGCAACTGCTCGACCCGGCGCGCCGCGCGCTCGCGCAGTTCGTCCAGCGGTCCGAACTGGATCGACTCGGTCGGGCACGCCTTGGCGCAGGCGGGTTCCTGGCCCACGCCGAGCCGGTCGTAGCACAGCGTGCACTTCCACGCGCGCCCGTCGTCCGCTCGCCGGTCGATCACCCCGTACGGGCAGGCCGGAACGCAGTAACCGCAACCGTTGCAGATGTCCTCCTGTACCACGACGGTGCCGAACTCAGTGCGGAACAGCGATCCGGTCGGGCACACGTCGAGGCAGGCGGCATGAGTGCAGTGCTTGCACACGTCAGAGGCCATCAGCCAGCGGAACTCCTCCGCGGCTTCGGAGACGCTGAAACCCTGCTCCGCGAGGGCGAGCCCGTCGATGTCCCGATGGTCGACGCCGGGCTCCTGGTAAGCCATGGGCTTGCGCTGTTCGATGAATGCCACGTGTCGCCAGGTATTCGCACCGAGTCCCGCTGTGTTGTCATAGGACATTCCGGTGAGCGGGCCGCTGTCTTCGGGTATGGCGTTCCACTCCTTGCAGGCCACCTCACACGCCTTGCACCCGATGCAAACGGAGGTGTCAGTGAAGAAACCCATCCGCCGCGGATGGTCGACGTAGCCGGCCTCGCTCGCCGGGTCCACGGTCTTCTCGGTCAGCCTGGCCATCACATTTCCGTTCCAGTCCGCTCAGTGATCCCGGCCCTGCGCTGGTAGTCCCGCACCAGCGCGACCCGGTCAGGCCCTCGTGGCCGGCGCCCCGGTCGGATATCACAGGCCAGCGCCTTGACCTCCTGGATATGCGAGTTCGGGTCCAGGCTCACCGAGGCTAGTTCGTTGGCGGCGTCACCGACGCTGTAGCCGTTCGGCCCCCAGTGGTAGGGCAGACCGATCTGCAACAAGCGCCGCCCTTGCACGATCAGCGGGGTCATCCGTTCGGTGACCAGCACACGCGCCTCGATGGCGGCACGCGCGCTGACGATGGTGGCCCAACCGATATGCTTCAGGCCGCGCTCGGCGGCCAGTTCCGGGGAGACCTCGCAGAAGAACTCCGGTTGCAACTCCACCAGATACGGCAGCCAGCGGCTCATGCCGCCCGCGGTGTGGTGCTCGGTGAGCCGATACGTGGTCGCCACATACGGGAAAACCTTTGATCCGGGTTCGTCACCGCTGGGTTGCAGCCGATTGTCTGGATGGACGAACTGGGTGACCTCACGCACCGGGTTGCGCTGCTGGCGGTACAACAGGTTACGAAAGGGCGAGTCCTGTGGCTCGTAGTGCGCCGGCAATGGGCCGTCGGTCAGGCCGGCCGGCACGAACAGCCATGCCTTGCCGTCGCCCTGCATGATGAACGGGTCGATCCCGGACAGCGCCCGCGGGCCACGTGCATCATCATCCGGCCGGTAGTGCGGCGACTTGTCGGCAACGAAGTCGGCGACGTCGTGGCCGGTCCACCGGCCCTGCTCCGCGTCCCACCACACCAACGCCTTACGCTCGCTCCACGGTTTGCCGTCCAGGTCGGCGGAGGCCCGGTTGTAGAGGATGCGCCGATTGGCCGGCCAGGCCCAGCCCCACTCACCGGCCACCCAGTTCTGCTCGCCGCCCGGCTTGCGGCGCGCGGCCTGGTTCACCCCACCCGCGTACACGCCGCAGTAGATCCAGCAGCCGCACGCGGTCGACCCGTCGGTTTTCAGCTGTTCGTAGGAGGACAACGGGATGCCGTTGGCGTCCCAGCCGTTGATCTCGGCGAGCACGGCATCAGCGTCTGGCTCGTCGATCTCCCCCTTGGTGGGATAGGCCCAGGCGAGGTCGAGGATCGGGCGGTCCAGGTCATTGGTGGAATCGGCGAGCTTCTGCCTGATCCTGCGGCCGAGATGGAAGGTGAACCACAGGTCGCTGCGCGCGTCGCCGGGCGGTTCGACCGCCTGGTGGTGCCATTGCAACATGCGCTGCGTGTTGGTGAAGCTGCCGTCCTTCTCAGTGTGCGCGGCCGCGGGGAGGAAAAACACCTCAGTGGCGTTGTCCTCGGTGCGGATTTCGCCAGTCTCGGTCTCGGGTCCGTCCCGCCACCAGGTGGCGCTCTCGATCAGCGACAAGTCACGCACCACCAACCACTTCAGGTTGGCCATACCCAACCGTTGCAGCTTGGCGTTCGCCGACCCGACCGCCGGGTTCTCCCCCATCAGGAAATAGCCTTCGCAGTCGCCGGCGATCTGCGTCAGCACCGTCTCGTAAGTACTGTGGCTGCCGGTCAGGCGTGGCAGGTAGTCGAAACAGAAGTCGTTCTCCTCGGTCGCGGCTTCGCCCCAGTACGCCTTGAGCAGGCTCACCAGGTAGGACCGAGTGTTCGCCCAGTAACCCTTGTGGGTGGATTCCGCGGCAACGAACGAGTCGAGATCCGTGTTGCTGCGCGCGTGTGGCATCGGGATGTAACCGGGCAACAAGTTGAACAGCGTCGGGATATCGGTCGATCCCTGGATCGAGGCGTGGCCGCGCAAGGCGAGAATGCCGCCCCCGGGCCGGCCGATGTTGCCCAGCAGTGCTTGCAGGATCGACGCGGTGCGGATGTACTGCGCGCCAACGGTGTGTTGAGTCCAGCCGACCGAGTAGACGAAGGCGCTGGTGCGGTCCCGGCCGGAGTTGGCCGTCAGCGCGTCGCAAACCCGAGCGAAGGTGTCCCGCGGGATACCGCAGATCTGCTCCACCATCTCCGCGGTGTACCGCGCGAAGTGCCGCTTGAGGACCTGGAAGACGCATCGCTCGTGGGTCAGCGTTTCATCCCGCACAGGATTACCAACTTCCGCGCCACCGGAACCGTGTGCCTCGCCGCGGGCCGACTGCCGCACGGTCTCGCCGCCCCTGGTTTGGTCGGCGTACTGCTGGTCACGTTCTCCGGAAGCGGCCCGCATCTCAGTGCCGTCGTACTGCCAGGTGTGGAAGTCGTAGGCCCGTTCTTCGGTGTCCAAGCCGGAGAAAACACCGTCCAAATCCTCCGTGTCCCGATATTCCTCGGTCAGGATGGTCGCGGCATTGGTGTAGTGCAGCACGTAGTCGCGGAAGTACTTCTCCTCCGACAGCACGTGGTTGATGATCCCGCCGAGGAAAACGATGTCACTGCCCGCGCGCAGCGGCACGTGCAGGTCGGCCAGGGCGCTGGTCCTGGTGAACCGGGGATCGACATGGATCACTGTCGCACCCTTGGCCTTGGCCTCCATCACCCACTGGAAGCCGACCGGATGACACTCGGCCATGTTCGAACCCTCAATGACGATGCAGTCGGAGTTCTGTAGGTCCTGCTGGAACGTCGTGGCACCGCCGCGACCGAAGGAGGTACCCAAACTGGGCACCGTGGCGGAGTGTCAAATCCTGGCCTGGTTCTCGATCTGGATCGCGCCGAGCGCGGTGAACAACTTCTTGATCAGATAGTTCTCCTCGTTGTCCAGAGTCGCACCGCCGAGGCTGGCGAAGCCCATGGTGCGACGAGTGCGGACCCCGTCGACGTCCCACTGCCAACCGCGACGACGGGAGTCGATCACCCGATCGGCGATCATGTCCATGGCGGTGTCCAAGTCCAGCCGCTCCCACTCGGTGCCGTGCGGACGGCGGTACAGCACCTGGGTCACCCTGCCGGAGCCGGCGACCAGTTGTTTGGTCGCCGACCCCTTTGGACACAACCGGCCCCTGCTCACCGGCGAATCCGGGTCACCTTCGACCTGGACGACCGCGCCGTCCCGGACGTAGACGTTTTGCCCACAGCCGACCGCGCAGTACGGGCAGACGGATTTGACGACTTTGTCCGCAGTGGCGGTGCGGGCGGTCAGCCGGTCACTCGCCCCGCTCTTGACGGCAGCTCCCCTGCCAAGCAGGTCGCCGTGCGCGAACTGCCGGTACACCGGCCAGCCCTCGATCCACTGCCGGACGCCCATTACAAGTCCCTCTCGGATCAGCCCGCGTGACCTGCCAACGGCTGGCATACCGGATGATAGTCCCGGTTAAGCCGTCGATTCAGCGAGGCGCGGCCGCGACCAATTATTCGGTTAGTCGTCGACGGACAGCGCGACGAGCAGACTGGCCACCTCGGGCTCGCGGAGCGCACGGGCGACATCGGCCTGCGCGACGACACCGACCAACTGGTGGCCGTCGATCACTGGCAGGCGACGAACCTTGTGACTCGCCATGGTGCGCAGGATCTCCTCGGCGTCGTCGTCCGCGCCAATGGTGACCGCCTGGCCCTGGGCCAGCTCGCTCACGTGCATCGCGGCCGGGTCCTTGCCAGCGGCGAGGACCTTCACCACGATGTCCCGGTCAGTGATCATGCCTTTGAGCTTATTGTCCTGACCGCAGATCGGCAGTGCGCCGACGCCGAGTTCGGCCATCCGACGGGCAGCGTCGAGGACCGTCTCCGACGAGTCGACACAGCGCACGTCGGAGGTCATGATCTCACGGGCGGTTGTCATAATCATTCCTTTCTTTCAGGGTTTGGCTGAGGTAGTCGGCTGCCAGACGCAAGTCACGGACGAACTCCTGGTATGCCTTGTCCCGGTCGCTGGCACGCAACACCGAGGACGGATGAACGGTCGTCATCACCTGCCACGCCCCGGCTATGGTTTCCGGCGCCGCGAGAAGTTCACCTCGGTGCTCGGTGAGCCGGAAGTCCTGACCGAGCACAGCATGCGCCGCCGTCGCGCCAAGACAGACCAAGAGCTCGGGACGAACGGCGTGCAGTTCAGCCCGCAACCATGGCAGGCAGGAGCGCAGTTGACCTCGGTTGGGTGCCTGGTGAATTCGCCGCTTGCCACGCTCGGCGATGGTGAAACGAAAGTGTTTCACTGCGTTGGTCAGGTAACGTGGGACCTCATCGAGTCCGGCTTCCGCCAACGCCCTGTCGAGCAGGTGGCCTGCCGGCCCAACGAACGGTTTGCCGACCCGGTCCTCCTGGTCGCCAGGTTGTTCACCAATGAGCACGAGTCTGGCGCTTTCCGGGCCGTCGCCGAACACGGTTTGGGTGGCGTTCCGGAACAGGTCGCAACCTTGGCAGTCAGCTGCCGCGTCGCGCAGCGCCGTCAGACTGGTCCCGTTCGGCAGGAACGGCTCCGCACCAACCTGATCGGTCATAACTGAAGCGTTACCGGCTCGCGGTCGCACCAAACACGGAGGTTTCCCGCTGCCCCTGTCGGGTGCTTCCGCGGCTCGTCCTGGCTCTCCTCGAACGGTGTCGTGCCAAGCCCGGCGATCAGTCCCGGCCCAGGGCGCGAGCGAACTACGCTCAGCCGGGGCGAGCCAGATGTTCAGCTCGCTACCGGAGCTGACCGAAGCCCTGCCGCACCTGCCCTTTGGACAACTGCGACACCGCGGAACCGGCTAGCGCATTCAGAAAGCCTCTCGTTCAGGCAACTGGCGGTAGCGTTGAGAGCGTTACCGCCAACCTCGCTCGTCGAGTTCTCATGCGAAGGCTTCCAGCGCATCGGAGAGCTTGGCCCGCAGGGCATGCCATGCCTCGGTGGCCAGCGACTTAGCCCCGGGCGGTCGACGATCTCCCTCGACCAAACCGGCATCCGCCGCCACCAGAACCTGCACGATCGCTTGCACCACGTCCGGATGACCGATCGGCAGGGTGGCATGCGTGTCGCCGTCGATGCCGGAGACCGCCTGGGTCGTTGTCTCGATCTGGTAGATCAGCAGTTTGTCGTCGTCAATGAAACGCCACACCTCCGCCAGATCGTGAGCTGACCATGGTGGATCGACCACGATCAACGAACGCACCAGATCCCGATGCGACATGGCCAGTGCCACCGCGAGCAACCCCGCGCTGCCGACCCCCACGAGGTGAATCTGCTGACGCCCATTAGCCAGGTTGGGCAATAGCCGGTCGCCGGCCAGGCCAACTCGTCGTGCGGCCGGCAGGCGACACCACACCACACCGACGTTTTCGGTCAGCGGGCGCCAGGTCGCCGGCAGGCCACCGTGCTTTGCCTCGCCGGACGGATCGAGAACCACGACTGCCGCCACCTCGACCGGGCCCTTGTGCAGTTCGACCGGCCCTTCAGCGCGAGTCCTGTCGATGTTCGCTGTTCGGTCCACCTTTGTCGGGTACCCCACCCTGGCGCTCATATACCGCTCGTGGGCAATCCGATCGGTACCATGACCGTCACTCACTCGCATGGATAAGCAGTTTGTCGAGGAAGGGATTACCGAAGACGCGGTGGGGGTCGAGCCGGTCCAGGATGTCTACCGCTTCATCCCAGGCGGAATGTCGGGATTCGGCGTCGGTGGGGAAGCCGGTGGGAATGGTGTGTCCGAGAACATGCGGATCGGACCAGGGGGCCTCCCCGTTAAACGCCCAAGCCTTGGCCCACTCGACGCGCAGAGCGGCTCGAGTGCCGTCGAACGTCGCCAACAAGCGCTGCTCTAGGTCTCGGAAGAAGCGTTGGTGACCGGGGGCTTCGGGGAAGGTGAAGATCTCAAGCCACAGAGCGGTGTCCCACTCGGGACGGTCGGGGCGTGGACTGAGCGGCGACAGCAGCGGCGGGCGGGCGCCCGGCACTCCACAAGTGTCCGGCCCGTCGAGACCGGAGGCGCGTAGCTCGACACCGCCGGTGACAGGGTAGGTGCCGCAGTGCCGGTAGGCGTCCAGCAGGCTGCGGTAATGCGCGGCGAACCGGTTGATGGCCCACTGCAGGTCGGCCCGCTCCACCAGAACGGCGTAGCCGGCGGGCATCACCCGGCCCGTGGTCGGCCGCAGATAATGCAGCAGGTGGCGAGAGGGGCCCCAGAGATCCCACCGGGACGGCGCCACTGGTGGGAGGCCTCGCAGCCCGGCCCGGTTGAGCATGAGCTGAAACCTGCCCCACCACGGCGTGAAACGTCCGCGGCTGACGACGACCCGAGCGAAAAGCCGTGCGATGGGCTCTGAAAGCCGGTCCGAGAAAGGATAGTTGTAGGGGCTGCTGACTTTCCGTGCGCCGGTGGGCTGGTGTGGACTGATGCTCCAGGTCTTCAGCCATGGGTGCTTGGTGAAGGCGAACCATATTGCTTCGGCGCGCCCGGTAAGGTCGACGAAGTCGGCAAAGGTGCGTCCGCTTCCTGCGTTGGAGGCGGAGAAGAGTTCGTCGGCTGTGATGTCCATCCGGCTCACGCAGCGCAGCGGCTGCTCCGGTCCTGCCCGTAACACCACTTCGACGAGGAAAATGCGTCCTAGATTCGTTAGCAGCGCCGCGCAGTTGGGGTCGGACCGAGCGTATGTACGTGGCACGTAGCAGCCGGTGCCTTCGTCCCAGACGGCGGCGGTCAAGGCGGTCACCTGGTTGCTGAGCGATCCGTAGCCATGGCCGGGGAGGGCGATCTCACCACGTGCCGGGACCGCGGAGCCATGTCCGCCGATGGCCAATACTCCCCCGACGGTGACCTGCCCAACGACGGGGCAAGAGGTGAGGCCAAGGCCACGCTGCTGCAGGTGGCTCAGGAGATTCTCCATCGTCGCACCGGGCTGGACCCGCGTCGTGTCGGGCCCGGCCGGTTCGATCGCGGTCAGGTGTCTTCGCGTGTCGAGCAACAGGACACAGGGACCGTCGGCGCCACGGTCGCGACCGACAGTCAGTGGGGCCCAGGTATGTTGGTAGCCGCTTGCTCGCAGGCTCCAGGAGTGCCGGTACGCCCAGTTGGCGAGAGCGACGACGTCTTCAGCGTCGCGGGGGGCGCAATACCAGAAGTCTCCCGGGTCGATCCCCCCGGACCAGTTGCGATACGGGCGTCGGTATGGCCGGAGGCCACGGGGCAGTTCGGGCGGCTGTCCGACCTCCGCGGCAATGGCTGGATACTCCCTTTTCAGGTTCAGGCGCATCGGAATGCCTCCATTTCCCCCTCGGACTGACCTGGGTCGGTTTTTCGCGTTTCCAGCGCCGATAAGTCTCTCGCTTCCGCCGCCGTGATCGGGGTACATCAGCCCGTGGCGGATTAGTACCCGGCGCACCATGATCCGCGATACGCCAAGGGTGCGTCGGTTACGGGCCAGTTCGTGGGCGATGTGCCGAGCGCCCAGTGCGGATGCTTCCGGCGCCCGCGCCGACAGGCAAGCCCGTGCCCAACCGGACACGCTCGTTGAGGTGCTCAACGCCATCTACGAGGTGGACTTCCTGGGCTTCTCCTATGGGTTTCGGCCCCGGCGCAGGAGCCCAGTGCGGTAATCCCGCACGCTGGGATCTGTGCGGGGGGCCGCCCGCAAGGGCGGTCCCTACCGCGATCAGATCCCCTTCTGTGGCTGGGAGAAATCTGCTACGCTCACTAAGGAGATATGAATCTCGTCTATGCCATGCCAGGCGATTCGTGGAGTTGATTATAGAAGGGATAGTTTGGCTTTGATCTTGGTTACCGGGGGGAGGGGTCATCTAGGCGCTAATCTGGTTCGCCGGCTGATGGACGACAGTCATCAGGTGCGGGTGTTGGTCCGCCCGGGTAACGACAACGGTGCCCTGCGGGGTCTGGACGTCCACGTGGTTTATGGTGACCTGCGCGATCGCGTCTCGCTAAATACGGCGGTGCGCGGCTGTGACCGCATTTATCACTGCGCCGCGCTTTTGTCGACGATGAGGGGCCGGGAACGGGAAATCTACGCCTGCAACGTGCTGGGCACCCGCAACTTGCTTGCCGCTGCGCGCGATGCCGGGGTCACGCGCGTAGTGGTGACAGGCTCCTTGAGTGCGATCGGCCACGACCCATACCGGCCGGTGGACGAGCAGATGCCATTTTATCCCTTTGGCAAGCAACTGCCATACTCCCACACGAAAGCGTTGGTCGAACACGAGTGCCTCAAGGCGGTGGTGGACGGTCTTGATACCGTGATCGCGACCTCAACGGCGATCTTGGGCCCGAACGACTTCACTCCATCGCGGATGGGTCGGGTATTGCTCGATTTCGCTCATCGTCGGTTGCCTGCGTATGTGCCTGGCGGGTTCGAATTCGTGTCTGCCGCCGATGTGGTTGAGGGCCATCTGCTCGCGATGGAGCGGGGCCGGGCGGGGCATAAGTATATCTTCTCCACCCAGTTTCTCGCCATGGACGAATTGATGGACCTCTACCAGGAGGTAACCGGGGTGAAACGTCCGCCGCTGCGGGTGCCTGAGCCGTTGATGGCCGGTATCGCCGCGGTCTCCGAGGCCATTGTGGGCCGGCTGTTTCCCAGCGTAGCGCTGCAGGTGACGCCGGCCGCGGTGCGGTTTTTGCGGATGCGTCCCCGGGCCGATTGCGCCAAGGCCCATCGCGAGCTGGGATACCGGCCCACGTCGATCGCGGATGGGGTCGCGGCGGCGTATGAATGCTTCCGCCAGCGCGGCCTGATCCACCGGGCGGGCCGAGCAGGCAGTGGCATCCGGCGGTCGGAGCGGGTCCGATGATAGCGGTAGCAGCCAGCGGTGGCCGCCCTGGTGAGCTACGGAGTCCGCCGAAGCTGCCGGGGAGCGTGCCCTGGTTTGGGCAGGTCGCCGCGTTCGCTCGTGACCCGGTCGGGTACTTGCGCTGGGGTCGGGACCGGGCTGGTGCGGTGTTCTCGTTCATGCTGCTCGGTAGTCGGGTGGTCGTCTTGTCCGGGCCGGCGGCGCAGGAGGCCGTGTTCCGCGCTGATGAGGCACTGCTCAGCCCTCGCGAGGCGTACCGGTTCATGGTGCCGGTGTTCGGTGAAGGCGTCGCTTACGGTACTGAGCCGGCGGTGATGGACGAGCAACTCGGTTTCGTGTTGCGCGCGCTGACCGCCAAGCGGCTGCAGGCCTATGCGGAGTTCATGGCTGAGGAAGCCGAGGCGTACTTCGGCACTTGGGGCGAGCACGGCGAGGCTGATCTTTTCGACGCGATGAACGAGCTGACCGTCCGCATCGCCAGCCGATGCCTAGTCGGGGAGGAGTTCCGGGCCCGGCTGACCGATGATCTGCCTCGGCTTTATCACGACCTGGAGGGTGGGATCCGGCTTGCCGGCTTGGTCAATCCTTACCTGCCGTTGCCTTCGTTCCGGCGCCGTGACCGGGCCCGGGACAGGATCACCAAGGTGATCCTGGGCATTATGGCCGAGCGTCGAGCCGATGGTGGCTCCTCCTCGGCTGAGGATTTCATTACGACGTTGATGGCGGCCCGTTACGCCGACGGCAGTCCGCTGCCGGACGCCATCGTCGCCGGTATTCTGCTGACGCTGATCTTTGCCGGTCAGCACACCAGCGCGGTGCTGGCCACCTGGGCCGGAGTGTTGTTACTGGAGCATTCGAAGCACCTCCCCGCAGTGTTGGCCGAACAACACCGGCTTTTAGTTGACGACTGGTCGATGACGTTGGGAAAATTGCGTCAGATGACTCTGCTCGAGTGGTGCGTTAAGGAGGCGGAGCGGATGCGTCCGCCCCTCGTAGTGCTCATGCGGATGGCGATGAAGGAATTCGTTTATGGCGGGTACCGGGTGCCGGCTGGATCGTTGGTTATGGTTTCCCCTGGTGTTTCTCACCGGCTGCCTGAGATCTTCAGCGATCCTGATAGCTATGACCCGTACCGGTTCGCGCCAGACCGGGAGGAGGACCGCCGGACACCGTACGCAATGATTGGGTTCGGCGGTGGTAAGCATCGTTGCATCGGGCTGACGTTCGCCTACCAGCAGGTGAAGGTTATCTGGTCAGTGCTTTTACGCCGATATGAGCTGGAACTACTCCAGCAACCAATCCGGCCGGACTACTCGACCTTTGTTGCCGGCCCGCGTCGGCCGTGTCGGGTGCGCTACCGGCTTCGTGGGCCGCGTCTCGGATAGTCGAGGAGATGAAGCATGAGAGTTGTCCCCTACTCACAATCCCCGACCGGGCCACCTGACTTCGCCGCGGCGCGCAACAAGCGGCAGAAATTGCGGGCGGCCGGGATGGACCCCGACTACTGGTACGCCGTCGAGTATGACCGAGCGGTTCCGTTGGGCCGAGCCGTCGAGGTAACTTTCTGGAATGCCTCCATCGTGGTGTACCGCGGCCAGGACGGGCGGTTGCGAGCGCTGGAGAACCGCTGCGCTCACCGCCAGCTCAAGCTTTCCGGCGGCGAGGTCAACGGATGCCATTTGACCT
>Ga0213881_10001321_pt1 | contig 12091 bp, 9 predicted proteins | sample BarmaccoBMER_R08_FD_160104 | JGI IMG/M metagenome (GOLD analysis project Ga0213881, IMG submission 160104) | Barbacenia macrantha exposed rock microbial communities from rupestrian grasslands, the National Park of Serra do Cipo, Brazil - ER_R08 ... | reverse complement strand
CGAAGCTACGGGCGCGGAACGCCAGCCGGCGCAGCGCCGGGTCGGAACCGGCGCGCAGGATCAGGTTGTGGTGCGTCAGCTCGTCGTATCCCCGCAGGTACAAGGCATCTGGCTCGGCGGAGGTGACCACGAATCCGAGCACGTCGACCCAGAACCAGCGCGCCCGGTCCAGGTCCGTGACGATCAGCTCGGCGTAGGCAGCGCGGACGATGTCCGGGCACGCGGCTGGCGATCCGGCCATAACACGATCTCGCTGACCGGGGCGCCGAGCACGGCAAGGCCTTCCTTCAGCAGAGCCGCGACCCGTTGCGCGCCGACGTCGCTCAGGGCGGCCAGCGGCGGGCGGACGTGCGCGGACCGCGCCAGTCCGGCTTGCCGGAGCACCCACTTGACCGGGGCCGGGTTGGTCTCGGTGAAGGTCAGGTCGACCAGCGGGTGCAGGCCGTAGTGCAGCTCGCGGGCCTGTTCGTGCTCGCCGTCGATCCAGTGCTGATACATCCGCGCGGTGGCGGACGGCGCGATGTTCGCGGTCGCGCTGACAAAGCCGTTGCCGCCAAGCGCCAGCAGGGGCAGGCACAGCAGTTCGATGCCGGACAGCACGATCGTGTCCCGGCCGGCCGCGTGCAGGACGCGGGAGAAGTGCTCGAAGTCCTTGGTCGTCTCCTTGACGCCGACCACGTTCGGGTGATGCCTGCGGAGCCTGGCGACGGTCTCCGGTGCGATGTCGACGGCGGTGCGCGACGGGACATTGTAGATGAAGATCGGCAGGTCTGGCGTGTGGCGGGCCACCGTGGCGTACCACTGGAACAGCCCGTCCTGAGTGGGCCTGGCGTAATAGGGGGTGATGACCAGCGCGGCGTCGGCCCCGGCGGCCTGTGCGTGCGCGGTGAGCTCGAGCGTCTCATCCAGCTTCGCCGAGCCGGTGCCGGGCAGGAACGGGACGCGGTCGCCGATGACTGCCGCGGCGGCGTCCATGGCCTGGATTCGCTCGGCGACCGTCTGCGCGCTCGGCTCGCCGGTCGAGCCGCCGAGCGAGATACCGTGCGAGCCCGACTCGAGCTGCCAGCGGATCAGCGCGGCGAGGCCGCCGGTGTCCAGCGCGCCGTCGTCGGCGAACGGCGTCACCACCGGGGCGATGGAGCCGCGGATATGCTTGGCCGGGTCGCTCCGGAACCTCATGGCACCTCCATCATCGGGGCCTCTATCATCGGGCCTCCCTGGTCCATGCCTGGTAGGCAGGCCGCCAGCGGTCGGTGAGAGGGTACAGGCCGTCGATGGCCTCGCCCTTGGCGACCTGCTCGGCGACGAACCGCTCCTGCCGCTCCTGCTCACGCGCGTCGGCGGCCAGTTCAGCGGCCAGCGCGGGCGGGATGGCCACAACGCCATCGGCGTCGCCGACGATGATGTCGCCGGGCTGGATCGTGACCCCGGCGCAGGCCACGGTGACATCGGTGTCCCACGGCACGTGGCGACGGCCGAGCACCGCGGGGTGGACGGCGGCGTGATAGGCGGGGATGTCCAGCCGGGCGAGCGCGGCGCTGTCCCGGATCGCGCCGTCGGTGACGATGCCGGCCGCGCCGCGGACCTGGGCACGCAGGGCGAGGATGTCGCCGATGGTGCCCGCGTGGTGTTCCTGGCGCGCCTCGATGACCAGGACCTCCCCTGGACGGAGTTGCTCGATCGCCCGCTTCTGCGCATTCATCCCGGCGCCGTGAGCCGGGAAAAGGTCCTCCCGCAGCGGGAGGTACCGGACGGTCCTGGCATAGCCGAACATTTTCCGATCCGGATGGGTGGACCGCAGGCCGTCCAGCGTGCAGCCATTCAGCCCGCGCTTGCGGAGCTGGGAGGCAAGCGTTGCCGTGGAGACCTGGGACAGCTTGGCAATCAACCGATCATCGCGCGGTACCGCACGTATGCCGTATGCCGCCTCCCTCTCGGCGGCGTCGGCGTGTGGCATGGCGCCGGGCGGTTCGAGGGAGTAGTCCGCCTCGACTATGGGGCTGCGCAGCCGGCCCGTCGACTGGTCGCCCGCGGTGATCTCGACCTCCACCGTGTCGCCGGGGTTCACCACCGTCGAGCCGGTCGGGGTTCCGGTCAGGATGACGTCACCGGGTTCGAGAGTTACCAGCCGGGACAGGTCGGAGACGATCTCGCTGAAGCTGAACAGCATGTCCCGGGCGGGCCATGCGTCCTGCGCCAGCTCCCCGTTGACCCAGGTGCGCAGGCGGAGTCCGGCGACGTCGATGCCGCGCGGATCGAGCAGGTGCGGCCCGAGCGGAGTGAAGCCGTCGATGCCCTTGGAGCGCACATTGGATCCCCGGTCGGCGTAGCGCAAGTCGTAGACGCCGAAATCGTTCGCGGCGGTCACCCACTGCACGCATTCCCACGCCTGCGCCGGGGTCACCCGCGTCGCCCGGCGGCCGATGACCAGCGCCACCTCACCCTCGAACGCGAGCAGCTCGCACCCGGGCGGCCGGGCCACCGGGTCGCCGCTTTCCGCCAGCGACGACGAAGGCTTGAGGAAATACGACGGCCAAGGCGGAGTCGCGCCGCGTTCAGCGGCCCGGCTGCGATAGCTCACGTGCACCGCGACGATTTTGCCCGGCTTGGCCACAGCTGCCATGCTCCCGGATCGTATATGAGGCGTCTCGCCACTACCAGGGGTGCGGGACTGGCCTGGCATCGGCACGGCTAGAGTCTCCCCTATGCGATTCGCGACGATCCGGACCGGTGACGGGATTACCGCCGCGCGGCTTGACGGGGACATGCTGGTGCCCGTGGCCGCGGCCGACGTCGGGGAACTGCTCGCCCTCGGCGGCCAGGCGGCCGACCGGGCAGGGGAACGGCCCGTTCCGGCGGCCGAGGCGGACTTCGCGCCGGTGGTGCCGCGGCCGCAGAAGATCCTGTGCGTGGGCCTGAACTACCGGGCGCACATCCTGGAAACCGGGCGCGAGCTGCCCGAGTATCCGACGCTGTTCGCCAAGTTCGCCGATTCGCTGCTCGGCCCCCGCGACGACCTGGTGCTGCCGGCGGTGAGCGAACGGGTCGACTGGGAGGTCGAGCTGGGCGTCGTCATCGGCCGGCCGATCAAACGCGCCACCAAGGACGAGGCGGCGGCGGCCATCGCCGGGTACACCATCATCAACGACATCTCCATGCGTGACTGGCAACGGCGCACGCTCCAATGGCTGCAGGGCAAGATGTTCGAGCGGTCCACCCCCGCCGGGCCGTACCTGGTCACGCCGGACGAGGTGGGGGACGCCAGGGATCTGGAGGTCAGGACCGAGATCGACGGCGTGGTGATGCAGCAGTCCCGCACCTCGGACCTGCTGTTCGGCCCGGCCGAGATCGCCGCCTACGCGAGCCAGGTCATCACCTTGCGGCCGGGAGACCTGATCGCCACCGGTACGCCCGGCGGCGTCGGCGACGCGCGAAAGCCACCGGTCTACCTTCGTCCTGGAAGTCTGCTACGCACGTATATAGAGGGTCTCGGTGAGTGCGTTAACCATTGTGTGGAAGAGAAGTTACTTCCGCTTAGGACCCAGTACCCTCGGGAAACGTGAACAAGCAGGAGCGCACCTATGTGATCCTGCGCGACCGGATCCATGCCGGCGTCTATCCGCCGCTGGCGCGGCTGAACATCGACGCGCTCGCCCGTGAGCTGGGAGTTTCCCCCATCCCCGTCCGAGAGGCGCTGCGCCGCCTCGAGGCGCAGGGCTGGGTGCGGTTCAAGCCCAACGCCGGGGCGGTGGTGTCCCCCGTCGACGAGACGGCATGGGAGCAGGAGATGACCGCTCTGGCCATCCTGGAAGGCGCGGCCACCGCGAGCGCGCGATCGCACCTGCGTCGGGCTGACTTCGCCCGGTTGCGCGAGATGTCCGCGCGGATGGAGGCCGAATCCGATCCGGTCAAGTTCGGCGAGCTGAACCGGCACTTGCACGCGGAGATCATCGCCGAGTGCGGCAATGCTTACCTGCTGGAGCTGATCCGGCAGACCAACGACCGGCTGGACCGGATCCGGTCCACCATGTTCGCCTTCCTCCCCGGCCGCACCGCCCAGGCGGCGCGGGAGCACGCGCACCTGCTGGAACTGCTGGAGAACGGCGACGCGGCCGAGATCGAACGGTACGCCCGCTGGCACAAGCTCCAGACCGTCGAGGCATACCGCGCCCGGCCGCCACGGCCCCGGCAGGCGGACGAGAGATAACTCCCCGGTGGCGCCTACGGCCAGCTCAGTGACGATGTCCAGGTGGCCGACGTGGCGGGCGTACTCCTGGAGCAGGTGGAACAACACGCGTTCCAGGGTTGGCGGATCGGCGCCGTCCCAGCGCTCGCTGGGCTGCCCGACCTCGTCGAGATCATGAGTCGTGACGATCGCGCGACTGCGTGCCGCTTGCTCGGTGAGCTCGGCCAGCAGCGAATCCAGCGTTTCGCCGGGAGCGACATACCAGCCCCCGTCACGCCGATCGCCCCACGGATCTTCGATGGGGCGGCCCTCGAAGCCCCATTCAAGCCAGCGCCGCTCCACATGGCGCAGGTGCTTGAGCAGTTCCAGTGGGGTCCATCCCGACGGCAGCGCGCTGGTACGCAGCCCGGCGGCGGGCAGCTCAGCCAGCTTGGCGGCCAGCGTGGCACGGAAATAGTCCAGGTAGCGGAGGAAGACCTCGGTGCGCGAGTTCGCGGGCGTGGTCGGTTCGGGGAACGGGACCGTCATGGATCCGAAGCCTAGGGCTTAGGGTGTCACCTCGTGCCACAGGCCGCCGTTCAGGTTTATGTTGTTGCCGCTGGCCTGACCGGGTGAGCTGTCGCCCACGTAGGTGTACAGCGGACGGCCGTTGTAGGTGGCCTGCTTGCTGCCGTCCGATCGGTTGATCGCGCCGAGCTTCCCGGTGACACCCGGGCCCGCCGTGACCGAGCCGGGGACCGGGGGCCAGTAGGTCGCGCACTCGCCGCTGCAGTGGGAAGCGGTGGGGGTATCGGGGGCGAACCAGTACAGCGTGAGGCCCTTGGCGTTGGCCAGCACGGTGGTTCCCCCGGCGTGCTCGGTTCGCAGCACCTGACCGCCAGCCACGGCCGGGGAACCGCTGCCGCCCGACGCCAAGACATCCACGACGAGCAGGACCGCGGCGACCAGCGTGACCGCGGCGACGATGGTTGTCGCCAGGGGGGCTCGGGGGGAGGGCATCCCCCTGGCAGAAGAATCAGTCAGCCGACGGCGGATGAGACCGGTCAGACTCAGCGCGAACGGGCTCAGCAGCACGGCCAGCGCCAGGGCCGCGAACGCGGCTATGTCCAGCACCCCGGCCACGATGCCGGCCGTGGTGCGGACCTCGCGGAAACCGAACAGCCCGACCCGCAGCGACAGCAGGTAGCCGCCCAGCGTCGCCAGCGCGAAGAGCGCACCCGCCGCGGCGGCCAGCGGGAACGAAATGACCGTCCGGATGGTCGCCAGGATCGCGAGGGCTAGCACGAAGGCCACGATGACCTGGAACAGGAACAACCAGCCAATGGTCGGTATCGACCGGTACCCGGTCTGGTACAGGTCAAGGTGAATCGCGCCGGATGCTATCAGGACTCCCGCCCCGGCGGTCCCACACAACGACCGCCGGGACAGTGACGTCCCCCTAGTACTCCCCACAACTGCTGATACGTATCGATGAGCAGGGCGGTTCAACTGGCCCGAAAGAATTCTCGTTAAGGAATTCTCGTTAAGAGCCCTATCCGCCTCGTCGCTAGCTTCTGAGAAGTTCGGCGATGCGCTCGAAGTGCCGTGGGTCCGACTGGACGGAGAAGGTGGTCAGGACGGTGTCCCGCCAGGCCCCGATTTCCTCGGCGATCTTGCCCCACGGCCCGATCAGCGCCACATCCTGCACCATCGCGGTCGGCACCGCCGCGATAGCGGACTTCTTGTCGCCAACCAGGTAGTGGTCCTGGATCTTCTTGGCCGCCGCCTCATAGCCCATCCGGACGAAAACCTCGTTATGAAAGTTGACGCCGCGGGCCCCCATGCCGCCGATGTAGAGGGCGAGCGTGGGCCGGAGGCGATCGGCGGCGCGTTCGATGTCGTCGTCCGGGATGATGGCCATCGGGCCGCCGACGACGTCGAAGGTCTCCGCCGTGTGCCGGGCGCCGGGGCGGGCGAAGCCCTCGGCCAGGGCGGCGGCGTAGAAATCGTTCATCGTGGGCGAGAAGAAGATGACGTTCCAGCCATCGGCGATCTCGGCGGCCAGTGCGACGTTCTTCGGCCCCTCCGCGCCGAGGTAAACCGGTATCTCGGTCCGGTATGGATGCAGGATCGAGCGCAACGGCTTCCCCAGGCCGGCGCCGCCGCGCAGCGGCAGCTGGTAGTGCTTGCCGTCATACTCCACCGGCTCGGCGCGGGCGATGACCCTGCGCAGGATGTCGATGTACTCCCGGGTGCGCTCCAGCGGACGCGGGTACGGCTGGCCGTACCAGCCCTCGACCACCTGCGGGTTGCTGGTGCCCACGCCGAGCAGCACCCGGCCCTGGGTCAGGTGGTCCATGGTCATCGCGGTCATCGCGAGGGTGACCGGCGGCCGGGCGGACAGCTGAGACACCGCGGTGCCGAGCTTGATGTGCTCGGTGCGCGATCCCCACCAGGCCAGCGGCGTCCACGCGTCGCTGCCGTACGCCTCGGCCGTCCAGACCTGATCGATGCCGAGCCGGTCGGCCGTCACGAACAGCTCCGCCGCACCCGGCGGCGGCCCGGCGCTCCAGTACCCCGCGGTAACCGCGATCCTCATCGGTTTAGGTTACCCAGGCGGTACAGGGTGTCGTCGGCCTCGCGGACCAGGTCGGCGATCACGTCCGCGACGGGGCGCACCTCGGTCAGGCGGCCGATGATCTGGCCGGCCGGCATGGGGATGACGTCCGGATCGCCCGATTCCATCAGCCGGCGATGCGCCTCGGCGACCAGAACGTTCTGCAGCGGCATGGGCAGCGGGTCGGGCGCGCCAGGCTCGGACCAGGCCTGCGTCCACCTGTTCCTCAGCAGCCGGGCGGGCTTGCCGCTGTAGATGCGCGACCGGACGGTGTCCGAGGAACTGGCGTTGATCAGCGCGGTCCGCAGCGCCGCCGTGCCGACCTCGTACTCCCGCGTGACCAGCCACGCCGAGCCCATCCACACCCCGGCGGCGCCCAGGGCGAGGGCCGCCGCGATCTGGCGGCCTGAGCCGATCCCGCCGGCGGCCAGCACCGGGATCTCGCCACCGACGGCGTCGACGATCTCCGGCACGAGGACCATGGAACCGATCTCGCCGGTGTGGCCGCCGGCCTCGTAGCCCTGGGCGACGACGATGTCCACGCCGCTGGCCACCTGGCGGCGGGCGTGCTCGGCCTTGCCGGCCAGCGCCGCGACCACCATCCCGGCCGAATGCGCGCTCGCGATGACATCGGGAGGCGGCGGTCCCAGCGCGTTGGCGATCAAGCGAGCCGGGTGGGCCAGCGCGACCTCGACGTGCTGCCGGGCCACCGAGTGCAGCCAGCCGAGCACGCCGTCGGGGGTCGCCTCCCCCTCGGCCAGCGGCGGCACGCCCAGCTTGAGCAGGGTCTGCTCGACGAACTCCTTGTGCGTGCCCGGGATCTTCGCGCTCAGGTCCTGCGCGGTCCCTTCCGCCGGGACGCGCGCTGGCATCACCACGTCGATGCCGTACGGCCGCCCGTCGGTGTTCTTGTCCATCCAGGTCAGCGCGGCGTCGAGATCCGCTGGGTCGTTGAACCGGACGCAGCCCAGCACGCCGAGGCCGCCGGCCCGGCTGATCGCGGCGGCGACATGCTCGGACGGGGTGAAGCCGACGATGGGGTGCTCGATGCCGAGCAGGTCGCAAACAGACGTCCGCATGATCACACTCCCTGGCTGGCGGGATGCGACGCCGTGTACTCGCGCGCCCAGCCGTAGTCGGCCTTGCCGGACACGGTGCGGCCGATCTCGTCCACGAACCATACGCTACGCGGCACCTTGTAGCCGGCGATCTGGCCGCGGACATGTTTCTCGAGCCCGGCCAGGTCAGCCGCGGCATCGGGACGAAGCTGGATCAGCGCGGCGACCCGCTGGCCGAGGCGCTCGTCCGGCACCCCGATGACCAGCGCGTCGAACACGTCGGGGTGGGACTTCAGCGCTCCTTCGACCTCTTCGGGGAAGACCTTCTCCCCGCCGGTGTTCACGCACGTGTTGCCGCGGCCGAGCAGGGTTATCGTGCCGTCTTCCTCGACCCGGGCCCAGTCGCCGGGCACCGCGTAGCGCCTGCCGTTCACCTCGGTGAACATCTCGGCGGTCTTGACCGGGTCCTTGTAGTAGCCGAGCGGGACGTGTCCGCCGCGGGCCAGCCGGCCGGTCTGCCCCGCACCGCAGATGCCGCCCTCGTCATCGAGCACGATGACGTCCGGCCCAGAATTGACTGTGGGGCCGCCCCTCCACCCTTCAGCGGTAGAGCCTTCACCGGCGCTGACGAACGCGATGCCGGCGAAGCCGGTCTCGGTCGAGCCGATCGCCTCGCTGATGAACGTGTTGGGCAGCGCCTTCGTGACCACGTCCTTGACCGCGGGCGAGAACAGCGCGGCGGTGGAGTTGAAGGAGACCAGCGAGGACGTGTCGTAGCCGCCCTCTGCCAGCGCCTCCATCAGCGGTCTGGCCATCGCGTCGCCGATGACGGACAGCACGTTGACCTTGTGCCGCTGCACCGCGTCCCACAGCACGTGCGGATCGAACTTGGGCAGCACCACGACCGTGTCGCCCATGAACAGCGCGGCCAGCGTGGCCACCATGGCGGCACCGTGGATGAGCGGCGCGGGGGCCATGCGGACCATGCCGTTACCCTCGGCGCCCTTGCGGGACTGGGCCCACTCGTCTTCCAGCACCTCGCCGGTGATGAAGTCGATGCCGCCGCCGAGCGTGCGCCAGATGTCCTCGTGACGCCACATGACGCCCTTCGGGTGGCCGGTGGTGCCTCCGGTGTAGATGATGTAGATGTCGTCGGAGCTGCGCGGCCCGAAGTCACGCTCTCCGTAAGCGGCCGACACCGCCTCGGCGTAGTCGCCGCCGATCGCCACGCGCGGCAGCTCGGGCGGCACCACGTCGTCCACGATCGCGGCAAGCTCCCGGTCGTACACGAGGGCGGACAAGTCAGCGTCCCTGAGGTGGTACGCCAGCTCGTTCGTTATATAGCGGTAGTTGATATTCACCACGGCGGCCCGCAGTTTGACCGCGGCCAGCAGTGTCGCCACAGCTTCAATGGAATTGCGGGCGTAGAGGCCGACATGGTCGCCGGGACCGACCCCCTGGGAGGCCAGGTGGTGGGCCAGGCGGTTGGCCTCATCCTCGAGCTCACGGTAGGTGACCTGACGATCGCCGCAGATAACCGCTAGCCGCTCCGGAAAGGCATCGGCGGCATGCTCGAAGATGTCGGCCATGTTGAGTGCCATGGGTAAAAACTAGAACGTGTTACTGTTTTGAGCAAGAGTGAAAGCGAGCGAAGCGAGCTGCCGCGGCGGATTGCCGTCCCGAAGGGGCGGTAAGCCCGCCGTGGCCCCAAGCCGACCGCGCGCCAGCGTGGCCTTGGCGCGGAGGAAAACACGCCTTGGCGCGGAGGAAAACATGACACAACCTCATGCGCTGATCGAGCAGCGCGGACACGTCCTGATCGTCACGATGAACCGGCCGGAGGCGCGCAACGCGCTCAGCGGGCCGATGCTGGCGCTCATGCGGCAGGCCTGGGACCAGGTGGACAGCGACCCATCTGTCAGGGTTTGCGTGCTGACCGGGGCGGGCGGCTCGTTCTGTGCGGGGGCGGACCTGAAGGCGATGACGGCCGACCATCCAGGCGACCGGGAGGGGATGGACCTGTCGGTCATCGAGCCGCTGCTCAAGGGGCGGCGGCTGACCAAACCGCTGATAGCAGCCGTGGAAGGGCCGGCGATCGCGGGCGGCACTGAGATCCTCCAGGCGTGCGACATCCGGGTCGCCGGCCAGAGCGCACGGTTCGGCGTGTCGGAGGCGCGCTGGGGACTGTTCCCGCTGGGCGGGTCGGCGGTGCGACTGCCCCGGCAGATCCCGTACACGCTGGCGTGCGACCTGCTGCTGACCGGACGGCACATCACGGCGGCCGAGGCGCTGTCGTTCGGGCTGATCGGGCGGGTGGTGGCCGACGGGGCGGCGCTGCCGACAGCACTGGAAATCGCTGACATGATCGCGGCGAATGGGCCGGTCGCCGTGCGCGCGATCCTGCGGACGATCCGGGAGACCGAAGGCATGGCGGAAAACGACGCGTTCGCCATCGAAGCGAAGATCGGCATGGGCGTTTTCGCCAGTTCGGATGCGAAGGAAGGGCCGCGCGCGTTCGCCGAGAAGCGCAAGCCGACCTTCCGGGATGAATAAGATAGCGCGCTCGCGGCCGGCCCAGTAGGGGTCGCGGAGGCGGCGCTTGTACAGCTTGCCGTTCGGGTCGCGGGGCAGTTCGGCGACGTAGTCGATGCTGCGCGGCAGCTTGAACTTGGCGATCCTGCCGTGCAGGAACTCCAGCAGCTCGGCGGTCAGCCCGGGGCCCGGCTGCGCGTCAGCGGCGGGTTCCACGACCGCCTTGATCTCCTCACCCCAGTCGTCGTGCGGGATGCCGAACACCGCCACGTCCGCCACCGCGGGATGGCAGGCCAGCTCCGACTCGATCTCGGCCGGGTAGATGTTCACGCCGCCGGAGATGATCATGTCGCTGCCGCGGTCGCAGAGGTAAAGGTAGCCGTCTTCGTCCAGGTAGCCGATGTCGCCCACGGTGAACATGCCACGGGCGCGCGAGGCCAGCGTCTTCGCCTGGTCCTTGTGGTAGTCGAACGTCGAGTTGCCCATTCGCATGTAGACCAGGCCGGTCTCGCCGGTTGGCACATCATTGCCGTCCTGGTCGAGGACCCGCACCTCGGCCCCTGGCCAGGCCTTACCGACCGAGCCGGGCCTGGCCAGCCATTCCTGCGCCGTGATGCCGGTGCCGCCGCCCTCGCTGGCCGCGTAGTACTCGACCACGACCGGTCCCCACCAATCGAGCATCCGGCGCTTGACCTCATGCGGGCACGGCGCGGCGCTGTGGATCGCGGCGCGCAGCGAGCTCACGTCATAGGCGTCGCGGGTCTGCTCCGGCAGCGCGAGCAGACGGCGGAACTGGGTGGGAACCATGTGCGTGTGGGTGGTTTTGTACCTCTGGATGAGACGGAGCATTTCCTCGGGCTCGAAGCGATCCATCAGCACGACCGGGTGACCGAGCTGGAGGGAGATCGTTGCGAAATTCAGCACCGCGGTGTGGTACAGCGGCGAGCAGCACAGATGGACGTGGTCGTCGAACGCCTTGAGGCCGAACAGGCCGAAGAACCACGATGCGGCCGGCTGGACCTGGTCCGGGTCCTGGCCGGTGAGGGCGCGGCGGACACCTTTGGGGCGCCCGGATGTGCCCGAGGTGTAGACCATCAGCGCGCCCGCCGTGCGCGGCTCGGGGCGTTCGGTTGTGCCGTCATTCTGGCCGAGCGTGGCGAGCGGCTCGAAGCCTTCGATGTACCCGGCCGAGAAGCGGGCATGTGGCTTTATCCCGGCCTCGTCGGCGGCGGCGACGGCGTTGCCCGCGAACCGCTCGTGCGCGACGAACGCCGTCGCACCGCTGTCGGCGAGGATGTAGGCCACCTCGGGGGCGGTCAGATGCCAGTTGACCGGCACCACATACAGACCGGTTTCGAGGGCCGCGAAGGTGAGCGCCAGGGCTTCGGTGGAGTTGGGCAGTAGCCCGGCCACGCAGTCGCCGGCCTTCAGGCCGAGCGCCTGGAGCCCGCGGCCGATCCGGTCGGCGGTGGCCGCCAGCTCGCCGTACGTGGTTATTCTGCCGTTCGGATCGACGACCGCCATCTGGGCCGGTGTGCTTTTCGCGATCGTCCAGAGCCCCACGTCTGCCATTCGCTCAATCTAGAACACGTTCTAGTATTGCGGCAAGGCGGACTGGCCATCGGCGCGGGCCGCCCCCGCAGGCCGGCGGCCCGTCTCCCCGGCGGCCTCGGCGGCCCGTCTCCCAGGCAGCCCCGGCGCCCCGGCGGCCCGGCGGCC
>Ga0213881_10001320_pt1 | contig 12097 bp, 12 predicted proteins | sample BarmaccoBMER_R08_FD_160104 | JGI IMG/M metagenome (GOLD analysis project Ga0213881, IMG submission 160104) | Barbacenia macrantha exposed rock microbial communities from rupestrian grasslands, the National Park of Serra do Cipo, Brazil - ER_R08 ... | reverse complement strand
CTGGCTCGCCCTCATCGCGTAGTGTTGGTCACCGGCGACAACCAGCGCGTCGAACACGAGGTTTTTTACTACGCTGTCTCCTGCGCGGCACGCGCCACCGGGGTCGGGTCGCTCCTCGCCGCCCGGGCGGGCGGAGTGGCGGTGTTGTGTGGCGCGGAGCACGACTGGGAACAGTTCCATGCCGCGGTCATCGCCCAGCTGGGGCCGCAGGGGAGCTGCCGGGTAAGTGTGGGCGCCCCGTGCACTCAGCCATCAGAGTTCCCTCGATCCCATGGGCAGGCTCAGCTCGCCCTGAAAATGCAGGTTGCCACCAGGTCCCCCGCGCGGGTGACCGTATTCGAGGACCTCGGTGTCTTCCAGTTGCTGTCCCAGATCCACGACATCGGCTCTGTCGAGGCGTTCATTCGCCGCTGGCTGGGCGCTCTGCTCGACTATGACGCGGCCAAGGACACTCAGCTGGTCGAAACCTTGTTCTGCTACCTAGAGTGCGGCGGCAACTACCATCTCACCGCCAGCAGGTTGTTCCTGCATCGCAGTACCCTGCGCTACCGGCTGCAGCGCATCCGAGATCTGTCCGGACATAACCTCAATGACCCCGATTCCCGGTTCAACCTGCAGCTGGCCACCCGGGCTTGGAAAACCCTGCACGCGATACGCCAGGACGCGTAGCACAGGTCAGGCATTCATCGCGGGAGTAGGAACCCCCACCGGGTGGCCCGCTGATGTGATTTAGTCAAGTAGCTTGTCGTTTCGCCTGGAAGCGGCGGCGGACCGGTGCTCGGGTAGTGCCCGACCAAACAGCTGGCGGGTGCGCTCAACGCTGCCCACGACGCCGGGGCGGTCGGTATAGGCGAGAATCGCGGTGTGCCGGGCCACCGCCCCTAGCACCGGCGCGACCCGATGCAGCGAATAGCGTCCCCGGAACAGCTGCAGGTCTCCCGGGCGCAGGGTGAGCCGGTGAATCAGGTGTTCGCCCGCTCCAGACAGCACGGCACGCACGTCGTCGAAATTCTCCCGTCCAGCCGCCCGAATATCCGGGCAGTATTCGAAGTCGCCGCCGTCCTCAGATTGCTGGGTCAATAGGCTGACTGTGAACTCGTTGGTGTCGAAGTGCCACGGGTGCGATTGCCCAGGACGCACCACATTCAGCACCAGCCCGGCCAGCGGATCGGCCAACTCATGAACGCCGGGCAGCTCGAAACAGTTGGCCACGAATTGTTGAAACATCGAGTTCGTGTACAGCCGCTCGATCACCGCCGCTCGGGGGATCTGGTCGCGCGGCACGAAGGCGTTGCCTCGCTGCATCCGGATACGCCCCGGGTGGTCCGCTGGCAACGGACTGTCCAGCGCGATGTTGTAGGCGTTGACGGTTTCGACCTCGTAGTGCGCCGCCGGCGCGATCGCCGCACCCTGCTCCCGCAGCGTGGGTATCAACGCTGGCGCCACGAAGTCTGCTAACACGCAGCAACCGACATCACGTAGGCCGGCGCGCGCCTGGGACACCGTCCGCGACCATTCGGCGCTCCCTGGCTGGGTGAGGGGATACCGGGTGGTGTTCAGCAGGTGGCTGATCTCGGATGCTGGGATGGTGTCCGTCGTGGGGATGGTGTCCGTCGTGGGCACAGCGGATGAATCCTCCTGAATTGAGCTGACGCCGTGACCCCATCAATGACCAATGACCGAGGACCGCTCGCGGGACCGGCGAGTTCACCAATGAGAATGATCAACGACGGAGGCTACCCTATCCGCGCCAGTTCGCCCGCGCGGATCAGCTATTTCGTGTCGCCAGTGCCGCGATCGGGAGATCTATCAGCGCAGGGTTGCGCTAAACAGCAGCCCTAGACCGTAGGTAATGGACGCCGCGCCGGCTCCGATCGCTAGCTGACGCAATCCCCGGCGTAGTGGCGACCCGCCGGACAGCAGGCCGACCAGTGCGCCGGTGAACATGAGGGCTAGCCCGACCAGCACCGCCGCGCAGACCAGCGCGGCGATACCGGTCGCGCCGACCAGGAACGGAAGCACTGCGACGGCGGCCCCTGAGGCGAAGAAACCGAAGCTGGACAACGCGGCACCCAGCCCGGTACCGACGACCTCGTGCCGCTCACTAGCATCGGTGTCCGCCACAGCCGACCCGATGGTGGTTTCGCCACGCAGCAAGGCGTCCGCACGTCGACGAGCCTCATCCGGGGGGAAGTCACGGGCGCGGAAAACCAAGGCGACCTCGTTCGCGTTCAGGTCGAGCTGGCGGACCAGCATGTGGGCATCTCTGGTGTCTGGTGTGGACGCGGCAAGCAACTCACGCTGAGAACGGACGGACACGTATTCGCCGGCGCCCATGGACAGCGCGCCGGCCAGTAACCCGGCCAACCCGGTAAGCAGCACGGTCGATGTGTTTGCACCGCCGCCGGCCACCCCCAGTACCAATGACAGATTGCTGACCAGGCCGTCATTGGCGCCGAACACCGCGGCTCGAAAGGTGCCCGATACCCGCGCCCGCCCCCGGGCGGCCAATCCCCGGACCACTTCCTCATGCACTCGCTCGTCGGCGGCCATCGCGGGTGTGGCGTCGGTGTCGAACCGGTACGGGGAACGCGTTTCGGCGTGCTGGACGAGTGCCAGCACGAACACCGACCCGAACCGACGAGCCAACAACGCAAGCAATCGCATTCGTAGGTGGCCGCCGCGCGGGCGGCCGATGTTGTCGCCGAGCAGGTTGGCCCAATGTCTGGCATGCCGCTCCTCGGCCGCCGCCAGCTCAACGAGGATTTCTCGTTCCTCACCGCGGCGGTGGGCGGCGAGGTTGCGGTAGATCTTGGCCTCCTCACGTTCGTCCGCGAGGCGGCGGCGCCAACGGCGTGTTGAGGCGGCTGACTGACGGGGTCGCGGTGTGCGACGCGCCCGCTGGGGTCGGCTCTGCGCTGGTTGGCGCGGAAACTTGCCGACACCGGATGGTTCCCGGCGAATCGAAGCGACACGCTCTGGTTGTGCCCAGCCCGGGCAGGGTCCTGGACCGAAGGTGCTTACGGATTGTGTGCGTATAGTCACGGTTCATCGTATATTCACCTATTCTCAAGTCAACCTAGGCGACGCTTCTCAAATCAACCTAGGCGACGCTGAGGAGTGGGTGTGGGCTATCACCGGGCTGCCGCCCGCGCCTGACGTATGACGCCGGGCGCGGGCCGCTCGCCGGCTACTCGTTGACCGCCGAGTGCAAGCCGAATACCACTCCGAAGGGGTCGATCGCTACGGCGATGCGCCCAAACGGGGTGGTGTCCGCCGGCATGACGACGGTGCCGCCACCGCTTTGAACGGCGGTCACCGAAGCGTCAACGTCGGCCACCTGGAAATAGGGCAGCCAGTGCCCTGGAGTGCCTTCCGGAGCGCCCCACAGACCGCCTATGCCGCCCAGCGCTTCGCCCCCGGTGCTGAAGGTCTGATAGCCGTCGGGAGCGCCCTCGACGGCGGCGTAGGTGTAGTCGAAAACGGCCGAGTAGAAGGCCTTGCCGACTTCGGGGTCGGTCAGCCTCGCGTCTTCCCAGACCAGAGACCCTGGTTCGTTGTAGATCCCGATACCGATCACCGGGTTGGCCTGCCACATTCCGAACGCGGCACCGGTGGGGTCGACGCCGACGGCCATCCGACCGATGTTCGGGATGTCCATCGCCGGGACCACGATCGTCCCGCCGTTCTCGGTGACCAGCTTCGAGGTGTTGTCGACGTCGTCACTGGCCAGGTAGATCGTCCAAGCCGGCGGCTGGTCCTCAGCCTGAATCGGACCGATGCCTGCTGCCGCACGGTTACTGGCCAGGCACATGTGGTAGTGCCCGAGTTGCTCACCGCTGTCCTGGAAGGTCCAGCCGATGACCGGGCCGTAGAACGCGGTCGCCTCGGCGATATCGGGTGTCGCCAGGTCGACCCAACACGGCGTGCCGACTGGCCACTTCTCATCACGAGTAGGCATGATCTTTACCTCCAACTGGTTGGATACGTTGGACGGCTAGCCAAGCACGAGGCACCGACAGAGACCATGGCGGGGTCGGCCTCCCCGGTACTCAGCTGGCGGGGAAGACTGCCTGGATGGTTCGCGCGCCAACCCTGGCCCCTGCCGAGAACTCGGTGCAGCCGCCGTTTCGGTCGAGCATGCAGGTGGTTCTCCGCTCGGGCAGTGAGTACGAGTTGGGCGGGGTTGGCGTGGGCGGTCGACGCGGCCGCGGCGATCACGCCGGAAATCCAGACAATGAGCTCGCGGATCGCCTGGCAGTCAAAGGCATGCGGGAGGCGATCAATTCGTAACTATAGGGCCGGGGGTCCCCCGATCTCCCCGGCCCTATTCCCCCCCCGGGCTCGGGTGTTGAGGAGAGTGTCGAGCCCGTCAGTCACAGCATGCGGGCTTGTGCGGCGGGCGTCGAGGGGTTTCCTGTTGCCTGGGCTGGTGGTCCACGGGAAACGAGTGGCGAAATGCGTTCGTGGTGATCGGTGTGCGGTTCGTATGCTGGCGGTCGGACAGCTCGAGGGGGTGCTGTGGGTCATCATGGAGATGCCACCGGAGCCTTCTGGAGAGGATTCCTTGCGCGCGGTCGGTGCTGAGTTGCGTCGGTTGCGGACTGAGCGCGGCCTGTCGTTGGCCGCGTTGTCGCGGCAATTACATTACAGCAAGGGCTATCTGAGCAAGATCGAAACCGGGGATAAGCTGATGACCCCGGAGGTCGCCCGTGCCGCCGACGACGCGCTGGGTACCGGTGGAGCGCTGGCGGCGTTGCTCGTCGCTCCCGCGGACACGAATGGGCAGGTGGGGCGACCGGGCGCGGCGACGGACGGATCGGTGTGTCCCTATCCGGGGTTGGTGTCGTTCGGACCTGATGAGGCGCGGTGGTTTTCGGTCGTCAGCAGGTCACGGCTGAGTTGGTTGCTCAACTTGATCAGCGGGTGGCCGGTGGTGGGGGACCGCTGGCGGTGGTGGCGCCGTCGGGGGCGGGGAAGTCGTCGTTGTTGGCCGCTGGGTTGGTTCCGGCGTTAGCCGCCGGGGTGTTGGCCGGCTCGGAGACCTGGACGGTGGTGCGGGTGACCCCGGGCGCGCACCCGTTGGCCGCGCTGGTCGCCCAGGTCGCCGCTGTTGCCGACATCGGTGACGAGATTGCGGCGGTTGGCCCGGACGTGTTTGCGGGGTTGTGTACCGCGGCGGCCGGAGCTGGGAAACCGTGGGAAACGACCAGCTCAGGGCGGCTGGTGCTGGTAGTGGACCAGTTCGAGGAAACGTTCACGCTGTGTCGAAGCGAACCCGAGCGCCAGGCGTTCACCAGTGCGTCGTGCGCGGCGGCGCAGACCTCGGCGGCACTGGTCATCCTCGGGCTGCGGGCGGATTTCTATGGGCGGTGCCTGGCCTACCCGCCATTGTTGGCTGCTTTAAGCGCGGGACATATTGCGCTGGGGCCGATAAGCACTGAGCAGCCGCGGGAGGTGATCACTCGGCCGGCCGAGCTTGAGGGCCTGAGCCTTGAGCCAGGCTACCTATGGTCGGTTCCACTGACATGATTAACTCGTTGGCATTTAGTCCGGATGGGCACACCCTATCCACCACCACCGGCGTAGATAGCACGGTGCGGCTATGGGACGTAGCCGACCTCGCCCACCCCGCTCTCCTGGACGCATCTCTGGCTGGCCCATACCAGTGGAATCGGCGCGGTTGCGTTCAGCCCCGATGGGGGCATCCTGGCCAGCGCCAGCGATGACCACACCATTCGCTTGTGGCGGATGAACGTCGACCAAGCGATTCAGCGAATTTGTGCTACCACCGCAAACACCCTTACTCCAGCGAAGTGGAACCAGTACGTCTCGAAGGACCTGCCGTATCAACCACCGTGTCGGTGACGGGGTCCCGGTGCGGTACCGTCCAGGTGACTACTCACGCGGCGTCCAGGTGGCCACACAACTGAGGTGAACGGCATAAATCGTCCGATGGCGGAGCGCGCTGACCTGGTACCCCGTCATGCTGAGTCTCTGGTGGCCGAGGCTCTCCAGGACACCCGCGTCGTCTTGGTCAACGGCGCGCGGCAAGCCGGCAAGAGCACTCTGACTAGCCAAGCTAGAACCGGCGAAGTTGGTAAGATCGAGTCAAGTTTGGTGCTCGCGGGTCGGATCTGACGGGCGTAGCGTGGATGGTGCTCGCTCCACAGCGCAACAACAGCGCACTTGACCTGCACATACGCACTTCGCGTCATGGTCACCACATCTAGGCGAGGCGAGTGGCGGCGGTCGGTCGCTCTGACCGCAGGTCCCTGCGTGAGCCTGGCCTAAAAGCGGAGGCCGACCACGGCATGCCTCGTCGGGCTGGGGCGCAGCCCCGTTAGTACTACAGGGACAGATCTTGTCGTGACCTGCAGCAACGCTCGCAGGGCCAACTATCACACCGGACTGTGACCAGCAGCTTCGACCACGCTAAGTTGATCTAGCTCTGTAGTACTAGGCTGGTTGCCGCTTGTCAGCCTTCGGCTGTCGTCCGCCTGTTGGATAACCCCGCGACCCTCCAAGCGGCTAAGGACGACCCCACTGATTTCGTGGAGCACGACGGTCTCATGGTGATCGACGAGACAGCTGGTCCCGGAGCCGCTCCGCCCGATCAAAGTGGCCGTCGATCTCGACCCGACGCGCGGTCGGTACCTGCTGACTGGCTCCTCGCGGGTCCTTGCCCTGCGTGCGCTCCCGGATGCGCTGCCTGGCCGTATGGAGGTGCGAGCCTGGTGGGGTGGCCGGACCGATGATGGAGAACTTCGTCCTGATGGAACTTGCCCGGCAACTGACCTGGTCGCAGGAACGCGGCCGGCTGCACCACTACCGCACCAAGGACAAACTCGAAGTGGACGCGGTGATTGAGACGCCGGATGGCAGGGTGGTCGGTACCGAGGTGAAGGCTGGCGCGACGGTGCGCACCGAAGACCTCGCTGGGTTGCGCAATTTAGCAAACCACCTCGAAGATCGATTTGTGGCCGGCCACGTGCTGTACACCGGCCAACAGACGCTGCCATTTGGTGAGAAGCTCAGAGCTCTGCCGCTGGATGCGCTCTGGCATCTAGCTCCTCGTGGAACGCATCGGCCAGGCGCGGGCGAGGTTAGGGCTCTGCCAAGCCCGGCTGGGCCAATCTAGCTCCTCCGGTACCGGTGTGGTTCTTACTATTGACAATCTGTCTAAAATGACGCTGTGTCGAGCAGTGTGGCCACCACGCGGGTAGTAGCCAGCGACGGGGTGTCGCTGGCGGTGTACGAACACGGCGACCCGACTCGTCCGACGATCCTTGCGGTGCACGGATACCCCGATGATCACCGGGTGTGGGATGGTGTGGCGGCCAACCTGGTTAGCCGCTACCACGTGGTCAGCTACGACGTGCGCGGCGCGGGCGCGTCCGGGGCGCCGGACCGCCAGCATGGGTATCGGCTAGATCAGCTTGCCGATGACCTCGCGAGGGTTGCCGACACGGCCAGCCCGGGCCAGCCGGTGCACCTGCTCGGCCACGACTGGGGATCGGTTCAATGCTGGCACGCACTGACCGACCAGCGACTACTCGGCCGGGTAGCTTCGTTCACCTCGATCTCCGGCCCGTCGCTGGATCACGCCGGCGCCTGGATGCGGGTGAGGTTGCGCCGGCCGACCCCGCGTCGGCTGCGCGAGCTGGTCACCCAGCTGGCGGCGTCGAGCTACATCGCGCTCTTCCAGCTTCCCGCGCTACCCGAACTGCTCTGGCGCATCGGAGTGCTGCCCCGCGTGATGCGGATCTTGAGCAGCGGTGACAACGGCTTCGCGCCGCCGCGCACCAAGGACGCGGTGCGCGGGTTGGAGCTGTACCGGGCCAATATGTTCGCTCGCCTGGGCCACCCGCGCCCGGAAGCCGTGGGTGTGCCGGTGCAGGTGCTAGCGCCGAGCAGGGACCGGTTTGTCACTCCCGCATTGCAGACAGCCGACTTAGCTGCCTGGGTCACCCAACCATGGGTCCGCACTATCCCCGGCGGGCATTGGCTACCCCGTGCCCGGCCCGACGTCGTTGCTCGCTGCGTATCGGAGCTGGTCGAGCACCTCGACGGCGCCCCGGCCGCCCCGGCATTGCGCCGTGCCGCGCAATCGGCGAGGCCCAAGGCCGAGTACGCCGATGCCCTCATCGTGGTCACCGGTGCCGGCAGCGGCATCGGTCGGGCCACCGCGATGGCATTCGCCGAGCGTGGCGCCCACGTCGTGGTGGCTGACCGAGACGAGCCAGCCGCCAAGGACACAGTGACTCGGATCCAAAACGGCGGTGGGTCGGCCAGCTCCGTAGCAGTAGACGTCGCCGATGCCGAGGCCATGACGCACTTCGCCGAGAGGCTGCTCGCCGAGCATGGAGTGCCCCAGGTGGTGGTGAACAACGCCGGCATCGGCATGTCCGGTCCGTTCACCGAGACGACTCTGCGGGACTGGCGGCAGGTGATTGACGTCAACCTGTGGGGCGTCATCCACGGCTGCCGCTTGTTCGCCGCACCGATGATCGCGCATGGTGAGGGCGGACAGATCATCAACCTGGCTTCGGCGGCGGCGTACCTGCCGTCGCGGATGCTGCCGGCTTACGCCACCACGAAGTCGGCGGTGCTCATGCTCAGCCAGTGTCTGCGCGCCGAGTTGGCCGAGCATGGTATTGGGGTAGTGGCGATCTGCCCCGGTCTGGTGCACACCAACATCACAATGACCGCCCGGTTCGTCGGTACCGACGACAGCGAGCAGCGCCGCCGCCAGCAGACATCGCACGTCATGTACAGCCGGCGCGATTACAGCCCGGAACGCGCGGCGCGGGAGATCTTGCGGGCCGCGCGACGCAACACCGCTGTGGCGCCAGTGACCCCGGAGGCCAGGATCGCGCTGACGGCGTCCCGGCTCACCCCAGCGTTGTTGCGGGCCGCCGCCCGCCAACGGATCAAACTCTGAAGCCATGACCGTCGACCGCGACATGTCACTGCTGGTGAGGCCGTTCCGCGCCCAGGGTGAACGGCTGGTTTTGGACTTGTGAGTGCGGCCGGTATGCCCCGACGGATGAGTCCGGCGTTGCGCCGTGATCAGCTCGTGCGTACGGCGCTTCGGCTGTTCGCCGACCATCCGCCGGAGCTGGTTTCGGTGGAGGATCTGGTGGAAGCCGCTGGAGTGTCTCGTGCGCTGTTCTACCGATACTTCGCGAATATCCACGAGCTGCGGATGGCCGCCTTGCGGGTGGTGGTCGAGGAGGTCACCGCGGCGATCGCCCCGCCCGACGAGGGCCCGCTGCTTGACCAGGTGCGTTATGCCCTCGCCGCTTTCCTGGGCTCCGCGCAAACCTACGCCAGCGCGTACGTGGCGCTCTTGCGAACTGGATCAGTGATCGCCACTAATGAGACCAACGAGCTGGTCGACAGTGTGCGCGAACACGTGATGCGGACTGTGGCGCAACGCCTGCGGCTGAGCGGGCCGCCGGCGCCGATGCTCGAGTTGACCATGCGTAGTTGGTTCGCGGTGGTGGAGGTGTCCAGCGTCGAGTGGCTGCGAACCGGTGAGCTGACCCGCGATCAGCTGGAGAGCTGGTTGGTTGACCAGCTGCTGGCGATGCTCAGCACGACCGCACGACATGATCAGGGCACGGCTACCTCGTTGCGGGCCGCGCTGTCACGTTGAACGTGCGTTTATCGACCAGAGGTCGGCCCTGAGCGACCAACCTTGCGCGGTAGGCTCCGGTGGTGGCCAGCTTGGAACGCATGGTGCGTGCAGAAGAGGACATCGACGCGCTCATTGACACTATTCTCGACATCAAGGAGACAGTGGATGGCCATTCCGCGACTTTAGCTTCGCATTCTGAGGTTTTAGCTTCCCATTCTGAGGTTTTAGCTTCCCATTCTGAGGTTTTAGCTTCCCATTCTGAGGTTTTGGCTTCGCATACGGAGACGCTTGCTGCTCATGGCGAGACGCTGGCTTCCCATACCGAAATACTCGCCTCCCATAGCCGTGAGCTGGCCGACATCAAGGGCACTCTCGCGGTGATGACGAACACGCTCGGCGAGATCCTCGCCGCCGTTCGCCCGGGCGGCGGCTCTCCGCGCTGAAAGGCGGAACAACAGATAGCTATTAGGTGTGCGTTAGTTAGTCAGGGGTGAATTTCGACCGGGAGACGAACCGTGGTCTCATCGATGTCGGAGGTGCGGACGGTGAGGGCCAGTTGCCACGTTCCGGGGAACGGGATCTGGCTGTCCCCTCGGTATCGCCCGGGGTCCTGGCGAGCGACCGTGACCGGTAACGGCCCAAGACCGCGGGCTGGGAGGCTGAGCTCGACTTTGAGCTCAGGAACATCGACCACCACGCCGGCCGGCCCATATACGGTGACGTTGATCGAGTTGGGCCCGGAGCGCGCGGGACTAACCGCAACCTCGAGCGAGCCGGACCCATGTGGACCGCCGGTGTCGTAGCGCTGGTTCAGTCGAACCGGCTCGGCTGAAGCCTGGGCGGTCGTGTGGACGGCGGTCCGACCGGGTTCGGCGTTGACCAGCATTGAGGTCAACGCCAGCACCACGGCCGCGATCGCGGCCTCGACCAGCACAGTTTTAACCAACCGGGGATCAGGTCGAACGTCACCGGCCGGGCCATGTGGCGGGGAGAGCCGGCTCGCGCCGCCCGACCCAGCAGGCACCAGTTGAGCTGCCGTTGCCCGTGCACGGGTCCGTTTGACCGCGCGGCGGGACAGGTTGCCCACGGTAAGCAGGGCACCCACCATGATGATCTTGATGAGGAGAATCCGCCCATAGTCCGTGGCCAGGAACGCCGTCCACGTCCCGAGTTGGCGCCAACTCTGGTAGGTACCGGTTGCCACCAACACCGCGACACAGCCCATGGCGATGGGGGAAAACCTGCCGACGGCGTCGGCTAGCTCGGCGTGCTGGTCGCTATCTGGTTCGCGCAGCGCAAGCGCGAGCACGGCCAACCCACCCAGCCATGTGCCTATCGCCACCAGGTGGGCGATATCCACCGGCAGCGCAATCCCCGGCTGGAGCCCAACCGCCGCGTGTCCAGACACCGACCAGGTGGCGGCAAGGCCCACCGCGAAGCCCACCCCGACGAGGGTGAACCAACGGTGTTCCTGGCGGCCCGCCTGGGGCAGGCGGTATACCAGCTGCCCCAGGTAGATCGGCACAGCGATCAGCAGCAGCAACCGGGCAATCAGCGCGCTACCCAGCGGGAGCTGCAAGGTTGTCGCTATCGTTCCCGGCTCGAAGATGTCGCCTAATCCCGTCGCATTGCCATACGGCCCCTGTAATAGCAAGGTTGCGACGGTCGCCGGTACGAGCGTTGCCCAGCCGAGAGCGGCGACTCGCGGTCCGATCCGCCGTGCCGCGCCTGCCGGCCAGCACAGCAACAGCAGGGCTACCGTGCCGATTAGCACGGCGTAGGAGCTATAGGCGACCGCTCGCACCAGCCAGTACAGCACCCCGACAAGCGCGCTGCCTCCGGGTGGTGCGATGGGGAGCGTCGCCGATGGGTGCCCGACCGCGAAGGTAAAAGCTCCGGAAACTGGGTGAGTGTCGGCGGAGATCACCCGCCACGCCACCGTGTAACTGCCTAGTGTGGCGACCGCATGCACCCCGACGCGCACTGTGGCGGGACGGCCGGGCGGGTGGCTCGGCTTGCCGTTGTCGATCTCGACGCCATTCGGGTCGAACACCCGCATGGCGTTCGGCGGTAGTTCGACCGCCTCGGCGAAGGTCGCGCTGACTTCTGGGGGCAGTGTGGGCAGCACACTGCCCCCAGCGGGGTCGGTGCTGGTGAGCACGGCGTGCGCCGAGGCGACGGCGGTGCTGGCTAGCAATCCGGCCGCAGTGAGCAGCAGACTTACTATGCCATTGCGCAGCCAGCGTCCGATCCGCCTCGGCGCACGACCGTCTCTCATGATCAGCCGGTGGAGGTACGGCGGCGCATCGCCAACCCGCCCAGCACGACACCGGCCAATCCCAGCACGATCCCCGCGATGCCAAGCACTATCCCAACGCCGCCGCCCGAGGAACTGGCGGCACTGGAGCCGTCGCCGGTGTGCTCGTCGGATTCGCCGGGGGTCAGCGACAGGGT